>Ga0160425_1000361_pt1 | contig 69409 bp, 60 predicted proteins | sample BioMet8_FD_108193 | JGI IMG/M metagenome (GOLD analysis project Ga0160425, IMG submission 108193) | Microbial communities from bioreactor (seeded with sewage sludge) at Lawrence Berkeley National Lab, California, USA - Biofuel... | ecosystem: Engineered > Bioreactor > Anaerobic > Unclassified ...
AAAGCGGGTCGGCCGCGAGGTACTGCCGGACCGCACCCGGCAGACCGTCGAACGACTTGTGCAAATTGATCGGCGTCCGGCAGTAATAAATTTTCACCGCCCCCGACAGCGGCAACATCACCGCACCTCCAGAATCGACAACACCCGACGCAATGCCTCACCATCGAAATCAGCGGACAACCTGACGTTCAGCGAGGCGAATTCGAGGCGAATACCGCTGTCGCAATCAGCTCGCGGTGACAATCGGGGCAGGCCCGGTAACCCGACTGGCAAAGGCAATTTTACCGGTACGATCTCCAGCGGATCGGCGACGGCTTTTTTCTCCGGTCGCAAACGTTTTACCCAGACCCAGGCGGTTTTAGTGCACAACCCGTGTTGCCGACAATATTCCGCCACCGTCAAACCGCTATCCCAGTACTTCGATAACGCCTGCTCCCAACGTCGCCATACCACGCTTCGCTTTGCCATCGCCGTTCCTCCGGTTGATTACGGAGATGAATTTACTCCAGCTCGCGCCGGTGTAACAGATGGCCCACGCTGGACGCTTACCGTTTTGACTCCGTCTTTGAGTCCATCGGTATCACTGTCAAAAAGCTGCCCTCTTTCTGCCCGATGATGAATTCTAGATGCGAAAATTTCATTCGTGCCTTAAAAAACGAATGTCTGGATAAGATCATTTTCACATCAGAACGGCAATTACGTTGTATTTTCATCTTAATTTTCTGGGTTTCAGTCATTTTTTGCAAGCCCCTATCGTTACAAAATCAGGTAAAGCCGCGACCTGAGATTCTTGCTTGAGCATAAACCATCGAACCTCTCGCAGTAAAACGATTAATTTTTATTCTTTGCGCTCTCACTTCTAAAAATCATTTCCCAGCCGAGGTAAGTCATTATTAGACAATAAAATGAGTTATTTTTCCATGACGGAGCGTCATTGACCGGTCAACGTGACTGCTCTACCATATCTTATGCCGGTCAGTTCGCTGACCGGCTTTTTTATTTCCCCGATATCCCGTTGTACCAAAGGCTTTTGCAACATTCCCCGTCTCCGCCACAACCCCTTAAAACGCCCTATCCGATCCCCATTTCGTCCCTCTCCCGTCTCCATATCTCCACTATTAACGGTCATGACCGGCAACCGAAAAACGTCCTAATCTCCGTCTCTTGTTCTTAATCTCCAACATGTTGCAACGCAAAGCCGCCAAAATCACCGGAGACGTTTTTTCGAAAACACCGCATCCGAAACGCTTCCAGTCCGTTCACGCATCGAACTGACGACCGGCATTGACGGCCACGTCCAGCTCAAACACACCCCGAAAAGTTAGAAATCACCATCTATGGTGTGCAATATTATGACCGGCAAGTTGTCCGCACCCGAATTTCAGGCCACGATAACGGACCAATACCCCATTCTCAGATGGCCTCTCTTCATCTCATCCGAGCATGGCTTTGACGGGCGTCAGTTCGATTTTGAAGATTGGATTGGAATACTGAATAATCGAACTTGAAGCCGTTATTTTGCACACCGCAGTTACGCGGAAACTTTATGTTCCCAACCTTGAATTTTTATTTGCAAATGATAGAATTAGCAATAAGGATGGGCAACAACCTGCCGACATACAACTGACTTTTCAAAATCCGATAAATGGTATCCGGCTTGAACAGAGTGCCCTCATGAAGTTTGCCTTTGCTGGTTTTCCAGGTTTTGTTGCGATGCCCCTGTTCGTTCATTTCCTGCGCCACCTGCCGGGCTGAACCGACCTGGCAATACCCGCAAACTGCAACTCCCATATCATCCGGTTATCGGGAAGTGGATTTTTCCGTTTTTTGCCGTTTGGCGGGTTGTAATTTCCGGGGCCGCCGCTATGGTAATCACTTTGTTTGGACGGACGGCCGATCACCGGAAAACTATCCGTTTCGAATCACTTATTTTAGACAAGACAACGCTCGAACCGGGGTAAGAAAAAAATGTCTGTAACCGTACTAGTTGGCACACAATGGGGCGATGAGGGCAAGGGCAAAATTATCGATGTTCTGACTCGCGACGCCGATGTGGTAGTTCGTTACCAGGGCGGCAACAATGCCGGCCATACCGTGGAAATCGGCGACCAGAAATATGTCCTGCACTTGATTCCTTCCGGTATTTTCCGTCCCAATGTGATCAATATCATCGGCAACGGCCTGGTGGTCGATCCGGTGTCGCTCCAGGAAGAAATGGTGGCGATCACGGCCCGCAGCGTGGATATCCGCAACATTCAGTTGAGCGACAAAGCCCACCTGATTCTGCCCTATCATAAGAGCATGGATTTGTGCAAGGAAGCCAAACGGGCTCCGGGCAAAAAGATCGGCACCACCGGACGCGGCATCGGTCCCGCCTATTGCGACAAAGCCGAACGCAGCGGTCTGCGGGCCATCGACATGCTCGACCTGGCCGGGTTCGAAGCCAAGTTCCGGGAGAACGGCGCCCGCTACAACCGGCTGTTTGCCGCCGAAGGATTCGCGCAGTTGGATCTCGACGCCGAATGGCAGAAGCTCAAGGCCGCCGCCCTCTATCTCAAACCGTATATCACGGATACCGTGTTGACCGTCAATCAGGCGGCCAAAGCCGGGAAAAACGTGCTGTTCGAAGGCGCTCAGGGCGCCATGCTGGATATCGACCACGGTACCTATCCGTTTGTAACCAGCAGCAACACCACCTCCGGCGGTGCTTGTACCGGGTCTGGAATTTCCCCGAAATATATCACGTCGGTCTGCGGCGTAATTAAAGCATATACCACGCGGGTGGGCGAAGGCCCGTTTCCGACGGAACTGAAAGACGATCAGGGCGAACATCTGCGTCAAGTCGGCCGGGAATTCGGCGCAACCACCGGACGGCCCCGCCGTTGCGGCTGGTTCGACGCGGTATCCTCCCGCTATGCCTGCATGGTCAACGGCATCGATACGCTGGCCGTCACCAAACTCGATGTGCTCGACGATCTGGCCGAAGTGAAAATCTGCATTGCTTACGATATCGACGGCGTCCGCTATGCGGAAATGCCGTCCGACGGCCGGAAACTCGGCCGGGTTACGCCGATTTATGAAACGCTGCCGGGCTGGCAGTGCAGCATCAGCGAAGTTCGCAGCTTCGGACAGTTGCCGCCGGCGGCGCAAAAATATCTCAAGCGCATGGCCGAACTGGTCGATTCCCGTATCGGCATCATCTCCGTCGGACCGAAACGCGAGCAGACTTTCGAAGTATGAGCGAAGCCGGATATACGCCCGGGCGCGTCACCATCGGGATCGTCAATTACAAGACGGAGGTGCTGACCCGCTTATGTTTGCGCAGTATCCGGAAATTCACCCGCAAACTTCCCTGTCAGGTGGTCGTGGTGGACAACGATTCCGGCGATGCGTCGCTGGACTATCTGCGTTCGCTCTCTTGGATCAAGCTGATCGAACGGCCCGGAACGGTTCCCGACAACGGTTCGCTGGCGCATAGTTCCGGCGTCGATCTGGCACTGGCGCAGGCCGATACCGAATTTTTCGTCTCGCTGCACTCCGACACCATCGTGCACCATCCCGGCTGGCTGGAATTTCTGTTGCAGGCCTGCCCCGTCGACACCGCTTGCGCCGGATGCGGCAAACTGGAACTGAAACCGGCCTGGGAAGTAACGTTGAAGCGGTTCACCGACGTCCGGGAATGGCTGCGGAAACTCAACCCCAACCGGACCCGCAACGAATTCTATATTCGAACCATCTGCGCCGTTTACCGGACGGAGATTCTGAACCGCGAAAAGTTGCGGTTTTCGCTGAAAGTGGGCGATGGCGTCACCTGCGGCAAACAGCTTTATTACGAATTGGTCGATCGCGGCTACCGAACCCGGCCGATCGCCGCTTACACGATGGCCGCCTATGCCCATCATCTGGCTCATGCCACGATGGTGCTCAACCCGGAATTCACGGTGCGCAGCCGTACGGAAAAGAAGTGCCGTCAACAGTTGGAAAAGTTGTTTGCTTCCCCGCTGGTGCGGGAAATCATGAACGATTCCGATCTGGACCGCTGAGCCCGGATTCGGACACGAGGTTTTATGGCGGAAGAAGAAAATAAAGCAGTCGGCTGGATCAAGAGTTTTCTGGCCCGGACCGACTTTATGCAAGTGCTGGCCTTTGTGCTGCTGATTGCCGCCGGAGTAATGTTTATTTACGGCACCGGACAGCAGATCGGCGGCGAGTTGGCGTCCACTTTCTGGATCCGTCAACTGCAATGGGTGGTGTTCGGAGTGCTCTGCTGGCTGTTTCTGGGCATGATTAATTACCGCTATTGCCGCAATCTTTCCTGGATTTTTTATCTGCTCTCGCTGATTCTGCTGGTGCTGGTGCTGGTGGCCGGCGTCAAAGTCTACGGGGCCAAGCGCTGGCTGCAACTCGGACCGATGCGCATTCAGCCCTCGGAGTTCGCCAAACTGGCCACGCTGCTCACGGTGGCGCAAGTAATGAGTCTGCCGGGTTTCGACATCAACAAGCTGAAAGATTTTTTGAAGATCATGGTGATTGTCGGCATTCCGTTCCTGCTGATCGTGGTCGAACCGGACTTGGGGACCGGCTTGATTCTGGTGCCGATGACGGTCATTATGATCTTCATCGCCGGACTGCGCTGGCGCTATATCGTGATCGGCGGCACGGTGGTGATTTCGCTGCTGGCGCTGGAAGGCGTCAACGAATATTATCAAATCAAACCGTTGCTGAAAGGATATCAGCGCGACCGCATTGCCGTCTTCATCCATCCGGAAAAGGACCCGCAATACCGGGGCTGGAATCAGTTTCAGGCCAAACTGGCGATCGGCAGCGGCGGCGTTTCCGGCAAAGGTTTCATGCAGGGGACGCAGAATGAACTCGGCTTTTTGCCGCAGACGGTTTCGCATACCGACTTTATTTTTTCGGTGATCGCGGAGGAAACCGGTTTTACGGGAGCGGCGTTGCTGATCTGCTGCTATGGGCTGTTGGTCTTCTCGATGCTGCGAACCGCGGTACTGGCGGCGGACAAGTTCGGGCAATATCTGGCGGCCGGGGCGGCCGGAGTAATTTTCATGCATACGTTCGTCAATATGGGCATGAATGTGGGTGTCTTGCCGGTGACGGGCGTACCGTTGCCGCTGGTCAGTTACGGGGGGTCGTTTCTGCTGACGATCATGATCTATCTCGGGTTGATTCAGTCGATCTATGCCCGTCGCCGCGTCTTTTCCAGTACCGAAGAACCCCTCTGAATTCATTCAAGCCGGACAAACATGATGAAACCGAACATCCAATGCATTGCTTTCGATGCCGACGATACGCTGTGGGAAAATGAAGATCACTTTCAGACGGTCGAAACGGAATTCCGCACCCTGCTCCGCTCCTACGGCACGAACGCGGAAATCGGCGAACAGCTCTTTCAGACGGAAATGCGAAATCTGGAAATTTACGGCTATGGCACCAAGAGTTTTACGCTGTCAATGCTGGAAACCGCGCTGCGGGTCAGCTCCGGACAGGCGGAAAGCGCTTTGTTGTCAAAGATTATCGCGCTGGGCAAAAGCATCTTGCAGCATCCGGTCGTTTTGCTGCCCCATGTCCGGGAGGTATTGACCAGGCTGTCCCCGGACTTCCGGCTGGCCATCGCCACCAAAGGCGACTTGCAGGAACAACGGCGTAAACTGACCCAATCCGGCTTGCTGGAATATTTCGATCATGTCGAAATCATGAGCGAAAAACACCCGGAAGACTACCGGCGCCTGCTGACCCATCTGGAAATTCCGCCGGACGCCCTGCTGATGGTAGGCAATTCCGTCAAATCGGATATTCTCCCGGTGCTGGAACTGGGCGCCTACGCGGTCCATATTCCCTATCACCTCACCTGGCAGCACGAAATCCACGACGCCGAACTTACCCATCCCCGACTGTACCGGACGGACGACATTCGGCAGGTTCCGGATTTAGTACTGCCCGCCTGAATTCGATCAGAGCAACAGCAGATGGCGGACAAACAGCGACATCAGCAACGCAAAACACACCGTGACAATCATCGTCAGTTTCGCGGTCCGCCCGCCGATCCGAATCAACACGAACACCACCAGCAGCATCCCCATGGCCACCCAGAAACTGCGGAACGTCCATTGATTTTCCCGTCCCCACCACGAGAGCGCCGGAATCAGACCGGGGAACCAGGTGAACCCAAGCAGCCGATGCGGAACGTCGACAAAATTACACAAAGGCAACAGCCAGACAAACGGCAGATAAAGGCACAGAATACTTTTCATCAAAGCGCTTAAATGGCGATGCCATCCTGGTTTCCGAATCGAGGCGGCAGGTGCGTTGGTCATAAAATCGAATTCCTGTCATAAGAGTGATGCAAACTGTTTTCGACAACGGCCAACTGGCGTTCGAGATCGCCGACCTCGCGCTGCCAGAAGGCTTCCGTACCCCAGCCCGGGAAATGGCCGGCAAAATTGTAGTCTTCCGCCTGACGGGAAATCCAGGCCAGAAAATAGATCATACGCATGGCTCGCAGCGGCTCGATCAGCCGCAACGTCCAAGTGTCGAAATCGCGCAACATGGTGTAGCCTTTTAAAAACGTCCGAATTTCTTCGGGACAGTCCTCGGCGTATTCCGGCAACAGCAGCCAGAGATCCTGAACCGGCGGCCCCACCATCATGTCGTCGAAGTCGATCAGCAGCAGCCCCTCGCCCGGCCGTTCCAGAATGTTCGCCCGGTGGAGATCGCCGTGAATGCGGATGTATTCGATATCGTTGAACAACGGAATAATCTGTTTGAGCAGTCGTCGACAGAGCGTCTCGAACGACGTCAGATAGCGCGGCGTAATATAGTGTCCGTCCAGCAGCCAGCGGATATTGGCGGCGGTGGACTCCATCGGATGCTGCATGATCCGGGCGTTGGCCGGCTCGTCGTCGCCCACGTTATGAAGCCGGGCCACCAGGGAGCCAAGACGCTCCCACTCCTCGCCGCCGTTCAGTTCGAATTCCCGTCCGGACCGCTTGGGATAGAGCGCGAAAAAGATGCCGTCCACGTTGCCCAGCGTATCGCCGGAACGTTGCGGCAACGGCGCCACCACGGGAATTTCGGCGGCGGCACAGGCCAGGACAAAGCGATGTTCGTCCCGCAACGCCGCTTCCGGCCAGCGCCCGGGACGGTAGAATTTGGCAATCAGCCGTTCGTTGCCGGTGGTGGCGAATTCGTAAACCCGGTTGATATAGCTGGGCAACGGCGCCGCCAGACCGCTCAGTTGAACGTCCAGCGCCTTTTCCACGGCAGTCATCATGACTTCCGGCGATAAATCTTCGAAACCCGGCATAGCATTCCTTTATCAAAAAAATGAAACGCTATACCATAAAATAAAAACGGCAGGGATTCAACCTGCCGTTACGATTTCGTTCGTTTTTACGTTGTTCAGTCTACGGTGCCGGAGCCACGTAGTCGGCCATCAGTCCTTTCGGTCCCTGCACCAGGTTATACACTACCGGTTGCCCCTCCTCCAGCGTACGGAAACCTTCCATCTTGATCGCAGTATAGTGGACAAATACGTCCTTCCCCTCCTTGGACTCAATGAAACCATAACCCTTCGGCGCATTGAACCATTTGACCCGACCCTGTTCGAGATTTTCCATACCTCCACTCCCCTAATGATTAGTTACTTCGTTCTCCGCGATGGTGTTAGCATCGCATTAAAGAATATTTTATTAGCATACTGAAATAAAAGCAACACCTTAACCTGCCGGAAAATGAAAAAAAATGACAAAATCTTCATTTTCAAGTACAAAAAAATGACGTTAATGTCAAAAAATAAGAATAAAATATAATAAAATACCAACAAAAAGTATAAGTATTAAAATATCTATTTCCATAAAAAGACATTTTTTTTCATTTTTTATCGATTCTGTTCATGCCGAAATTGAAAAACCCCATTATAATCATTAGACGGGGAATGTTTTGGTCCGATATTTTCACCAGACAACAGGGGGATGAATATGCTTGGACACAATCACGGCAGTATTGTCACCGGACTGGCCGCCATCGACCGGCAACACTTGAAATATTTTAAACTGGTCGACCGTATCATGCAGGATCTGGCCCAGAATTTGCCTGCCGGAAAATGGTTCCGGGCTCTCAACGCTCATGTCATTACCCATTTGCAAAGCGAAGAAAGACTGATGCTCCAAGCCGGGTATCCCCGGGCGGCCATCCAGGCCCACCGCCAACAACATCTCTGGTTTCGCCAACAACTCAATATCTTGATGCACAGAGCCTCGACGCTTAAAAACATTCGTCATTCCGATCTGTTCGACAAGACCAGCGAACTATTGATCGTCTGGACGGCCGGTCACATCCGGCAACAGGACCACACGGTCGGGCGAAAGTTAAGCGCGGCATCACGATCTCAGCGGGAAAATTGTCTCAGCCATTGAGCCGAACGCCATGGCAGAAAGGGTGGTCCGGCCGACAACGGGCATTGCCGACGATACGAATAAAACGAAAATGAAAATGCGGAGCGAGAAAATGACCGCGGTTTTCCCGCGATCATTTTCCGCCCCGCATCCTGACCGCAAACGGCCGTTCTGCGAAAGACGAACCGGTTATTGAATCGCCAGCGGATTGAATCCGCCGCCGGCGCTTTTTTCATCCCAGGTCAACGCCGCATCCACCACCCGCTGATTTTTCTCGTTGGCAACGATGATGGCCAGCCGGGCCGGATAGCTGCCGGCGCAACTGACTTTGACGAGTACCTGAATCCGCGTTTCCGTAAAAGTCCGAGCCGGAAATTCCGCGCAACGGTGCGGCGACGGCGCAAAATCCGTAGCCCCGCGTTCGCCGGCCGGAATACCGTTCAGCCACATTTTCACCGGCGCCGCCGACATAGCCAGAATCCGGTACTTGCCGGGTTCCGGCAACCGAACTTCCGTCAACACATAGGCATCGTTCCATTTCCGATAGAGTTCGAGATTGATGATTTCCCGGTCGAGTTCGACCGTCGCAAACGTTTCCAGTTTTCCGGCAACCACCCGGGCCAGCACTTCATTTTCCTGGTCGCTCCGGCCGTCAATCAACACGCGGGCGCTATAGCGTTGCGCCGGAGCCGGAAGTTGGGGAGCCGGCAACTCATAGGCTTTCGGCAACGCCGGTTTCTTCGTCATTTTCTGAAACTGGTCGTTGAGTTTGAGAATCTGTTCGGTCATTTCGGTAATCGTGGCCGGAGCCTGAATATCCTGCGCGCCCCACCCCACCATGACCTTTTCATCGAACTTCAACTGATACTGTTTTTGAATGGCCTTAAACCCGCGGATAATTCCGACGATCGCCCCGGAAGTCGCCCCGGTGCAGTCCGTGTCAAACCCCAGTTCGACCGCCATTACCATCGATTTCAGAAAATCCATTTCGGCATACAGCATACCCGCGATCGTAAAAGCGATGTTGATTACCGCATGCGAGAAATTGGCATCGGCATAACGCCGGATCAGTTCTTCGCGCAGCGCGGCCAGCGAACCGCCGGCCTGATAGCGTTCGAGCGTCAGCAAAACCGCTTCCCGCACTTTCGAAACCGGCGGCAGATATTCGCATGCCTGCCGGATGATCTTCACAATGTCGTCTTCCCCGAACGCAATGCTTTCGGCGGCGGCAAAGAAAATTTCGCCGTAAACGCCTTCGTCATAGTGGTCGAGTTGCGCATCCTGCAACGCATACCAGGCGGCAGCGGCGGGGTCGTCGGGACAGAGGCAGCCCCAGATTTCGCTGCGGATCGGCGAGCCCATGCAATCTTTGAAATAATTGTTGTAATACCCGGTCTGCGGCGGCAGCAGACCGCGCTTCAGATTGGCCACGCAGATGCCGTATTCGTCAAACGGATAGACGATATGATTCAGCCAGCCGTCGGCAAAATCCCGGGCGTCGATATCCACCCCTTTCCGGTTGAGGATATCGAGCCAGACCAGTTGCAGATCGAGGTCGTCGTTCGGTTCGTTTTTATCGGGGAATTTCAGCGGCAGCGGCGCCGGATTGCGGTTGCCTTCGACCGGCGCGCCGATCGTTCCGCCAATGTTTTTTCCCAGCCAGCACCCCATCATTTTATCAAAATAGACATCCCGGTTCATAAGCTTTCTCCTGGTTGATAATGAAAGATATTATGATGCTTCCAGACGCTTTTTTCTTGTACCGGAACCCGAAAAAGTTGTATGATTCAAGGATTTTTAACCGGAGTCGCATTGCTTGCCGGATGATCGGAGAGCTTATCCTCGGAGATCAACTTCCGATAGAGGTTCGCATCGATCTTCCGGGGACCGCCCGGCGGCGGGTCCCCGCTATTTTCGATGCTGTTTTTATCCGCCCCGGCGGGCGTCGCCTTTTCCTGCAACAGTTGCTGGAAACGCTGTCCGGCGGCATTGAGCGTGGCGGCAATCGCCCGGGACGAATAAGTCGCCCCGGTCACGGCCTCGCCCTGAAAAGCCGCCTTGCCCTGAAAAATGTCCTGATTTTTCAATTCTTCCCGATGCATCATGACCCGGGCCAGAAATTTGGGCGTTTCCTGCGAAGCAATGACCGTAAAACCGCGCAATTTCCCGCCCCCCCCCACATAAGCCAGGAGCGCAATCGGGGCCTGATAGCCTTTCGGCCCGACCACCAGGTCCGAAGTCCGGAACAGATATCCGCCCGGCGCGGCGGCAGTTCCCACCCGATAATACATCACGTTTTTGCCGTCGGCCGCGGTTGCCGTTACGGGCGTCAATCCCCCGCGATCGATTTTGAACTGGGTTAACTGGCGGTCGGAAAGCGACCAGTCCGCCCCCCGGACGGGAATCGCGGCCAAGACCAGCACGGCGCAACCGCCCAACACGAGTTTACGATGATCCGACCATACCAGCAACGCCACGCCCAGCCAGACCAATGCCGCCAATATCAGTCCCAGTGTTCCCGTTTCAAAGACCAGCGGCAACAACACCAGCGGCGGCAACAAAGCGCCGCACATTCCGCCCCAATTGTCGGCGGCGACCAGTTGACCGGCCACGGTTGTTTTCTCGTGGCCGTCCCGTTCCCGCCAGCCGGCCACGATCGGCACCCAGACGCCGCCGGCCATCCCCAGCAAGCCGAATTCGATGCCGTAAACCCACAGCGGCCACGTCTGCCCGGCAGTCACCAGCAAAATTCCGGCCAGCAACGCTAACCCGACCGTCGTCCATCCCAGCGCGCGCCGCGACCAGGATCGTTTGACCGCCTCATAACCGCCCCAGGCCAGGCCGGCCATGAAAACGGCATTGGCCAGGCCGAAATACAAAAAGATGCTGCCGTGATCGAATTGAAAACGCAACAGGGAAAGGATGTCCAGCGCCATGACGGTTGCCGCCGCCATGGCCACCAGCAGCCAGCAGCCGACCCGCCGTCCCCGGCCAGACGCGCCGACGCCCAGCAAACCGGCCAGGCCGAGTCCGAACGCGGCCGTGCCGACGCCTAGAATTCCCTTGCGAATGGTAGTTAGATTTTTCATGATTGCCCCCGTCATGTTGATTCCCCCGTTTTTTTTCCAATAAAACAACATCGAATAAAGAAACAGCGCCGGACAGCGGCGGTCCTGCCATTGCCAAACCGCCGCGTCCGCCGTTTGTGCCCGACGATAAGCCGCCATTTGAAAACCGGTCCGAAAACGGTCATACAGCAACGCCAGCCATCCCGACCGCCCCTCCCGTCCCAGCGAAGTCGACTCCAGCCGCTGCTGCAACTGCCGGAGATCAAGCGTCACCCTGCCCTGGTCGCCGCACCAGAAACAGGCCGTCTCGCCGGACTGCAACACCACGGCGGGAAACTGCCGTTCCAATGTATTCAACAGCGTCGCCCCGATCATCGCCAGTTCGGGTCCGATGAAATTCTCGCCGCCGGGGAAACCGACCCCCAGAATGCCGTCCGAGTTCAACCGCTGCCGCAACTGCGCATAAAAATCGGCGCTGAACCAGCGGGTTGCCGCCAGGCTGACCGGCGCCGTCAGCCGGACCAGAACCAGATCGAATTTTTCTTTGTGATTCCGTAAATAAGCAGTAATGTCGACGCCGGGCACCGTCAGTTTTCCGGCTGGCGGTTGCCAGTCGCCCGCCAGCCGCGACAACGCCGCCGCCGGATATTCCGGGTCCGGCGCCAGCCAAACCACCTCCCGCACCTCCGGCAATCCGGTCAACTCCTGAACCAGCGCCGTTTCGCCGGTTCCGATCAACAATACCCGTCCCGGCTTCGGCTGTTGCGCGAGCGCCGCCACCGCCGCCCGCTGACTGTCCTCCCGATCCGGCAGACATTCGATCGTCGTCCCGCCGGAAATGACCAGCCGACTACCCTGATATTCGCCGTAACTGTAAACCGCTTGCGCCGTCATCCAACTGCCGCCATAGCAGCCGCCCGGCAGTTGCCGTTGCCACTGCGCCGCCGCCCCCGGCCACGGACAGTCGCGGCCGGTCAACAGCAAGAACCCCGCCGTAATGACCAGCGCCCCGATCATACTGCCGATCGCTTCGACGACATAAGCATTGCCGACTACCGGTCCGGCGGTTTTATCCCGCCAGCCGACCGCCAGCGTAAATAACGCTCCCGCAATCAACGCCGTCGGCGCATTGGCCAGCCAGGTCAAACCGACCAGCGTCCCCACCGGCAACGCGGCGAAATACGGCAATCCGGCCCACTCGCGCAAGTGTTGAAATAAAATCAACTGTCCGGCCAGAACCGGCAGCAGTACCACCAGCATACCATAGCCCGGACGCCACCGGCGAAACCAACGCACCCCGCATGCCGCCCCCAGCGCCAGCCAGAACAACCACGAAGCCAGAAAAATTCCGACCGTCAGTTCGTTGCCGTCGAAAACCGTCAGCAGTTCCCGAAACAGCCAGGTCTGCGCCATCAGCGCCACCAGCCCGATGCCGCCGACGGCCAGCCGCCAGTTTCGACTGCCGGACGGGGCCGGATTCATGGCTGGGTCGCCGCCGGAGCGGAATTCATCTTCAAACTTTTTTCACCGAACACGTCAGCCTGAAAAACCATGAAGCCGGTTTTGTCCCGCCAGGCATCCTGACTGAACCCGCCTTTGACCGCCAGATGATTGAGCGTCGTTTCCAAATCCCATTTCTGTTCCGTCGGCACCTGCGGCAGAAAAACGCACCGCTGCCCGGACTTTTCCATAATGATCCCGTCGCGTCCCAGCACAATATCGGTCCATTTGACCACCGGCGACGGCGGCGTCAACACGGAAATCTCGATATCGAGCGACGGCAGTTCCGCCGCCGTGACCGGAGCAAAACGGTAATCGTTCACGGCCGCGTCAATGGCCCGCCGCATCACCGCCATATACAGCGGACGGCTGGGATAAATTTCTCCGATGCAGCCGCGCAGATCGCCGTTTTTATGCAACGTTACAAAAACGGCGCGGTCCAGTTTCAAGTTCGGCGTCGCCGTAATGTTCAAATCTTTCAGATCGGGATACTCGTTTTTGGCCAAATACCATTCCAACGTCTTCCGGGCCAGATCCGTCAACGTCCGCCGTTCGTTGTCATCGAGTTTGCCCACATCCGGATCGTCCGTACTCTGCCCGCGCCGCCCCCAAGCGCCGGTAACGGCAAAAGCGGCATAACTCACCGACATCTCATAATTTCCGCTCTGCCGTCCCGACGTATCGTATTTCAACAACTGGACCGTCGCCGAAGTCGGCAGCATGGCCAGCAGAATCCGAATGGCGTCCTCGCCGCAGATCGTATCGCCGGTCTGATCGATAAAATCGCCGAACCCGCTCAAGTCTTTTTTCTGAATCAGGTTAAACGCCTGATGGTCGAGTTTGTCCAGTTCCAGCGCCGTCTTCGCATTTACCGGAAACGGCAAATAGTGGTAATTGGCGCCGTAGTGCGTAAAATCGGAACTGACCAACACCAGCGTGTGATCGTCGATAATCGACCGGATCGCATTGCCGGCGGCAATCACCGCATCGCCCGACAGCGGTCCCACCATGATCGGCACCACCTGGAAATTTTTCAGCACCACCTGCAACATCGGCAGATGAATCTGGTCGCTGTGCTCGAGTTTGTGCAATTTCGAGTAATCGTGCACCAGTCGACATCCGCGCAATTTCCTCACCGCCGCCAAATCCAGCGGCACCTTGCCCAACGGCGTCTGAATCTGGGTAAACGACGGTACGCTGATGATATCGGCCGGCAATCCGTAATGGCTGGGACCGATGATGATGACACGGGAATAGGATTTGCCGGCAATCGTCTTCAGGCCATATCCCGCCACCGCGCCGGAATATTGATATCCGGCATGGGGCAGAATCAGCGCAATGACCGGGTTGTCCACCTGGACCTTGGCCGCTTTCAGATAGCCTTGAATATCCTGCCGCAATGCGGTCGGATCGGCTTTGTACCACTTGCCCGGCAGTTGGGAAATCATGATCTTCTCTTCCGCCGCCGTGCCGCTCCATGCGGTCAATCCGCAGATTGCCGCCGCCAGTCCCGCCCAATATCGTAATGTGCTCATCCCTGCCATCTCCCTTGCTGTTTGATGGTTTTTCGATTCAAAGGTAGAACGGGACCGGGATATCCCCGACTGCCGCCGGTCCCCGCCCGTTGTATCCAGTTACTCATCATGCCGCTCCGGCCCCAGTGCCACCAACCCGCCGCCCCGACGGCGGCAAGTGCCGCCCACTGTAAAAATTGCCGTCGACCGATGGTTGTCATTCCCACACTCCCGCGATGGCGGTCCCGCAATCCGGACACTTGCCCTGACGCAAAAAATTGTGCTGCAAACTGTACCCGCTGCGCTCGATGACCGGCCGGTGACAGTGCGGACAGCGCGTCACGCCGGCGTCCGCGTCCGCCAGATTGCCGATATAAACATATTTCATTCCTTCCGCCTGTGCGATCTCCCGGGCGCGCCGGAGCGTTGCTTCCGGGGTCGGCGGCAGTTCCCGCATCCGGTAGTGCGGGAAAAAACGCAGGAAATGCAGCGGCGTTTCCGGTCCGAGATTGGTTTTCATCCAGGCGGCCAGATGTTTGAAATCTTCATCGCGATCGTTCATCGTCGGCAGCACCAGATTGGAAACCTCCAGCCAAACCCCGCAACGCTTATACGTGACCAACGCTTCCAGCACCGGTTTCAGGGTTCCGCCGCACACCTCCCGGTAAAACTTATCGGACATGGCTTTGACGTCGATAGTAGCGGCATCGATTACATTGCAGAGTTCTTCCAGCGGCCGCCGATTGATATACCCGGCGCTGACCGCCAGATTTTTCAGTCCGGCTTTCCGCGCCGTCCGGGCGCTGTCATAAGTATATTCGTAAAATACCACCGGATCGGTATAGGTGTAGGCGATGGAACGGCATTGCTGTTCCTGCGCCAATTCCGTAAGTTGAGCCGGAGAGACCGGACTGGCCGCCACCGTTTCGGGATCGGCCTGGGAGATTTCCCAGTTTTGGCAGTTCAGACAATGCAGGTTGCAGCCGGCCGTGGCCAGCGACAGCGCCAGCGTCCCCGGCTGAAAATGATAGAGCGGTTTCTTTTCCACCGGATCGACGTGGACGGCGCAGGGAAACCCGTAAGTCACCGCCGTCATCCGGCCGTCGAGATTGACCCTGACCCGACAGTCGCCGCTTTCGCCGGGCGCCAGCAGACAGGCCTTGGGACACAATTCGCATTGTACGGAATTCATCCTTTGCCGTCTCCCCCACGTTCGTACCGAGGTTCGTTGCCCGGCAGCCGGCCGGTTCTGCTATGGATTCGTCGTCGACGAAGACGAAGACTGCCGCGTCTCGCTGCCGTCTACCGTCCCGCCGCGCTCGACGGACGGAGTACCGTTCGGCTGTTGTTCCTGCTGGGCAATGGCAGCCCGATAGCGATTCAACAGGCGGCCGGATTCCGGGGTTTCCAGCTCGGCGTCTTCTGCTCGCAACTGGGTTTTGGCATCTTCGAAAATACCCTGATACGGACGGAAGACCCAGCTCCACAAACCAGGCAGACATTTTACCCCGTTGAACGTTTGCAGCCAGGGATTGAGCCGTTCGTTGATCTGCGTCAACTTGCCGAAAATTGCCAGAAAAATGAAAAACAGGCAATAGACCAGCGACACCAGCAAAGACCAGAGCAACAACAGCACACTGGCCACCAACCCGACCGGCGTTCGAATGATCACCACGAAAAAGCCCATATTTTTTTCACCTGAATCTTGATTCAGCAGGTTTGCATCATGAATTAATGAATTTGCTCTATTTAATATTAATATCGAGTTTCCTACAATCAAGTATCCGCCATCATTTTTCCCGGTTTTGGCAGCGCCGCCACAGTCTCGACGATAGTCTCAGAACGAACTTCCGGGGAGAAACCCCGAAAACTTTGAGCAGTTTTCAAGGTTTCTCCCTGGACCCCATTCCCTGACTTTCAAACTTTTTAAATTATTTATCTCTTTGCGAAGCAAAGAGATAAATGAAATAAAAGTTTTGCGGGGTCAACATTGGGGCGCGGGGAAGAAATGGGGTGCTGTTTCAAAAGCACCCCGTGTCTTCCCCGCTACCCGCGATTTGAGACTGCCGTCCGGAAACCGAACCTTGTCGTAAGGCAGAGTTTTTTATTCTGATTCCATTTGCATTTAATTCTGACTATGATTATTGTGGACGGTGTTCAATATTCCAAGGGAAAATTATGGATCGCATCAGTTGCATTACCGCCGCCGAAAGTGCGTTTCAACGTACCGGGGAGATGCTGTTCAAACCGTTCCGCTTTCGGTACTGGCTGCTGCTCGGGCTGGGGGCATGGCTGACGCTGCTGGGAGAAAATCCCGTCCCGTTGCCGACGACGCAAGGCCATGCCCATGTCGACTGGCTGGCCCTGAAAAATGCCGTCAGCGACGGCAACTGGCATCAGTTGCTGCCGGCGCTGGGCCTGGGGCTCAGTCTGAAGATGTTACTGGTGCTGGGACTCGGCATTGCCCTGCTCGTGCTGTGCGTTACTCTGATTCTCCATTGGGTCAAAGCGCAGGGAAACTTTCTCTACCTCGAACAGATTCTCCGACGCGACCCGACCGTCAAGGATAGCTTCAAGCGCAATTTGTCCCTAGGCAACTCCGCGTTTCTCTGGCATCTGGCGCTGATCGTTATTTCCGGTCTGGTGACGCTGACGGCCTTTCTGTTGCCGTTGCTGCTGACGTGGCATTGGATCAAGAGTTGTCTGGCCGCGACCGCGCTGTCCTGGCCGGACACGCCGGCGCTGTGCGGTCTGGTTCTGTCCGGATGCGGCGGTTTGACCGTAATCATTCTGGCCAAGGTGATCAAATTTTACTTCTACCAGTTCATTATTCCGCTGATGTATCTGAAACGGCAGCAATCGTGGTCCGCCACGCTTGAACTGCTGAAACTTTTCAGTCGGAATCCGCTGGTGTTTCTAAAGTATCTGCTGCTGATCGTGGTCTTGAAAAGTTGTCTGGCGTTTGCCGTGGTGATGGCCGTTATGGCCCTGATCGTAGTCACCTGCTGTCTGGCGCTGATTCCGCTGGGACTGCTCTATCTGCTGCTGATTATTCCTTACGTCTGGGCGGTAGCGGCCTTGCCGGTGCTGCTGTTCTTCCGACTCTGCGGATTGGAATTGCTGAATCAGATGAATCGGCAGCAATTGTTTACGGTCAAGGCTTCGGAACCAAGCTCCGACGTACCGGGTACCGAACCGGAAACTCCGACCGAGCCGCCGCCGCCAACACCGGCCAACGGCTGACCGGCCGGTCATTTGCGTTTCAACGGATACGCGTAAAAACGCAGCCGTCCGTACTCCTGAAAGCCCAGTTTATCGTAGATCACGCGACCGGCATCGGTGGCATGCAACGCCAGCAACCGATGCCCGTGCGCCCCGGCATATTGCATGGCGGCCTGAGTGATTTGCCGTCCCAGCCCCATTTTCCGATAATTGGAATCGACCGCCACATAGTAAATTCCCGCCGAATTCCGGCCGAGAAAAACCATGGCCGTCGCCACCATCCGGTCGCCCAGAATTCCGGCGAAAACGGCAAACTGCTTGTGGTCCAGAATCTTCACCAGCAAATCGCGAAAATCGGCACAACTGTGCAACGGCCCCCGTAACAAATTAACCACCACCAACTCCGCCCAGGTCATCATCTGCACGGCCTCGGGACGGATAATGGTCATTTCGCCGGTCCGCGCCTCCGGCAACCGGGTCGTATCGGCATCGAACACCATTGCCGCGTCGGATTTCCGCAGTTCGAATCCCTGCATCAGCAATACTTCCTCCAGAATATCCGGACGGCTTCCGGCCCCGGCAATCCAATGGGCCGGCAACTGATTATTCCGGATATCGTTCATCATTTCCGGAATCAGCGGTTCCAACAGTTTGAGCGGGATATTGGCGCGAAAAATAGCGTTCGGCCAGCAGGACGGAGAAGCGTCAACCCAGGAAAAGTGTTTTCCTTTATAGCATTTCCGCTGCGCGGCAGCCGCCAGCGTCAGATAAAACTCCGCCTGATTCTCTTCTGGAATCACGGCGTATTGTTGAAAATTCATTCAGCCTCCCCGCTACCTTTCTTCAAAGCATAATACCACGATCCTCAAAATACAAGCCTGACAATCCCGAAATCGGCCCTGGCCCCAGCCCTCACGGCAACAAGTCGACATCGTCCCGCCGCACCCGGAACGTCCGCGGCGCCACGCCGACCGTCTGCTTAAACACGCGGGAAAGATGGAAGGCATCGCAAAAACCGCATTTTTCCGCCACCGTATTCAGCGAGTCCGCCGTATGTTCCAGCAACTTTCTGGCTTTGGCCACCCGCTGCAACGTAATCCATCGCGCCGGCGGCATCCCGGTAACCTCGCGGAACAGATGATGGCAACTCACCTTGCTGACGGTCAGCAACGCGGCCAGTTCTTCCACCGTCCAATGCCGTTCCGGCTCGGCCGCAATCCGTTCCAACACCGGCTGAAGCAGTTCCCGCCGATAGTCGTAAGGATTGCTCAATTCCGGCGGATACGCCTGCAAAAAACGGGCGGTCATTTCATACAGCCAGGCCAATGCCCGGCACCGCTCCGCCAGCCCCGCCGACAACAGTTGTCCCGGCAATTCCCGCAACCGCTCCTCCCAACCTGCTTCGGACGGCAACACCATCACCCCCGGATGCCAGCGGGCAAACAGATTCGAACCCGACGTCAGCTCCGGACGGTAGCGACACCAACACCACGTCAACGCCTCCCCGCAGCCATAGCGAAATTCTTCGCCGCCCGGTGCCAGATACAGCTGACCGGGCCGCAACTCCTGACGGTTGCGCCGCCCGGATATTTCGCCATGACCGGACAGCGGCAATAACAGTCGAGCCCAGCCGTCGCCGGGACATTCGCCCTGCCGTCCCGCCGCCAGTCGTCCCACCGCCGCCCGGTCCGGAACAATGATCAGATTTTCCCTGTTGCCCGCCATATTGAAGCCGCCGGTTGCGTTTAACATTTGAACCAGAACATATAGGCCAGCAGCAGGATGGCCAGCAGATACGTCAGCCAGCCGATCTTCCGCCCCTGCCCGCTCAGCAATTTGACAATCGGGTAAACGATGAAGCCCAACAACATCCCGTCGGCAATGCTGTTGGTAAACGGAATGCCGATAATAATCAGAAACGCCGGGATCGCTTCGCTGTAGTCATCCCAAGTCACCTTGGCCGCGCTTTTCAGCATCATCGCGCCGACCACGATCAGCGCCGGCGCGGTAATCGGCATATACTTGGCCACCGCCCCCACCAGCGGCGAGAAAAACATGGCCACCAGAAATCCGATCCCGACCACGATTGCGGTTACGCCGGTCCGGCCGCCGGCTTCCACCCCGGTCGCGCTTTCGATGTACGCCGTTACCGTGCTGTGCCCGGCCACCGCGCCCACCATGGTGGCGGTGGAGTCGGCGGCAAAAATACGGGTGGAATTCGGGAGTTCGTCGCCCTTCATCAGACTGGACTGCGTGGCCACGCCGATCACGGTCCCCAGCGTATCGAACAGAGCCATAAACGTAAAAATCACGATCAGCGGCAACAGCAAATGAAAATGTCCGAATACGCCGGCCAGATCGGCATGCCCGATCAACGGCAGCGGATTGGCCGGCAGTCCCACCGGATTGACCAGCTTGATCTCGCCGCAGCACAGCGCCGCCACCGCCGCCACCAGAATTCCGATCAGAATCCCGCCGCGAATCTTATACATATGCAGCACCACGATCGTCACCAGACCCGCCAGAAAAACCCAGATGGCCGGATTGTGCAGGTTGGCGCACATGGCGAAATGTCCGCTTTCAATCTTGATGATCTGACTGTTTTCCAGCCCCAGCAACGCAATGAACAAGCCAATCCCGGCGGCAATCGCATATTTCAGACTGGGACTGATGGCATTCATGATGAACCGGCGGACGTTCAGAAACGAAATAATCGCAAAAAGCACCCCGGACACCAGAATCACCCCCAGTCCGAGCTGCCAGGCGGCAACATCTCCGACCTTGCCACCGGTCGCCGCGGCGCACAGCGGCAACAGACTCAGCACAAACAAGAAATTTTCCCCCATCCCCGGCGCCAGCCCGACCGGAAAATTCGCCACCAGCCCCATCAGCAGACAGCCGAACGCCGATGCCAGACAAGTCGTCGTGACCAGCATGCCGAAGTCCATGCCGGTCTGAAAATTGAACATCTGGCCCGACATGATTGCCGGTTGCAGAAAAATAATGTAGGACATGGCGGCAAACGTCGTAATCCCGCCGCAAACTTCCAACCGCCAAGTCGCGCCGCAGGATGAAAAATCAAAAAAACGTTCCAGTTTCGACCACATTTTTTCGTCAATGCCTTTCTCGTTTGAATTTCCGATAAAATCGAACGCTCATAAAATAGAACGATATCCCGCCGATGCCAATCCGGTTGAGATTGAAATCGAGTCTTTTGCCTCTATATTGTCGAGCTGACGAAAGTCTCAAATCGAGCTTCCGGGGAGAAACCCCGAAAACTTCTCAAAGTTTTCGGGGTTTCTCCCCGGAAACACACCTTATGACACCCCGGTATAACAGGGAAAAAGGATGAACGAAGCAGTAAAACCGCGGCGAGTGCTACTGGAAATTGCCTACGACGGCACCGACTATCACGGCTGGCAGATGCAGCCGAACGGCACGACTGTTCAGGAAGTATTGCAGCAGCGCCTGGCCAAGCTGTTCGCCCTCCCCGATATCCGGGTTCACGGGAGCAGCCGGACCGACACCGGCGTTCACGCGCTGGGTTTTGCCGCGCATGTCACGCTGCCGGAAAGCCCCTATATACCCTTTGCCAATCTGCAAAAAGCACTGAACCGGAGTCTCCCGGTCGACATCCGCATCCGGTCGGTTACGGAAGTAGCGGACGATTTCCACGCCCGTTTCGATGCGCAGGGGAAAGCCTATACCTACGTGATCAACCGCGGCGAACAGACGCCGTTCAACGCCCGTTACAGCTGGCAGCTGCCGGAATTTTCCGATCTGCCGGCCGCCCGCGCCGCGCTGGACCAGCTGACCGGCACCTATGACTTCAGCGCCTTTGCCGCCGAAGCCGATACCTATGAAAACACGGTCCGCACCATCTACCGGATCGATTTGCAGGAGTTCGGCTCCTACCTCTGCGTCACTTTCGTCGGCAACGGCTTCATGTATAAAATGGTCCGCAGCATCATGGGCGGCATCGCCGCCGTCGGCATGGGCAAAATTCCGGTCGGGGAAATCGTTGCCATCCGGGAAAGCCGACACCGTACCGCCCGCATCGAAACCTGTCCGCCGCAAGGCCTTTTTCTGATGAAAGTATTTTATCGGGAGGCCGACCTTCACGCATTCCGGCTCGAACAGTTGCCCCTGCTCCATTGACGGTATCGAAAAGTTGAAAAATCGCTTTCGACCGGCTATCTTAATCCGATACTCAAATCAATTGGCGGAGATGCAAACGGTGGTTACCGACGACGATGACGAAGCGGCCATGAGCAAGTTTGAAATGGATCTGGCTTTCCTCGGACGGGAAGTGGAAAAAAACAGCGAATTCATGTTCGAATTGCAAAAACAGATCGATACTCTGCGCGATTCCCTGCGGGAGATCAAAGCGCAACTCGACCAGGATGGCGAACCCGTAACGGATCGGAAGCCGCCGCATTACTGACATCGGCACTATCACATCAGGTTTATCATGAATCAGCAGTTCCTCGACATTACGCAACCGCAGGATATCCGGCAGGTCGCCGTACTGGCCGCCGCCATCTGGCCGCACTGTTACGGCTCTATTCTCGCCCCCGGCCAGATCGAATACATGATCGCCGAGATGTACAGCGAAAAAACCGTCCGGGCGGAACTTCAGGAAGGCATCGTCTACCGGCTACTGCAGGTGGACGGCGTCCCCTCCGGCTTTATTTCCTATGGTCCGGTGGAACCGGGAATTCTGAAAGTGCACAAACTTTACCTGCTGCCGAAACTTCACCGCCGCGGTCTGGGACGACTGATGATGGACGATGCCGCCGCGTACGGTCGCGCCCACGGATTCAAGCAACTCCATTTGAACGTGAACCGGAACAATGCGCCGGCCATTCAGTTTTACCGCCATTACGGTTTTACGGTGGCGGAAGAAAAGAAACAGGATATCGGCCACGGTTATTTCATGGACGATTTCATTATGAGTTATTCGTTATAAGTGTAAAAAGTAAGGTAAAGAATCATGATTTACGACTGTCTTGAAAATTTGTCGCTGATGCCGTTGCCGACCCCGATCCGCAAAAAAATCGCGGCGTTCCTCCGGAAAGCCGCCGAACTCCCGGACGGCAAGCATGAAATCGACGGCAGCAAAGTCTATGTCAATCTTTCCCATATCACCACCAAACCGCTGGAAGAAGGCGTGTTCGAAGCCCATCGGAAATATGCCGATATCCAGATTGTACTGGAAGGCGCCGAACAAATCGGCATAACCCAATATCCCGAGTTGGACGTCAAAACGCCTTACAGCGAACCCAAGGATGTAGTGTTTTACGAACCCCGGACGCCGGAATATTCCGAAGTGGCCATGCGTCCGGGTTATTTCGTGCTGCTGCTGCCGCAGGACATTCATATGCCCTGCCTCGCGGTAAAGGATCCGCAGCCGGTCCGGAAAGCCGTCGTCAAAGTGGCGGTCGAACTTTTCGGATAACCTGAGCGGAGGGAGAAAAAACTGCCGGAGAAAAGCAAACTAAACTCCGGCAGTCCGTCTGGGAAATCTTTATTGCATCAATTGCCGTAGCAATTCAATACCATCGGAGGGATGAGACCCGGAATCGGAAGCAGCAACAGCAGCTGCGGAAGTTGTGCCTGCGTCATTCAGCAACGAAGCAAAATCGATATAGTCATGCCCTTCCCGAGCCAGCAGATCCATTTTTCGACATGACTGCACATTCACCGTTTGAACGGCATTACCCGTGTTCAGAAAGCCGATCATATTGACAACTCCTTTTGTCAATTATCATTCTTCATTCTCTGTTATCGGCAGCCGTCGGAAAAAATTTAGACGTGATGTCAAAACGTCATCACGCGACTGAGAATCTGGCCGTCGTCAATACACCCCAGCAAACTATCTTTTTCATCCACCACGTACACACAGGGGAACTTCTGCACCGACAGCGCGAACAGCACCTCCAGCAACGTAGCTCCGGCCGGAAGTCGGCAAAAACGATCCGTCATCACGTCCCGCGCCGTCATCCGGTCCTCGGTGGTAAAATATTTTTCGAACGGATCGGAATCGTAGCCGAACCCGACATTTTGAGTTCGGTTGCAATATTCCGGAAGGCCGAAGCGGAAAAGTGTTTCGCCGGAAATTTCGCCCAGAATCCGCCCCGCCCCATCAACTACCGGGACCGAATTTAAATTCCGGGATACCATCAACTGCGTCACTTCGCTCACCGGCAAGTCCGGCTCGACCACCCACGCCGGTTTCCGCATCACATCCCGCGCCGTCAAGCCGCCGCCCGCCGTCCCTTCCTCCCGGCAGAGAATCGCCAACACCTGCTCGCCGGCAGTCGCTCGACGCAAGGCAGCCGCAGCCTCCGGTTTGGCAAATACCCGGGCAATCTGCGCCACGGCTTTCAGCGCCAGCGTCGGTTTCTTTTCCGGGGCCAGCACCAGACAGGCCACCGTCACCGGCCGGTGGTCGAAACTGCCATAATCCAGCGCTTCGGACAACAGCGCCAACCCGATGACGATCGTATCCAATTCAGCCAGACGGGCATGGGGAAAAGCAAAGCCATCGCCGATCCCGGTATTGCCCTGGCGTTCGCGTTCCGTGATCGCCCGATAGACTTTTTCGGCATCAAAACCAATGGCACGGAGGGCGGGATGAACGGACACCGCCCGCGCCAAGTGCTGAAACAAATCATCTTTGGCGGACGGCCGCAAGCCAATAAGAATCGCTTCCGGATGCAAATCATCTGCGAGAGACATGATGCCACCTCATGTTGAATAACTTGAGAAATAGCATATCACCGGATCGCCGGAAGCGCCAGACTGAAAAACGGTTATTTCGTCTTGATTTTGACGTCCAGTTCGCGGAACCGTTCGATCAGTTCGCCGCGCAACGGTTCGCTCAGCAGGAAATCCAACAACGGCTTTTCCTTGCCCAGATAAGCGATTTTCATCAGCAGATTCAAGTGCGAACGCATGTTCGGGCAGCAGGGCAGAAAAACCACCTGAACCGGCTTGGCGTCAATGGCGCCCCAGTTCAACGGCCTGCTCAGAAAGCCCAGCGTAACCTGCGATTTTTCCATTTGCGGATACGGAAAACGCATATGCGGCACCGCAATGCTTTCGCCGATGCCGGTCGGCGCCAGGGATTCCCGGACCGTTACCGCTTCCAGAATGTAGTTCCGATCGACATTGTCGGGAATCGGCATGAACGCCACCAGGTTGCGGATCACTTCCACCGGCGTATTGCCTTCCACTTTATAAAAAATGCCCCCGCGTTCAATCGCCGAGGCCAGCATGTTGTCGCCTTCGCTGGTTTCCGATTCCTTCAGCAGTTCCGGAGAAATCTTCAAACGCGACGCCCCCGCCCATTGCAGCAGTTCGTGGCGGAAAAAGCGATATTGCCCGCCCACTTTATGAAACGGAATGTTATTCGACGCTATCCAACGATAAATCGTCTTTTCCGATACCGATAACAAATCCGAAGCTTCTTTAACTGAAAGGCTCATGGTTCCATTTCCCGTTTGTCTTAAATTATCTCATATGGTAGACAACTTTAGACATAAGATAATTTATTGAACAACAATGTCAATAGACTATGTCCGATATTTTCCGAAAAATTTATTTTTCCCCCTCAAAAAAATACCAAGAATAAAGAGGAAGACGGAAATCACACGTCTTGGAAAACGGGGTGAAAACACGGAACACGTTGAAAACCGCATGCTTTTCCCCGCTACGTGTTGTGGAACTTTCTACTCAGAAGGGGAAACCGTTGTCTTTGACCTGCACGGGAGCGGTTTGCACCGGCGGTTTCGCCTGTCCCTGCCGGGAGAGGCCTTCCACCACGATGGATCGCAACGGACGCACCGGGCAGACATGCTCGCAGGCCCCGCAGCCGACGCAAAGCGACACGTCGGTCACCGGAATCCGCAGCCCGTCCTTCCACGGTTTCATGACCACCGCGCCGGTCGGACAGTGTTCCGCGCAGGCGCCGCAATCGGCCTGACATTGAGTCACCACGCACCGGTCGGCAAAATACTTGACCCGGCCGATCTGCGTCACGTGCTTCTGCGCCACGGTCAACGGTCGGAGCGCGCCGGTCGGACAGGTATTCGAACACGCCGTACAATCAAACTCGCACTTGCTGGCGCCAAAGTCAAGATGAGGCAACATAATTCCACCCGCGCCATACTGCAACAGCGCCGGACGAATCACCTTGCTGGGACAATTTTCCACGCACAAATAGCATCCCACGCAAGCCGCCGCCAGCCGGTCGAAATCGCCCGCGCCGGGAGGCATGATCGGAAACTCCGCCGGAGGCTTCTGCTGTTGAAAATGCAGCGACGGCAACAACACCGTCCCGGCGGCCACCGTCCCCGCCGCCGCCAGAAATTGACGCCGTCCCGGACTGATGGGCACCGTCTCCGCCGGCGAATTTTCCGGCCGGCGCTCCGGTAAGTCCAGACGCGGACGGAAATAGCGCCGGGTCCAGTGCAGACCGTTGAACTTGCAGAAAGCGGCGCAGTTGCCGCACAATACGCAGCGGTCAAAATCCAGCGTTCGGGTAGCCGCGTCGATGCAGCCGGCATTGCAGTGATTCAGACACTGCCGACAGTGTTTGCACGCGGTCGGCGCAAACTCCAGTTTATACCAGGAAATCCGGCTCAACAGGCTCAAAAACGCCCCGACCGGACACAGCGAATTGCAATAAATCCGGCCCCAGCGCCAAACCGCCAGCGCCAGCAGCAACAACATCCCGGCCGCCACCGCCGTCACCCCCCAGACCGGCAGCACATACGCCACCGGAAACAGTGCGCTGAAACGGCCGTCGCCCGCCGTCTGCACGGCCAGATTGTTGCCGGCCACCAGCCCCGGTTTGAACAGCAAAGACAACGTCCGCCCGGTGATGGCATACGGGTCCAGCAACAGCAACGGCAGCGCCACGCCCAGCGCCACGCCGCCGATCACCACCATCAATACCGCATAGCGCACCACCCGCAGGGACGGCAGCGGACGGGATTCCCGTTTCCGCAACCGAAGTTTCTGCAAGATCCACCCCAGCAGATCCTGACCAATGCCCAGCGGACAGAACATGGCGCAATAGACGCGCCCGAATAACAAAGTCACCAGAATCACGATCCCGGCAGCTACGGCCGTCAGTCCCGCCGGATGACCAAGAAAACGCAGCACCATCGGTCCGGCCTGGCCGGAAGCCGGCCACGACGGCCAATGCGGCATCCAGCCGAAATCGCGGCCGATAAAAATGATGACGGTACTCAGCAATACCGCCGCCCCGATCCAGATTCGAAAACTTCTCCAGCGTTGAAAAAATGTTTTTTTCACCCGCCGACTCCCTTTTTAAACGGTCACTCGTTTAATCGGCAGTTTGGCCGGATCGATCACGCCCAGGCCCATGGCCGCCGCGCATCGCAAATGCGAAATCCGCTCCGGTTGCAAACCGAGAATCCGGGCCGCCACCGCATCGATACCGACAATATCCGTAGAAAGCAACTGGTATTTGACCAAACGCACATCGCCGGGGCCCACCCCGCGGGGCCCGTGCGACGGCATAATCCGATAGGCGTCGACAATATTCAGCGCCGGACGGATTTTCGTGATGAAGTCGGCAATGCACTGGCCGAGATCGTTCTGGTGCCAATATCCCCGGTCCCAGTTGACGCCCATCATATTTTTCATCGCGCAAGTCATCGTGGCGCCGCCATGGGATTTCAGAATCGGCACGTTGATGAAAACATCGCTGTCGAGAATCAGCTCATGAACCATGTCCTGATGCAGCCGCTTGCCGTCGGGAATTTCAATTTTCCGATAACTGCCGGCGCTGTTGCCGGAAACCATGGTCGCGCCGGCCGCCTTGGCCGCTTCGGCAATGCCGCTGTGTTCATAACAGTTTTTCCAGTTGTCGCAGGTATGATCGAAAACCGAGACTTTGGCGGCGCCGGCCCGGAAGCAGTCTTCGACAATCGCTTTCACCAGGTCCGGGTTGGTATTGGCGGCCAGTTCCGGCGGCTTGTCCCAGCCGATATTCGGCTTCACCACCACGCTCTGCCCAGGATGGACAAAGTGGCCCATGCCGCCCAGCAACGCAATGCCCTTCCGATACATGGTGACCGGATCGCCGCCTTTCACCGCAATGATCTCGGCTCCGGCGGCCTCGCCGGCACCTTCCGTCGCCGCCTGCAAATGAGGTAAGCCGATCCCGGCGGCAACGCCGGCCAACATCGAAGTCTTCAGAAAATCCCGTCTTTCCATAACTGACTGATCCTCCTGCGCTAAGCGCGAATGTTCCGGAGTCGCGGTTTACTGAAAAATACCGTATTCTTGATTAAAAGCAATGTGCCGAAGGTACTTTTTTTACCGGATTTCCGCTATGGTTTTTGCTCGCCGGTAATCGCCGTCACCAGCACGGTTGCACCATGAGCGCTGACCAGATCCAGCGTCTTCACGACGCCCGCACGGCGTAATGTCAATGCCTTGTGAAACAACGTCACCCGATCCCGGCACGGCGAAGGCACCGTAACGCCGATTGGCGATTGCTTCGGAGTCCGCAGATCGGCCAGGTCGGACAAATCCTCCTGATACTTCAAGACGAAAGACTCACTGTTGCCGTCGCCGTAATGCACATTCACCGTCAACACCGGCGTACCCGGCGGCAAGCGGGTCCCCGGCGCACAGCCCAGCAACAAATGAATCTGATTCCATTCGTCCGTGCTTCCCGTTTCCAAATCTTTCAATTCCGCCGGAAATTGTCCGTGATCGCGCAAAACGATCAGCCCGCACTGGTTGTTCTGGGCCGGATCGAGAATCCGGAACGGCGTCCGGTCGGACAACAGATCGCCCGGCGGCAACATCCGCAGATCGCAGCCGCCGCGATCCTGAAACGCCCCGTCATGGTCGCCCATGCCGTCGTCGCTGAACCCGAAATTGACGACCGAATGCAAGTCCACCGGCACAAAATGCTGCCAGTCGGCCGCTGCGGCCGGTTGCAATTCCGGTAAAAGGGATATCTCGATTTTCCGCTCGGCCCCGATCGTCAACGCTCCTTCGCGCAGCGACTGCATCCATTCGGCATCGGTCAGTTGACCGCTGAAATGGATGTATTGCGGAACGCCGGTAAACGTCAGCATGGAAAGATTTCCCGTCCCCGGATTGCCGTAGAGATCGAAACTGCGGTTGTTCCGCAATTCTTTCACCAGCATCAGATCCGCCGTTTCCCCGCCGCGCAGCTGTTCCAACCAGCCCACGGCAACAACCGACGATTCGCTGCGCCGGAATAAATAAAGGTGAAGCCGGGGATGAATTTCCGGATTGCCGAAGTAAACGGCATTTTCCAGCATCTGCCGACCGGCCGCCAGCGCCGCCACCGTAGCCGTCGGCGTACCGTCGAACTCAAACGGCGCGGGACCGTAGTTGACGCCGCCCGGCGTCAACGGCAAGAAGACCTTGACGTTCCAGACATTGTGCAACGTCAGCACCCGGGCAGCCACCGCGGCCTGTTCCTGAGGGGACGGCACCGGCAGGTCATGATAATGGATCCGGTCCGGATACGCGGCCGCCGTATACATGGTGGCCGCCGGAATGAACGAGGCATCCGTATTCCAGATCGGAATATCGATCCGGTCGCACTCCTGAAGCAAATTCCGCAACGTGGCAAACCAACTGTCGAACCGCTTTTCCGGATTGGCCGCCGTCCGATTCCCGGTACAGGGCATATGCAGCGACATGACGTCCATATATTCGACCGCCCCCAGCCGCAAAACCTCCCGGTAAAAACGATCCCCGTCCAATTCGGACGGCCCGCAGACCCCGACGATCTGCGCATCCGCATCGAGTTCGCGAATCGCCGTCGCCGTATCTTTCAGCAGCTCGAAATACTTCTGCGGCTCGTTGCCGAATACCCGAGACGCGTCATCGTAGATTTCCCAATAGTGAATATGGTCCTTCGTCGCCCGGACCAGCGGCACGACGTAACTTTCCAGCCACCACTTTTTCCAGGCGGAAAACCCGGCATCCGTCAACTGCGCCGGACGGATCGGCGCCCACAGACACCCCAGCGGATTCAAATGCAGTCGACGTTCGAAATCCCGCGCCGCCCGCAAGACGTCCACATTGGGTTTGCCGTCTTTAAATGCATACGGATAACGAGTATCGCCGAGCCCTCCGGCGCGCCGTCGCCAACTGACGCCCGCCCCGGTCAGCAATTCCGGACACTGTTCGCCGCCGGTCGCCCCCAGCATCCCGTCGCCGGTCGTTTCGATGACCGGCGGCAGAACACACCAGACGGTTTCGCCCCAGGCATTGTTGAACCGGTCGGTAACATCCAACCGGTAGGCCCCGGCGTTTTGCAGATAAACCAGATCGTGCGGCATCAGAATGCCCCCGACGCTGTGGAAATCCTCCCATACCAGACGTCCGAAAGCATCGAATAACCGGGCATCCGCTTTGCGGGCAATCACCTGAAGCCGGTACGCCTGACCGGCCGCCACCCAGGTCAACGGGCGATGATTCTGTTCCGGACGCTGCAACGTCAACCGGACTCGCCCCGCCGCCGGAACTTCAGCCCGAGGGACAACCTCGGAAGACAGCGGCAGAATCACATCCGGATTGTATACTGCGGCGGAGAGCAAGTCTCCGGCCAATAGTAAGCCGACGGCAGTCAACAACCTCAGGCTCCAGCAGCCTTTCATACCGTCTACTCCCGAATTATTCAGCAAGAAAAAATTACTATAAACGTTTTCCGGCGTTATTTCCAGCCGCAATGGGAAGTTTCGTTCCGCAGTCTCGATCAGCGTTCAAACCATCAAAACGTTATTCGGCGCTTTCCGTTCGTTGAAACGGTCCGCCATCCAGGTCGCCATAAATTCTTTGATCCCGCTCAACGCGAATTCATCGGGATTCCATTCTTTTTCCAGCAACATCGGAGCATAGGCTTCTTTGAACGCATAAAATACCGACGGCACCTTTACCCCGCCGTCCAACACCACCTGTTCGTCGGTCCGAATATAATAATCGCCTTCGAACTGGTCGAGCAATGCCATATCCGCCGGATTGATATTGAAATACAGCACCCCGCGAACACGCCCCTTCCCTTTCACCGCCGCCGGAAAGGTTTCGCCCCGAATCTGCAACCGGCGATATCCGTCCAATTGCGCCCGACAGGAAATATAATGCCCGCTTACCACCTTTTCCCAGACAGTCGGATACATCAGCGAGCCATAGGCGAATACATTCAAATTTGTCATCTTTTCGTCGACCTTTACAATTTTGCCACCCATCTCCAACCCCGTCCCTACCTCAGTTACTGCATTCGAACCGGAACTCCGATGCAGTTAACCTGCCAGGACTTGGCTACAGACTGCGGCAAAACATCTTATCGGAGCAATTCTAATGTAATGGGCATTTCGAAAAATGCAATTGTCAATCGCGAGGAAAGTCTATTATCGATAAGAAGTTAGTCGTTCTGAATTCCCCATTTTCCAGACGTACTTCCGGAAAGAGCCCCGCCAACATGGGAAAGTTTTTACATTTCTTTTCCGCCGTCCTGATTTCGCATGCCCCGCTCCCATGAAAAATCCGCCGGAACAACGTTGCATTTTCGCATCCGACGACATATATTGTCTCTCCTCAAAACCAGATGACATAAGGTAATATGAAAAGCAAGTCTGAGAAAAATCGTCATTTCGTCTACACCGTCAGTCTGGGATGTCCCAAAAATTTCGTCGATACCGAAGTGATTGCCGGCAGTATGGTCGTGGCCGGATTCGGGTTGACTTCCGATCTGGATGAGGCCGATCTCTATCTGCTCAACACCTGCGCTTTTCTGCCTTCGGCCCGCGCCGAAGCGGAAGAATATCTGGCGGATGCTTCCGCCTGGAAAGCCAAGGCCCCCAAGCACCGGAAAATTGTGGTTTCCGGTTGTTTGAATCAGTGGGACACCGACCGGATTTATCCGGCCCGCTATCCGCAAGTGGATCTCTGGGCCGGTATCAACGACGTCGCCAAACTCGGGGAACGGCTGGCCGTCCTCTTCCAGACTCCGGCCACTCCCGGGCTCGTGGAAATTCCGGACTATCTTTATGATGAAACCACGCCCCGGCTGCAATTGACGCCGTCGCATTACGCCTATATCAAAATCAGCGAAGGTTGCGATAACCGGTGCAGTTATTGCAGTATTCCCAAGATCCGCGGTCGACTGCGTAGCCGCGGCTGCGATTCCGTTGTCAAGGAAGCGGAAAATCTGCTGGCCGGCGGCGTCAAGGAATTGATCGTGATCGGACAGGATATTACCGCGTTCGGGCATGATCGCGGCCATGCGGAACTGTCCGCGCTGCTCCGGCGGCTGGACGCCCTCCCCGGCGATTTCCGGTTGCGGCTGCTCTATACCCATCCGGCCCATTTTACGCCGGAACTGGTCGACGTGTTCGCGTCCGGAAAACATCTGCTCCCGTATCTGGACATGCCCCTGCAGCACATTGCCGACCGCATTCTCAAGGTCATGGGCCGAAAAGTCGGCCGTCCGGAAATCGAAAAACTGTTGCGCGAACTACGCGCCAAAATTCCCGGACTGGGACTTCGTACCACGTTCATCACCGGGTTTCCCGGCGAAACCAATGCGGAATTTCAGGAACTCTATGATTTTGTCCAGGCCCAGCGGTTTGAACGGATGGGCGTTTTCACCTATTGTCCCGAACCGGAAACCGCCGCTGCCCGCATGGCGGACCAGGTGCCGCAGGAGCTCGCTGCCAGCCGACGGGACCGGCTGATGGAATTGCAGGCCAAGCTCTCGCTGAAGTTCAATCAAGCCCAGATCGGCAAAGTCTGGCAAGTCATGATCGATGCGCCCGCCGACTCCGAGGGCTATCTGGGGCGGACTTATCTCGATACGCCGGAAATCGACAACTGCGTCATGGTCCGGACCCGTTCGAAACTGGAACCCGGCGCCGTTATTCCGGTGACCATCACCGCCGCCGACGAGTACGATTTAACCGGCAAACCCGCCACGACAGCATAGGAAAGGCAATCGCACGATGAATCTCGCCAATCAAATCACCATCGCCAGAATCGTCATGGTCTTCATTTTCCTGTTGCTGGCCAACGTGGAACCCAATCGCCTGTTCTCCGTCGAAGCCACCCGCTGGGCGCATCTGATTGCCTACGGGTTCGGCATCCTGGCCGGACTGACCGACCTGATCGACGGCTGGATCGCCCGCCGGTTCAACATGATTACCGACTTCGGAAAACTGCTGGATCCGCTGGCCGACAAAATCTTCATTACCGCCACCTTCATCATGTGCGTGGAACAAAATCTGATGCCGGCCTGGATCGCCGTCGTCGTGATCTCCCGCGAATTTCTCGTGACCGGTCTGCGGACGCTGGCATTGCAGCACAACCAGGTCATTTCGGCCGACCGCTGGGGCAAATTAAAAACGCTGTCGCAAATGCTGATGCTGCTGATTGCCGGCGCGTCGTGGAACGACTTTCTCAATCTCAAGACCGACACTTTCCTCGGCTATCGTTACTGGACGCTGTGGACGGTGTTTCTGTGGGCCATCGTGTTGGTGACGGTCTTTTCCGGCGTTCGGTATTTCTATTGTCACCGGGCCTTGCTGACCAAACGCCAGATTTGAAAAAGACGGCAAAATTTGCCGGGTCCCTAACTTGCTTTGTCGCGTTGACGCTTATATATTTTGAAACGAGATGACTTTAACGGCTGGACAAAGAACGTATGGAAGAATTCTGGGACCAGGAAGAAGTATTGGCGGACCTCCCCGAAAACGACGGTACCGAGCATCTCGATTCGCTCAAAATCTATCTCCGGCAAATCAGCCAGAATAAATTATTGACCCAGGACGAGCAGCTGGAACTGACCGCGTTTATCGGCGATGCCTCCATGGAATTGCGTCGCCATGTCTACCAGTTCGGCTTCGTGCTGCTGGAACATCTCAAACTGCTGAGCGAATGCGACGAAGAAAATCTCAACGATTATTTTCCGCCGTCTTCCCTGCTGGGCGATCACGACAACCTGCTGTCGCCGGAAGTGTTTCTCACCCAAATTCCCGCTTGGGCCAAAGAAATCAAACAAGCGTACGAAATGCTGTCCAAGACATGGAACGCACACTCGCCGGAAGTGAACGCCTGCCGGGAGCGCGCCGCCGCTCTGATGCTGCGTTATCCGATCACCAATGACTTTGTCCGGGAATGGTATGACGTGGCCATCGAATATTCCCATCTGACCCGGGAGCAGATCAATCGGCTGATCGCCGGAGAAGCGTTCCAAATGTCGGACGGACAGACAGAACTGCTGGAGAAAAAACTGTTGATGCCGGCCGATGCGTTTCTGGCGCTTCTCCAGAATACCGAAGAACACCGGAGAAAAGTGGAAGCCGCGCGGAAACAGATGCTGGAAGCCAACTTGCGGCTGGTCGTCAGCATCGCCAAAAAATATCAGAACCGGGGGCTCCCGCTGATCGACCTGATTCAGGAAGGCAATATCGGACTGATGAAAGCGCTGGACAAGTTCGACTACCGGCTGGGGCATAAATTCTGCACCTATGCCACCTGGTGGATCAAACAGTCGGTCAATCGCTCCATCGCCGATCAGTCGCGGGTAATCCGCATTCCCATTCATATGATCAATACCATTAACGCCATCAATGCCGCCGAACAGCGTTTCATTCAGGAAAACGGCCGCGAACCCGGCGTGGAGGAACTGGCCGCCAAACTGGATATGCCGGTATCCCGCGTCAGCGCCATCCGCAAAATGGCCCGGCAGCCGCTGTCGCTTCAGGCCCCGATCAGCAACAGCGAAGAGGAGTCGGCAACGCTGGAAAACGTCATCAGCGATCAGGCCAACGACCCGATTGAAGACATCTCCGCCAAAGTCATCCGGGAAAAACTGTACGAGGCGCTCGGCACCCTGTCGGAACGCGAACAGCAGATTATCATCATGCGCTTCGGATTGAACGGCGAAACGCCGAAAACGCTGGTGGAAGTCAGCAAACATTTCGAGCTGACCCGGGAACGCATTCGCCAGATCGAATCCAAAACGCTGGAAAAACTCCGGGCTCCTGCCCGCCTCAAATTCTTCGACAACATCTTTTCGCTTAAATAACGTCCCCGGCTTCAAGCATCCGGGACCTTAAACGGAGAACAGCATGGAACTCGATTTCATTTACCGCCGCCGGAGCATCCGCAAATTTCATCCGAACCCAAAAATCAGCAATGCCGATTTTCAGGAACTCCTGACCGCCGCCATGAGCGCCCCGTCCGCCTGCGCCAAAGATCCCTGGCGCTTTTACGTCGTCCGCCAGCCCGCCATGCTGGAACAAATCGCGGCGGCGCTGCCCAACGGCAAATTTCTGCCGCAGGCCGGTAACGGGATTGTCGTCTGCGGCGACCTCGACCGGGCGCACGGCAACGAACTTTCCTATATGCTGCAGGATTGCAGCGCCGCCATCGAAAATCTGTTGCTGGCGGCCGGCGTCAAAGGGTTCGGCGCCTGCTGGCTGGGCGTTCATCCTCGCGAAGAACGGGTTGCCGCCCTCAGCCGAATTCTGAAGCTGTCTGACAAAGTCATTCCGCTGGCGGTCATTGCCATCGGCGTTCCGGCGGAACATCAGCCGCCGCGCAACCGCTATCGCGCCGAGGCCGTGCAGTTCATCGATTAAACTCAAGATCCGACCGAGAGGGGAAGATGGCGAAGGAAATTCGCGGCGGTCATTATGTCCGGATTGTCGCCAGCATCGCGCTGGCCTCGTTCATGGCTAAACTGGATATCGATATCGTCAACGTGTCCATGCCGCCCATTATGACTTATTTCCATGCCGACGCCAGTACGGCGTCCTGGGTGGTGTAGGCTATCTGCTGTTCAACTGCGGCGTCATTCTGCTGGCGGGAAAACTGGCCGACCGCCGCCGTCCCGCCGTCCCGCCGTCCCGCCGTCCCGCCGTCCCGCCGTCCCGCCGTCCCGCCGTCCCGCCGTCCCGCCGTCCCACCGTGATCTGCCGGATCGCCATCGCCACCGCCTTGCCGGATGAAATAAAATAAGGTGGCCGGCAACGCGGGGTAAACGCTGCCGGCCGATTGGGGGAGGTAAGAGGTTAAATCCGTCATGCCGCCGCAGATGGCATCGGTGGCATGACGGTGTGGAGAAGCTTATTTTCCGTAATAGGCTTTGAGATACAGCTCCTTGATTTCGCTGATCAGCGGATAGCGCGGATTGGCGCCGGTGCACTGGTCGTCGAAGGCTTTTTCGCTGAGCACGTCCAACTGGGCGAGGAATTCTTTTTCATCCACGCCGGCTTCCTTGATGCTGTTCGGAATGTTGAGACGTTTCTTCAAAGCGGCGATCGCTTCGATCAGTTTTTCCACCTTTTCTTCTTCCGTTTTGCCGCCGAGGTTCAGGAAATCGGCCACCCGGGCATACCGGTAAATGGCATCCGGATGTTTATATTGAGAGAACGTTCCCTGCTTGGTCGGTTTGTTGGTCGCGTTGTAGCGGATCACGTGTTCCAGCAGCAATGCGTTGGCCAGACCGTGCGGCACATGGAAAGCCGCCCCGAGTTTGTGGGCCATCGAGTGGCAGACGCCGAGGAAGGCATTGGCGAACGCCATTCCGGCCATCGTCGCCGCGTGGTGAACCTTTTCCCGGGCGATTTCGTCCTTGGCACCCATTTCATAGGCTCGCGGCAAATACTTGAACAGCAGCCGGGTCGCCTCCATCGCCATGGCGTTGCTGTATTCGCTGGCGACAATCGAAACGCGGGCTTCCAGACAGTGGCTGAGGGCGTCGATCCCGCCGAAGGCGGTCAGGCTCTTCGGCATATTCATCACCAGCTCGGCATCGCAGATGGCGATGTCGGGGGTAAGTTCGTAGTCGGCCAGCGGATATTTATTGCCGGTGCGTTCGTCGGTGATCACTGCGAACGGCGTCACTTCGGAACCGGTCCCGGAGGTGGTCGGAATCGCCACCATCAGAGCCTTTTTACCGAGTTCCGGGAACTTGAACACGCGCTTGCGGATGTCCATGAACCGCATCGCCACGTCTTCAAAACTCACTTCCGGATGTTCATACATCAGCCACATGATCTTGGCCGCGTCCATCGGCGAACCGCCGCCGAGCGAGATGATCACATCGGGCTGGAACGCATTCATCCGTTCCACGCCTTTTCTGGCCGTTGCCAGCGTCGGATCGGGTTCCACGTCGGAGAAAGCTTCGATTTTGATGCCAAGGTCTTCCAGTGCCTGGATCGTGGTATCGGCGTGGCCGTTGTCTTTCAGAAAACGGTCGGTCACCAGGAAGGCGCGCTTCCGGCCTTTCAGGTCGCCCAGCGCTTCCTGGAGGCATCCGAACTTGAAATACACCTTCGGCGGAACGCGGAACCACAGCATATTTTCTCTCCTTTGCGCGACGGTCTTGATGTTGAGCAGGTGTTTCGGATTGACGTTCTGGCTGATCGAGTTGCCGCCCCAGGAGCCGCAACCCAGCGTCATGGACGGGTCGAGGCGGAAGTTGAACACGTCCCCGATGGCGCCCTGGCTGGACGGCATATTCACCAGAATGCGGCTGGTTTTCAGCTTGGCGCCAAACATTTCGATCCGGTCGTTGTTGCGCGGATTGGTGTACAGTACGCTGGTATGGCCCCGGCCGCCGAATTCCACCAGATGCAAAGCCTTTTCCAGTGCGTCGTTGAAGTCCGCCGCGCAGTAGATGGCCAGCACCGGCGACAATTTTTCGTAGGAGAACGGTTCGTTGACCCCGATGTCCTTGGTTTCGCCGAGCAACACTTTGGCTTCTTTCGGCACGTCGAATCCGGCGAGTTTGGCAATCTTGTAGGCCGGCTGCCCGACAATGGCCGCGTTCAGATGGCCGTCGATCAACAGAATCTTTTCCACTTTCTTCATTTCCGCCGGCGACAGAATGTACGCGCCGCGCTTGATGAATTCGGCCTTCACGTCGTCATAGATGGCTTTCACCACCACCACCGACTGTTCGGAGGCGCAGATCATCCCGTTGTCGAACGTCTTGGACATCAACACCGAGCAGACGGCCGTTTCGATGTCGCAGGTTTCGTCCATAATCGCCGGCGTGTTCCCGGCGCCGACGCCCAGCGCCGGAGAACCGGAAGAATACGCCGCTTTCACCATCCCCGGACCGCCGGTCGCCAGAATCAGGCTGATGTCTTTGTGACTCATCAGCCGTTTGGAGAGGTCCACGGTCGGATTTTCGATCCACCCGATGATGTTTTCCGGTGCGCCGGCCTTGACCGCCGCGTCCCGCATCAGTTTGGCGGCGAGAATGGTGCATTTCTTGGCCCGCGGATGGGGAGAGAAAATGATCCCGTTCCGGGTCTTCAGCGCCAGCAGCGATTTGAAGATCGCGGTGGACGTCGGATTGGTGGTCGGAATAATCCCGGCGATCAGTCCCACCGGTTCGGCGACCTTGATAATCCCGAAGGCTTCATCGTGTTCGATGTCGCCGCAGGTCTTCATGTCTTTATATTTGTTGTAGACGTATTCGGATGCGAAGTGGTTCTTGATCACTTTATCTTCCACCACGCCCATGCCGGTTTCTTCGACGGCGATTTTCGCCAGCGGAATACGGTGGTTGTTGGCGGCCAGCGCGGCGCAACGGAAAATATAGTCGACTTTTTCCTGCGGGAACGTGGCATAAATCTGTTGAGCGGCTTTGACCTTCGCTACCATCGCTTCGAATTCGGCAATTGCTTTTTCAGCGGCAGTGGGGTCAACCTCTTTGGCGGCAGTCGTATTTTTTGCAGCAGTCATTTCACACCTCCGGATATTTAATATTTTTCAACCGTCTTATTCGTAGCATGTCTCCCATGGTCGGAGCATTGCGGCAAATAGTCTTCCTGTTAAATTTCTTTGATGCACCATTGACGTTGAGTTGATTGTTTTGAGCGCGTCTTTCCGGCGCTCCGCCCCATTATTCTTCCGAACACCCGGTTGCCAGTCTGACCATAAAAACCGCCAGACCCGACACCAGGTTTTCATTCTGCACCACCATTCCCGCCGGAACCTTCAGTTTCAGCTGGGAAAAATTCCAGATTCCGCGAATACCGCACTTGGCCAGCCGGTCCGCCACTTCCTGAGCGGCAAACGCCGGAATCGTCAGGACGGCCACTTCGATATGATTATCTTCGATATACCGTTCCAGATCCGTCAGCGCATACACTTTACGACCGTGAATCTCCTGCCCCACCTTGGCCGGATTGTTATCGAAAGCCGCCACAAAATTCAGTCCGCGCTTGGCAAACCCCGGAAACCCCATCAACGCGCTGCCCAGATTTCCGGCGCCGATCAACACCGCCGGCGCATTGCGGTCCCAGCCGATGATGGCCCGGATGCCATTGATCAACTCTTGAATCTGATACCCGACGCGAGGCTTACCGGTAACCTGCGTATAAGCCAGATCCTTGCGCACCTTGATCGAATCGAAATTCAGCGCATTGGCAATGTCGGTGGCCGAGACGGCAGTTCGGCCTTTTTCCGCCATTTCCCGGATCACCCGTAAGTACAGCGGCAACCGCCGAATGGTCGGTACCGGATATTTCTTGACTCCGTCCATGGCTGCCTCCGGTTGATTGTTACTATTTTTTTTAAATATTTTTATATCGATATGTTTTTATCTATTCCACTATTCTATCTCGTCTTTCCCGAATGTCAATCACCATTAAGTAAAAAATTATCGATATTTTTATATCTTGCCTCAAAATGAAAAAATATTTTACGGCGGAACGAACTGCGGAAAATACTTGAAATTCCCCTCGGACGCCGGAAATTCTTGAGCGAACGGCGTCATCCTTCCAATATTCTAAGGCCGCCCACAAAATTTGCAAGCACCATGAATGCCTTCCGTGCTCGACTTCGCCCGACAACTTGTTCAGAGCCTCCACTAAAACTTGACTTGCGGCGGCCGATCAATATATTTGACGTCGGCAGTAAAAACTCATACGGAAACAGGAAGATGGACTCCAATCCACTGGCGACTGCGCCGGAAGCGGCTCGAACATGTTATGAACGGCAGACGGCGCGTCTGCGCGACAACGGATATACCGGCATCCTGCCGGAGTGGACGGCTTTGCCGTGGCATCCGGTTCCGTTGCCGGACGCCCCCTCCGGTTACGGCAAGCAGAAAACGGGGTCGGACAACTTCCTTCCGCCTTCCCCGCCGCCATCCATCAACCAGTCGGCCGAGACTTTTTCCGATTATCTGATCGAAACGGACGGCGATCCCGTCCCCTGGCTGCCGCTCGTTGCGGAAGCCGCCGCCGCCGGACGGCATTGTTACTGGCTGGTCCGGAAAAATCCAGACTGGCCGGCGTTTCTGCAATTACCTATGGCCGAGGTGTTTTTTACCGGAACCACGGTATTGTTTTCTCGCGAGGAACTGGCCGGATATCTGCAGCAATCCGGAGCCTATCTGCCATGGCATCGGGTGGCGGAAACGGCAGCGGAAGTCAATGACCTGGGCAACTGGCTGGAAACCCTGCACCGGCAACGACTGCGTCGCGACGTCCGCCGGGGCAACCGGGTCTTGCTGACCATTGCCATTCCGTCGTTCAATCGCGGTCACCGGGCATATCAGGGCGTTCTCCGCAGTCTGGCCTGCCGGTTCGATGAAGAAATCGAGATTCTGGTATCGGACAACGCCAGTGAAAAATATCAAACCGAATATCGGCGGATCGCCGCCATCGCCGACAGCCGGGTCACCTACCGCCGCAACCCGGAAAACCGCCTGTTCGACGGCAACCTCATGACCGTCATGACCGAGGCGGCCGGAAAGTTCGTCCTGCTGGTGAGCGACGAAGACGCGGTCAACGGCGGCGACCTGGAATATCTGCTGGAGCAACTGCGCGGACAGGAAAACCGGCTGGCGTTTTTACGGACTTCGGTTTCGGCAATCCGTTATTCCCGTCAAGTTTTCCGGCGGGGCGCCGAAGCGGCGACGCACGGCATTCTCCAGAACAATTACCTGTCGGGCGCGGTCTACAACCAAGCCATGTATGGGAACGGCGGCGTGGCCGATTATCTGCGTCGCCATGCCGACAACGAAGTTTGTCGGGCCTATCCCCATCTGGTCATGGACCTGCTGATGTCCCAGCTGGGCGATGTGGAGTTCAGCGATCTGGTGACGTGTTCCCACGGCGAACCGGAGCCGGACGTGGACGTGAGCACCTACCAGACTCCGGAAAAACGGCTGAAACAACATCAAGCTTGGATCGCAATTTTCGGCGACGTGATTGAGCAGTACCGGCTGGATCGGGAAACGGTGGCGGCCATGCTGGTGCTGCTGATTCAGAAAAACTGCTATCTGCTTCAGGTAAATCGCTATTGCGATAAGGAATACCATACCGAAGCATGTTATTTTGACAGTCTGATGGCGTTATATCAATTCGTCGTCACGGATAATTTGCCGCGTTATCGGAAATGGTTCGGCGAAGAACTCCCGGCGGAAGTTCGCCAGCGGATTCGGCTTGAATTCATGCGTGCGTTGCGCAAGGTCAATTTTTGAACAGCGATAACAACAGAAAAGTGGAATAACTATGGGAAATCAGGGGACGGCTGCGGTTCGCGCCGCATTGCGGGAAATCAACGACTTGCGGCGTCAACAGCAATGGCCGGAAGCGGTCGCCGCGTTCGAACGGCTGTTGTCTCAATGGCCGGAGGCGGAAACGGAGTCGACTCCCGGCTTGCGGGCCGATGTCTGCCTGAAAAGTGCCGGACTTTTCCGCCAGTTGGGACATTACGATGCCTGCATCGGCCGTCTGCTGGAAGCGTGTCGGGCCGGACTGGAAGTTCCGCGGCTTCACGAATTTCTGCTCTCGCTGCAAACGGAAGATCAAATTCAACAGGCGCGGACCTGTTATGAAGAACAGAGCAACCGGTGGCGGGACCAGGGATGTTCCCTGGCGTTTCCACCGTTCGACGAACTGCCCTTTACCGTGCTTCCGCTGCGGTCCGGCGAAAACACCTACCTGGTTTTCGACCGGGAACATGGACTGATCGAAGGAACGCCGGAATGGATCGTACAAACCGGGGAAAACGTTTTTTCCGATTATCTGGTCCAGACGGCCTGGAATCTGCCCCGGGTGGCGGAACTGGCGGAGAGCGCGGCCAAGCACCGCCGTCGGATTTACCTGCTGGCCGACGACTGGCCGCGTTTTTGTTCTTTTCTCCAGTTGCCGCAAAAACCGGTTTTCTGGACTACGGTCCAGGCCTTTGCCGATCAGGCGGAACTGTCCGACTACTTAATCCGTACCGGAAGCTATCTGCCCCGGCGGATTCTGGCGGAAAATAACGCGGTCGCCGCAACCTTGGAAACGAGGCTGCAACAGCTCCACGAACAGCGTCTGCGGCGAGATGGACGGAACGGACGGAACGTATTGCTGACCATTGCCATTCCCACTTGGAACCGGGGCCATCGGGCATTACCCAACGTCCGGCAATGCCTCCAGGCGGATTTCGACGAAGAAGTGGAATTTCTGATCTCGGACAACGCCAGCGACAAGTACACGGAAGAATACGGACAGATCGCCGCGATGACCGATGCCCGCGTAACCTATCACCGCAACCCGGAAAACCGTCAGTTTATCGGCAACATCATGACTGTCATGCGTCTGGCCCAGGGCAAGTTTACGCTGCTCGTCAGCGATGAAGACACGGTTCAGGTAAAACATCTGGGCTCGCTGCTGGCCCAGTTGAAAGGCGAAGAACGGCGTACCGCGCTGCTGCGAACTTCCCTACCTTCCCTGCACTATGGGGAATCGCGCCATTCCCGGGGGCATTGTGCCGTTGTCAGCGGAATTCTGCAGAACAACTACCTGACGGGCGCGGTCTACAATACCGCCATGTTTGCCGAATCCGGCGTGGAATCCTATATTCTCAATCACCTCGACAATGCCGCGTGTTTTTTCTATGCGCATATGGTGGTGGATATTTTCATGGCCCAGCACGGCGATATTGCTTTTACGTCCCTGACCTCCTGCAATATGGGCAAAAACGAGGAAGACGTCAGCAAGGAAAATCTGGCGGCATATCAAACCGCGGCCTCCCGGATCGACCAACATCAGGGTTATGTGGAAGTGTTTGCGGATGTGATCCGCAAATATCACCTGCCCCCCGATACCGGGGCCGGAATGCTGCTGATGCTGCTCCAGAAAACCAACGCGCTGCTGATGTTGAACATTTCGCTGGACCCCCAATGCGTCTACTGGCGGGACTACTTCGACTACCTGATGAAGCTCTACCGGCTGATCGAAGATGACAACCTGCCGCGCTATCGGAAACTGTTCGACCGCGAATTTCCGCCGGAATTCCACGATCTGATCCGGGAGTTTTTTCTCACCTGCATGCAACGGATCGACTGGCAAAAAAAAGACGCGAACGACTCGGCAACCGCCCCGGCGGTTTTCACGGGCGACACCAAGTAACGCGATGCCGGCGGACGGAGATTAATTTGTTTCCGCCGCCGGAGCCGCGAGAATGGCATCGATCTCGGCCAGTTCTTCTTTGCTGAAAGTCAGGTTGTTCAACGCCGCCACATTTTCTTCGATATGTTCCGGACGGCTGGCTCCCAACAGCGCCGACGTGACGACCGGTTGCCGCAGCACCCACGCCAGCGCCATCTGGGACAGCGACTGCCCGCGGGCCTGAGCCAGCCGGTGGAGTGCCTGAATCTTATCCTGATGCTGCTGGACCTGCTCCGGTTTCAAAAATACGCTGGTCCCCGCCGCCCGGGAATCGGACGGAATGCCGTGGAGATACCGCGAGGTCAGCAAGCCCTGAGCCAGCGGACAAAAAGCGATCAGCCCGATTTTTTCTTTTTTCACCGTTGGAAACAGTGCCGTTTCCGGGTCGCGATGAAACATGCTGTAGCGCTGCTGATGAATCAGACAGGGCGTTCCCTGTTTGCGCAGCAGAGCGCAGGCTTGCGCCGTGGCCTCCGCCGGATAGTTGGAGATGCCGACGTAAAGCGCCTTGCCCTGCCGGACCGCCTGCGTCAGCGCGCCCATGGTTTCTTCCAACGGCGTCTCGGGGTCGTAACGGTGGGAATAAAAGATATCCACATAGTCCAGTCCCAACCGTTTGAGGCTCTGGTCCAGACTGGCCAGCAGATACTTCCGGGAACCCCATTCGCCGTAGGGACCGGGCCACATCAGGTAGCCGGCTTTGGTGGAAATAATCAGTTCGTCGCGATACGGCGCCAACTCGCGGGAAAAAACTTTTCCGAACGTGGTTTCGGCGGAACCCGGCGGCGGACCGTAGTTGTTGGCCAGGTCGAAATGGGTAATGCCGAGATCGAAAGCCCGGCAGATCATATCCCGTTGCGGTTTGCTCTGATCCATGGCGCCGAAGTTGTGCCACAGGCCAAGCGCCAGAGCCGGAAGTCGCAGCCCGCTGTGCCCGCACCGGCGGTAAAGCATATCGTTATAGCGATCGGCGGAAGGGGTATAACTCATCATCCAGTCCTTTCGGTTTAATGGCCGGTATCAGAAAGAAATGTACCGGCCTTGGCGACAGAAGTCAAGTTGGAAAAAAATAGCCTCACCCAACGTCAAATTAGAAAAACCGAGACAAAATCGACGGAAAATCGGCTGGCGTTTTGGCGTCCGCGTAGTATAGTAATCTGTTTCATGCGAAGTCCGGAAGCGGCTATCGATTCGCGGATCGGACAAGATAACTTTAGCTGGCACAAGCAGAAAATTTATGGAAGAAGAAGACGTAAAACCAACACCGGTCTATGACGAGAGCAAAATCCAGACGCTGAGTTCGCTGGAACATATCCGCATCCGTCCCGGTATGTATATCGGCCGGATCGGGACCGGATCGCATCCCGATGACGGAGTCTATATCCTGCTCAAGGAAATCATCGACAACAGCGTCGACGAATTCATCATGGGGTCCGGACGCCGGATCGACGTCAAGATCGAAAACAATGCCATCAGCGTCCGCGACTACGGACGCGGCATTCCGCTCGGAAAACTGGTGGAATGCGTGTCCGTCATCAATACCGGCGGCAAGTATAACGACGATGTTTTTCAGTTCTCGGTCGGCCTCAACGGGGTCGGCACCAAAGCCGTCAACGCGCTGTCGGAAAAATTCACGGCCACTTCGGTTCGCGACGGCACTTTCCGGCGCGTTGAATTCTGCCGCGGCCGATTGCAGAAAGACGAATCGGGCGAAACCAGCGAACCCAACGGAACTTCCGTCACGTTCGTTCCCGACGCCCAGATTTTTCCCCGCTATGCGATTCAGAACGAATATATCGAAAAACGGCTGTGGATGTACGCCTATCTGAACAGCGGACTGTCGCTCTATCTCAACGGCACCCGCTACTATTCGCGCAACGGCCTCTGCGACCTGGTCGAAGGCGAAGTCTCCGACGAAAAACTGTACGATATTATCCACTACAAAGACAAGAGCATCGAATTCGCGTTCTGCCATACCTCCAATTACGGTGAAAACTATTTCTCGTTTGTCAACGGCCAGTATACCAACGATGGCGGCACCCACCTGTCGGCGTTCCGCGAAGGCATTCTGAAAGCGATCAACGAATTTTCCGGCAAGGCGTTCGATGCCAACGACGTCCGCGACGGGATCGTCGGCGCGGTCGCGATCAAACTCAAAGACCCGATTTTCGAATCGCAGACCAAAAACAAACTCGGCAACACCGATATCCGCGGCGACATTGTCAACGCCGTCCGCAAACAGGTCGTCGACTACCTGCACCGCAATCTGGAACTCGCCGAGATTCTGATCGGCAAGATCGAGCAGAATGAAAAAGTCCGCAAGGAAGTTCAGGCCATCCAGAAACAGTCGCGCGACAAGGCCAAGCGGATGAACCTGAAAATTCCGAACCTGAAAGATTCCAAGTGCCACCTCGGCGACAACAGCAAACTCGGCGACCAGACGATGATCTTCCTGACCGAAGGCCAGTCGGCCGCCGGCTCCATGGTCAGCTGCCGCAATGTGATGACTCAGGCCATCTTTTCGTTGCGCGGCAAGCCGCTGAACGTTCAGGGCGCCAAAATCGACCGCCTTTATCAGAACGAAGAACTGTTTTACATCATGAAGACGCTGGACATCGAAGAAAGTACGGAAAACCTGCGCTATAACAAAGTCGTCATCGCCACCGACTCCGACGTGGACGGGTTGCACATCCGCAACCTGCTGATTACGTTCTTTCTGACTTTTTACGAACGGCTGGTTCTGGCCAAACATCTGTTCATTCTGGAAACGCCGCTGTTCCGCGCCCGGAACAAGAAGGAAACCGTTTACTGTTACGATGAAGACGAGCGCGACCACGCGGTAGTTCAGTTGGGCGGCGCCCGGCAGGGCGTGGAAGTCACCCGGTTTAAAGGTCTGGGCGAAATCTCCCCGGACGAGTTCGGCCAGTTCATCGGCAAAGATATCCGGCTGGTCGAAGTGACCGTCGATCACATGCGCAATGTCTCCGCCATGCTCGAATTCTATATGGGTGACAATACCCCGGAACGCCGCGAACATATCATGAAAAATCTGGTTTGAAGCAGGAACGCCAACCCACTATGGTCAGTAATCATAAAAAGAACAAGAAACCAGCCGCCGCCCGGGAAGAAATGGAAAAATTCGACCCCGAAGCGCCGGAAAACGATACCGTATTTGAACCGGAAGCCCTCGCCGAAGGCGAACAGGAAGCCGACCGCAACCGCGGCGACAACTTCTTTCTGCGCCGGCTCATGGACACCAATTTCATCGAATACGCCTCCTATGTCATCAAGGAACGCGCCATCCCCGATGTAGACGATGGGTTGAAGCCGGTCCAACGCCGCATTTTGTGGTCGCTCCACCGGATGGACGACGGCAAGTTCCACAAGGCGGCCAATGTAATCGGCCATACCATGCAGTTTCATCCGCACGGCGACGCCTCCATCGGCGACGCGCTGGTCGTGCTGGCCAACAAAGAATATTTCATCGACAAGCAGGGGAACTTCGGGAACATCTTCACCGGCGACCGCGCCGCCGCCGCCCGTTATATCGAATGCCGCCTGTCGCCGCTGGGCCGCGAAGTGCTGTTCAACAACGACATCACCGAGTTCGTCCCCTCCTACGACGGCCGCAATCAGGAACCGGTAACGTTGCCGGTCAAGATTCCGTCGCTGCTGATGCTCGGGTCCGACGGTATTGCCGTCGGCATGTCCACCCGAATCATGCCGCACAACTTCAACGAACTGCTGGAAGCCCAGATTGCCTGTCTGCGCGGCGAGGAATTCGAACTGTACCCCGATTTCCAGACCGGCGGCTTGATGGACGTCTCCAAATACGAAGGCGGTAACGGTAAAATCACCCTCCGCGCCAAGATCGAAATCGACGGCCGGCGGCTGGTAGTCCGCGAAATTCCGGCCTTCACCAATTCCGAACACCTGATCGGCACCATCGAAGCGGCGGCGGAAAAGGGCAAGCTGAAACTCACGTCCATCCACGACTACACCACCGACCGGATTGAAATCGAAATCGTGCCGATGCGCGGCTACGACCCGGAAAAGGCGTTGCAGGCGCTCTACACTTATACCGAATGCGAAATGGCGGTCAACGTCAATATGATGGTGATCTGCGAGAACAGGCCGGTCCAGATGTCGGTGCCGGAAGTGCTCCGCCGCAATACCGCCCGACTGCTCGACTATCTCAAGCGCGAACTTGATCTCGAACTCGGCAAGCAGGAAGAACTGCTCCATGGCAAAACCCTGGCGCGCATCTTCATTGAAAACCGGATTTACAAACGCATCGAGAAATGCGAAACACAGGAAGCCGTGATGGCGGAAATCCGCAAGGGACTCCTGCCGTTCCGGAAGGAATTGCTGCGCGACGTGACCGATGACGATATCGAAAAGCTGCTGGCCCTTCCGATCCGCCGGATTTCCACTTTCGATATCCGGAAGAATCAGGAAGAAATCGAAGCCATCCGGGACATCATCGCGCAAGTCAAAAAGAATCTCGCGCACTTGAAGAAATATGCCATCGACTATCTCAAGGCGCTCCTCGCCAAATACGGCAAGGCGTTTCCGCGCAAAACCGAAATCGAAACCTTTGAAAAGATCGACCGCCACGCCGTGGCGCTCAATAATATCAAAGTCGGCTGGGACCGCGGCGAAAGCTATATCGGCACGGCGGTAAAAAGCGATGACATGATTACCTGTAACGAATTCGACCACCTGCTCTGCGTCGACCGTTCCGGGACCTATAAGATCATCAACATCCCGGAAAAACTGTTCATCGGCAAACTCTGCGATTTCCGCAAATACGACAAAGGGGTGGAGTTCGGCGTGATTTATTCCGACAAAAAGAGCGGCAAGTCGTATATCAAACGCTGCTATATTGCCAAGTTCATCACCGAGCGCGAATATCAGCTCTGCCCGGACGGTTGTAAACTGGAACTCTTTACGCCGCGAACCGATGCCGTCTACGAATTGCAGTTCGATACCCGCTTCAAGGATAAAAAACTGCGCGAAATCAATCTGATGGAAGCTCCGCTTCGCGGCGCCAAGGCACGAGGCGTTCTGCTCGACAGCAAAAAACTGTTGAAAGTTACCCATATCCGGTGGCTCGAACAGGAAGAAATTGAAGCCGCCAAACTGGTGGCCGACGGTGTCGAGCCCGATCCCGACGACAATCACGAGGATGACGACGACGACAACGATTCCGCCGCGCCGGTAATTTCCGTCGCGTCCGAATCGGAACCGCCCCAACCTTCGCGGCGGAAAAAAGCGGCCGAAACCGAAGACACGCCGTTGTTGCCGGAACTTGCCCCCCCGCGTGAAGACGAACCGGCAAAACCCTCAACCGAACGCGGCAGAAAGCGCCGTCAGGATGATGAAAGTCCCACCGCCGGGTCCGATAAAAAGCGGCGAAAAGCCAAGGATCGGAAAGATAATGATGATGACGACGATCTTGGCATTGAACAGCCGACATTGGGTTTTTAAAACGTAATCCGATACTCCGGCTTTGATCTGCCGCCGGAAAATACCACCCGAAACAGGGAGGGCCGTTATGAATACCGCAGTTTTGAAACGGATTCAGGCCATTGTGGCAACGCATGCCGCCGCCATCCGACCGGTGGCCGACTTTATCGGCCAGCATCCGGAAATCGGCTATCAGGAGCAGCAGGCCGCCGCTCAATTGACGGAGTGGACCCGGCAACAGGGTTTTGCCGTCACCGCTCCGGCTTCCCAGCTGCCGACTTCCTGGGTTGCGACCGGCGGCAACGGAAAACCGGAAATCGCCATTCTCGCGGAATTCGACGCCCTGCCGGAAATCGGTCACGCCTGCGGTCATCAGTTGATTACCGCCGCCGCGCTCGCCGCCGGGACCGCCTTGCAGCAGCTCATCGCCGAAGACGGACTCTCCGGCACCATCAAAATCGTCGGTACGCCGGGCGAAGAAGGTATCGGCGGCAAAGTGGATATGCTGCGCGACGGTGTTTTTTCCGCGACCGATTTTGCGTTGATCTGCCATCCGTTTGCCGCCACCCTGCCCGATCAGGGCACGCTGGCGGTCTCGCGTTTCGACGTCAGTTTTCACGGTCTGGCCGCCCATGCCGCCACCTCGCCGTATCTGGGCCGGAACGCGCTCGACGCCATGACGCTGCTCTTCAACGGCGTCAATGCCTGGCGGCAGCAGTTGCCGCCGCTCGGCATGGTTCATGGCGTCATTACGCAGGGCGGAACGGCGCCCAATATTATTCCGGACCATGCGGCGGCCTTTTTCTACGTCCGTGCCGCCGAACTGAAAACCCAGCAACAAATGGAAGAACGCTTTGCCCGGATCGTGCAGGGGGCCGCGCTGATGACCGATACGGAATGCCGGATCGAACGCCGCGACAACCCTTATCAGCCGATTCTGGTCAATCGGACGCTGAACCGTTATTTTTCCGAAATCGCCCCGGAATTTGAGTTGCCGCCGGCGGAACGCAATGAATACGGTCTGATTTCCACCGATTTCGGCAATGTTTCGCAAGTCGTCCCCGGCTGCAACTGGTTTTTCCAGATCTGCGACAACGGCGCCTCGCTGCATTCCGAAGCGTTCAAAGCGGCTGCAACCACGGATTTCGCTTTTTCACAAGCCATGAAGATCGGCGGAGTAATGGCCGCCGCCGGATTGCGGCTGTTGACCGATGCCCCCTTCCGAGATGCCGTCACCGCCGAATTTCACGCAGCGGGAGCCAAGCGATAATACGCAACGGAGTCCCCGTCGCCGGGCGCACGAAGTGCGAAAGAAACTCAACCGATTGGTGAGAGACAGGACACTAACATTCTTCCTGGAGCCGATTGTATTCCGCCATAAAAATTTCGAGCCGTCCCGCATAGTCTTCCCAACCGGCAGTAGCTCTGGTCTCAATCTGGTCGAGTTCTTTGAGTCGGCGGCTGAGCGCGGCAAAGTCAACGGTCGGACCGCCGCTTTCCATCTGTTTGACCAGTTCGCGACGTTCGCCAGCCGCCGCATCGATTTGACGTTCGAATTCCGCCACTTTATTTTCCAGCGGCTTCTTCTGCTTCTGCAATTCCTGCCGTAACCGGGCGCGTTCTTTCCGCTTTTCCCGAGGATCGACAACGGCCGTTTCGGCGGCTTCCGTTTTTTTATTTTCCGAGGGGTTGACCGCGGCGGCGGCTTCCGCATCCGCTTTCTGCCGGAAATAGTCGTAATTGCCGTAATAGCGCCGGACCACCTGAGGAATCATGGCAAAAATTGTGGTCGCCACATTGCGGACAAATTCAATATCGTGGCTGACCAGACAAACCGTCCCCTGATATTCGTGCAGCGCCTGTTGGAGCGCTTCGCAGGCATTGATGTCCAAGTGAGTGGTCGGTTCGTCGAGCAGCAGCAGGTTGGGCGGATTGACAAACAGCCGGGCAAACAGCAGCCGGATTTTTTCTCCGCCGCTGAGCACCTTGCAGGGTTTGCCGGTCATGTCGCCGGAAAAACCGAAACTGCCCAGAATATTCATCAGTTGGCGGGTGTCGCCGTCCGCCGGCAACGCGGCGCGGACAATATCGTAAACCGACATTTCCGGTTCCAGCAGTTCCGCAAATTCCTGCGCCTGATAACCGACCACCGCGTTATGGCCCGGCACCCGGGCGCCCCGCGTCGGTTTCAGTCGACCTGCCAGCAACCGCAGCAAAGTCGTCTTGCCCATGCCGTTATACCCGACGATGGCAATCTTGTCGCCCCGGTTGATCTGCAGATTGATATCGTGCAGAATCTCGTCCTTGCCGTTGTAACTGAAGTCGACCTGTTCCAGCCGGACGAGTTCGGCGCCGCACGGAGGCGGTTCGGGAATCCGGATCATGCCGTGATAGTGCAGTTCGTCGGGCAGATTGATATCTTCCATCTTGTCGAGCGCGCGAATCCAGTTCTGCACCTGAACGGCTTTGGACGCTTTATAGCGGAAGCGGTCGATTGATTTTTCCAGTTGATCGCGGAAGCGGTCCTGATTTTTCTTGGCGGCCTGAAGCAGTTCCGCCCGGCTGTCGCGCTCCCGGACATAGTAATCATAGTCGCCGGAATAGCGGGTAACGATGCCGCCGTTGATCTCCAGCGTAATCGTGGTCAGCGCTTTCAGCAGGAACCGGTCGTGCGAAATCAGCAGCAGCGTCCCGCGAAACGATTTCAAAAAGCGGTAGAGCCATTCCACCGCCGGAATATCGAGGTAGTTGGACGGTTCGTCGAGCAGCAACACGTCCGGATCGGAAATCAGCACCCGGGCCAGCGCGGCACGCATCTGCCAGCCGCCGGAAAACGATTTCAGCCGCCGCGAAAAGTCAGTCTCGTGAAATCCCAGCCCGGACAGCGCCGCTTCGGCGGTATGCCGCAAACGATATCCGCCCAGCTGTTCGAAACGAGTCTGTAATTCGCCCTGTTCGTTGAGACTTTTGGCGCGTTGTTCGGCGTTCAAAACCCCATCGTGAAGCTGCTGTTCCAGTTCGGCCAGTCGAGCGGCAATCACACTCACTTCCGGCAGCGCGTTGCTGGTAAAGTCCAGCAGCGACACGCCGTCGTCGAAAAAATTCAATTGCTGGTGCAGCAGCGCAATCCGCAGATTGGCGGGCACCAGCACCTTGCCTTTATCCGGTTCCAGTTCGCCGGTGATGATATTGAAGACCGTACTTTTGCCGGCGCCGTTGGGTCCGACTACGCCGACCCGTTCGCCCGGATTGATCCGGAACGTAGCTTCGACCAGCACATCCTGGCCGGGAAAACTTTTACAGACATTCTGAAAATCGATCATAAGGCATGGCGCATGCAGTCGTCTTTTTGTTCTTCCGGCTTACAGACTGGCCACTTCATCCTTTTCCTTGGTCTTACGGGTATGTTCGTGCCGGCGTTCGATTTCCTTGAGCAACAATTTACGCAGCCGGATGTGATGCGGCGTAACTTCCACCAGTTCGTCGTCGGCGATGTATTCCAAGGCCTGTTCCAGACTGAGGATTGTGGCCGGGTAAATCTTCAAGGCGCGGTCGGAGCTGGCGGCGCGGACGTTGGTCAGCTGTTTTTCCCGCTGCATGTTGCACATGATGTCGCCTTCCTTGCTGTTTTCCCCCACGATCATGCCTTCGTAAGAAGTATCGTTGGGTTCGACAAAGAAGATGCCGCGCTGCTGGAGTCCGTCGATCGCGTAGGCGGCGATCCGGCCTTGGGCCATGCTGATCAGCACGCCGTTGGTCCGCTGCGGAATTTCGCCTTTGAACGGCGCATATTTCAAAAACCGGTGCGACACAATGGCTTCGCCGGCGCTGGCCGTCAATGCCTTGCTGCGGAAGCCGATCAAACCGCGGGTCGGAATTTCGAATTCCAGCATCTGACGGTTGCCGTGGGCTTCCATGTGGACCATTTCGCCGCGGCGAATGCCGACCATTTCAATAATTTTCCCGGCATATTCGTCGGGGACGTCGACGGCCAGAATTTCGATCGGTTCATTGAGCACATCGTTGATCCGCTTCAGAATCACATGCGGCTGAGAAACGGTCATTTCGTAACCTTCGCGGCGCATATTTTCAATCAGGACGGAAATGTGCAGAACTCCGCGGCCGCTGACTTTAAAGCAGTCGCCCAGATCTTCCACCCGGAGCGCCACGTCGCGCTGCACTTCCTTCATCAGACGTTCGCGCAGATGACGGCTGCTGATATATTTGCCGTCCTGTCCGAACAGCGGAGAGTCATTCACGCGGAACATCATGGACAGCGTGGGTTCGTCAAGGACGATCGGCGGCATGGCTTCGGGATGTTCGGCATCGCAGAGCGTATCGCCGATGCCCACGTCGGCCATGCCGACCACGGCGCAGAGGTCGCCGCAATTTACTTCGTTAACTTCCTTGCGTTCGATCCCGGAATAGACGAACACCTGCCGCAATTCGGCGTTTTCCACCGTGCCGTTATTCTTGATCAGGACCAATTTATCCTTGGTGCTGAGCGTACCGCGATAAACACGGCCGATGCCGATCCGGCCCACATAGTCGTTATAGTCAAGCGTGGCCACCTGCATCTGCACGGGGCCTTCCAGCACTTTCGGCGCCGGAATATATTGAATGATGGCATCCATCAGCGGTTCGATGGACGTGCGAGGCGCTTCCAGCGTCGTGGCCGCCCAGCCGCTGCGGCCGCTGGCGTAAAGCAGCGGAAAGTCGAGCTGATCGTCATTGGCTTCGAGTTCGCAGAACAGGTCGAAAACTTTTTCATGAACTTCTTTGGGCCGGGCGTCGGGCTTGTCGATCTTGTTGATGACCACAATCGGCTTCAACCCGAGTTTCAACGCTTTGTCCAGCACGAAACGGGTCTGCGGCATCGGACCTTCGGCCGCATCGACCAGCAGCAACACGCCGTCGGCCAGTTTCAGCACGCGTTCAACCTGACCGCCGAAGTCGCTGTGTCCCGGGGTGTCCAGAACATTGATCTTGACGCCTTTATGAATCACGCTGATATTTTTGGCCAGGATCGTGATTCCTCGTTCGCGTTCCAGATCGTTGCTGTCCATAAAGCATTCCTGAATTTCCTGATTGTCCCGGAATACTTTCGTTTGTTTGATAATCTGATCCACCAGGGTAGTCTTGCCGTGGTCAACGTGGGCGATAATCGCGATATTTCTGATTTCCTGCATAAAAACCTGTTTCGTACCCGAACTTTTTAAGGGTTAATAATTGCAAAGCCTTTAATATAGCATGATAGGCTGATTTTGATATCGCATCGAAGCGGTTTTTTTGAAAAAAAATACCGTCCGAGTCAGGCGAGGCTCATTTCAAACCGAAAATCCAAGTAAAATCCCATATTTCGAACTTTCAACCTTCGCGGCGCAAACTCAAAAAAAAGGCGACCCGATGAATCGGGCCGCCTGAAAAAACCTGAAAGGATCGCGGACGCTTAGTCCTGCATATCTTTCAACGCCGCTTTGCGGCTCAGACGAACTTTGCCGGACGGATCGATGTCGATCACTTTCACCGTGACTTTGTCGCCGACCTTACAAATGTCGCCCACTTCTTTGACCCGGTAATCCGCCATTTCGGAAATATGGAGCAGACCTTCAATGCCCGGCATGAATTCCACGAACGCGCCGAATTCACGAGTGGCCTTGACAATGCCGTGATAGACTTTGCCGATTTCCGGTTCCGCGGTAACGGATTCGATCCGGTATTTGACGTCGTCCAGCACTTCTTTGTTGGCGGCCAGAATCTTGACCTGCCCGTCGTCGTTGATGTCGATGCTGGCACCGGTGGCTTCCGTGATCGACTTGATCATTTTGCCTCCGGGGCCGATCAACGCGCCGATCTTTTCCGGATTGATCCGGATGATTTCCATCCGCGGCGCCCGTTCGCTGACTTGCGGACGCGGAGCCGGGATGCAGGCGGTAATCGTATCGAGAATCTTGGACCGGGCGGCTTTGTTCTGTTCCATGGCGCGGCTGAGCACGTCGATCGGAATGCCCGGCAGCTTGAGGTCGAGCTGGAACCCGGTGATACCTTCGCGGGTGCCGCAGACTTTAAAGTCCATATCGCCGTAGTGGTCTTCCGCGCCGATGATATCGGTGAGAATCAACCGTTCGCCGTCGTCGCCGGTCACCAGACCGCAGGAAATCCCGGCCACCGGAGCCTTGATCGGCACCCCGGCATCCATCAGCGACAACGTCGCGCCGCAGACGCTGGCCATCGACGTGGAACCGTTGGACGACATCACTTCGGAAACGCAACGGATGGCATACGGAAAATCGGGCGGAATCACTTTGCTGACCGAACGTTCCGCCAGGTTGCCATGGCCGATTTCGCGCCGTCCCGGACCGGTGATCCGGCCGACTTCGCCGACGCTGAAATTCGGGAAATTATAGTGGAGATAGAAGCGTTTTTCGCATTCGCCGCCGGTTACGCTGTCCATGATCTGCGCGTCTTTGTCGCTGCCGAGCGTGGTCAACACCAGCGCCTGGGTTTCGCCGCGGGCGAACAAGCCGCTGCCGTGCACAACCGGAAGAATTCCGACTTCACAGTTCAGCGGACGAATATCTTCCATGCCGCGGCCGTCGGGACGGTAATGTTTCTGGAGAATGGCTTTGCGGATGGTTTTTTCCACCAGCAGATCGAAGCCTTTATTGATTTCCAGAAACAGTTGCGCTTCGGTCAGATCGGTGATCTTGGCTTTCAACGCCGTCTTGACTTCATCTTTCAGAACGTCAAGGGCATTGCAGCGGGCTTCTTTGCCCGGAATAAGGCAGGTTTCTTCGATCCGGCTGTCGCAGATTTCATGAATTCCGGCCGTCACCGCATCGGGAACCAGATGCAGCACCGGAGTCTTCTTGGTCCGACCGGCGGAAGCGAGTTCCACCTGGGCGGCAATCTGACGTTTGACCACTTCGTTGGCGAATTCCATCGCCTGAGTCAGCATCGATTCCGGAATTTCGGAAGCTTCGCCTTCGATCATGATGACTTGGTCGGCCGAACCGGAGTAGACCAGTTCGAGCGTGCTCTTGGCCATTTCTTCATGGCTCGGATTGGCGATGAATTTGCCGTCGACATAGCCGACGCGGAGACCGCCGATCGGGCCCCGGAACGGCAGATCGGAGAGCACCAGCGCGGCGGAAGCTCCCAGCATGCAAAGCACATCGGGATCGTATTTGCCGTCGGCGCTGAGCACCAGGCCGTGAACCTGAACTTCATCGTAGAAACCGTCGGGGAACAGCGGCCGGATCGGCCGGTCGGTCAACCGGCAGGTCAGAATTTCTTTGTCGGTGGGACGGCCTTCGCGTTTGACGAAGCCGCCGGGGAACTTCCCGGCCGCACTGTATTTTTCACGATAGTCGACCTGGAGCGGCAGGAAATCCGCATCTTCTCTGGCGGAACCGGAACAGACGGCGACCAGAATCGAGGTATCGCCCTGACGGACGATGCAGGAGCCATTGGCGAGATTGGCCATTTTGCCGGTGGAGATTTCTACCATCCGGCCGTCGCCGAGATCAAAAGACACTTTTTTTTCGATTGCCATAATCAGCAATTCCTTTTCGTTGCCGTTCGACCGTAGCGAACGGCGTTTTGGGGCGGCTACAGCCGCCCGATCCTGTTGCGAATTGAGGTTATTCACGACCGGACCAGGAAAGGGAAATCACATGCGGAATAGCTGATATCAACGTCCGAAACAGACTCGGGCTCTGATAGCGGCTGTTCCACGGCTGATTTCTTTTCCCTGCCGGCGAGAACGGCCCCACAAACTAAAAAACTTCCCAATACTATAGTTCTGTCGAAAGGGAAATACAAAGGCGGGTTGAACTTTATCCTGTCGATTTTATTGTAAAAAGGGTAAGGTTGGAAGCGTTGGTCTTGTGTTTGCCGAAAGGCGCGGTTATATTATCGCAGCAACTGCCATCAGAGCAGATAAAAGAGATAAAATTACAACATTCCGGATGGCGTATGAAGAATCTTTTATGGACATTGGTTATGATCGGATTGCTGTGCTCGATTTCGGCCCCGGCTGCCCCCAAAAAAGCTGCTCATGCCACCAAAACGGCGGAGACCGATCAGTATAAAGTCGACGACAGTGAAAAACCGTATGAATCGCTTCCCCGGTTCCGGCTGGGGCGAATTGTCGATGCCGGAATTTCGCTGTCTCCGGTCAGTGTGGCCGCCGGTGACAAAATGGTGCCGTTGCCGGAATACAATAAAAAGGCTTACGTCATCATCCGGGTCCTGCTGGACTCCAAACGCAGTCTCAGCATTCATGATTTTTCCGTGGTTTATAATAATCAAGCTTTCAATTGCATTGCCATCCGGCCTTACCAGGAAAACTTTTCCGCGGACAAGCGAGTGTTTACCCCCAGTGATCGTGGCGTGACGTACGATATGTTGTTCCTCACCGATATGCCGGACTTCAATCCGTCGGGCGAGGTCCGCGTGACCTTGCACTACCGGCTGTCCGGCGGCGGCTTAACCGATATTGAATTGAAACTGAAGAACTACGATACGGCCCCCATTCAACTGGCGGCGCCGCCGGTCGAGGATAATTCCGGAGCAGGCAATGGCGCTCATACAACCTGAGTTCATTCCGCTGTCGCGCCGGGAAGCGGAACAGCTGGGCTGGTCGGAAATCGATGTGCTACTCGTCACCGGTGACGCCTATGTGGACCATCCCTCTTTCGGCATCGCCATCGTCGGACGGTTGCTGATCGATGCCGGGTTTCGGGTTGGACTCATTGCCCAGCCCGACTGGAAAAATCCGGAGGCGCTGAAAGAATTCGGCCGTCCCCTGGTGGCTTGCGGCGTCACTTCCGGCAATCTCGATTCCATGCTGGATCTCTATACCGTGGGCCGTCGCCTCCGCCATCAGGATGTCTATTCCGAAAACGGCGAACCGGGCAAACGCCCGCCGCATGCGACAGTGGTTTATGCGCAACTGGTCCGACAGGCGTTTCCGCAGTTGCCGGTGATTCTGGGCGGACTGGAAGCCAGTCTGCGCCGAATCGTCCATTACGACTATTGGCAGGATAAACTGCGTCCCGGCATTCTGGTGGACAGCAAAGCCGATCTGGTGTTGTACGGCATGGGCGAAAAGACCGTGCCGGAAACGTACCGGCGCATTGCGGACGGCAAGTCGCTGGCCGGACAGCGCGGTTCGGCGCGGCTGCTCGGCAAGAAGGAAGCCGAAGCCTTTGCCATCGACGATTCCTGTATCGAACTGCCGTCGTGGGAAGAACACTTGAAAAACCCCGATGCGTTGATGACCAGTACCGTGACACTGGAACGGGAGATGAATCCGTGGAGCGGCAAGCGACTGGTCCAACGCTATGGCGACCGGCTGCTGGTCATCGAACCGCCCCCGGAACCGCCGACCCCCGCGGAAATGGATCACGTCTATGCGTTTCCGTTCAGCAACCGCCCTCACCCGTCCTATCAAGGCCGGATTCCAGCCTATGAAACCATCCGCGATTCGATTCAGGCCATCCGGGGCTGCCCGGGCGGCTGTGCGTTCTGTGGTCTGGTGGCGCACCAGGGACGGCAGATCATCAGCCGCAGCGCCCATTCGATTCTCAATGAAGTGGAACGGCTGAAGCGGACGCCGGGGTTCAAGGGAATTATCAGCGACGTGGGCGGACCGGCAGGGAATATGTGGGGGTGTCATTCCGCCGATTTGAATCTATGCCGGCGCTGCCGCCGGGTCTCGTGCCTGCATCCGAAGATTTGTCCGAACTTTGTGATCGAAGAAAAACCGCTGATCGACCTGTTCCGTCGGATTCGCAATACCAGCGGCATCCGGCAGGTGCATATCAGTTCCGGCATCCGGCTGGGGCTGGCGGTGCGGCAGCGGGAATTAATGAAAGACATTATCCGTTACCACGTGCCGGGACAGATTAAAGTGGCGCCGGAACACCTCCATCCCCACGTGCTCGACCTGATGCGCAAGGACCCGCCGGAAGACTTTTATAACTTCATGAAATTTTTCGAAGAAGAGAGCAAAAAAGCGGGCAAGGAACAGTACTTGATCCCGCTGTTCATCTCCAATTTTCCGGGATGTACGGCCGAGGAGATGAAAACGGTGGATGAGTTTTTGAACCAGCATCATTGGAGTCCGCAGCAGGTTCAGGACTTTATTCCGTTGCCGATGACGACCGCGGCCGCCATGTACTATACCGGCAAGACGCCGGACGGTGCGCCGCTCGTGGTCAATCGGGGCCTGGCGGAACGCCGTCCGCAGTTAAATGTTCTGAAAAAGAAGCGGATCGGCTCGCGGGCGCTGGAACCGAAACCGGAATTTCACCATGATGATCGTTCCCGCAACGCCCAAACCGCGCCGCGGCATGGCTCCCGACCGGAGGCGCGTCCTCCCGACCAGGACAAACATGGCAACCGCAATCGCTTTCATCGTCCGTAATCATCGCCGCAACGAGCCGCCGGAAATGGTTTGACCTTTCCTCTGGCCGGAAGTATTGTCATAAAATTGCGTTAACCGGAGACGAAACAAATTTATGAACGACTATACCGATATGCTGGAAACTGATCCGGATACCACCGTCGTATTCGGAGAAACCGCGTTCACCCAGTTTGAAACCTTGCTTTTCGAACTGAAGCCTACTCGAATCCTGCTGTGTACCGGTCGCTGCTCGATTCAGCGGCACGACGGCTTGAAACTGTTTTGCCGTTCGCTGGATTATCTGGGAATTGACTGGGACCGGTTCAGCGAAATCGAGCCGGAGCCGACCGTGGCCACCGTTATGAAGCTGGCGGACCGAATCAAAGAATTTCAGCCGGAAATGGTGGCCGCCATGGGCGGCGGCAGCATCATGGATGCCGCCAAGGCCGCTTATCTGCTGGCGCAGGCCGGCGGCACGCTGGACGACTACTGGGGTGTCAACCGCTGGTCGGACGCCCATCCCGATGCCCGCTTGAAAACCGTGGTCTGCTTCCCGACCACCGCCGGTACCGGCTCGGAAGTAACCCCGTATTCCAACATCGTCGACGAAGCCCGCAACGTCAAAAAATTGATTGCCGAAACCCGGATTATCCCGGAATATTCGTTTGTCGCGCCGGAGTTGACGCTATCCGCGCCGGAACCGGTGGTCCGCGCCACCGGCTGCGATGCGCTGGCCCATTTGATCGAAGGTTTTCTGAATGTCAACCGCGATTCCGCCCATCCCGAGGCCAATGTGTGGGCGAAGGAAGGAATTCGGCTGGTGGTGGAAAACCTGCCACTCCGACTGACCCGGCCGAACGACCCGGCTCCGGCCACCGCGATGGCCGCCGCCGCCACGCTGGGCGGCATGGTGATCCGCTATAAACCCACCGGGCTCCCCCATCTGTGCAGTTTCTCCTGGTTTGGCAAAATCGCCCACGGCCTGGCGGTGGCCATGTTGCTGCCGGCCTCCTGGCGCTATTATCTGGCCAATCCGGCGGTTGCCGCCCGGACCATGGAACTGGCCGACCTTTTCGGCGGCAGCGAACCGGAAGCGGTGATTGCCGGATACCGGGCGTTTCTGACCCGTTGCGGCGTGCCGGCGGCGTTGAAAGACATTCCGGAATTGAGCCGGGAGTTGATGGAGCAGACCGCACGGAGCGGGGCGGAAAACCGTATGAAACTGGAAACGGCCCCCTGCCCGGTGCCGCTGGAACGCAGTCGGGAAATTTTATCGCAAGTACTGGATCAAGCCTGGAACGGCACCTTTTGAATGAGGAAAATCATGAACGATACGACGAGTGAAAAGATGGAAAATGAATGGGAAATGGGGCCGCAGCCCATCGGCCGGATTATGGACGAACTCACGCTCAAGCCGCATGATCTGGTGGCCGCTTCCGAAGACCAGATTACCCATAAAATGATCGCCAAAGCCTGTAAGGGCCGACGTTTGACCATGCGGGTGCGGCTGAAAATTCAGACTGCCATCAATAAGGTTACCGGCAAGGAATATCCGCTGGCGTCCCTGTTCAATTACCGGTAGCAATTCGCCGGTCTTGCAAAAAATTGACCAAGGTTGCGCCGGCGCCGGACGGCAACTCCATACCGTCCGACGCCAGTCGCAACGAGAGGGCAAGAAACTAAAGACGAACCGGCTGACCGCCGTTTTTCGCCGAGGCGTGCGCGGCGGCAATCAATTCCAGATTGTGGAGACCGTCGCGGCCATCTAGCGGCTTGCCGTCGAGAATCGACTGCGCATGATGCCGGATCACCTGCTGATAGAGGTTCGCCGGATGGTCGACTTTGACGTCGTAACGTTCGGCAAAACGGTCGATTTCGAGCCGTACCGGCACTGGTTCGTCCGGGTAGCCGGAGAGCTGGAACAGCGTCCCGTGGCCGCGCATCACGCCCTGAGTCCCGAAAATCTCGTAACCCAGGTTGTCGAGCGTGGATTGCAGTCCGCCGCGCGGTTCGCTGAACGCCACCCGGACCGAGCCGGACAGGCCGTTTGCCAACTGGAACTTGAGGTATGCGCCGTCTTCCGCCACGATCTTCATCAGTTTCGGATAGTAGACGCAGGCCAGCTCCGTCACCGGACTGTCGAACAGAAATTCCGCCACGTACAGACAGTGACTCGCCACGTCGCCGATCGGGCCGCCGAGTTCTTCGACTTTCGAACAGCGCCAGGTGGCCGCTTCCTCGGGCGTGGCGCCGTAGCTGAATTCCATGTGGAAACAGCTGTCGTTGACCTCGCCGATGACCTTGTTTTGCAGCAGTTCTTTTGCTTTGAGATTGTAGACGTTGCCGATCATCATGTGGTCGACGGTCAGGCTGCGTTGCCGTTCCTGCGCCAGATCGCACAGGGTGCGGGCGTCGGCCACGGCGGCGGCGATCGGTTTTTCCACAATCACGTGTTTGCCGGCCAGCAACGCCTGAATCCCGATTTTGGCATGGGTCAGGTTGTTGGTGGCCACAAACACCGCTTCAAGAGTCGGATCGGCCAGCAGGGTACCGGCATCGTCGTACCATTTCAGACCGAGTTTTTCGGCGGCGGCGCGGCGGGCCGGATTGAGGTCGGTCGCCCCGACCAGTTCGGCTTCCGCCAGCGGCGCGAAACGTTTCCGGTCGAGGGCGAATCCTTCCTTCGCCAGCCGGTTTTCGGCAATGCCGCCGAACCCGATCATTCCGTATTTGATTTTACGCATATTGGTTGCTCCGGGATGCTTATTTCATAGAGAATTCGGCGACTTTCTTGAAGGCGTCGATCATCGCCTGGATATGACGTTCGCCGTAGACCGGATGGGTGAAGAACGAAATGGTTCGTTCGGTCAGCCAGTGGGCCGTTTCGCAATTGAACTTGGTGTAGTCGATGAAACTGGCCTTGGGATCGTCGAACGGATAGTTTGCCGTACCGAAACCGTTGCGTTCGACGTAGGCCTTTTCCTTGTACATTTCCGGCCACAACACGCTGTAGACCGGCACCCCTTCCGCGCCGACCGCCTTGATGAATTCCTTGGTGGTGCACTTCAATTTCGCGGTGTCGAGCACGAACGGCGCCCACCAGAAAGCGTTCTGGCGTTCTTCCGAATCCACCGGACAATGCAGCACCAGCGGATGATTCTTCAAGCCGGCGATCAGCATCCGGAAGGCCCGGTCGACGACGCCATTGCCGTGCTGGCCGTGACCGACGTTGCCGATCATCGACTGATGGGAGTACTCGCCAATCTCTGCAATCACAGCGACACCATCGGCGGCACGCTGGTTTCCGCCGACTGGCCCGGCCGCCTCGAACGTTGCGTGCAGAACGCACTCGGGGAAGACATTCCGGTCGTGACCATGGTGAGTCCCGCCGGCGACATCAATCATTTCGACGTGAACAGTTCCGATCCGCAGGACAGTTACGCCGAAGCCAAGCGCCTCGGCCGGGGTTACGGGGAAATCGTCTTTCGGCTGCTGCGCCAGACCCGGACGCTGACCGAGGCGATGCCGTTGCGGATTGCGTCCACCGTCATCGCCTTGCAGAAAAAGACGATTTCCGCCGCCGAACTCGCGGACGCCCGAAAAACCGCCGCCGAACTTGCCGGCACCGATCTGACGCATGACATCACCAGCGAAGATTTAATTACGAACAGTCCGGCGATCCGGTTGACGGTCGCCCGCAAGATCATCGATTTTGCCGAAAAAGAATCCGGCCGTACCATTCCGGCCACCGTGCGGGTATTGAAATTCGGTTCGGCGCTGGCGCTGGTCGGTCTGCCGGGCGAACCGTTCACGGAGATCGGTCTGGAAATCAAAAAACAGTCATCGTTCCCGATCACGCTGCTCATGGGGTTGAGCATGGGAGTTGTGACCTATCTGCCGTTGCGGGAATGCTATGCCCGCGGCGGTTATGAGCCGGAGCTTCTCTGTTGCAGTGTAGTGCCGGGCATGGCGGAAAAGCTGATTGCCGAAGTCGTTCCGCTGTTACGGAATTAGACAAACGAAAAAGTAATGAAGTGCGCCAGATTCGACAATTGCCCTGCTGGCGCTACCAATAGAGCGAAGGACCCAAAGTCTACGGAGGTCCTCGATGCGCGGCCGCCCAGACACGCCATCACGCCGTATCGTCCCCTTGCCCCGTGATTACCGACAAGTTCCAGACCGCTATTTTTTCTCCGCCTTCCGGTTTTCCTCGTAGTCGGTCAACGAACCGGGATAGTCCATGATCCGCCCGTCCTCGATCTCGATAATCCGGGTGGCCAGGCTGTTGATGAATTCCCGGTCGTGACTGGCAAAGATCACGGTCGGCTCCACCAGACTCAAGGCATAGTTCAGCGCTTCGATCGATTCCAGGTCGAGGTGGTTGGTCGGTTCGTCGAGCACGAGCACGTTACCGCCTTCCAGCATCATCTTGGCAATAATCAACCGGGCTTTTTCGCCGCCGGAAAGCACGCCGACCGGCTTGCGAACTTCGTCGCCGCTGAACAGCATTTTGCCCATAAACGAACGCAGTTCCATTTCGCTGATGCCTTCCCTCGGACTGAACTTCGCCAGCCAGTCGATGGCGCGTTCCTCGGCATTGGTCAGCAATTCGGCCGAGTCCTGCGGGAAATAACTGATTTTGACCGTTTCGCCATGAAGAACTTTGCCGGCGGTCGCCGCGAGCTGCTTGATCAAAATCTTGAGCAGCGTGGTTTTACCTGCGCCGTTGGTGCCGATCACGGCAATCTTTTCATTATTTTTGCAGAAAAAAGCATAATTGCGAAATAAATCGTGATCGTAAGTCTGGGTCAGAGCTTCGCCTTCGATCACCTTTTCCCCCAGCCGCTGCAACGGATTGAAGCGGATGAACGGCGAAACGCGGGAACTGGGTTTGATTTCCTGCAGCTGCATTTTGTCCAACTCCCGTTGTCGGGAGGTCGCCTGCTTGGCTTTGGAGGCGTTGGCGCTGAACCGATTGATAAAGTCCTTCAGTTCGGCCATGCGCTTTTCCACTTTTTTATTTTCCCGCCGAGCCGACTCCAGCGCGATGGCGTTAGCCGTCATAAAGTCGTCATAGTTTCCGGTAAACAAGCGGATTTCCTGATAATCCAGGTCGGCGATATCGGTGCACACCTGATTCAGAAAATAGCGGTTGTGGGAAATGGCGATCACAATGCCCTTATGACCCTGCAAAAACTCGCAGAGCCAGTCGATGCTGTGCATGTCGAGATGGTTGGTCGGTTCGTCCAGCAGCAAAATGTCCGGGTTGTCAAACAATACCTGGGCCAACAGTACCCGGAGTTTGAACCCGCCCGTCAGAGTAGACATCGGCTGCTGGTGTTTGGCTTCGGGAATACCGAGGCCGACCAGCAGTTTGGCGGCATCGTTTTCCATCGTGTAGCCGCCGGCATCGGAAAACAGCGTTTCGATGTTGTTGGCGCGTTCTTCTTCTTCCGGCGTCAAATCTTCCTGGGAATAAAGATACTCCCGGTCGAGATGAATCGCCCAGAGTTTTTCATTGCCCATACAGACGGTATTGAGAATGGTCTCCTGCTCGTAGCGATAGTGGTCCTGTTTCAAGAACCCGAGACGGCAATCTTTGTCCACCGCCACTTCGCCGGCCGTCTGCGTCTGCTGCCCGGCCAGGATTTTCATAAACGTCGACTTGCCGGAACCGTTGGCGCCGATCAGGCCGTAACGGCAGCCGGGACGGAACTTGACCGAAACATTTTCGAACAACGTCTGGTGTCCGAACTTCATGGAGAGATTAATCGTAGCAATCATTACCGAATCAAACCCAAATGTTAATTTCTTAAAGCTATACTGCGCAGCGCTAATTTAATCAATGATTGCCGAAAGTCAATCTCCGTCCCCGCCGTCAAGCGTTATTTCTTACCTTTCTTGTGTTTGCCGGACTTCCCCAGCTCCTCTTCGACTTCCTTGGCTCCGGCCGCATAATATCCGGCTTCGTCGGGCGCCAGTTCGTGGAGCAGCCGCAAAAATTCACCGGCATGAACCCGTTCCTCGTCGGCAATGTCCTTCAGCACTTCGATCGCCAGTTTGTTGCTGGTCGATTCCGCCAGTTGCATGTACAACTGAATCGCTTCATATTCCGCCGAAACCATGAACCGTACGGCGCGCACCAGCTCGGCATCCGTCAGTTTTCGTCCGGCCGCCATCCCGGCGAATGGATTTCCAAATTCAGGCATAATTCCCCTCCCTTGTTGGTTCGTTAAAATTAACTGCGTTGCGCCAAGTCGCGAAGCTGTTCTCCAGCTTTGGTCAGCGCGTTTTGCTTAAGTTCTTCCGAACCCAGCATCGACGCCGCCGTAACCGTGGCGATATCCTGAAATCCGATAAAATGCAACCAAAGTTCCAGATAACGACTTTGCAGGTCGAAGTCATGCGCCGGCGGGGTGCTGTAATCGCCGCCGCTGGTATAGATGACCACCGCCCGACGGTTGACGACCAGTCCTTCGTAACCGGATGCAGTGGCGTTGAACGCCAGTTTCGGTTGGGTCAGAATGTCGATATAATGCTTCAGCCGGTAGGGAATACCGAAGTTCCACATCGGCACGCTGAACAGAAAAACCTCGTGGCCCTGAAAGTGATTGAAAATCTGTTCGATCTTGTGCCAGCGTTCGAATTCCTCCGGGGTAAACTCCTGGCCGTGCTGAATGTGGAACTTGGCATCGGCGGTAATTTCGTCATAGTCCGGCAGCGGAAAACTCCAGATATCGATATCTTCCACATGGGCATCGGAGTATTTCCGGCGGAATTCATCAATAAAAACATCCGCCAGCGCTTTGGAATGGGAACGTTTTTTCCGCGGCGAACCTTCAATATGTAACAGTCGTTTCATGGTGGCCCTCCATAAATTCAGCTTGTTGAGAAGTATTTTAAGCGCATAACGGCGGGTTGTCAAATCCCGAAAGGACCCGACCCCCCGGCGAAGCCGCGCAGACTTCCTTGCGGCGGTCGCGTAAACAGCACGATGTTAATCGTTGTCGACTTGACTGCCTGACATGCCAAGAACGGAGAGAATGACCACGGAATGAATCCATCCTATAAAAATGAATTACGAATCCGCCAGAATTTTAGATTGCAGTCGTCGGGCATAGGTAACGCTACGGGCAACCGCCTCGCTTTCATTCCGATAAGTCTCGTCGGGCGTTGCGCAACGACCAAGCTGAAGTTCGATATTCCAGTTTGCTTCGGGCGCGGCACGGTAAATCGTGCGCATCTCGAGGGGAAGATCCAGTACGCCCTCGCCCAGGGCCGTGCCGAAGAGCCGCGCGCCCGTCAATTCCTGTACCGTATCCGCAATCTGAAAATCCTTGAAATGAACGGTCTTCACGTAAGGGGCCAGCAGCCGGCATTCTTTATACGGGTCCTGAAGAATCGGAATGCTGTTGCCGGTATCGAAACAGATGCCGCAGAATTCGTTTTCAATGTGTTTGACCACGGAGAGAAGCTCCGAGGCGGTAAAATCCTGATGGTTTTCAACGGCGATGGCAATGCCGTTTTTTTCGGCCTCGGGCATGACGGCGCAAAGATTTTTTTCCGCTTCGCGAAGTTTCTGTTTCCGTTCCGCCGGAGTGAGGCGAAAGCGGCCGGTTCCCCAAATCGCCGTTCGGAGTACGCGAGAGCCGAGCAGACGTGCCATCCGGAGCTGACTTTGCAACACATCCGGAGCACAGCCCCAGCCGCCGATTTCCAGGAACAGATGATATTTTTCGCACAACCGCCGGATGGCGGGATATTGCGATTCGTCGGCCAGATAGCCGGCTTCGACCATCACCCCGTCGAGTCCGAGTTCGGCCACGTACTTAATGAATTGCGGCAAAGTGAGATATCCCGGCATATCGGTCTGGTCTTCTCTGCCGCAACCGAGCGCAAAACGACAACTCCAGGTAATGATTCCGATTTTCATTTTTTAGTGCTTCCTTTTGCCGTTTTCTTCGCGGCGATGGCGTTTTCAAACGCTTCCGGACTGACGAAGGCGAGCGTTTTGCCGGTGTCGAGAGCATCGATTTCCGCCATTTCGGCCTCGGACAGTTCGAAATCGAAAATATGGAGATTTTCCTCGATGAGCTTCGGATCGACGGCCTGGGGAATGGCGATGACGTCGTTTTGATTGTCCCAGCGCAAAATGATCTGACCGATGCTGCGTTTGTGAGCTTCCGCGATTTTCTGCAAGGTCTTATCCGCAAAAACGCGACCGCGACAGAACGGACTCCACGCCTCGCACTGAATTTCATTTTCCGCGCAGAATTTCCGCAGTTCCTTATGCTGGCAGAAAGGGTGAATTTCCAGTTGGTTGACCATGGGATATAACTCGCAGTGATGCAGCAGGTTGGTCAGTTCTTCGATCCCGAAGTTGCTGACGCCGAGCGTACGAACCCGCCCCGAGGTGTAAAGCTGTTCCATGATCTTCCAGCTTTCCAGATAATGCGTCCCCGGCCAGTGAATCAGGTACAGATCAAGGTAGTCCAGTCCCAACCGGTCCAGGCTGGCCAGACCGGCTTCATACTGGGTTCCGCGAACCTGATCGTCGTTCCAGAGTTTGGTGGTGACAAATAGTTCCTCGCGGGGAATTCCGCTGGCGCGGATGGCCGCGCCGACCAGATATTCGTTTCCGTAGATGGCCGCCGTGTCAATCAGGCGGCAGCCGTGCGCCAGGGCGCATTCGACGCTTTCCTGCGTTTTTTTCCGGGAGCGGTAGACGCCGATTCCGATCGCAGGCATAATCCGGCCGTCGGCCAGAGTAAACGATGTTTTCGATATTTTCTGTAACATATTTTCACCTCCGTATATTCGATAACATAAATCCGGAGGAAAATCGCAGCCATGCGATTTTTTGATTCAAAATTTCGATTTTATGATCATGCGCCGGTACTCTTCGGGAGAGATGCCGGTAAGGCGTTTGAAAAAAGTGGAAAAATAGGCTTCCGAGGCAAAATTCATCTGCTCGGCAATATCCCGCACTTTCAGCGTCTCGCAGTTGAACAGCGGTTGGATTTTGTTCAGCAGTTCTTTATCGAGAAAATTCTTGGGCGACATTCCGAGCGCGCGATGAAACTTCCGGGAAAAACTGGCCGGCGTTTCCCCGAAAAAATCCGCCAGTTCCGCCACGTTCATCTTGGCATTCACGTTTTCCCGAATATAATTCAGAACCGGATTGAAAGGGTTCATCCGGAACACCTTGCGTTCGCAATCCGCCGGCCAATGCCGAAGCGAAAAGTTCAACAGAAACTGCTGAAAGCGAAACAGCGTCTCAATCCGGTTCCCCGCGTCGAAAACCCGGTTCATCTCGATGGTTTCCGCCGGCAGATTTTCCCGGAAAAACCGGCCTTCTCCGTCGAAAACATCGCACCCCGGCAGTAGTTCCAGATTGTAATGAACGGCTAAATACCACATGCTGTCCCGCGGCCGGGAAAGAACCGGCAGCATCGCGGGCAGCAGCAACACGTCACCCGTCTTCGGAACGCAGACTTCCCCCGTCCGGACATTTTCGAAACCGGAGGAACGATCCCCCTCGTCCAGAATCAACAACAGCGTATTGAACGGCAACGTATAGTGAATATTGTAATTCTGGCGTTCCCGGAAAAGATGGCACAACCGAATTTCCGCGTCGCCGGGCCTGTTGTCGATGAATTCGACTCTTTCTTTTTTCATAATATCCTATGCGTGAACGGATGCTCTCCATAAGGTACTATAGAGGGAAGACCAATGCAATTGAGAAGTTCAGCCGCCGGGGAAAAAACCGCCGGGAAGAATAATTCATGGAAAGTACGCAGCCGCGTGATAAACCGCCCAAGGCCGGAACAGATTGAGCCGCGGTTATGACTGGTGGCAACGGAACATCCGCCGGAACATGCCGGGCGTCATCCCCTTGACCTGTCCGAACTGACGGTTGAAATTGGCCAGATTGTTAAAACCGGCGTCAAAGCAGACGGCGGCAATGGTGGCATCGGTCCCGGTCAACAGCCGGGCGGCCTTGCCGATTTTCATTTCTTTGACATAGTCGATAAACTTTTTGCGGGTAGTCTTGTGGAAATACCGGCTGAAGGCCGGCGGCGTCATACAGCCGATCCGGGCCGCCTTGTCCAGCGAAAGCGGCAGATTTTTTTCCACCGCGTCGTGAACGTATTTCAACACCCGGTTGATCTTTTCGTCCGGCGCGGACGGGTAGACTGTTATGTAAAGTGTCAACCCCAGATTGCCGTCAGACGCTGTTTTTTTCCCTTTTTTTATTCTAACTTCTTTTTTTGGTAGCTGTTTTTCACCTCATCAAGAGCACAATTTTGTGTTTTTTTCC
>Ga0160425_1000374_pt1 | contig 67698 bp, 77 predicted proteins | sample BioMet8_FD_108193 | JGI IMG/M metagenome (GOLD analysis project Ga0160425, IMG submission 108193) | Microbial communities from bioreactor (seeded with sewage sludge) at Lawrence Berkeley National Lab, California, USA - Biofuel... | ecosystem: Engineered > Bioreactor > Anaerobic > Unclassified ...
AGAACTATTTCCTGATTGACACTAGGACAATTATATCATGGGCTTAACTAAGCCTATTGAACAATTATTAATTAAGTTATCAAGGTACATTTATGTATCTAAAAGATATTATACAAGGAGGTATGATCATGGATTATAAGTATGAAACTGGCAGGATATACGCACAGGACAGCGAGGGAAAGCTTATCGCCGAGGTAACATTCCCTGAGGAAGGCGGCATCGCGGTCATTGACCACACATTTGTGGACGACAGCCTGCGCGGACAGGGCGTTGCCGGACAGCTTGTGAAGGCCGCGGCTGACCAGATCCTTAAGGACGGCGGAAAGATCGCGGTGACCTGTCCTTACGCGGTCAAGTGGTTCGCACAGCACACGGAATATGAGACGGTAGACACCGGCGCGCCTGCTGCCTGCAGGATCGGCGGAAAACATTGATCGGCGGAAGGATTTGATATAGTTTTGGAGGCGTTTCTTTTTGGGCATGTTTAAAGATTATAAACTGAAGTATCTGGCAAAGGATATTCCGGCGGGCATCATCGTCGCACTGGTATCCATCCCTATTTCCATGGGCTACGCACAGGTCGCCGGTCTGCCGGTGGTATACGGACTTTACGGTTCGCTGATACCTATCCTGATCTTCGGCTTTCTGACATCGTCGCCGCAGTTTGTGTTCGGCGTCGACGCAGCACCGTCTGCCCTTGTGGGCGGGATGCTGGCGTCCATGGGTATAGCCGCGGAGTCCTCGAAGGCCATCAGCATAGTGCCTGCGATAACTCTGCTCACTGCCATCTGGCTGATACTGTTTTTCCTGCTGAAGGCGGGCAGATTCACCAATTACATATCCACACCGGTGATGGGTGGATTCATATCCGGTATCGGCTGTACCATCATTTTGATGCAGCTGCCCAAGCTGTTCGGCGGAGACGCGGGGAACGGGGAACTGCCGACATTGCTCCTGAATATCGTGACCCAGGCCCGTGATCATTTTCACCTGCTTTCACTCATACTTGGGGCAGGCACCATCGTGATCATAAGGCTCTGCGCCAGACGTATCCCCAAGATACCGATGTCAGTGGTGATGATGTTTGTCGGCGCGCTGCTGACGGCGGTGTTCCATATCGACAGATACGGAGTCAGGACTCTGCCGCATGTCGAAGCTGGACTGCCGGCGCTCTCGATACCCAACATGTCCATGATCTCCGGAAATGCCAAGGAGATCATCATGTCCAGTCTGACTATCGCGCTTGTGATCGTAGCTGAGACGCTTCTGACCACCAACAACTACGCGATGAAGAACAATTATAAGATAAACAGCAGCAGGGAACTGCTGGCTTACGCAGTCTGCAACGTCGCCTCCGCGCTGTCCGGCTGCGGCCCGGTCAGCGGAAGTGTCTCGCGGACCAGCATTGCGGCCCAGTTCGGCGCCAAGTCGCAGGTGATGTCGATATTTGCCAGCCTTTCAATGGTGATGGTGCTGATGTTCGGGACTGGCTTCATCGCCTATCTGCCGGTACCCGTGCTCTCAGGCATAGTGATATCGGCACTGATCGGGATACTGGAATTTGACCTGGCCGCGGAACTCAAGAAATCGGTAAAATCGGAATGGATAATATTCTATGCCGCGTTCTGGGGCGTGCTCCTGCTCGGCACCATCTATGGAGTTATCATAGGAGTTATCCTCTCGTTCATAGCGGTCGTCATCAGGGCTGTCATCCCGCCGAAGGCCTATATGGGCTGTATACCGGGGCGCGACGGATTCTTTGCCCTGAAGCGGAACCGCAACGCGAGACCTGTACAGAACACGGTCATCTACCGTTTCAGCGGCGCACTGTTTTTCGCAAATGTCGGCAAGTTCCAGACGGATATCGAGAACTCACTGACCTCTGACATCAGGACGGTGATAGTCGATGCCAGCGGTATCGGAAGCGTAGACATCACAGCGGCAGAGAGGCTGATGATGATCTGGCAGAATCTGAAGAGCAAGGGCATCAGTTTCTACATAACCGAGCATGTAGGCGCGGTCAACGACCAGCTGAGGGCGTTCGGCGATGAGAAGCTCATTGAGGAGGGCGTGATCAAACGTACTGTCGGCGCCGCGCTTCAGGACGCCGGCCTGCAAAAACCTTATCCGCTCGTGATGTATGATGATGATGAAGAAAATGAAAGGAAAGTAGCGGTTATAGATGACAGGCTGGCTGGGTTTGAATGGGCATTCGGACAGGACGCGGATGAAAAGCTTGAGGAGTTCGCTTTCACGATCGCGGAGAATGTAGCCGACACCAGAGAATATGACGCTGCCAGGGTCGAAGACTCGGAGAAGGTGATCGCCAGAGGCAACTGGGATGTCATGGACGAAGAAGACCTCCTGGATTATATGCTGATGCAGATATCGATCATCTCCGACGCCAGAAATGAAGACCTGAACGCAGTCAGGAGACAGATCGATGAACGCAGGAAAGCTCTGGCAGAGAAGATGATCCAGAGCAATCCGAAGACCGCGGCTGTTCTTGAAGCCCGCCATGAACGCAATATGACGCGCTTCAATGAGAACCATCTGGAGGTCTACAGAAAGATCATGAAGCAGCGTGAGGAAAAGACTGAGAAGACCGGGCTCAGGGACTAGGCTTGTTTTTTTCCCGGCCGCTGATGGAAGGAGGGACATTTATGGACAGATATGCGTCAGAACTGGCAAGAATGATCTTTAACTGGTATTACGCAGGTGAGGGCGCCTCGCTCCAGCCGGTGTTCAACGCGCTGCATTCGGGATTCGACAATGATATGCAGCTTATTGTTCCGCTGGAGACATCTGAGGCGGTACTGCAGATGCTCGGCGATACGGAAAAGCTTAAGGCCGGCGATGTCTTCACTGTCGCGCAGGACACTGCTCTGAAGTTTCGGCGTCTGGCTGCAGATGAGGAGGGGAAATATTATGTTCCCGCCTTCACAAGCCGCAGGGAGCTGGAAAAGGGAGAAGTCTCATCCTCGATCAACCAGACATTAAAAGATCTGCTTGAGGCCGCCAGCGGCTGGGAGAACTGCCGCGGCTGCATCATCGATCCCTGGGACAGGAAACTGGTCATTGCCAGAGATATGATAGCCGCCGTTATGGATTATTCACCCAGCTCTCACATTGAATTTGTGCGTGGCAGTGTGGTGGAAATGCATGCCGACGCCATAGTAAACGCCGCGAACAACAGCCTTCTCGGAGGCGGCGGGGTCGACGGGGCGATCCACAGGGCCGCAGGCCCCGGACTGCTTCAGGAATGCCGCACCCTCAACGGCTGCAGGACAGGTGAAGCCAAGATCACGAAGGCATATAAGATCAGTCACGCTGATCATATAATCCATACTGTGGGACCGGTATACGCGGGGCGGCCGCAGGATGCTCAGCTGCTTTCCTCCTGCTACAGCAATTCCCTCGAGCTGGCTTATAAAAACGGCTGTAAAAGCATTGCTTTCCCCGGGATCTCTACCGGGATCTACGGCTATCCGATCGAGGAGGCGGCAAGGATCTCCCTGCAGACGGTGAGACATTGGCTGGATGAGCATAAAGATACAGTGATGAACATTTATTTCTGCTGTTTCAAGGACAGGGAAATGGATGCGTATAAGCGGGTGAGCATATGAAAGAAATATCAAAGATCATCAATGAAGCAGAAGCTGAGCTGTTTTCTTCTTACCGCGCCCTGTGTGAGGGATATCTGACAGAAGGAGAGTTTTGCAGCCGGGCAGAAGGCTGCTGTGCCGAAGCCATGAAAAGCTGGAAGGAAGGATCTGACGGCAGGGATCCGGATAAGTATAAAGACGGCCTGAGGAAGATATGCGAAAGATTCTGTCTTGAGGATGCCGGCATCGCGTCCTGGTCAGATAATATTGACTGCAATCTTACAGGCTCGCTCTATATCTTCCGCCCGGAGATACCGCCTGAATACAGAAACATCGACGATCTTAGCGGGATGGACCTGAAGCTGAGGATGAAGGGAGTCCATTCGGTAGACAGGGAGGAAGAATTCTATATACATGTCGACGGGAAGAGCCGGGCTGCGGCGCGTGATCCGAAGCTGTACGCGGAGGAATACGATGCCCACGCACATTTTACAGGCTACTTCGATGTGGAGACCAGCCTGCTGATACCGGCAGATAATGATAAACAGTTTGTCATATACTGGGAATGCTATCCGGATCATTCTCATAAACGCTGGACTGAGGGGAACGAGCTGTATCGTGAAAAAGGCGGGCGCATAAACACCGCGAAGCTCCTGGAGAGCATAGGGAAAGATATTGCCCATGACAGCGAGGCAAACTATTCCCAGATGGAATAATATGCGGCTTATTCAGAATTGTTGACACAGCCTCCTTGTGATATCTTGAAAAAAAGATCATAGGTATCTGCAAGGAGGTTTTTATGTCTGAAATAGAGGTGAATGATCTTCGCTCTGCGCTGGAACTGCTGAGGTCCATACCGGGGCAGCTGGCGGAGACTGATGTGGAAGTCGATCCCCATGCCGAGCTGTCCGGGGTATACAGATATGTCGGGGCAGGCGGGACTGTGCGCCGTCCGACGAAGGAAGGGCCGGCGATGCTCTTCAACAATGTGAAAGGCCATGAAGGTGCCAGAGTGGCGATAGGAGTGCTGGCCAGCAGAAAAAGAGTTGGCTGGCTGCTGGATGAAGATCCCAGGAAGCTGGGAACTCTTCTGAAAAACAGCGTCATGAATCCGGTGAAACCGGTCGTGATACCTAATGAACAGGCTAAGTGCCAGGAAGTGGTGCATCTGGCGACAGATAAGGATTTTGATATCCGCAGGCTGCTGCCGGCGCCGACCAACACGCCGGAGGACGCCGGGCCGTATATCACGCTGGGAATGTGCTATGCCTCGAACCCTGAGACCGGCGATTCCGACGTTACCATACACAGACTGTGCCTGCAGTCAAAGGACGAGCTCTCTATCTTCCTGCAGCCAGGGGCGCGCCATATAGGGTATTTCAGGGAACTGGCGGAAGCGGCCGGCAAGCCGCTCCCGATATCCGTCAGCATCGGGGTAGATCCAGCGATCGAGGTCGCGTCCTGCTTTGAGCCGCCGACGACACCGCTCGGCTATGACGAGCTGCAGGCGGCGGGCGCCATCCGCAGGAAACCGGTAGAACTGGTGCAGTGCCTGACGATCAATGAAAGGGCAATCGCCAACGCCGAATACGTCATCGAGGGCGAGATCCTGCCGAACGTCCGCGTCAGGGAAGACCAGAATTCCCATACAGGCAAGGCCATGCCGGAATTTCCGGGATATTGCGGGCTGGCCAATCCTGAGCTGCCGGTCATCAAGGTGAAAGCGATAACGACAAGGAAAGATCCGATCATGCAGTCCTGCATAGGGCCGAGCGAGGAGCATGTTTCCATGGCCGGTATCCCGACAGAGGCAAGCATACTCGCGATGCTGGACAAGGCGATGCCAGGCAAATGCCTTAATGTTTATAACGCCTCTTTCGGCGGCGGCAAATATGTGACCATCATGCAGTTCCAGAAGAAAGTACCGTCCGACGAGGGGCGTCAGCGTCAGGCTGCCCTGCTGGCATTCTCCGCGTTCGCGGAGCTCAAGCATGTGATAGTAGTAGACGAGGACGTGGATATATTTGACATAAATGACGTTATGTGGGCTATGACCACGAGGTTCCAGGCAGACATAGACCTGGTCACTATCCCGGGAGTGCAGTGCCATCCTCTGGATCCGTCCAACGGGCCTGAATACAACAGTAATATCCGTGCCAGAGGCGTCGCCTGCAAGGCGATATTTGACTGTACGGTACCATTTGACCAGAAAGCCAGGTTCGAGAGGGCAAAGTTCATGGATCTGGATCCAAGGCACTGGCTGCCGGATATGCCCTGATACTGTCCCAGAATATCTGCCCGGCCCCGGAGAGCTGTCTCCCGCCGGCGCGGACGAGGGCGACTGTGCTCGTGATATTTTCTTTCAGAGGGATTACCACTGTATGGCGGCTGTTGACGTACTCCGCGGCATGCTGCATCATCAGTGAGATCCCCCGCCCTCTTCCGGCCAGCTCCATGATATTCTCCATTCTTGTACCGGTGTAAGTGATATTCGGTGAAAAATGACATTTTTCGCACTGCCTGAGTATCTGGTCGTAGAGCAGCGTGCTTCTGTTCAGCAGCAGAAAATTTTCCTTCCTGAGATCAGAGAGTGAGAGCGAAGACTGCCCGCTCAGCGGATGCCTGTCAGGGAGAATCGCGGCAAGCCTGTCTTTAAAGAGAGGAATGCATTCGCAGAGCGAGGGATCTGTCAGATGCTCCTGCCTCATGAACGCGAAGTCGCAGCTGCCGTTTTCCAGTGATGACAGGACCTGTATGCCCTCCAGCTCTTCAATATCGAGCCGGATGTCCGGATGGCTGTCCTGAAAATCTGCCAGCAGCCCGGTGAAATTGTATTGTGCCATTACAGGTATGGATACGATATAGACAGAATCGCTCTGCTGTTTCTGGTAGGCAGAAATATTCTGCAGTATCTGTCGGTATGAGCTCAAAAGTATGGCTGAATCCTTGAGTATACGCCTGCCGGCCTCTGTCAGCCTGATCTTCCGGCTGCCGCGGTCGAACAACTGCACATTCAGCTCCTTTTCGAGCGCCTTGATGTTCTTGGACACGGAAGACTGGCTTGTGTACAGATTCTCTGCCGCCTCTGAGAAACTTTCCCATTTCACGATCTCTAAAAAATATTCGATCTGCTGGATATCCATTATATGTTCCTCCACACAAATTTCTTCTTTTCATTCTAACATGAAATATGACAGCACAGCAATGCTTTCGGCAGCATTATATTCCGCTTTGGAATAGAAGGAAAGGTAACTGGAATTGCTGCGCGGAGACAGCGACCATATAATGAAGATGATATAAGGCAAAGGAGCAAAAATATGAAACGCAGTCTGATAATCGGCATGAGTGGAGCATCCGGCGCGCCGCTTACAATTGAACTACTGAGACAGCTTCAGAATTACAAAGAGTATGTGGAGACACATCTGATAGTTACAGAGGGCGCTGAGCTGACGCTTGCCCAGGAGACAGAATATTCGCTTGAGCAGCTCTGTGCCCTGGCAGATAAAACTCATGACAATCGCGATATCGGGGCGGCGCCGGCCAGCGGCAGCTTCAGGACTATGGGCATGATCGTGGTTCCCTGCAGCATGAAGACACTGGCCGGGATCGTCAGCGGCTACAGTGACAATCTGCTGCTTCGGGCGGCGGACGTGACACTTAAGGAGCGCAGGAAACTTGTGCTGGTTCCCAGAGAGACACCGCTGGGCGTCATCCATCTGCGCAATATGTATGAGATCAGTCAGCTGGGCGCAGTGGTGATCCCGCCCGTGATAAGCTATTACGATCATCCCCTGACAGTTCAGGACTGCAGCCGACATATAGTCGGCAAGATCCTGGATCAGTTTGACCTGGATGTGCCGGGATACAACAGATGGAACGGCATGGGAGAATAAAATGAAGCAGTTTCATATCGAAAAGATCATCATGGGCCATGCGGTCACTGCCGTCATTGAACAGTTAGGGCGCGGAGTATCCGTGCGCATTTTCGGGGGAGAGCTCTCACACATCGGAGCAGTGTCGACAGCCGACGAGAATGGCAGGATCTCCACCATAACGCTGCCCGGACACAGGGAAACACTGATATGTGAAGAGTGGGCAGAGGATATATATCGCATTACGAAAGAGCCGGTCTGCGTGACAGCCGGCATCCATTATGACGATCTGACAGCGGAAGAACTGGCTCATCTGCTGGGGGAGCTTGCCAGTCTGAAATCTGAGCTTCTGCAGGAATTCCAGGGAAGGAGAGCAGAATGAAAAAACTAAAAGTGGCATATATATGTGTACATAATTCATGCCGCAGCCAGATGGCTGAAGCTATAAGCAAAAAACTGGCATCTGATGCTGTCGAATGCTGGTCAGGAGGGACAGAGACCAAGAGCGGCATCGACCGCGGCGCTGTGGACATAATAAAAAAACTTTATGATACCGATATGGAATTATCTCAGCGTCCGAAGCTGCTGACGGAACTTCCTCCGGTAGATATGGTCGTGACGATGGGATGCAATGTGGCCTGCCCGTCGCTGCCGGCAGCGCTTCACGAGGACTGGGGACTTGAAGATCCGACGGGAGGTCCTGAAGAGGAATATGAGAGGACCGCAAAGATCATCGAAGAAAAAGTGCTGAAGCTTCGGAAAATGATATTGAACAAAGAGGAGTAAGCTATAGACGGAGTATCAGGTTTTCCCGGAACAGGAAACGGCATGGCCATCAGGTCATGCCGTTTCTGTTTTATGGTGAAGTATCTTTATATTCAGTATCGATCAGCAGATTATTTTTCCTGGTGTTGTCGCAACAACATACAGGCCAGGCTTTTTATATTATCCTGAACACAGAAAGACGGATACAGAAGGCCGTTGGGCTGAACATGTTGGAAAAATACAGATCAGGAGATGCAGATCATGGGCAAGAAAATATCAGAACACGTAACCTGGGTCGGAAAGACGGACTGGGAACTGAAAAGCTTTCATGGAAATGAGCTTTCTACATATAAGGGCTCTTCGTATAATTCATATCTTATCAGGGGAAATGAGAAAACTGTGCTTATGGATACCGTATGGCAGCCATATGACAAGGAATTCGTATCAAGGCTTAAAAAGGATATAGACCTTGACTCGATAGACTGTATCGTGATGAATCACAACGAAAATGATCATTCAGGCTCGCTGCCGGAGCTGCTGCGCGAGATACCGTCTGTTCCGGTATACTGTACTGAGAAAGGCGAGGGGATACTCAGGGGACTCTATCATCAGGACTGGAATTATGTCCGCGTTAAGACCGGAGACAGTATGGATCTGGGAGGGGTGAAGCTGAGCTTCATAGAAGCGCCGATGCTCCACTGGCCGGATACTATGTTTACTTATCTGGATGGCGGCGAGGGAGAACACATATTGTTCTCCAACGACGGCTTCGGCCAGCATTATGCTTCTGAGTCACTTTTTGATGACGAGGTGGACCAGGACGAGGTGTACGCAGAGGCAATGAAGTATTATGCGAATATTCTGAATCTGTATTCGCAGCAGGTGACGAAGAAGATCCGGGAGATACTGGCGATGGCTCTGCCGCTGGATATGATAGCACCGAGCCACGGTATCATCTGGCGGAGCGCCCCGGAAAAGATCATCAGCCGATACCTTGAATGGGCGGATGCCTACCAGGAAAAGCAGGTAACTGTATTCTACGATACTATGTGGTCATCGACGCGAAAGCTTGCCGAGGCGATTGCCGCAGGCATTCGTGAGGCCAGGCCGGATGTCACTGTAAAGCTGTTCAATTCGAGCAAAGACGACAAAAATGATATCGCGACAGAGATCTTTCGCTCTGAGGCTGTGCTGGCTGGTTCCCCGACGATCAATTATGGATATATGTATTCTGTCGGCGGGATGATGGAGATGATCAGAGGACTCAGGTTCAAGAATAAAAAGGCGGCGGCCTTCGGCAGTTTTGGCTGGAGCGGCGGCGCGGTCAGGCAGATCACAGAGGATCTTGGAAAATGCGGATTTGAAGTTGTTAACGATGGTTTTGAGCGAAAATGGGCTCCGGATGACAGCGTTTTGAAGGACGCAGATGAATTCGGCAGGCAGTTTGCCGCCGGGCTTTCAAAGTAAAGGCCGGACACCGGGTCTGTATTGCATAGAATGTGAGGCATAGCAATGAATAAAACAATTGATCTGAAAGACAGTGTGTATGATATCTGCAGAAAATACCCGGAGGCAAAGGGCATACTTGCCGGATCAGGCTTTCACGACATTACGAAGGCGGGTGTCCTGAATACTGTCGGCAAGCTTATGACGATCCCGCGCGGCGCGTCCATGAGAGGCATCGCCCTTCCCAGGGTGATCCAGACCTTCAGGGACAGCGGCTTTGAGATCGGGGATGCCGTGTACAGTGAAAATATCGCAGGCGGCAGTGAAGGCGCGGCTTTCGCGGGAGCTTCAGCGGGAGCAGAGGCGGATACCGCTGCCGACGATAAGGACAGCAGGACAGCGCTTCTCAAAGGATATGTGAACAGACTGAGCGCCGGAGAAAGCCTGGATGATGTGAGAGAGGATTTTGTCAGGCATTTTCACAGTGTCGACGCGGCTGAGATCGCCAATGCTGAGCAGGAGCTGATCAGCAGCGGTACGCCGGTGACTGAAGTGCAGAGACTCTGCGATGTCCACTCCGCTCTTTTCCACGGCGCGACGCGGGAAGAACAGATAGCCAACGCGGAGAAGGCGGTGCAGGCCTCTGCCGCGGGCGCAGGCAGTGAGGCTGGCGGATCATTGCAGGCCGCCGGGCATCCAATCAGCGTTTTTACAGCCGAAAATGATGCTGTCTCCGGGCTGATCAATGAGATCAGGGCGTCAGCCGCTGCCGGAGAGGACGGCTTAAAGGAGAAGCTGGAAGCCCTGCACGATGCGGCGGTGCATTATGCAGAGAAAGGGGACCTGCTCTATCCTGTCCTTAAAAGCAAATATAGCGTTTCCGGCCCGGCGGACGTTATGTGGGGAGTAGACGATGAGATCCGAGATGAGCTTAAGCTCCTCTCGGAAGCGGGAACTGCCCTGCCGAATTTCCCGGAGAGGCTGGACAAGCTCCTCTCACGCGCGGAAGAAATGATCTATAAGGAGAATAATATACTGTTCCCGATCTGCGCGCAGAATTTTTCAGAGGAAGACTGGATGCGCGTATATTATGAGCTGCCGGTCTACGATAAGGTGCTTTCCTGCGAACGCCCGCTCTGGGATGCCGCCGAAGAGAGACGGAAAGAACTGCAGTCCGGCAGCGCGGAAACGATAAGCTCCGCCTCTGACGTGGACGCCGTTATCAGGCTGGGCAGCGGGCATATGACGGCTCCCCAGATCGAGGCGGTACTGAACACGATCCCGATGGAACTTACATTTATTGATGACAAAAATATCAATTGTTTCTTTAATGACGGCAGCGGAAAAAAGCTTTTCAAACGCCCGGCTGCCGCTGTGGACAGAGAAGTGTTCACCTGCCATCCCCCCAAATACGCGGCGATGGCCAGACAGATCATCGATGAGCTGAGAAAAGGAGAAAAAGACAGCGTGGATGTATGGATGGAAAAGCGCGGCGAGCCGGTCCTGGTGCGCTATATGGCAGTAAGGGACAAAAACGGCGCGTTTGCCGGCACTCTGGAATGTGTCCAGAGGATGGGATTTGCCAGAAAACATTTCGCGGCAGCAGAAGAGTAAAAGCTGAAGGCCTGCAGATGAAAAGAGGAACTTAAAAATGATCTTAAATAAAATTTTCTATGACTGTGTAAAACACGACGGTATCGTGTCGGTGTGTTCCAGCTCCCTGGAGGGGAAAGGCCATATCGCAAATACCTGGAACAAGTATCTGATCATAGGCAGCGATGAAAAGATCCTGATACCCTGCTGCGGATTCCGGAAGACTGAGAGGAACGTCAGCGGAGACCCGGAGATAGAAGTGGTCATCGGGAGCCATGAGGTACAGGGGAAGATGGGAATGGGAACCGGTTTTCTGCTGAAGGGGAAAGCTGAATTTCAAAACAGCGGCGTATATTTTGAGCGCATGCATGACAAATGTCCGTTTGCGAACCGCGTGCTGGTGTTTACGCCGGTATCCTGCAGACAGACGATATAGTTTCAGCGAGGGGGCTGCCGCTTAATGATCAGAGATCATTGGGCGGCAGCCCCCCCTTGGGCAGGGCCGCGGAGCGGCCCTGCCCTTATTGTGAAGATTTCCCAGAGCGGCCCTGCCCTTATCGCGAAGATTCCCCAGAACAGCCGCTATTCTTCTGCAGGCGGCTTTCACTGTCGATGATTAATTGATATAATTGATAATAACGCGGGAACTGCGGCTGCCGTGATTGTAACTGATAATAACGCGGGAACTGCGGCTGCCGTGATTTGGCAGGAGGATATGTGATGATAAAATACACGGAAGAAAAGCTGTTTACCAGGGAACAGACGGAGGCCTTGTTCCTGTCAGTAGGCTGGGTGTCGGGGAAATACCCTGATAAACTGTATAAGGCACTGCTGAATTCTTCGTCTGTCATAACGGCCTGGGACGGCAGCCGTCTCGCAGGTCTGCTCCGCGCGCTTGATGACGGGGAGATGCTGGCATTTATCCACTACGTCCTGGTAGATCCGCAGTATCAGGGACTGGGTGTCGCCGGAAAACTGGTCGAGATGGCTAAGAAAAAATATAAAGATTTTTTATACATCGAGGCAATGCCGGAAGAAAGCAAAAATGTACCTTTTTATCAGAGGCATGGATTTCAGATAATGAAGGACGGAGTGCCTATACAGATATGCAATCATCTGTTTGGGCAGAGCCAGTGAACAGATCAGGAGGTATAGCATGGAAAAACTGTATTTTAACGGAACGATTCTGACGATGGCCGCGACGGGATCCGTGGAGGCCGTTCTCACTGACGGGGGGATCATCAAGGCGGCGGGCAGCCGCAGTGAGCTGGAGGCTGCCGCAGCGGATGCGGAGAAGATCGATCTGCGCGGACATGCGATGCTGCCGGCTTTTATTGACGCGCACAGTCATTTTTCATCCTACGCCATGTCATTTCTGCAGGCTCCGCTGGATGAGTGCTGTGATTTCGCTGAGATAGCCGGGCGGATAAAGCGTTTTATACAGGCAAACAATGTGAAGCCGGGTGACTGGGTCATTGCCAAGGGCTACGACCATAATGCTCTGGCGGAAAATATCCATCCGACACTTGCTCTGGCTGACGCTGCAGCCCCTGAAAATCCTCTTATCATGCAGCACGCGTCAGGTCATTCGGGCGTCTTCAACTCCCTGGCCCTCAGGGCTTTTGGCATCACAGCTGATACTCCTTCACCGGAGGGAGGCAGGATAGGCTGCGAAAACGGAGCTCTCACTGGCTATATGGAAGAAAACGCATATTTTACCTACATGAAGAAGGCTCCGATGCCGGGAATGTCTGATATGCTCAGCGCATATAAAAAGGCGCAGGACAGCTACGCTGCCCATGGGATTACGACCATACAGGAGGGCATGACTGTATCACAGATGATACCTTTCTACCAGCTCATTTTGAAGCAGGATATGCTGAAGCTGGATCTCGTAGCCTACGCCGCCATGCCCGATGCCGAGGCAATATGCGCGGCTTTCCCTGAGGCGGTGAGACGATATGACGGACATCTGAAGATCGGCGGCTGCAAGATATTCCTCGACGGCTCACCTCAGGGGCGCACAGCGTGGATGCGCACGCCGTATCTGGATGAGACGCCTCCCTACTTCGGCTACGGGACCATGAAGGATGAGGAGGTTGCCTCAGCGGTGCGGACAGCGTCCCGCAGGCATCTGCAGATCCTGGCGCACTGCAACGGGGACGCGGCCGCGCAGCAGTATCTGGACGCCATTGCCAAGGTCAGCACAGACTATGACGTATCTTCGCTGCGCCCGGTAATGATACATGCGCAGCTCCTGGGGAGAGATCAGCTGGGCGAGGTGAAACGTCTGGGTGTGATGCCCTCGTTTTTCGCGGCGCATGTCTGGCACTGGGGCGACGTCCATATCCGCAATTTTGGCCTGGAGCGTGCGTCACAGATCAGCCCGGCACATTCAGCCTTGGAGCGTGGGATCAGGTTTTCTTTCCATCAGGACACACCGGTAATCGAGCCTGATATGCTGGAAACAGTGTGGTGCGCGGTGAACCGTATCACAAAGGCCGGTGTCAGTCTGGGCGCTGATGAGCGCATCGCCGTCACGGATGCCCTGAAGGCCGTCACGATTAACGCGGCGTATCAGTATTTTGAAGAAGACAGCAAAGGCAGTATCGAAGCTGGCAAAAACGCTGATTTCGTCATACTGGACCGCGATCCCCTGGCAGTCGGGCCGATGGAGATCAGAAATATCAAAGTGCTGCAGACTGTCAAGGACGGCCGTGTCATATTTGATTCGCCGGAATAGGCAGTTGTAAATATGGCGCTGAAGGGAGTTTCGTATCATGCAATACCGTATCGATCCAAAGTCGGGAAATAAACTGTCCGTTCTGGGGTTTGGCTGTATGCGTTTCCCCAAAAGTCACAGTCCTTCTTCTGCTCTTAGGATAGTGAGATCATTTGATGTTAAAAAGACAGAAAAGCTGCTTACAGACGCGATAGAGAACGGAGTCAACTATTTTGACACCGCTTATATGTATCCCGGAAGCGAGGAATTTCTCGGCGCGGCTCTGAAAAAGTATGGCCTGAGGGATAAGGTATACATCGCCACCAAATTTCCGCAGATGTTCGCAAAAAAGGCTGAAGATCTGGATAAATATTTCAGCACGGAGCTGGAGCGCCTGCAGACTGACCACATTGATTATTATCTGCTGCACATGCTTTCTGACATGGACAGCTGGGAAAGGCTCCGCGGCTGGAATATAGAGGAATGGATCGCCGGGAAGAAGGCTTCGGGCCAGATAAGACAGATCGGATTTTCTTTTCACGGTTCCAGAGAGTCTTTCCTCAGGCTTCTGGACATATATGACTGGGATTTTGTGCAGATACAGTACAATTATTCGGATGAGAACTTCCAGGCAGGAACAGCCGGCCTGAAGGCTGCCGCGGCAAAGGGCATCCCCGTGATCGTCATGGAACCGCTTCTTGGCGGACGGCTGGCAGCAGGGCTTCCGGAAAAAGCCGTCAGGCGTTTTAGGGATGAGAAAAAGGATCTGTCTCCGGCAGACTGGGGACTTAGATGGGTGTGGGACCATCCTGAAGTCACGGTAGTACTCAGTGGGATGAATGAACCGGAGCAGCTGGAAAGCAATCTGGCGGCGGCAGACACGGCGTTTGCGGGCATGCTTTCAGAAAATGAGCTTAAAGCCTTCGACGACGTAAGAAAAATATTCAATGACGCCTACAAGATACACTGTACAGGATGCCATTACTGCATGCCCTGCCCTGCCGGTGTGGACATACCGGGATGTTTTTCCGCGTACAATACTTACTGCGCCATCAGCAAACAGACAGGCAGGATGCAGTACGGCATGACGACACTTCTGGCCGTGGAGCCCGCTTATGCCGGTATCTGTCAGAAGTGCGGCAAATGTGAGAAACTGTGTCCGCAGCATCTGCCTGTCCGGGCTTCTCTTGCAGAGGTGCATAGTACGATGGAAGGCATATGGTTCCAGGCGATGAAGTTTGCCCTCGGAATTTTCCGCAGGATCAAGAAAAGAAAATGATCTTCGCATGATATGTAATTTGTCAGAACGCCTGCCTGTCATCCCTTTGGTCTCGATTTTCTTTACCGATGTGGTTTTTGCCGTCAAAAGTGGTATAATCGTTCGAACGATTGAACAAACGGAAGGCATACACTATGAAGAATAAAAAGAAATGTATGGCAGCGATCGGCGGTATCGGACTTATAACTGCCGGCAATATCGCGCATCAGCGCCATGCTGAAAAAAGCGCAGAGATGACAGATGGGAGCGGCCAGACAGTTTTGATAACCGGGGCTTCAGGCGGGATAGGCAGGGAGCTGGCGACAGTATTTGCGGAACATAATTTTGATCTGGTGCTGGCTGCCAGAAATGAGGAGAAGCTTGCGGAGTCAAAACGCGAGCTTGAAGAAAAATTTTCTGTCCATGTCATGACGATAGTTAAGGATCTTTCAGATGAAAATTCTGCTGCTGAATTATATGCTGAGATCTGCAAAAAGGGTATATTCATAGACCAGCTTGTCAACAATGCAGGCGCAGGGAAACAGGCTGCGGTTACAGATGCGGACCCGCAGATCATGCAGGATCTTATCTGCCTCAACATCATGAGCGTCACGATGCTGTGCCGCCTGTTTGGACACGATATGAGAGAACGCGGTTTCGGGCGGATAATGAACGTTTCGTCCATGGGGGCGTTCATCCCGGATCCCTACTTTAATGTATACGGTCCCACAAAAGCCTATGAATTGTTTCTGACCGAGGCAATGTACGGCGAGCTGCACGGCACTGGCGTCACGGTTTCAGCGCTCTGCCCCGGCCCTACAAAGACGAACTGGGCTGCAAATGCCGGCAAGGCCGATGCCAGGATAGCCAAAGATCCCAGATGCGTGGCACAGGCCGGCTTCATCGGCATGCAGGCCGGCCAGCTCATTATCATCCCTGACGCGGATTACAGAGTACTGCGCCGCGTTATGCAGCATCTCCCCGCAAAAATGCAGGCGAGGATAATTGCGGGATGGCAGAGATCTCTGATCAGACCGGGAAGCTGCGCGAAATGACGCCTTCGGCAGCACATGGGCGCCGGCGTTTATTTTGACTCAAACAGGTATGAGGTCATGGACATTGACCCCAGTTCGCGGTACTCATTCCAGACTGTGAGCCTGTCATCAGCGGAAGCTGCTCCAAGCGCGGCCAGAAGCGGATAATAGTGCTCTGCGGTGGGTACCGCCAGCCTCGCGCCGGACAGCGCATCGTAACTGACCGGTGTCCTGAGATCTCCGGCAGCAACAGCGCTGCGGATCTCAGCGTCAAATCTGTCTGCCCAGTCATATCCGCCGTCCATATCCCAGTTCACCATGCCAAGATTGTGGACGACATTGCCGCTGGCCAGTATCATAGCTCCCTCGTCCCTGAGCGGAGCAAGCTTCCTCCCCACATCAAACTGCGCTTCTGCATTTGCCGACATATCGGTACTCACCATGACGACGGGGACATCGGCATCCGGATACATATTGGACAATACTGTCCATATGCCGTGATCTATGCCCCAGTCATTCCTGACAGCAGCCCGTTTCCCGAGAAGCTCCAGCACTCTGTCAGCATATTTTTCAGACCCGGCAGGCTCATAGTGTACTCTGTAAAGTTCTTCCGGAAATCCATACATATCGTTGATCTGTGGATTTTTATCACTGCGTCTCACGCAAAGTCCGCGTGTCGCCCAATGCGCCGACACGGCAATAATGATCTTCGGCTTGCCGAGAGCAAGTCCGACTCTTTTCCAGCCATCTCTGGCCCTGTTATTCCCTATAGCGTTCATCGGAGAACCGTGTCCGGTAAAAACGACCGGCATTCTTTCTGATGTGTTCATGTCATTGCCTCCTCGCAAATTCCCACATGTTAAATGCAGTATAATCCTACCATATACAATTTGCAAATTATATCTGTCCAAAGCTGCCGGCACTGAAAAAAGGTATTGACTCCTACCTTAGGTAATAGCTTATGATATACTCACAGGTGAGGAGGATATGCCGATGATGACAGTAAGTGAAGTGAGCAGGCTTGCAGGGGTGAGTATACGCACTCTTCAGTATTACGACAGGATCGGGCTTTTAAGCCCGGCATGCCGCACCGAGTCCGGCTACAGGCTGTATGACGATACAGCACTGGAGCAGCTGCAGCAGATCCTGTTATTCAGAGAACTGGAATTTCCCCTTAAGGAGATCAAAAAAATAATTTCAAAGCCTGATTTTGACAGAGAAAAAGCTCTGGAACAGCAGATCACGCTGCTCACAATGAAAAAGGAGCGTCTGGAAAAGCTTATCGACTTCGCCCGCAGAATAAACAATACAGGAGGGAAAACTATGGATTTCTCAGTATTTGACACAGAGAAAATCGATGAATACGCCAGGAGGGCCAAAGCCCAGTGGGGCGGCACGGATGCGTACAGGGAATTTGAGGGAAAGCATATGACAGCAGATGATCAGGCTTCTGCAGCCAAAGAAATGATGGCTGTTTTTACAGAATTCGGAGGACTAAAGGACAGGGATCCGGCAGACAGCCAGGTGCAGGATCTTGTAAAAAAACTGCAGGCCTATATCACAGCCCATTTTTACAGATGTACAGACGAAATACTCGCTTCCCTGGGGACGATGTATGGATCCGCCGGTGAATTCAAAACTAACATTGACGCCGCCGGAGGCGCTGGGACTGCGGATTTTGTATCCGAGGCAATCAGGATCCGCTGCAGATAAAAGCATTGCAAGTATCCTGATAAAAGAATATGATAAAAATATAAGTCTCGAAACTTGGGGAGAGCCGTTTTATGGATGAAAGCACGATCAATTATTATAATGACAACGCGCAGAAATTTACAGATGAAACGATAAATGTAGACTTCCGGGAGATCCAGGAAAAATTTCTTTCCTGCCTGCCTAAGGATGCCGTGATATTGGATCTTGGCTGCGGTTCCGGACGCGATACGAAGTATTTTCTGGACAGGGGATACAGGGTGGACGCCGTGGACGGCTCGCGGGAGCTGTGCCGGCTCGCCGCGGCATACACGGGGATCCCGGTCAGACAGATGATGTTTGATGAGCTGGATGCCTGCGAAAAGTATGATGGTATATGGGCTTGCGCGTCCGTCCTGCATGTCCCACAAAGAGAACTCCCTGATATCATGAGACGCATGATCGATGCGGCAAAGCCTGACGGGATCATCTACATGTCTTTTAAATACGGTGATCATGAAGGCCTCCAGAATGGCAGATATTATACCTGTCTTACGGAGAAATCTTTCTCTGAGCTGCTCGGACAGCTGCCTGAAAACAATTATAAGATCACTGTGCAGGCGCAGTGGATCTCCGGTGATGTAAGGACGGATCGTGGGGCGGAACAATGGCTGAATATAATCTTACGGAAAACAAAATCGTAATCGATGAAAAATATTATAACGCTTTGGACATAGAGGGCTTTTCACGGATGATGAAGGATCCCTCCTACTGCTATAAGTTCTACTGGCTTGAGGCCATTGTAGAATTGATATCAGAGAACAGGACAGAAGCCAGCTATGACGAGATCATCGATGAAATGATCGCCAACGCCTGGTATCCGGTACTTGAATATCACATCCATCTGAGCGGCATATTCGGGGACGGTCAGATCAAAGACAACCTGGAACGTGCGGTGATAAGGCTCCATGGACTGAGTTCTCTTCCGTCGAGGGCCTCTGAGGTGGAGATTAAAAATGCGATAAATCAGTTCCAGGAAGAGATCCACCCGGAGAAGATCAGGCTTACCCAGAATGTGCCGTATAAGGCATTATCCGGATTCGCCAATAAGACCGGAGACAGGATAGACCTGAACAGCAGCGCTGGAAGGATGATGTCATATTACAATCATCTGAGCCGGCACGAGATCCTGCTTCCGTACACATTCGGAGAGCAGAACGGACTGAACCGGAGACTGATATTCAGCAGCGCGTGGATGCAGATGATCAAAGACAATACAGTCTCTATTCTGGGCTGGATCCAGTGTGAGAAAGTAAAGTGGCTGCAGAACAATAACCCCGAGATACCGGGCCTCATCTACAAACTGGACCTGTCTGAGGAAAAAACGCGCAAGCTTGCGAATGTCCATAAGCTCTGGAACGGCATCCTTGAGATAAAACCGGTGGCGGACGTATTTACCGACGAAAAGATAGATAAAGACGGCTACGATGTAGACCACTTTATCCCCTGGTCATTTGTGATGAATGACGAGCTCTGGAATCTGATGCCGATGAACTCAAGCCTGAATTCGTCGAAGAGCAATAAACTTCCGCGCTGGGATGATTTCTTTTACCGATTCGCGAAGAATCAATATATCATGTATGACCTGATCCATCGCAAAGAAGGGATCAGGAAGCTGTATGAGGCATGCTACCGCGATAATCTTCACTCGATATGGGCGATCCGGGAACTGTACAGGACAGGGAACTCTGAGGAGGAATTCCGTGGGATCCTGGATAAAAACATGCGCCCGGTGTACGACTCGGCAAGAAGACAGGGCTATGATGTCTGGGAGAGACGATTCGCAGGGTGAGCAAAGCGTTAATGATCAGGCGTTTACTTTCCCAGGCACTTCCAGCATCCTGTCATCGATATAGTAGTCGCAGCTGATCTTGCGGCTGTTAGCGCCGTACATTTCCACGATTTCCGGGAGATTGTCATTCACAGCGTCGAATTCCAGACCGTGCATATGGCACCAGTCAACGGCCCTTGTCAAGGCCTCATCCACACGGCAGGTCCAGAGGATCAGCTTATTGCCGCTGTCCCTCCATGCCTTGAGATAAGCAATCAAAGCTTTGTTCGGTTCACCGAGATCAGGCCATCTGCTGTAGCAGAGTGTGCCGTCAAAATCTACGGCGATGATTTCATAAGATTTATCCATGATCAGACTCCTGATGCTGTAAAAGCGTATGTCTTCTGACAGTCTGCATCATTGATGCAGTGTATTCTCCGGCAGCCGGAAAAGCCGCTCAACTGATGTGTGAAAAAAATCTGCCAGACGCATGGCGGTCGGCAGCGATGGCACGCGGCCGTTCTCAAAATTGATGATGCTGCGTTCGCTGATGCCGACCCCGTCGGCAAGCTGCTTCTGTGTTATGCCCATTTTCCTGCGTTCTTCTTTTAATCTGCTTTCTATGCCTTCCATGCGATCTCTCCCCCTGCCAAACTATAGAGTAAGTTGTCCTGAATGAGCCATTCTCATCTTCAGTCAGGATCTGCTCAGATCTGTATCACAGATATACCCATCAGCCGACAACACGTCCGAAAATACGGAATTCATCGCCTTCACTGATGACGATAGGAGCATAATCCGGATTAAGCGAGATCAGTGCAAGGCCGTCTGCGTCGTTCTGCAGCTTCTTTATATAAGCATTCCCATTCAGATAGAAGATGCCGTATTCCCCATGCGACAGCTCGGGAGTCTTCTCTACCCATACGATCTGGCTGTCCAGAAAACGTGGAAGCATGCTGTCTCCGGATACGCGGACGCCGAAATCAGCAGCTTCAGGGACTTCAGAGCCGACAGCCATGGCTTCAAAGTCATCGCTGTCAAGGAAAGATCCGGTACCTGCGGAAACCGGCAGACAGTAGACGTTCAGGCTCCGTTCCGCAGGAAATGGAATGGGGCGTGGTGTCTCCTTTCTGTATATACCGGAGAGCAGCAGCAGTCGGATATAATCAAGAGCCTTTGTCCGGCCCTCTTCGTTGAGCTCTGCAAGAGGATCATCCGGATTCCTTCCGATAAATTCAGAGTAGATATCTGTTATGCCGAGTATCCGGCAAAGCGCCAGAAGCTGCGAGGCATTCGGCTGGCTGACATCGGTCTCCCATGAGCAGACAGCGCTTTTCTTGACATTTATATTGTATTCTTTTAATGCTTCCGCAAGTTCCTGCTGTTTCATCTTATGCAGTTTCCTGTTGCGTGAAATGATCTTTCCGAGAGATTCCATATAGTCTGCCTTTCTTAGCTGCCATCAGATTTCCTGTTAACTATACTATATACGCAGTGCACGGAAAAATCAAGCATAAATTCAATAAAAATGGAAAATATGAAATATATTTCACTTGCACTCCACTTAAAATGGAAGTATATTTTATGTACGGTGATCACTAAGAGACAGGATACTGAGCCATATCGGGCTGAGATCATCTGAACAGGGGTGGTAGCTTGGGTGACAGGACAATTTTACACAGTGACTGCAATTGCTTCTATGCTTCGGTAGAACATCTGCATCATCCGGAACTGAAGGACAGGCCGGTTGCGGTAGGCGGAGATCCGGAGGCCAGGCACGGTATCGTTCTTACAGCCGACTATATGGCTAAACGCATGGGGGTCAAGACCGGAATGGCCTTGTGGCAGGCGAAGCAGGTATGCCCGGATCTTATTTTTCTTCCTCCGAGGATAGACTTATATCTGCGCTTCTCGAGGATGACGCATGAGATATATGCGGAGTATACGGACAGGCAGGAGGCTTTCGGATGTGATGAATGCTGGCTTGACGTAACGGATTCGGCCGGCATCAGGGGCAGCGGACTGCAGATCGCACGCGAGATAAGCAGCCGGATAAAGAAAGAACTTGGGATCACGGTCAGTATCGGCGTGTCATTTAACAAGATCTTTGCGAAGCTTGGCTCTGATTATAAGAAACCGGACGCTATCACTACGATGGGGCAGGATGAATACAGGCAGAAGGCGTGGCCTCTTCCGGCATCTGATCTTTTGTATGTGGGCAGAAGTACCCAGAAGAAGCTGGCGCGTATCGGGATACGCAGCATAGGAGATATTGCTCTGATGGATCCTGAGATCCTGAGATCGCTGCTGGGGAAGATGGGGGTGATACTCTGGTCTTTTGCAAACGGGATGGATGATTCACCTGTATGTTTTGAAGATACGAGGGCACCGATCAAGTCAATAGGAAATGGCGTGACAACTCCGCGGGATATTATCAGTGATCAGGATGCGATGATAGTTATTTATGTCCTGTCTGAAAGCGTGGCTGCGAGACTCCGGGATAACGGCTTCAGATGTCTGGTGGTTGAGATCAGCCTGCGTGACAACAGTCTGTTTTCCTTTACACGTCAGAAAAAGCTCAGCCACGCCACTAATATCTCAGGTGAGATCGCGGATACGGCTTACAGGATCTACAAGGAAAACTATGATATAGAGCGCAGAGGGCTGAGAAGCATAGGAGTGCGCGGCTGCAGCCTGGTGACAGATAATTATCCGGAGCAGCTTGATATTTTTTCAGATGCCGCGCAGAGAGAAAAATGGATGAAGATGGAGGACACAGTTGATGATGTCCGCAGGCGTTTTGGATTTTACAGTCTGCAGCGGGGGATCATGCATCTGGATAGGGGGCTTTCAGCTGTAAATGCAAGGGAGGATCACATCGTTCATCCGAGAGGATACTTCGGACAGTGAATCGCCGGCTGGGTATTGCTGAGTGACAGGGGATACCTGCCTGACAGAGGAAGGTTATACATATGAAGACGCAAAAGGTTTATGTGGATGTGATAGCAGAATTTACTGCGGACGGCGTTCTGCTTCCGAGGCAGATCACCTGGGAGGATGGCAGGAAGTATGAGATCACAAGGATAAAAAGCAAAAGAAGGGCAGCAAGCACAAGAGCAGGCGGCGTTGGGGAAAAGTATGTCTGTGTTGTCGGCGGACGCGATGTATCACTGTTTTACGAAGACAATAACATGTGGTTTATGGAGAGAGCAGGTGCAGAATGATTTTGTCCATGTATTTTTAAAATGAGGTTTTCATTCACATGATCAGGTGTTAAAATAAAAACATTAGCATGTACAAACCATGCAACTTATATCCTGCGGGAACGGTATTTATGGAGGACTGGAAAATGAAAGCCGATCCGGAACTGCTTGTGCGGCAGTATGCTGATATGGTATATCGGATAGCTCTGCTGCACACGAAGCGCAAAGAGGACGCTGAAGATGTCTTTCAGGAAGTATTTTTACGCCTGATGAAATATATTGATGGGATAGAAGACGAGGACCACCTGAGGTTCTGGCTTGTCCGGGTGACTGTCAACTGCTGCAACAGCCTGTTTGAATCCGGCTGGAAAAAGCATGTGACAACGTTTGAGGTCCTGCCGGAAGATACGGATACAGGCGGCCTCGAAGAAAAAGCTGATCATACGGTCTATGACGGCGTCCGCGGTCTGCCTGAAAAATACAGAACGGTCATCCATCTGTTCTACTTTGAGGGAATGTCCATTGCTGATATAGCGGTGATATGCAGGTGCCGTGAAGGGACGATCAAATCGCGTCTGTCGAGGGGACGCAGGATGCTGAAAAAAAGACTGCAGGAGGAGGGATATGATGATCGAGGATGAGTACAGGAAAACGGTATCCTCCCAGCATGCGCCGGAATCGCTTATCCGTGCTGCACTGAAAAAGATCAGTGAAAAGAATGATGAACCAGATGAAGCTGCCTGCCGTGGGCCGCAAAACACAGCCAGACGTTCTTACCGTCTGGTGCTGGCAGCAGCAGCCTGTTTTTTGCTTATATTCGGAGGAGCATGGTTTATTTATTCAAGCCAGACAGCTGTCTATTCTGCTGTATCTGCGGCAGGTATATCTGCATCCGGCGGAACGCTGAATTTAGGGCATGACGAAATCATGCAGAAAGATATTGCTACTGGGCTGAGTTATTGCCTTCTGGAAGACAGCCAGGATCTTCCCAAAGGAATATTGTCCGGAAAACCGCAGAGTGCTGCGGGATTTGACGTTTATTTTGGGGAAGATAAAGCAAATGGATCTTTGTATGCGGCTTTTTCAGTTCAGAACCGCTGGGAGCTTCTAACAGCTTCTGATATGGGGAAAAAAGAATTTACAGGAAAGGTAAATGAGTTCACAGCGTCTCTGGCGAAAAAAAACTAATCGCACGCAACCTTTTTATCTGTGCTCCGGTATTGTCTTTATAAACAGAAGGGAGATATGAAAATGAAATGCAGAAAAACAGCGGCGGCTGTCTGCGCCGTCATGATGCTGGCGAGCCTTATGGCAGGATGTTCGTCAGGCACAGGCAGACAGGGAAATACCGGAGAGACTGAAACAGATGCGGGAGGAAAGGAAGTCTCCGCTGCCGAACTGGCGAAGGAAATACGCGATGAGTACAGCAGCAGGGAGAGTACTGTCTATCAGGACGGACAGTATGAGGTGCCGCGGGATCAGAAATTTACGATCAGGTATGATTTTGACCCGGAAGCTGCCGGACTTAAATCATACGATCAGATCGCAGCACTTTATTCCGACCAGACACTGACAAATGAAATACCTGAAAATTTTGAGTGGACAGATGATACACACCGTTCTTTCACGATCTCTCCAGGTAAAAGCCCGAGCACGGAGATGTTTAAAACAGATGCCGGCCAGACGACGCCTGGATATACCTCCGACGGACGATTCCTGTTCGATAAGGGGGAGAACAAAGACTGGGGAAACATAGGGACCATGTATCTTGCCCAGTGGCTTGACCCGGCGACCGGGAGAAAACTTGACAAGCCTTCCGTAACTGTGATCACTGTGAAGGGAGAACTGGAGACGCCGAAGGTCGAGTTCAGAGCGACAGACGACGGTATCGGACAGTTCAGCTGGGATAGTGTGCCGGGTGCAAAAGAATATATGATCCTTGAATACCAGAAGGATGATAATACACATACGATCAACGCAAATGTGATCGCGGAGACAGCAGACACGACATGGTCTGACAAGGTAGAGGAAGACAGTGTTTCAAAAGACAAATGGGCTGCCAATGCCAGATTCAAGAATTATCTGATCTCTGATGATGACTGGTTAAACCCGGCGGAAGTGAAGGCGTTCAGCTCACAGTATGATCCTAAGAATGGTCCGGCAAAGGCCTCATCAGACGTTAACAATTATTACTGTGTGGTGGCGGTCAGTGACAGTGGAACGTCAATGTTCAGCAAAGAATTTTCAGAGGACGATATCTCGGCGAAGCTCCCCTATACCGTTGCCTATGAGATGGAAAAACAGTCTGAGAACGGATTCGCGAGCTACGTGAACGGGATCGGGATGATGCCTGCATACAGGTGGGTAGTGATGTGCGATGGCAGGCTTTCGCAGCGCCTCGTCCATTATGACTTTGACTCGGCGAAGCAGAACGATAATACAGAGTATGTCTATGATAAAGATGATATGTCCGATATGCGCGCTGAGACAGTAAAGACCATAACGGTTCCCTATACTGTTGAAGGGACTCCGTTTGGCGGGACTCTGACAGTAGAAAATTATGATGAAAAAAACTGGCAGGCACAGCTGAATAAGATCAGTGAGCGGCAGAAATCGCTCACGAGCCGTACAGGTACGGTTGAGCGAAGCGTTGATGTGAGCGGCAGCAAAGCTATGGGTAAGGAAAGCTCAGCAGATACTCTCGCGGAAACAAATGATAAGATCACGTCCAGCACAGCACTGGGAAAGTATCTCGCCGTTTCTATGATCAGCAGTGAAGAAATGATCGATCTGAGTGATTTTCCTGAAGCGGGTGATCCGTCTTATCTCGCGGATGCGTGGGCGGAGGCAATCTACCAGAACCCTCTGGTGCTTGGCGTTTCGGACGGCGGACTTTCGCAGGACAGGAAGACCCTGTATGTAAAGTATGAAAAGGATGCGGTATCCAGAGCTAAGGATCAGCAGGCCATCAGGGAGGCTGTAAAAAAGATCGATGCCAAGATCATCAGCTCTGATATGACGGACATGGAAAAAGAATACGCCATAAACAAGTATCTTTGTGAAAATGCCAAGTATGATGATGCTGCGCTGGAAAATGCGAAGAAGTATGATTACAAGAAGGTAGATGCCAGCTTCAATGACTCTTTCAACGCGTACGGGATACTGATAAACAAAGTCGGTGTCTGTGCCAGCTATGCGGCATCCTTCAAACTCCTGGCAGATGAAGCCGGACTGGACAGTGTGGTCGTGACGGGATACCTGAACGGCACAATGCCTCATGCCTGGAATCGTGTGGATCTGAACGGGAAATGGGATACGCTGGATGTGACAAACAATGATACAGATGTCATCCCCAATGCACTGCTGAATATTCCCGATTACGCGCTGAAAAGTACTCTTGTTGAGGACAGCCGTTTTATGCTGGACACAGAACTTTCCCAATACACTTCAGATGATACCGAATCGGAATATTACAGAGTGAACGGTAAATACTATTCAGAAGATGAGATAGCACAAAAGTTCGCAGAACAGCTTAAAAGCAATGACCGTGTAGTGCTCCGCACAGACTATGCGCTGACAGATAAACAGTTTTATGCAATCGGCTCAAAAGTTGCCGGACTTATAAATGATGAAAAGCTCAGCGGCACCTACTGGATGGGGACGATCGTTTTGGAAAAATAAAGTCTGTTTTACAGAATAATATGGGAAAGCTCATTTATCGGAGGAAGGCGTTTATTATGGCATACAATGAACTGGTCAAAAATTTTGAACGGATCCGTTCATATATGCGCGAGTTTTATGTGTATGGCTTTAAAAAACGTAGCGAGTATGATGCCGGGAGTGCACGCTCTTACGATGATGAGCGAAGACGGATAGAAAGCTGGGTCGGAGATTACATGCATTTTGCTCAGACTGCCGGCGGGAAAAGGGTTTTCCTTTCGGTGGACAGCCGGACGACCCAGCATAATCCTCTCTATAATGCATGGAAGACAAAGAGTTTTACGGATAAAGATATAACACTCCACTTTATTATATTCGATATACTCTGGGAACCGGGGATAAAGAAAACCCTGCAGGAATTAATTGAGATCATTGATCTTGAATATCTGAGTATTTTTGATGAACCAATGGTGTTTGACGAGTCGACTGTCCGCAAAAAGCTGAAGGAATATACTGAGAAAGGTATTATCTGTGCGGAAAAGTCCGGACGGCGGGTATTGTATCACCGCGCTGAGAATGAAGACATTTCCGGACTGCAGGATGCATTGGATTTTTTCAGTGAGACGGCTCCCTGCGGTGTTGTCGGCTCTTTCCTGCTCGATAAGCTTGACCGGCATGAAGACCTGTTTTATTTTAAACATCACTATATCACTCAGACCATGGACAGCGATGTGCTTGCAGTACTTTTTGACGCTATGAGGAGAAAAAACCGTATTAATGTAAAAAATTATGGAAGGCATGGAAACAAACCTAAGGTCCTGGAACTGGTGCCTCTGAGGATATTCATAAGTACCCAGAACGGCAGACAGTATCTTCTTGCCTGCAACGAAAGAACAGCTGTGATCGGCCCCTATCGTCTTGATTATCTTGCAGAGCCGGAGCTGACCGGGGAATGTGACAGCTTTGATGAGCTGCGCTGCAGGCTGGATGATATGGAAAGATACATGTGGGGCGTTACCTGCAGGCAGAATACTGAACAGCTTGAACATGTCGAATTTATTGTCCGTGTCGGCTGCAATGAGGAACATATCGTGAGAAGACTTGAACGCGAGAAACGCTGCGGCAAAGTTGAAAAGATAGATGATTCCCATTATCGCTTTTCTGCAGATGTTTTTGACACGATGGAAATGATCCCGTGGATCAGGACATTTATCGGCCGCATCACACGAATGGATTTCTCTGACAGGACTGTGGAGAACATGTTCAAGGCTGATATTGAAGAAATGTACAGACTTTACGGGATTGACGGGGGTGAGGCAGAATGATTTTCAGCGAACTGTATTCTGCCTATTATAACACCATAGCCGGGATCCTGAGCATGGCAGTATCTGCGGATGCTACCGATAAGGACATCAGGAAGCAGATCGCGGAGAATGCCTTCTCTGAAAGTGCCCTTACTATCCTGTCGGCTTTAAAATATGAAAAGTGGCCGCTGCTTGACAGAAACCTGGCAACGACTTTAAAGCATACCCCGACAATGCCGCTTACAGATCTGGAAAGGCGATGGCTGAAATCGATATCCTGTGATCCGAGGATCAGGCTTTTCGGTGTGGATTTTGCTGAACTCGATTCAGTGGAACCTCTTTTCACATCTGAAGATTACAGCTTATTTGATAAATACAGTGACGGTGACCCGTATGAGGATGAAGGCTATATTTCCAGATTCCGCTTGATATCAGATGCGATAAGGACCGGACGGCCTGTAAGCGCTGAAATGAAAAACCGGCGTGGAACGCGGATCAAGGTGCGGTTTCATCCTGAACGGCTTGAATATTCTGAAAAGGATGACAAGTTCAGAGTACTCGTGTCGGACAGCAGGTTTATCAGCTTTAATCTCGGAAGGTTTACACGCTGCGGTTATTATACCGGCAAAAGTTCGTGGTATGAGAAAAGACCGGCGGAGAGACTTCGCGAGCTTGTCCTGATGATAGAGGATCGTAAAAACGCGCTCGAACGTGTTATGATGCATTTCGCGCATTTTGAGAAGGAAGCGGAAAGAGTTGACGAGACACACTACAGGATGAGAATAAGATATTATAAGAGCGATGAGACTGAGATCGTGATACGAGTATTGTCGTTCGGCCCGTATGTAAAGGTCATAGAGCCGAAAGCATTCTCGGACCTGATAAAAGAGAGGCTGATCTCTCAGAAGGAATGTGATCTTAGATAGTCATGTTGCGGCATAGTGCGCTCGCTGATAATGGTCGTTTTATTTTAATTTATCTACTTGATGATCGAGAAAATATATGTTACTATATCAAAGTATTTGAGGGAGTAGTCGGCGCTTTAAGCGCGGTATATCAACATACTGTCGAAAGACTGGTATGCCTTAATTGATGAGACTCACATAACGGCAATAGCTGTATGTGCGTCTTTTATGCGAAGAGTAAGCAGGTACAGTAATGTGCCTGCTGTTTTTGTATAAGGATGGATGAGAAATGGGAATTGTTGAACTTTTGCTTTTGGCTGTCGGTCTGTCTATGGACGCGTTTGCGGTATCAGTGTGCAAGGGACTGGCGATGCACAAGGCTGATCTGAAAAGCTGTGTGATCTGTGGTGTATGGTTCGGCGGCTTTCAGGCTCTGATGCCGATGATCGGCTATCTGCTCGGCTCACGCTTTGAAAAGTACATAGATGCTGTCGCCCCCTGGATCGCGTTCGTGCTTCTCGCCTTTATCGGCGGCAATATGCTGCGTGAGGCTCTGTCAAAAGAAGAAGAGGCACCGACGGCCGGCCTTGATGTAAAGACTATGTTCATTATGGCAGTGGCAACCAGCATCGACGCGCTGGCAGTCGGCATCACTTTTGCCCTTGTCCCGGTTAGGCTCACTGCCCTGAGCGCGGCAGTGAACACACTGATCGCAGTCATTATAATCGGCATAACTACCTTTATCCTCTCATTCTCAGGAGTCAAGGTGGGAAATATTTTTGGGACCAGGTACAAGTCAAGAGCAGAGTTTGCCGGCGGACTGATACTGATCATGATAGGCGTGAAGATATTGTTAGAGCATTTCGGTGTGTTGTTATAAATATCATCTGTTATTTACAGGCTGCGGCGATCAGGCCGCAGCTTTTTTTTTATAAAGTGGGGCCGCGGCTGCAGATAATTGGCTGAGTGCATCTTGACGCCGATTTTATACCACTTGCCTTATAATTGCTGACAGTATCAAAATGATAGATTATAGTGTACTCAGAGTAAGGAAAGGAGATGCACATGAGGGTCGAAGTTAAGATATCTGCTGATGCAGCGGAGACATATGCAGTGATATATACAAATCATATGTCGGATGAGATAAGCAGGATAATAGAACAATTTGATGCCGGCAGAGATATAATTACTGCCTTGAAGGATGAGAGGACCGTGATACTGCGGCCTGAGGAGATCTATATGCTGCGCGTTGAAGATGAAAAGCTGATAATTTACGGAAAGGAGACAAGGTACAGATGCAGCAGGAGGCTGTACGAACTGCAGGAGCAGTTAGGCGCCGGTTTCATGCGCATTTCAAAATCATCGATCATAAACCTGAGATATCTGGAGAGCATTGAACCGTCATTCAGCGGTATGCTGCTCATATTGAAAAATGGCGATAAGGATTATATATCGCGAAAGTATCTGCCCGATCTGAAAAAGTATCTGGGAATATAGGAGTATTATCATGAGAAATATAATGAAAAAGTCGATCGGAGGCATTGCCATTGCCTGTACAATTTTTACTGTGATCGGAATGATAATGGATATCAGAAGCGGCGGTACACTGATAGAACCTGCCTACGCCTATACAAAGATGGCAGCCGGCGCGGCAGCAGTGGGACTGGGATTTTCGCTGCCCGCGGAAGTATATAAGAGCGAGCGTATCCCGATGTTTATCAAAGTACTGGTGCATATGGGAATTGGGTGTACGGTAATGATCATTACTGCGTTTGTTGTCGGCTGGATACCTGCCGGCGCCGGTATCACGACCTGCCTGGCCATCATCGCCGCAGAGATCGCTGCAGCATTTGTTATCTGGATCTTCTACTGGAGATATTATAAAAAGCTGGCTATGAAGATGAATGAGCACATTGCTGAGAAGCAAGATTCGTTCAAATAATTGAACCTTTCGGTTGTAGGGACCAGGGTAGTGATGTATAATTATATTGTATCCAAGAAATACAGGGAGGAAATAATTATGAAATCACTCAATAAGTACATTGCGGAGTTTATCGGAACTCTGGTCCTGGTTCTGTTCGCCTGCGGCACAGCGGCAGTTGTCGGCTGTAAAACTTCTGATCCTAATGCCGCATATCTATTGACAGCTCTGTCGTTTGGCCTTGTCATCGTAGCAATGGCATATTCCATAGGAAATATTTCCGGATGTCATGTAAATCCGGCTGTATCTCTTGCCATGCTGATCGACAAGAGGATGAGTGTCGGCGACTTCATCGGGTATCTGATTGCGCAGTTTGCCGGCGCAACGGCAGGTGCTGCTATCCTCGGATATCTGGCTGGCTGGGACTGCGGGTTCGGGGCAAATGGATTGTATCAGGATGATGTAATGAAGTCACTGATAGTCGAGATCATCCTGACCTTTGTGTTTGTCCTTGCGGTTCTCGGAGCTACTTACAAGATCGAGAACAGCAGCGTTGCCGGTCTTGTGATCGGCCTGTCGCTGACGCTCGTGCATTTATTCGGCATTCACTTTACGGGAACAAGCGTCAATCCCGCGCGTTCTTTTGGACCGGCAATGTTCGCCGGCGGCGCGGCACTCGCGAATCTGTGGGTGTTCATCGTTGCACCGTTTATCGGCGGCGCTGCAGCAGCCCTTGTGTGGAAGGGCATATCGGCTCAGAAAAACTGATATCTGGCAGCAGAAAAGCGGACTGCGGCAATCGTGCGGCAGCCCGCTTTTATTTTACTGATTCTGCAGCTGGTTTCTGATCCTGCGGTACTGGATGACCGGAGCGTCACCGAAAAGCAGCTTTTCTTTTGATCTGTATGAAGAGGCTTTGGGCGTCTCTGTTATTACTACACGCCTGTCCTGCCTTTCGACGATAAAACTTCCGAGCTTTCCTGCCTGGGCCGCCAGTATGTCGAGCGGTCTGAAATCAGCGATCTTGCTGTAAAAGCGTATGTACAGGATCGTATTTTCGTCATCTACCGGCGCAAAGTAGATAATGATCTTCATCTTGTCACTGACGTGATTCATCCAGATGTTCGGGAACAGAAACTTCAGGTAGGTAGATTTTATCACGCATTCAGAGGCAGGTTTGGGCCTCTGACCTGAATCTGTCTCATTGTTGGCGCTTGTGACCAGACCTCCGGGCACCAGTTCGACTTTGGGTCCGTTGACGAGTGTTTTGCCGCCGCGCCCGATCGTGCTGTGGTGAACAAAAGGCAGATGTATGACGTCCAGCTGGTTCTCGATACAGCGGGAATAGTGTGAATTCCAGTGGTCTGAGAACTCGCTGTATACCCATGAATAATCTACATCTTCGTCGAAGAACGGCGGTCTGCCTGTCACTTTTTCAGGATCGCCGTACCAGATGTAAATTATGCCGCTATGTTCTTTGACCAGCCAGTGTTTTATATTATAGCGGCTGATATCGTCTGTTGATGACTTTCCGTTAGCAGGTATAAATGTACAGCGCCCGCTTCTGTCAAATTGAAGCCCATGAAAAGGACACTGGATACAGCGCCCCCTGACGCGCCCTTTGCTCAGCGCCGCTCCCCTGTGAGTGCACTGGTCAGTGACACAGCCGATGCTTCCGTTGCTGTCCCTGAAAATGGCAAGGTTCAGATTGAGCCTCCTGACGGCGATGATCTTATTGATCCTGACAGCCTCGGCTGGAAGGATAGCGTACCATTGATTAAAAATCATATACAGACTCCTTTCTATATGCTGAGAAAATGTATGATCATGAGTCACCTGCACTTCAATATTTAAAATAATTATAGCAAATTAAGAGCGGTAAATCTATGATTATTGCTTTATCGAATGATAAATATGACACTTTATTCATTGAAAATTGTATGATATACTATTAATTAACAGATAAAAATATGAAAAAGAAAGGGAGGCAAATATGGGACTGTTCGATAAAAAATACTGTGATATCTGCGGCGGGAAGATCGGATTTTTAGGGAACCGCAAGCTTGAAGACGGCAATCTCTGCAAAGACTGTGCCGGGAAGCTGTCGCCCTGGTTTGACGAACGGCGTCATTCCACTGTGGCGCAGATCAAGGAACAGCTTGCTTACCGCGAGGCGAACAAGGAGGCTGTGGCTGCGTTTCACACTACCCGCACACTGGGCCGGGACTGCAAGGTACTGATAGACGAGGACGCGAAGCGCTTCATGGTCACCTCCGCCCGCGATCTGGCTGAGGCCAATCCTGATGTGCTGGAATTTGGCCAGGTAACAGGCTGCGATATGGATATTAAGGAATATCGCACGGAAGAAACACATGAGGTGCACAATGCGGACGGCACGACAGAGAATGTCAGCTATGATCCGCCGCGTTACTGGTTCAGCTATGATTTTTATATGCAGATCCGTGTAAATTCGCCATATTTTGATGAGATAAGATTCAGACTCAACAGCTCAAGCGTTGAAATTCATTCGGGCGTCGGTATGGGCACGAGTGCTCCGGTAAATGGAGCAGCGGGATACGGCAGTCAGCAGGCTGATGTCATGGGAAGTGTGATCCAGGGACTGGCCAACGCGATCAGCCAGGCAGGCCGATCCTCTGCAGGGAGTCTTGATCCGCGCCTGCAGAATCCAGACTATGTCGAATACTACAACATGGGTCAGGAGATCAAAGAAGTGCTGACTCAGATACACGAGAAGCTGCGTGATGACAAGGAAGCTGCGGCTGCACCCAGGACTGCGGTGACCTGTCCGCACTGTGGGGCTGTCACGCTGCCGGATGCGAATGGCTGCTGCGAGTTCTGCGGCGGCGCGCTTAATGACAGCACTCATTGATCAGGTGTGTAGAAAAGGCATATCAGGACAGCAGCTTCAGATGCGCTGTTATTTCGGCGAGCTGTGCCGGAGATATTTTCCTGCCGGCGGCGAGCCAGTGCTGGATGATGCCGAAGATGGCACTGGCGGTGACGACGGACTGATATTCCAGAAGCTCAGGAACAGATATTGTGGCTGACAGGATATTTTTACAATAGCGGCACATAGTTTCTTTGATTATGGACTGAAGCTCCATGGAACCGTTGTATGAGAGCAGTGATGTCAGCAGTATGTCCTGACTGTCGATGAAGGAAAATATTTCCGTGAAATAGTCGAGATCAAAGCTCTGATATCTGCTTTGTATTTTCTGTATTTCGAGTGTGAGACCGGCCTGGTATTCCTGTACCAGGTCGATCTTGTCCTGATAATGATTGTAGAAAGTTTTGCGTGTGATCCCGGCGGCGCTGACAAGCTCGCTGACGGTGACCGACTCGAAGGATTTCTCCTGCATCAGTATCCCCAGCGCGTGATAGAGCTTTTTCCTGGTTTTGATCATTCTCAGATCTTCCATTTCTTTTCCCTCTTCTGAAACAGCCGGTTTATTTAGGCACATCCGGTGATATCGTGTAATAATCCAATTTATAGATTGCCTTTTGAAACTGCTCTGATTATAATCCATCATAGCAGATATTACACAATATGTATAATAAAATCGGAGGCAGTTTATGAAATTTTTGCGTGATCACTGGTATGACATAGGAATAATACCGATGGCAGTGACGATTGTCTGTCTTGTCATCAACTGGAATTTTATCGGAGTGCTGCAGAAGATAGCACTGCTGAATTATCTGGTGATCTTCTGGCATCAGTTCGAGGAGTACCGGCTGCCCGGCGGCGAGCCGGCAATCACAAATCTGGCGATGCAGCCGTCTGATAAGGGGAAGGAAGACCGCTATCCGCTGAATCAGAACAACGCGATGGTGATAAACCTGGCCGCGGCATATATCGTCTATTTCCTGCCGGTAATTTTTCCGGATGTACTGTGGCTGGGTTTTATGCCTGTCATGTTTGGCATGTCGCAGTTCATCATGCACGGGATACTGACCCCGCGCAAAATTGGCAACAGGATATATTCGCCGGGATTTTGTGCAGTGCTGTTTGGACATGTTCCGCTGGGAATATCCTGGTTTTATTATACGATATCAAATGGAATGCTCGGCTGGTCTGATGTACTGCTGGGTCCGGTCTATCAGGCGGCATTTATAGCCATATTTATGAGAAAGATAGGCTACGGACTGCTGTCCGGCCCGGATTCAGCGTACAGCTTCCCTGAAGATGAATTTGAGCGCGGCGGATACGCTGAAAGAATAAGGCAGATGCGGAAGATACACTCCAGATAAGCAAACTGCGGCAGACGCCGTGAGAATAAAGAAACTGCTGCAGACGCCGGGAGAATAAAGAAACTGCGGCAGCCGCCGGCAAAGTGACGGTCTCAGGCATTTGCCAGGCAGGCTGCCATGAGCGACTGCAGTTTTACGACTGCCTCGTGTGTATCGAAATTTTCCCCGGTTGCGTAAAGCGCGGTCAGATAGCCGCTTATGCCTGACAGGACAAAAGAGATGACAAGATCAGTTTCTCTCTGCGCTATATCGACTGAGAGCAGTCTGCCCATGAGAGGACGCATGGCGCTGATCAGTTTTCCGGAAAAGCCGGTGTCGCCGTGGCTCAGCAGAAGTGCCAGACGTTCACCGTATTCTGAGATTATTTTTTCGCCGGTTTTCGGGAGAAGTACAGATTTATCAGCTTCGGGAATGTCGATGAGCTGTGAGGCACAGTCTCTGATATCATCCAGCAGAAGATCCTGCGCCTGGTCAAGGAGATCGTAGATATCGCTGAAATATTCGTAGAAGGTGCTTCTGTTTACTCTGGCATTTTTTGCCACTGAGCCTACAGTGATGCTGTGGACAGGCTTTATCCTGTATTCTTCAAAAAAAGCCTGCAGTATCGATTCTTGTGTGCGTTTTCTCTGTTCAGGGCGTTTGTTCATGCTGCTCTCCTCTGGCTGCCGGATGTACAGCTGCTGTAAGATCCGACAGATACGAATGATTCTGATGGTTGATGAAACAGCATCTGAAGGATAAAATACAGGCATGATCCGACAACGTGTCGGATTATGAAAATAATACTCTGCTGCAGCGGATATGTCAACAAAAAAAGGAGAATGAAAGATATGATGATTCCGGAGGAAAAGAAACTTGAGGAGCTTTTGTCACTTAAAGACAAGGTTGCCATCGTGACAGGCGGAAGCCGCGGAATAGGACTGCAGATCGTGCGCAGATTTGCTGAGGCAGGTGCAGCTGTGGTTTTTACCGGGAGAGGAGTTGAGGCTCTTGCCGGTACCGAAAAGGAGCTGACAGGCAGGGGCCTGCAGGCAGCTGCCTGTCAGGCAGATGTGTCCAGCGTGGCTGATTCTGAGAATGCTGTGAATTTCGCAGCTGAGAGATTCGGCAGGCTGGATATCCTGGTCAACAATGCGGCGTCGTTCCCCTTCTGCGATGCCCTGTCCATGACAGAGGAGACCTGGGACAAATGTTTCACTGTTGATGCCAGAGGAACGTTTTTTATGTCTCAGCTGGCAGCAAAAGAAATGATCAAGGAAGGGCACGGCGGCAGGATAATCAATTTTTTATCCACGGCAGCTTTGAATCCGACTTCGCCGCTGATAGCCTACGGAGCGGCAAAGCAGGCTGTCTGGTACGTAACGCGCACTATGGCGCAGGAACTCGCGAAATATAATATCACTGTCAATGCCGCGACACCGGGGGCGACGATGACTGCTGAGAGGATAGCTGCCTTCTCTGGCAGCAAAGTCGCTATGGAGAGCTTTATCGAAAAGTCCGGGAATAAAGATCTTGCTTTTGCAGCAAATATGGGAAATACGGATCTGAAAAAATTCGCGGCACTTCTGCAGCAGGCAATGCCCATGGGCAGGCCGGGGTTCCCCGATGATCTTGCCAGGGCGGTGCTGTTCCTGGCATCTGACATGGGAGATTATATCACCGGGCAGAATATCACTGTTGACGGTGCGCAGAGCATACAGAACCCGGCATCTTCGATGATGAAGATGATGGGGAACTGAGCGCCCGGGTAAGAGCCGGCGGGTCTCTATTTTTGCATAAGACAGAAGGAATTCTTGCTGTAGGTAAGGATGCCGTCGAGCTGCATCTTGGACAATTCACTGGACATCGCGCTGCGGTCGACGCTCAGATAATCTGCCAGCTGCTGCCGGTTAAAGGGAATCGTAAACTTATAGCTGCCGCATATCTTTGCCTGGTCGGAAAGATATGAGAGCAGGCGCCCCCTGATCGTTTTTGATGAGGTGTGCAGGATGCGGCGGGAAAGTCCGAGATTCTTGCTGGCAGAGATCTGCAGCAGATTCTGTATAAGACGGTTGTGGTGAGAACATGAATTCGGGCAGGTGGTAAGCAGCCGGGAGGCATTCAGGAAAAGCACCTCGCATTTTTCAACGGCGGTGACATTTACGAGCATGGTCTCGCCCGGTATGCAGGCATAGGTCTCCGCGAAGATCTGCCCGGCGGCTATGTGTCCCAGTATGCTCCTGTTGCCCCAGACATCATCGCTCTCGATGTTGACGCTGCCGCTCATGACAAGTCCCATGCTCTGCACTGAATCACCGGCATGGTAGATGATGTCGCCCTTCTCGTACTGCTTTGAGAAGGAGCCGAGACAGCCAAGCATGGCCTGGGCTTCATCGTCCGATACCCCGTGAAAAAGCGCTGTTTCAGTCAAAAAAGAATAATTCAAAATTTCCTCACTTTTGTTGTTTTGACAACATACATTTTCTGAGATTATACTATAATTTGCTTATAAGGTCAAGAAAGGCAAATGGAGGGAATAGAAATGATCAGGAAGATAATCAATATTGACGAGGATAAATGCAATGGCTGCGGAGCGTGCGCTGATGCCTGCCATGAAGGCGCTATCGCCATGGTAAACGGCAAGGCTAAGCTGCAGAGAGATGATTACTGCGACGGTCTGGGTGACTGTCTGCCGGCCTGCCCGACAGGAGCGATAAGCTTTACGGAGCGTGAGGCTACAGAGTATGATAAGCAGGCGGTGATGGAGAATAAGATGAAGAAGATTCGTGAGAGCGGTGTGAAGATCCCCATGGGCTGCCCCGGAAGCAGGGCCCAGAGCTTTGAACGAAAAAATGTGGAGGAGAGGCTTCCTGCTGACGAGCCGGCGTCACAGCTTTCTCAGTGGCCGGTACAGATCAAGCTGGTGCCGGTAAAGGCTCCCTGGTTCGACGGGGCAAAGCTGCTGATCGCGGCGGACTGCACCGCGTATGCCTACGCGCGTTTCCACAGAGATTTTATCCGCGGTCATATAACTCTTGTTGGCTGTCCTAAGCTTGATGCCGTGGATTACTCGGAAAAGCTTACGGAGATCATAAAGAACAATGATATAAAGAGTGTCACGGTAGTGCGCATGGAGGTGCCCTGCTGCGGCGGTCTTGAGTACGCTGCCAGGACTGCGCTGCAGGCGTCAGGAAAGTTCATACCCTGGCAGGTGGTGACGATCTCTACTGACGGACGGATACTTGATTAGACCGTCTTTGATGTTCTCCCTGATGAAAAGGCATAGCCGCCTGATGCGGCTATGCCTTTTACTGTAAGTACATGTATTAAAACATCCGCGCGATACATTGACTATCATCTATATGTATGCTATTATCTACCATGTACAATCGATACGGTGTATGTTATTATTTTATATACACGTTCCAATGTGAGGTTAAGGTATGAACGCGACAGACGTTGCATTGATCTGCAAGGCACTGGGTGACGCCAACCGGCTGCAGATCATACAGATGCTTTCAGACGGTGAAATGTGCGGATGCAGGCTGCTGGAAAGATTTGAGATCACCCAGCCGACACTTTCCCATCATATGAAGGTCCTGGCTGAATGCGGACTTGTCAGCGAGCGCAAAGATGGCAAGTGGCACCATTATTCTCTGAACTGTGATACCCTGAATGGTTTTAAAGGTTTTATTGACAGCCTGAGCTGCTGCAGGGAAATCCACTGATCTGCGCCGCAGGGATCATAATCGCGGGATATTTATTTTATGCAGGATTTATTTAGGAGGAGTTCATTATGTCGTTATTCGGCGGTAAAAAGAAGAAAGAAGAAAAAGAGGCTTCATGCTGCGGCGGCGGAAACTGTACGCCTGAGAAAATGGCAGAGGCTGAGGAAAAGAAACAGCAGAAGGGCATCATTGTGCTCGGAGGCGGCTGTTCAAAATGCCATGAGCTTGAGGATAACACCCGGGAGGCTCTGTCTGAGCTGGGGATGAACGATGAGGTTGAGCTGATCACGGATTTTTCAGTTATCGCTTCCTATGGCGTGATGTCGACGCCGGCTCTTGTAGTTGACGGCAAGGTCGTGAGCTATGGGAAGGTACTGAAAAAGGATGAAGTCGTGAAGGCTGTAAAAGGAATGCGCGGCTAGGGCAGAATGATTTCGGACTTGCAGGTGTAACATGCTGAGTATATTATCAAAACTTTTCATAAAAGACAATAAAAACTATACGGATCCAGGTGTCCGCCAGTCCTACGGCGTGCTTGCCGGGGCTGTCGGGATACTGCTTAATATCCTGCTGTTTGCGGGGAAATGGGCGGCCGGCCTGATCAGCGGTTCTATCGCCATCACAGCTGATGCCTTCAACAACCTCTCAGACGCAGGTTCATCTGTCATCACTCTGATAGGCTTCAGGCTTTCAGGACAGAAGCCGGACAGTGAACATCCTTTCGGCCATGGCCGCATGGAATACATCTCCGGGATGCTGGTGTCAGTGGCGATACTCATAATGGGATTTGAGCTGATGAAGTCCTCCCTGGAGAAACTGAGGAATCCGTCGCCGGTAGACGGCAGCACCATAGTTATCGCGATCCTGGTCGTGTCGATCGCGGTAAAGCTCTACATGCTCTATTACAACCGGACTATCGGCCGCAGGATCGACAGCGCCGCCATGAGGGCAGTCTCGATGGACAGCCTCAGTGACAGCGTGGCTACGACACTTGTGCTGATCGCCACTGTCATCAGCAAGTACACGGGACTGCAGCTGGACGGCTGGCTCGGCATACTGGTGGGATTCTTTATCTTCTATACCGGCGGCTCGACCATGAAGGAAACCGTTGACCTGCTGCTCGGACAGCCTCCGAAACAGGAATTTGTCGATGAGATCAGGAAGATCGTCCTCTCACATTCGCTGGTGCACGGGATGCATGATCTGATAGTACATGATTATGGACCCGGCAGAGTCATGATCTCGCTGCATGCGGAGGTGGATGCGGACGGTGATATCCAGGCCATCCATGAGCAGATCGACCATATAGAGAACGAGCTGCAGGAAAAGCTCAATTGTTCGGCCACCATCCACATGGATCCCATAGTGACTGATGACAAGGAAGTCCTGCTGATGCGCGACAGGGTGAAGAAGCTTGTACATGATGTGGATGGATCTCTGAGCATGCATGATTTCCGTATGGTCAAGGGTCCGACCAGGACTAATCTTATCTTTGATATAGAAGTCCCGTGCAAGATCGCCATGACTGAGAACCAGATCGTCAATAACCTGAAAACACGGGTACATGGGATGGATGACGGCCGCTATTTCGCGGTGATACACATCGATCATGAATATTATTGATGCGTCATTTGACCTCCTGGCAGGAGAAAGATATGGATCTTGAATTAAAAGTGATCGCCGGCAGTTTCAGCGTCTGTAAGCTGAGGGATTATTCGGCGGTGGATCCCGGCAGCAGCTTTTGTTTCACCGGCAGGACAGACGAGGAGTGTTCTCTGGTCTGTCTTGCTGATGACGTTCCGGAGGAAACTCTGGAGCGCAGTGACGGCTGGCGGGCATTCAGGGTCGTGGGAACGCTGGATTTTTCACTGATCGGGATACTGTCTGATATCAGCGGTATACTGGCTGAGAACAGGATCGGCATTTTCGCGGTCTCGACATACGATACTGATTATATCCTGACAAAGGAAGATGATTTCGGCCCTGCGCTGGAGGCGCTTTCCAGAAACGGGTACCGGATAAAAGGACAGGGCGGTGAAGCTGTTGAACCAGAGAAGAGGATCAGCGGAAAATGATGACGCCGAATTTTACCAGGAGAAGGGCCTTGGCAGGCTGCGCCTTGCCTCAAAGCATGTCCGGTACCTGATAAATGAAGGCTATGATCTGAAGTCGGCGACGAGATTTTCAGGGAACCATTTTCTGCTCTCGGAAAGACAGCGGCTTGCCATTATGAGGTCGCTCTGCACAGATGAGCAGCAAAAGAGAAGGAAAGCAAATGAACTGGCTCCGGGATCGCTGGCCGGGAGAAACGTTTTTATAGACGGTTTCAACACGATCATCACCCTGGAGATCGCTGCCTGCGGTTCCCTGCTGCTGGAGTCGCGCGACGGGTGTATAAGAGACCTGGCGGGGCTGCGCGGGACATACCGCATGATACCGGAGACGGCAGCTGCCGTGGATTATATTTTCAGCAGGCTCACTGAGCTGGGAGCGGCGGGCATCAGCTTTTATCTCGATGAACCTGTCTCAAATTCCGGCAGGCTCAAGAGTCTGATCGCACAGACAGGAGAGAGGTATCATGTGTTTCTGGACATCCAGGTGATCAGTGATGTAGACAGGACCCTGATGGCGGCTGAAAACGTCATCACCACGGATTCTGTGATACTGGATCACTGCCGAAGCTGGTTCAATCTTAACCGCCTGTATGTGCAGGAAAATAACGTCCGGACGGTCAATGTCTGTGAGGGAGAGAAATGAGATTATTTATAGCTGTACAGCTTTCTGACGAGATGAAAAAATCGATCGTGGGATCCATGCATGATCTCAAGCTTGGCGGGATAAAAGGGAAATATACGCCTGCCCAGAATCTTCATCTTACGATGTGCTTTATCGGCGAGATCAGGGATGCCGGGGCTGTCATGCAGGCACTCTCGGCTGTCAGATACAGGCCCTTCAGGCTTGCTGTATCTGACACCGGCAATTTCGGCGATACCCTGTGGCTCGGCATAAGAGGCGGGCAGGCTGTAAACAGACTTGCCGCGGACATACGCAGCGCGCTGACAGAGGCCGGCATAGCCTTTGACACGAAAAAATTCACACCGCACATCACGCTTGTGCGCAGGATGAGCGGGAGTATGCCGAAGATATCAGTCCCTAAGACCGACATGATGGTCAGAAAAGTCTCTCTGATGAAATCGGAGCAGAAGAACGGCAAAACGGAATACACGGAGATTTTTTCATTTTAGCTGTGATATAGGGCCCGGGGGAGTTCGAAATGAATAATGAAATGACACATGATGAGCAAAGAATGTACCTGATACAGAATCTTCTGGCAGAAGACCCTCGCTATGCCGGCGCCGCTGTGCCGGATGATGAGCAGGGACGCAGCGATCTGCTGCGCGCTCTCATGAATGTGCGCCCGCCTGAACCGATAAGCCGGGAATTCCTCGAGATCCAGGATGAATATCTGGCAGCTGAGCGCGATAAAAAAGGCGTTGTCGATGCTGCTTTCCTTCCGGCTGTGCCTGCTGACAGCAGGATATCTTTATGGCAGGGCGATATAACCACGCTGAGGGCAGACGCGATAGTCAACGCGGCCAACAGCGCAATGCTGGGATGCTTTGTGCCGCTTCATTCCTGTATCGACAACATTATCCATTCCAGCAGCGGCATACAGCTGCGGCTTTGCTGCGATGAGATCATGAAAAGACAGGGTCATGAGGAGCCCACAGGACAGGCGAAGATCACGCCGGGCTACAATCTGCCGGCAAAATATGTACTGCATACAGTAGGCCCCATCATACAGGGTGCAGTTACTCCTGATGATGAGGCCATGCTTGCCTCGTGCTATCTTTCCTGCCTGAGACTCGCGCAGGAGCGCGGTCTCAAAAGTCTTGCTTTCTGCTGTATCTCTACGGGCGTTTTCCATTTCCCCAGCCGCCGTGCGGCTCAGATCGCAGTAAAAACGGTCAGGGATCATCTTGACAGACAGGATATCAAAGTGATATTCGATGTCTTCAGGGATGAGGATTACGCGGTCTATAAGGAGCTGCTGAGCTGAGATATGCAACGGCATGAATGATCACAGGCGTTATCACTTCTTAGGTGCTCTGTATCCGCATTTAGGGCAGACACCATTTTCATCCAGAGCTACGCCGCACAGAGGGCAGCGGTCAATGCTCCTGTTTACCTGATATTCTTCTGTCGCCGCGTTTACACCGCTGGTGAAGGTGATCTTTGTGATGTTGAGCTTATCCTTCAGAAGATCATATACGATCTTGATCATTCCTTCTACGGTCATTGTCTCCTTGGTCACTACCAGGCGGCAGTCGGGGTATGCTGTCGCAAGCTCCGTCTTGAAAGCCGGGCCCTTCATCTTGTTGAGCGGCGAACCGTTCTTGATGCCCTGTTCTTCATAAACTTTCAGCACCGCGGGGAGCAAAGGATCGTCCTCGCGAAGAACCAATGCATGGTCAAAGTTTCTGAGTACGTCCCAGGCAGTTTTCTTTATCTCATTGCAGGGGAATACCATGTTGACGCCTTCGTTGACAGAGTCTTCTACCTCTATTGTCAGTATGCCGGTATGTCCGTGCAGATACTGAGCCTCACCCTTAAAACCGTAAAACCTGTGTGCATACTGCAGATCGAGTGTTGTTATGCTTCTCATAATTGATCCTCCTTTTTATATGTGAAATGTTTACGAGTTACGTGATCGCCTGCTGTTTTGTCTGAGCTGCCCTACTGCGCGTCGCTGACTGAAGTGAACAGATCATTAAGGGATTCAGTCATCGTGGGATGGTTGTAGATATTGTCGCGAAGTACGGTGTAGGGCAGGCCATTGTCCATGCATAGCTTGACGAGATTTATCATCTCCTGGGATTCAGCGCAGAAGAAATGTGCGCCGAGTATCATCCCGCTTTGCGCGTCAATTATGGCCTTCAGCATACCGTCAGTTTTCTTCAGCACCTGTGCCTTCGGTATCGCTGCCGCGGGCATTTTTGCTGTCGCGTACCTGATCCCCTTTGCCTTTGCCTCAGACTCGCTGAGCCCGACGCGTGACATCGGAGGGTCAAGAAATACGGTATAAGGAACTGCGCCGCGGTTCGAGACAGTACGGGTGCCGTCACCGAGGACGCTGCTCCTGACGATGCGATAGTCATCAAGTGAAATATATGTGAACTGCTGCCCGCCAACGATATCCCCCATCGCCCAGATGTGAGGTACCGAGGTCCGCAGATGTTCATCGGTCTTTACTGCGCCGCGTTCGCTGAGCTGTACGCCTGACGCTTCAATGTTCAGTCCTTCGAGATTCGGCCTGCGGCCGACAGCGACCAGAATGGCGTCAGCCTCCAGTTTTATCTCTTCGCCGCTGATATTTACCGACAGCTCGGCACAGTTTTCCCTGTCACGGACTGAGCTTGTTTTTGCCGAGCGCAGTATCTTTACTCCGCGGGCTGTCAGACTGTCGTAAACTGCCTGGGAGATCTCCTCATCTTCACGGGGGATAAAGGCCTCGCCGTCCTGAATGACGGTGACTTCGGAACCGAAATTCGTAAAATATGAGGAAAACTCCAGGCCTATATATCCGCCGCCTATGATCACCAGACGGCGGGGAAGTATGTCATTCTCCATCAGAGTTTCACTTGTGAATGCGCGGCGGCTCTCTTTAAGCCCGGGGATGGGCGGGATAAAGGGGCGGGAGCCGGTATTGATAAAAATGCGCTCCCCTGTCAGCTCTTCGCTTGTCCCGTCCTCATAGCTTACCTTTACAGTGTGGCTGTCAGCAAATGATGCCGTGCCGGTCAGTACACTGACGCCGGCCATAACCGCCTTGTCATAATTCTTTTTGCGCAGCATGCCGGTCACACGGCGCTTTTCAGCGATCGCTACCGCGTACCGTTCTGACTTTTCTTCAAAATCCCCGCCTATCGCTGCCGAGAGCCGGGCGCTGTTTTCCAGTGATTTGCTGGGTATGCAGGCAACGTTAATGCAGGTGCCGCCGTACATATTGGGATCCTTCTCAATGAGAGCTGTAGTCTGTCCGGCTGATACCAGCGCTGATGCAAGCGTCTTGCCGCCCTTTCCGAAACCTATTATTATATTCTCAAAATTCTTATTCATCTGAGCTAAGTCCTTTCCGTGCGATCCCTGTAAACTGACCGCTGTATCATAATGTCACTCAGTTATTTGCTGCTTGTTGTCTCATACTGCCAGTCGACGATGCCGCCCATATCGTAGATGTCAGTGTACCCCATCGCCGCCAGCTTCTTGGAAGCAGCGGCTGCGCGGATGCCTGTCCGGCAGTAGACAAGAATGACTGCGCCTGTGTCGGGCAGCTGTGACGGCTTTTCAGTGCCGATGCTCTCGACAGGAATGTTGATCGCGTCAGGTATATGAGCCGAAGCGTATTCAGAGTCAGTTCGCACGTCAACTATGATCACTCCGCCGGCATCTATCATTTTTTTAGCTGCCGCTGTGTCTATGACAGTGTAGCCGTCGCTGTTTTTCTGTGCTGCGGCGGAGGAAGATACTGCTGCCTGCGAGCTGCTTCCTGTCTGCGCTGCAGCGGAAGAGTTCATTGAGGTATTGCTGCCTGCGCAGGCCGCCAGCAGCAGGCAGAGACTCAGTGACGCCGCGGCTGCCAGCTTAAAAATGTTTTTCATCATATCACTCCCTGGTTGACTTTCTGAGCTGATTGTATTACTTTATATACAAGGACACTATTGAAATATCAACAAACAAAAAAATATTTGATAAAAGAGGTATATATGGATAAAATGTTAGAGCTTTGCTCTGAAAACCCCCTGTTTGATAATGTTCTGCCCGCTGATCTGCCGGATCTGCTGGAATGCCTCGGCGCTGAGCGCAGGAGCTATAAAAAAGGAGAGATACTCTTTCATGTTGACACAGAGATAACACGTCTGGGCATCATACTTGACGGCGTAGTGCGCACCGAATCCACCGATATCCTCGGCGAGCGCAATATAATCAGTATCATGAATCCGGGTCAGCTGGTATGCGATGCCTACAGCAGCACCTCCAGCCGTATCCTGCTGCTCGATATCACGGCGCACACCAACTGTACGGTTCTGCTGATCGAGACCAGGCGCCTGTTCCGCCCATGCGGAATACTGCATGGATACGGAGCCCTGCTTGCCGAGAATCTCATACACATACTTGCCCAGAAATATGTGGACCTCGGCTGCAAGGTCATACATTTGGCCGGGAGATCCACACGGCGCAAGCTGCTGTCATATCTGTCGGAACAGTTCCGCTTTTCGTGCGGAAAACCATTTTCCATACCATTCAACCAGCAGGAGCTCGCAGACTACCTTTTTGTCGAGCGGAGCGGGCTTTCCACTGAATTCAACCGCCTGAAAAAAGAAGGTATACTGCGTGTCTCAGACGGCAGATACATCTTGGTGAACCCGGATGAAGATATGCAGGAACTGGAGAGAGAACAATGAAAAATACAGCAGAGATAGTGCAGGCGAGGCCTGAGGACGCAGCGGAGCTTATCGAATATATCAGACAGATCGGCGCGGAGACGGACAATCTCAGCTTCGGGGCCGAGGGCCTCCCTTTTGATGTCGCATCGGAAGCTGATTATCTGAGATCGCAGATGGACTCCGCGGACAGTGTAAGTTATCTTGCCAGGATCGACGGCAGGATAGTCGGTGACGCCGGGATCGAGCGTCTGCCCAGACGAATGGGCCACCGCGGTGATCTGGGCATCAGTGTCCTGAAGTCGGAGTGGGGCAAGGGGATAGGCAGCATGCTGATGGAGAAGATCATCAGATTCGCCGCTGAGAATGATTTTGATATGATCGATCTGGAGGTAAGAAGTGATAACGCCAGGGCGATCAGTCTCTATGAGAGATACGGTTTCCGTAAGATATGCAGATATCCGGCGTTTTTTAAGATCGACGGCAGATACATCGATTTTGATCTTATGAATCTGTGGGTCGGCAAAGATCCTCTTTCACAGTGACGGAGGTGCTGATATATGTGCGGCAGATATTGGCTTGACCCGGACGAGACGGCAGATTTGCTGGAGCCGGCGGTAAGCGGATTTGACAGAAAGACTTGGTGTCAGCGTGCGTCCGGGGACATCTGTCCCTCAGAGAGAGCGCCGGTGATACGCGCGGCCGGAGGCGGGCTGGGCATCATGGATATGCGCTGGGGCTGCCCCTCATATAAATCTTCAGCCCTGATCATCAATGCCAGGGCTGAATCCGTATTTGAGAAGAAAATGTTCCAGGCGGGGATACGGGCCAGCCGCATCGTGATCCCGGCCTCAGGTTTTTACGAGTGGAATCCCCGCAAAGAGAAGAATACCTTCCGCAGGAAGGATTCACCGTTGATGTATATGGCCGGATTCGCGGACATTTTTGACAATGAGGAAAGATTTGTGATCCTCACGACAGCCGCAAATGAGTCGATGATCCCTGTACACGGCCGGATGCCGCTGATCCTGGAGAAGGATCAGCTTGATGAATGGATACTTGACGATTCCGCTGTCAGGCTGATACTGGGCCAGAGGCCCGTGCAGCTGGAGCGCAGGGCAGAGTTCGAGCAAATGACACTGTTCTGACGCGGGATATCAAGCCAGCTCTTTAAAAATAGATCGAGCTGAAGATCCTTTTCCCGGCAGCTGTTTTAAAAACTGTGTCCAGGGCGGCCAGGTTGGCATCAGCCGAATAATGGCTCTCATCTGAATTCACAAGATAGTCAGCCTCCAGCAGGATGCGGTGGTCAAGCCCGTCTACATCTGTATATGTGTGATGATGGGCGACCAGCCATGAGATCCGCTGGACCTTCTTTTCAGGGACAGGCAGTCCGGCAAAAAACTCTTCTATCAGAGGAGGACTCTCCAGCTCCTGGTTCTTGCCGTTCGTATTACCGTACTTTTCCCGGCAGAGCGGGCAGGAGATATCGTGCACTATCGCGGTCAGCTCCAGTGTCTCCTGGGTATCGGGATCCAGCTTTTCCAGTTCCCCGATCGTTTTGGCAAAGGCGTATACCTTCAGAAAATGTGCGACATCACGGGTATTGCCGTCAGAATGATCAATCATTTTTTCCATCACGTCAGCTGTCAGCATTTTTGCTCCTCTCTGATATGGCGTCGGTATTATTGCACCAGCAGCGTATCGCTGCTGCCGTACCCGGCCATTTCGTATAAGTATATCACTAAACCATGAATATGTGAATGGCGGTCTGTTCCCGAAAATATCTCTTGACATATACCCCTCGGGGGTATATTATCTAGCTGTAGCAGATACCCCTGAGGGGTATAAATAATGGAGAAATATGAGATGACAGATGATATGAACACAGTGGATATGGCTGCTGATGATGGCGGTCTGTGCCAGTGCTGCGGCAGCGGGCGCCGCAAGATGCGCACTCCTGAGGAACAGAAGGCTCTGCTCGCCAGGCTTAAACGAGTGGAAGGGCAGATAAGGGGCATCGAGAAGATGGTCGAGAATGATGCCTACTGTCCGGATATACTCATACAGGTCTCGGCAGCGACGAGCGCGCTGAACAGTTTTAATAAAACGCTGCTTGCCTGTCATATAAAAAGCTGTGTCGCAGACGACATCCGCGCCGGCAGGGATGAGACTATAGAGGAGCTCTGTGAAGTGCTCCAGAAACTCATGAAATGATCAGGGGTCCATACAGAAAGAAGGGCGCAGAACTATGAGTCAGTATATAGTGACCGGCATGACATGCGCAGCCTGCCAGGCACATGTGGAGAAGGCGGTATCAAAGGTGCCGGGAGTAGATTCGGCGGCAGTGTCATTGCTTACCAATTCGATGACAGTGGAGGGAAGCGCGGCTCAGGCCGATATAATAAAAGCTGTGGAGGATGCAGGCTACGGGGCAATGCCCGAGGGAGCGCAGACTGAGAAGAAGAGCGCCGCCGCAAAGCTTGCCGCGCAGGAAAGCGCGCTTGAGGACCGGGAGACGCCCAGGCTTATCAGGCGGCTCAAGTGGTCGGTGGCATTTCTGCTCATACTGATGTATATCACGATGGGCTATAATATGCTGGGATGGCCGGTACCTGCTTTCCTGGTCCACAATCATCTGGGTCTGGCAATTACCCAGATGATACTTGCCGCAGTGGTAATGTTTATCAACAGGGCGTTTTTCATTTCCGGTTTCAGATCGCTTTTTCACAGGGCGCCAAACATGGATGCCCTCGTGGCACTTGGCTCGGGAGTATCCTTCGGCTGGTCGCTGTACATCCTCTACAGAATGACCTGGATGCTGACAAACGGCGCGGCCAATATGGATCTTATGGAGATATACCACGGGCAGCTGTATTTTGAGTCGGCGGCGATGATCCCGGCCCTGATAACCGTGGGGAAGACGCTGGAATCATATTCGAAGGGACGCACGACGGATGCCCTGAAGAACCTGATGAAGATGGCTCCTAAGACAGCTGTGCTTGAGCGCGGCGGTCAGCAGGTCGAAGTAGGCATCGATGAAGTGCAGAAGGGCGATATTTTTATCGTAAAGCCGGGGGAGTCAGTGCCTGTGGATGGTATTATCACAGAGGGCTCTACAGCTGTAGATGAATCGGCTCTGACAGGAGAATCGATACCTGTGGACAAGGCGGCCGGCGACCAGGTCAGCGCGGCGACTGTCAGCCGATCCGGCTTCATCAAGGCCAGAGCGCTGAGGGTCGGCGAGGACACGACATTTTCCCAGATAATCCAGATGGTGAGCAGCGCGGCTTCCACGAAGGCTCCGATCGCCAGGATAGCCGACAGGGTATCGGGAGTATTTGTCCCGGGAGTCATGCTTGCAGCGGCAGCAGTCCTGGCCGGATGGCTTATCGCCGGACAGAGTGCCGCCTTCGCGCTCGAGCGCGCTATCAGCGTGCTGGTGATTTCCTGTCCCTGCGCGCTGGGTCTGGCCACACCGGTCGCAATCATGGTAGGCAGCGGCATCGGCGCGAGGGGCGGCATCCTTTTCAAGACATCGGAGGCTCTGGAAAATGCCGGCAGGATGCAGATAATCGCCCTTGACAAGACAGGCACCATAACGGCCGGCAAGCCTGAGGTGACTGACATATTCCCGGCGGAGGGCCTCACCGAGGGACAGCTGCTGAAGGATGCCTGTGCTCTTGAAAGCAGGAGCGAGCATCCGCTGGCTGGAGCGATCGCCGCAAGGGGCCGCAATATGCATATAGATCTGCCGGAGCTGACAGATTTTGAGGCTCTTGCCGGCAGCGGTGTGAGGGGTACATCAGACGGCTGTCTGCTGTGCGGTGGCTCGCTGAGCTTTATCTCTGCACTGGCCGCTGTGCCTGACGGGCTGCGGCAGAAGGCTGACGAACTTGCCGGACAGGGCAAAACTCCTGTACTTTTTGCGCGTGACGGGAAACCTGAAGGCATCATCGCAGTCGCGGATGTTATCAGGGAAGATTCAGCTCAGGCAGTCAGGGAGCTTCGCAATATGGGCATTGAGACAGTGATGCTCACCGGCGACAATGAGCGCACTGCCGCGGCCATAGGCTTACAGGCAGGGGTCGACAGGGTCATCGCCGGTGTGCTGCCTGCAGGCAAGGAAGCGGCGGTAAGCTCCCTGCAGAAGAGGGGAAAGACCGGAATGGCAGGCGACGGCATCAATGACGCGCCGGCTCTTACAAGGGCCGATACAGGTATCGCGATAGGCGCCGGTACGGATGTAGCCATAGATTCCGCGGATATCGTGCTGATGAATTCGAAGCTGACGGATGTTTCAGCCTCGGTGCGTCTGGGCCGGGCGACTCTGAAGAATATACATGAGAACCTTTTCTGGGCATTTGCCTACAATATAATACTTATACCGATCGCGGCCGGACTGTATCCCAATATACAGATAAGCCCTATGTGGGGCGCTGCGGCCATGTCGCTGTCCAGCTTCACGGTATGCATGAACGCGCTGAGACTGAACCTTTTTGATATCCATAATGCTTCTCATGACAGGCTCATGAGGAAAAGGGCGCTGCCGTATGAAGCTTCAGAGACAGCAGAGGAAACATGCAGGCACCGCACGGTATATGTGGAAGGCATGATGTGTGAGCATTGTGAGATGCGCGTTAAAAAGGCTCTGGAGGGCATCGGCGGCGTCGACAATGCTGATGTATCACACGAAAAGGGAACGGCCGAGGTAAGCCTCAGCGCTGATGTGACGGCGGAGGAGATCAAGGCTGCTGTCGATGAGGCAGGCTATACATTTGTCAGAATAGACTGACCACGGACAGCTCAAGAACGGAAAGGATGAGGATGCCGATGTTTGACTGGAACGGTAACGGTAAGCATGACAGCTCGGACAGCTTCATAGAGTACAATATATATAAAGATATTACCGGAGGGAGCCACAGAAAGCGCAGACGCAGGGGCCCCTCACAGGCCAATACCATATTGCTGATACTCTTTATAATTGTCCTGATCTTAATGGTCAGGTCCTGCGGTGAAGACAGCTACGGCGCTGATGATCCGGGAACAGTCACGACAGGCGTGCAGGCAGACGGAGGTGCAGGCGGTGAATGACGGTGAGCGCACATATCTGGCAATCGACCTGAAATCTTTCTACGCGTCAGCAGAATGCACTGAGCGCGGCCTGGATCCGCTGACCACGAACCTGGTCGTCGCTGACCCCGGCAGGACAGAGAAGACTATCTGTCTCGCTGTCTCGCCGGCCTTAAAGGCCTACGGGATCCCCGGCCGGCTGCGTCTCTTTGAGGTGATAGAGCGGGTGGCGGAGGTTAATGCCGCGCGCCGCAGCAGGGCGCCCGGGCACAGGCTTACCGGGGAGTCGTTCTCCGCCAGTGAGCTGGAGTCACACCCTGAACTGGCGGTTTCTTATGTGACCGCCATGCCCAGAATGTCACTGTACATAGAATACAGCGCCCGCATCTACAATATTTATCTGAAATACATCGCGCCGGAGGATATACATGTCTATTCCATTGACGAGGTATTTATTGACGTGACCGCCTATCTTGCCGCGTACAGGATGAGCGCCCGCGAGCTGGCCATGACGATGATCAGGGACGTTCTGGCCGAGACAGGTATCACGGCCACCGCCGGCATCGGCAGCAATCTGTACCTGTGCAAGATCGCCATGGATATAGTGGCTAAGCACGCCCGGCCGGACAGTGACGGCGTACGCATAGCTGAACTTGACGAGAAGCTCTACAGAAAGGAACTCTGGGACCACAGGCCGCTTACCGACTTCTGGCGTGTCGGCCGGGGCTATGCCCGGAAGCTCGGGAAATACGGCATGAATACTATGGGTGACGTGGCCAGGATGTCTCTGCGCGATGAGGAGCTGCTGTACAGACTGTTCGGCGTAAATGCGGAATTCCTTATCGACCATGCCTGGGGCTGGGAACCCTGCACGATCGGGCAGATAAAGGCTTACAGGCCTGCCAGCAATTCTTTCAGCTCAGGCCAGGTCATGCACTGCCCCTGTGATTTTAAGACAGCGCGTCTGATAGTGTATGAGATGGCTGATACCATCGCTTTGAATCTGGTGGAGAAGAGAATGCTCACTGATCAGCTGACGCTGTATATCGGCTATGACGCCCAGAATCTGACGGATCCTGAGAAACGCCGGAAATACAAGGGCGAAGTGACCACAGACCGCTTCGGGCGCAGTGTACCGAAGCACGCGCACGGAACAGCGAGTCTGGGGAAGCATACTTCCTCCTCCAGACTGATAACAGAAGCTGTGACAGGGATCTTTGACAGGGTAGCTGACCCGGATCTGCTGGTAAGAAGAGTGACTGTCACCACAAATCATGTTCTCAGGGAGGAAGAGGCGGCGGCCTCTGCCAGCGAACAGCTGGACCTGTTTACGGACTACGATGCTCTGGAAAAGAAGCGCCGGGAAGAGGAGAGTGCCCTGGCCAGGGAGAGGAAGATGCAGGAGGCCATACTCTCGATACAGAAAAAATACGGCAGGAATTCACTGCTGAGGGGAGCCAATCTGCAGGATGGCTCTACGATGCGGGAGCGCAACCGGCAGATAGGGGGACATAAGGCATGAAGGATGATTACGGGGATATGATCGATATGCCGCATCACGTTTCTCTCAGGCATCCGCAGGCAGCGATGGAGGCCAGGGCTGCGCAGTTCGCGCCCTTCGCGGCCCTCACGGGCTATTACGATGTTATTGAGGAGACCGCGCGCCTGACAGATGAAAGCGCTGAGCTTGATGAGGAGAGTATTTCAGAGCTGAATGACAAGATAGTATATCTTTGCGCCAGACTTAAGGATGCGCCCGAGATTACAGTGACATTTTTCCGGCCTGATGAGAAGAAAGCGGGAGGCTCATATCTGTCCGTGACCGGCACAGTGAAAAGAGTTGATGAGCTTGAGCACAGACTTATCATGGATGACGGCCGGAGCATAGCGATGGGATTCATCACGGGAATTGACGGCGAGATATTTGAAGGATTTCCCGGTGCCGGACAGCCGATCTAAAAACGTGATTGTGTTATCGCGGCAGTCAGGCTATAATAGACTGGGTGCGAAACAGATCTGTTTTGCAAAAATGCTTATAGAGGTAAAATTTTATGCTGAATTGTCTTGCAGTAGGTCTGGGAGGGTTTATCGGATCTGTGATGCGCTATCTTATCGGACAGATATCTGTCAGGGAAAGCTGTATATTTCCGGTAAAAACATTTGCCATCAATATCATCGGAGCCTTTCTGATAGGCTGTATAGTGGCGCTGGCCGGGAAGTCTCATATCGATCCCAAGCTGATATTGTTCCTCAAAGTCGGTATCTGCGGCGGTTTCACGACATTTTCCACATTCTCACTGGAGACGGTGACTCTGATGAAGGGCGGCAACACAGCTGTTGCTGTTGCCTACGCGGCCCTGAGTATTGTCCTGGGCATCGGCGCTGTCATGGCTGGCCAGCTGGTCGTAAAATAAAAGTATCCTGTGCGGGTATATATTGAGAAAAATCAAAAGCGGGAGAGAAATTCCCGCTTTTTACTGTGTCTATATTAGCACAAAAACGGATATTTTTCAAGACTGGTATTGCCTGGCGGCATGCGCTATAATCTGTTTCCAGTATAAGGAAACGGAGGCCGCCTATGAATAATGATAACTGGCTGATGCAGCTGTCCGGTCAGGACCAGACAGCGCAGCTGGCCGAGACCAACAGCTATACATCTCAGTTTGGCCTGACGCTCTCAGATGAGGATGCCCGGCTCCTTGTCCGGGAGGGCAGAGACTGTCTGCGCGAGCAGCAGAGAGTGGAGTTCGGGGAGGGGATACTCCCCCGGCTTGCCCGCCTGTTCTGTGATTCAGCATTTATCTGGCAGGAGAATTACGCAGACACTCTTGGCCGCCTGCAGGAGATATTTTATCTCTACAAGAATGAATCCCTGGATCTTCTGACGGATGATGAATTGCTGCGATTCATGCGTGACGCGTTTGAGAACGAATGCCAGGGCTCTCTGGATTACCTTGAAGAGACCGCGCTGGAGTCATTTGCCAGGGAAATGCGGAGCCGCCTGTGAGATACAGATCGCAGGACCTGATCCTGATCGTAAAGGAGCTCGCGGATAAATACTGCGCCGGGGAAAGCAGCTCCGTGAGCTATGAGAAGGCACGCCAGCTTATGGGTGCTGTGCTGTACTGCATCCATGAAGCTGAAATATCCTGCCCAGATCTCCCGGCAGCGGGACCGGCGGCAGATGCCAGACAGATATATGAGGCAGGCCGCATTGCGCTAATTGATAAGGTAAAAAGGACACAGGGATCATACAATGCCATGATCGGGGGATTCTGCGCGTACGGGAACAGGAATTACCACGATACTGTCACTAAGGGGCTGCCGGCGTTTTTTCTTAATTATGATCCGGATTTCGCTCCTCAGGAGACAGTGATCATGATGGATTACCCGACCCTGATGCCTGCAGGAGAGAGCAGCGGCATAGACGCTGCAGCTGAATACATAGAGCAGATCTCGCTTGAACAGAGCTTTCTTTCGGCATATCCGCAGGAGTACGTCGAAGAGATCCTGAGGAAGCAGCAGTATGACTACGAGGAGCAGTTCTTCAATATCTGCCAGGTATTTTTAAACCATCTGCTGTGCCGTCTGCTGACAGCAGAAGATCCCGGCGGACGGGATCCGTACAGGGCACTGCGGGGCGTGACAGACAAAACTTCGGAGGACGGACTGCGGGAGCTGCTCATGAGCTGCCTGGGAAAGCTGCCCGGCATGCGCCGTGACAACGATGACAGGCTGTCTGGCTATCTGGCCTCAGCTGTGCCTGAGCTGGCGATGAGGCTGAAGATTGGCTCGCAGAATGACTGTCTGGAGAACATTGTCGTTCTGCTGCCGGTGCGCTGATGGAAATATTTATAGTCGCGAAAAAATCAGCGGGAAGGAGCTGAGTCCTTCCCGCTTTCTGCTGCTTGCCGGGATGCTTTGAGGATTTAATAGGATGCTTTGAGGATATCGAGGATATCCTTTTCCGTGAGGGGAACGTAGGCGTTCTCCAGCCCCTCGTTTACCGCGACATGGTGAGCCATCTCCGCGAGCTTTCCCTCCTCAATGCCGACATCCCTCAGGTGCATCGGGATGCCGATGGATTCGAAAAATTCATACGTTTTCTTGATAGCCGTGATCGCGATCTCATGTCTGCCGAGTTCTGCGTCGAGGCCGAACACGTTGATCCCGTACTTTACGAACCGGCCGAGAGTGGCTTCGCTGAGTATATGTTTCATCCATCTCGGCGTTATGATCGCAAGTCCCTCGCCGTGAGTTATGTCGAAATACGCGCTGAGGGCATGCTCGATACCGTGGCAGGGCCAGCCTGAAGGACTGTTGCCCAGGGAGAGGATCCCGTTGCAGCCGTAGGTACAGTCGAGCATCAGCTCAGCTCTTGCCCGGTAGTCCTCGGGGTTTTTCAGGGCGATCTTTGTGTTGTACATCAGGCTTCTCAGCTCTGATTCGCAGAAGCCGTCGTTAAGCAGTGTCGTATCGGCTGCAAAATACTGTTCCATAACGTGGTTCATCGCGTCTGCGCAGCCGGCAGCAGTCTGCCTCCTGGAAACCGAGAAGGTGTATACGGGATCAAGAAATGAGCAGGCCGGGAAAAGATGACGGTCCATGTAGCCTATCTTGTCATTTGTCTCGGTCCTGGAGATAACACCTCCGCAGTCGTATTCGCTGCCGGTTGCCGCCAGGGTAAGTATGTCAACTATGGGCAGAGCGTCGGATGCAAATGCCTTGTACGAGATCAGATCCCAGGTGTTGCCGTCATACCTGGCTCCTGCCGCGATCGCCTTCGAGCAGTCGAGCACGCTGCCGCCGCCGACTGAGAGTATCACGTCGATGGCATTTTCCTTACACATCCTGACGCCGTCCACGACGCTGGTGGAGTACTTCGGGTTGGGTTCTATGCCTGAGAGCTCAAATATCTCGAAATCTTTTAAAAGTTCCCTGACCTTGTCATAAAGGCCGATCTTTTTGATGCTGCCGCCGCCGTAGGTAAGCAGTACTTTTTTCCCATATTCTGACATGACCTCAGGCAGTTTGCTGATGACGCCTTCGCCGAAAAGCAGTCTTGTCGGTGTCTGATAATCAAAATTCTTCATTTTATTTTCCTCCTGTTAATAGGATCTATTCATTATTGTCTGTATGCAGCATTTTTTTCAGGAAGCTGCATGTGATCGCATAGACTGTCAGCTTTGGATGGGGTACGCCGACATTGTCCATGGCTTTGCATTGCTTGGGGGTAGGAGAGACATAGGGGTAGATGCTGTTGATGAACGGGAAAAAGCTGTACAGGAAATCTCTGCGTTCCTGCTCAGTCATATCCGGCCGGAACTTCTTAAGACAGCTGTCTGTGGCATTCAGCGCTCTGCGGAAAACACGCTTGAAATCTTCCAGACACTCGAGCCGGCTGTTATCCTCGATCTCGTACAGATTCATCGACTGTATCTTCAGCATCAGCGTGCGCGGTTCCAGCGAATGCGCCAGAGCGGATGCCAGTTCGTCTGCCGACATCTCGTCATGTCCGGATGCTATCAGCTCCAGTTCCCCTGCCCAGGTATTGTACTCGCGCTGCAGCAGCGCCAGAAATACCTCCTCCTTTGTCTCAAAATAGTTGTAGATAGACGGCCTGGAAAAGCTGGTTTCCTCACTCAGGCCCTTGATGGTAACTTCGCGAAAACCCATAGTCTGATACAGCTTTTCGCATGCATTGACGATCTCATCACATCGCGCCTGCTTTAATTTAACGGAAGTTCTCGGCATTATGTTTCTCCAATGAATAAACGATCTGACAGCTGCATATGTACCGGCAGTCATCAGTTATAATAAACTGACACGATGTCAGCTATAATCATTATAGCAGAATCCTCATACAGCGTCAACAGCATTTTTGAGTATTGACACGGTGTCAAAATAATGATATATTACATAAGCTGACACAGTGTCAGAACAATAACGGAGGAAGATTAAATGAGTAAAGCAGTAGCATATTTCAGCGCGAGCGGAGTGACAGAGGATAAGGCCAGGCAGCTGGCCGGGATAGTCGGCGCCGATCTATACGAGATCGCGCCTGCGGTCAGATATACAGAAGCGGACCTTGACTGGACAGACAATAAGAGCAGGAGTACCGCCGAGATGAATGATGAGTCCTCACGCCCGGCTCTGGCCAGGGCAAAGACAGATTTTTCCGCATATGATACGGTCTATATTGGATTCCCCATCTGGTGGGGCGTGGCACCGCGCATCATCAACAGTTTTCTGGAGAGCGGGGATTTTTCCGGGCGGAAGCTGATGATATTTGCCACCTCGGGCGGAAGCGGCATAGAAAAGGCTGTCGAGGATCTCAGACAGAAGTATCCGTCGCTTGAGATAATCGGCGGCAGGCTCCTGAACGGCAGAGTCAGAGGCGATATCATATAAGCAGCAGGAGATCGCGGACTGGCAGTCAGCCTCTCTGACGCATTTGCTGTGATTGTCTATTGAAAAAAAGAGCTGAAATGTTATCATTAACATAGTGGAACGTAATGATGACAAGGAGGAACTGATATGGGAAAACCGGTAGTACTCGTGGTGATGGACGGTGTAGGCTGGACAGATAAGGATAACGGCAATGCGGTGATGCATGCCTATAAGCCTCAGCTAGACGAGCTGATGAGCAAATGGCCGCACACGACTATTAAGGCACACGGCACAGCGGTCGGACTTCCTTCAGATGATGATATGGGCAATTCCGAAGTAGGGCACAACGCGCTCGGATGCGGTCAGATCTATTCCCAGGGTGCGAAGCTCGTCAGCAAATCAATAGAAACCGGAGAGATCTTCCGCAGCAGCGCCTGGAGGGGAGCCGTTGACTTCCTGACTCAGAATAAGGGCAAACTGAATTTTATAGGGCTGCTGTCAGACGGAAATGTACATTCCAATATTTCCCATCTGATCGCGATGATCAGGGAGGCAAAGAAGGAAGGCATCAGAGAAGTGCGCGTGCATGCGCTTCTGGATGGCCGGGACGTCCCGGAGACATCCGCGCTGCAGTATGTGGATCAGATGGAAGATCTGTTTAAAGAACTGAACGATGAGACATTTCATGCCTGCTTCGCGTCCGGCGGCGGCAGAATGACGATCACTATGGACCGCTATGAGGCTGACTGGTCGATGGTGGAGCGGGGCTGGCATATCCACGTGATGGGTGACGGCCCCATGTATGCTTCTATGCGGGAGGCGATAGAGACCCTGAGGAAGGAAGGCGGATATACCGACCAGTATCTTCCGGGCTTTGTCATTGGCAGCGGCTCGGTTCCAGCAGGCCCGATAGATGACGGCGATTCTGTGATACTGTTCAATTTCCGCGGTGACCGCGCGGTGGAGATATCCAAGGCCTTTGACTATATGTACAGGGGCTTTGACGCATTTCCGATGCCGAAGAAGCCGAAGGTCTATTACGCAGGTATGCTGCAGTATGACGGTGACCTTAAGCTGCCTGATAATTTCCTGGTGGAGCCGCCGCATATCGAGCACACGATGAGCGAGTTCCTTGTCAGCAAGGGAGTAAGAAGCTATGCCTGCTCTGAGACACAGAAGTTCGGCCATATGACGTATTTCTGGAATGGCAACCGCTCTGACAAGTTTTCCGATGAGCTGGAGACCTGGGAGGAGGTGGCTTCGGATATAATCCCCTTCGACCAGAAGCCGTGGATGAAGGCGACGGAGGTCACAGAGAAGATGCTGGCCGCGATCGGATCCGGCAAATACTCTTTCCTGCGCTGCAATTATCCGAACGGCGACATGGTAGGCCATACCGGCAATTATGAGGCGACCATTATCGGCGTCGAGTCAGTTGACCTGAACCTGAAGCGCATTATGGAAGCCTGCCTGGAGCATGACTGCTGTCTGCTCGTCATGGCGGATCACGGGAATTCCGATGAGATGTATGACAAAGGATTTAATCCTGACGGTACGCATAAGGCCAAAACTTCACATTCCCTGGCGCCTGTCCCGTTTGCAGTATTTAACGGTCCCGAGGGCATCAGGATAAAGGACGGTGAGTTCGGCCTGGCAAATGTCGCGGCGACGACCGTGAAGATACTGGGATACGAACCGCCTGCACAGTGGCTTGAGAGTATTACCGAAGAATGATGAAAATGAACCGGGGACGCTGCTTCAGGGCGTCACCGGTTTTTTGATCATGGCTTATTCTGTTATCTCAGATAAGCTGAAAAGATAAATCTCTCCTGAAAATGGGAGGAGCCGGCGGATAAATATCTGCCGGCTTGGAATTATGAAAAAGAAAAAATATTTTGTTGTCGTAAGGGTCATCGCTCCTTACATTTTGTAATATACTCTGTCTCTGTGAAAACAATATAGCAATTTTGTGAAGCTTTTGTGAATCGCAGAGGCTGAGGTATTTTTGATATAAACAGATGATATTCGCTCTGTTTGTAGTATAATCAGGCTTAGATACAGATGGACATGATGGATACAGTGCGGACATGGTCAGCTTTATGACCGGACACAAATGACAAAGGAGACGGGTTTAATGACAGTTTTATCTTTTATCTCAAATCTATGGAGCAGACTCGTAGGCATATTCGGGACAGTCGTCATGGCGACTGCGGTAATTGCGGCGGCGGCAGCTGTTTTTGAGCGATGTGTTTTAGCCCGCAGACAGAAAGAAGCCGGGCAGAAAGACTCCGGCAAAGCCGGCAGAAAGAAGAAAGGTCAGGAATCCGGTATCAAACGTATAGCTGTCATCACCGGCGCATCAAGCGGACTTGGTGTCAATTACGCGAAAAAAATAAGCCAGCGGGCCGGGAAATATAAGGTCGATGAGATATGGCTGATAGCGCGCAGAAAAGAGAGGCTCGAGGCGCTTGCCGCTGACCTGCGCATCCCTGCGCGCGTGCTGCCGATGGACCTGACGGTAAAAGAAGAACTTGAAAATTTCGGGAAACTGCTGAGTGACGAAGACTCGAAAAACACTTTCTTTTCTGTCTCGGTTCTTATCAACTGCGCCGGTTACGGGAAGTACGGTTCGTCGGCGCAGCTTGGGCATGACGAGGAATGCGGCATGATAGATGTAAATGACAGAGCGGCTGTCTGCATGACGGATATCGCTCTGCCGTATATGCACAGGGGCAGCAGGATACTCAACATCAGCTCGGTGGCGGCCTTTCAGCCCATACCGCTGTTCAACGCGTATGCGGCATCGAAATCATTTATTTATTCATACAGCCGTGCACTGCGCATCGAGCTCATGGACCGCGGCATCAGCGTGACGACGGTATGCCCTTACTGGGTGCGCGACACGGAATTTATAGAGACGGCGGCAGGAGAGAAGAGGCACTTTTTCCTCTCTTCAACAGCAGACAGCGTGACGCGCGTCTCGCTGTACGACATGCGGCATTGCCACGCACTGTCCACACCTAATATCCTGTCGACGCTCGACCGCGTTTTTGCCGGGATGATACCGGATGAGCTGCTCGCGTATGTTATGAAGAAATTTCTGTAAACAGCATGAATAAAAGGAGTACTGATATTATGGAACAGCTGGAATTTGTTGACAGGCGCGGTACGAACTGCGCGAAGTGGGACGGACTTGAGGGACAGTACGGCGTGAAGGATCTGCATGCCATGTGGGTAGCTGATATGGATATCAGGGCGCCGCGCTGCGTGCTTGACGCGCTTCATCAATATGTTTCACAGGGGGCATTCGGTTATTACTGTGTGCCGGACAGCTATTATGAGGCATTTATCCGCTGGGAGAAGAAGCACCACGGGCTTAATGTAGACAGGGAATGGCTGCGTTTTTCACCTGGAGTCGTGGCAGGCTTCAACTGGTGCGTACAGATGCTGACCAGGCCGCAGGATAGCGTTATTGTGACGACCCCGGTATACTATCCCTTCCTCTATGCCATAAATGACAACGGGCGCAGGCTTATCTCCAGCGACCTGATTAATGACGGCGGTGTCTACTCAATTGATTTTGATGAATTTGAGAAGAAGATAACTGAGAACGAGGTTAAGCTTTTTATTCTCTGCTCGCCGCATAACCCGGTCGGCAGGGTCTGGAAAAGAGAAGAGCTCGCCAGGCTGTTTGAGATATGCCGCAGGCACAATGTCCGCATCGTGTCGGACGAGATACATCAGGATATAGTCTTCGGAGATCATCAGAATGTACCGGCACTGTCGATAGGAGATTACGATGATATCCTGATCTCTCTCACGGCGCCGTCCAAGACCTTCAATCTGGCGGGAGCCCAGAATTCGTTCGTGATCATCCCCGGCGCTGAACTGCGCGGCAGATGGGATGAGTTCACCAGGGGACTGCGCGTCAATGGGAATGCCTTTGGATATATAGCAGCGGAGGCTGCCTACACCGGCGGAGAAGAGTGGTACCGGGCAGTGCTGCAGCAGATAGAAGAAAACTACGGATACCTCTGCAGAAGGATCGCCGAAGATCTCCCCGGGGCAGTTGTCTCGCCGCTGGAGGGAACTTATCTTGCCTGGATAGACCTGAGGGCCTATGTGGCAGCCGCTGACGCTGACAAGATAATTGTTGAAAAATGCCGGCTGGCGCCGGACTTTGGTGACTGGTTCGGCGGAGAGCGCTTCGCGGGATTCGCGAGGTTCAATCTGGCAACTTCTCCCGAAAATATGAAGACCTGCATGGATCTGCTTGCGCGGATAAAGCAGCAGGCGTGATCACTGCTCTTTGCTTTTTTTAAGCATACTGTACAGCGATACCGCATTTGTACATACGGTTGCCGCGGCAAAGAAGGCGCCTGTGTAGGAGCGGATCACGAGATAGTATACGACCCACGGCGCATAGCTTACGGTCACCAGCAGCTTGAACTTTACAGGATCTTTGGTATCCATGAACAGGATAAAGACAGTGCACACTACGAAAGGCAGCCATCCGATCGCTCCCTGGACGTTGAACGATATCGTCATCAGGAGCTGGACCGCGATGAGAGCTGCCTTCCACCATTTATTGAGGGCATCCTTATAGCAGACGATATTCCTCACACAGCTGAGCACGTTGCTGATGGCGCCGGTGATCCCGCCCAGAAGCAGCATGCTTACCGTCTGCATTCCCAGCTGGCAGGTCTGAAGCCCGAGTATACGGTTCTTTTTCTGAACTGTGCCGGCGTAGATCTGCAGCATTGCGGCGGCAAAATCGATAATATTTGCGATGAGTACGATCATAACAGTATGCCTCCATACGAATATTAGTATTTCGGAAGTATCAGCCTTTTTTCAACCACATTGGAAACAAGCTGGAGTGTATTCTTAAAGCCAGTCTTCTGCAGGAGATTCTTTACGTGATATTTTACCGTATTTACACTGATGCCCAGATCAGATGATATCTCCTCATATTTCGATCCCAGTGCCAGTTCCCTGAGGATCTCCAGCTCCCGCTCTGTAAGCTCACTGCTTTTGACCTGCCCGATGTTTATGACAGGCGTTTCGTCTGGCCAGACAGATTCGCCGGACATTATCCTCCGGCAGATATCAAGCAGATCACTCTCGCCGTATTCCTTATACCAGAAGCCGCTGCAGCCGGCATTGCGCGCCTTTTGAAGAAAAGAGTATTCCGGCATGGAAGTCATGATAAGTATTTTGATATCAGGAAAATTTTTCCTGATACGGACAGCCGCCGCGAGGCCTGATTCGTCATCAGCGGTGCAGACATCCATCAGTATCAGGTCTACCCTGCCGCTCATGCAGACGATCTCGGCGTTAGCCGCGTTTTCGATCGAGGCAGTCAGCTCAAAATCAGGAGAAAGAGCTATCCTGCTCTCGATGATGCTGCGGATGATCCTGGAATCATCAACGATCAGTACTCTGTTCATATAAGCAGCTCCTTTCTCTGGGAATATCTACATGCAGGACGACACCGCCGTCACAGGTGACCGTAAGAGAAGCTCCCTCCTCCTCCAGCCTTCTGCGCAGGCTGCTCAGGCCAACGCCTTCCCTGAGCTCAGTGATATCTGCCCTTCCGTCATCAGATATCACTGCCCTGTACTTGTCTTCAGTCTTCGTGATCTCGGCAAAAACGTGACTGGCACCTGCGTGGAGCACGGCATTGCTCAGGGCTTCCCTGACTGCCGCGTAGAACAGGAGCATGGCAGAACGCTCTTTGGGGCGCTCTCCTTTGATGATGATCCTGCAGCCTATCATATCAGCTACCTGCATCAGCTCCGCTTCAGTGGAATCATCATTGGATCTTTTCTCGTCCGGAATGCTGCCCAGACAGTTAAGAGCTTCGTACCAGCTTTTTGCAATGGCAGAAAAAGCTTCGGGAGACGGATCCTCATCTGCCGACCTTTTGGTGGCAAGAAGGCATTGGCCGAATTCGTCATGGATGCGCAGTTTTGCCGCCAGCAGTTCACGTTTCTGGTTGACCTGGGAAATGTTTTCTATCATGATCTTCTGCCGCTGACGGAGAGCTTCCAGACGCTCGTTCTTCTTGCGGAGCTCCTCACACAGTTGATATAGCTGCGTGATATCCTCCGCTGTGATCTGTACCATTTCCGTCTGACCATCCCTTAATACGCTTCTCTGGAAGCGCCTGATCACGCCGTCCGGGAAAAGGAAGACCAGAATCTGCTGATCACTGTCCGGGAGTGTCTTCTCAGGAAGCGGAGGCATGTCAAGTTTTTTGCAGCCGCCTGGTTCCTGAGACTGTTCCAGCTCGCGCCAGGTTGAAGCGGCATCGAGCATCGTATGCCCCGTAAGGGTGCAGATAAGCCTGTTCATCAGCGTATTGACGAGAACAGGGCGTCCTTCAGGTGAGCACAGGCACAGACCGTCAGGATATGAATCTATAGCTGTGCGTATGGATCTTTTGATCTTCAGTTTTCCGGACAGCTTCACAGTTATATCGCCTCCCTGCCGCAGGCCTGCAGACGGTAGCCGCCTGCGCTTTCCTGCCAGCTTATATGGTATCCGTTTTTGTTAAGTTCATTTATCCTCTCAACAGGCGGCGCCGGCTCATCGCTGACCGCGACGGTGAAGTACGCGCACTGCAGTATACTTACATTGATCGCAGAAAGCCCGAAATCTGTGCTTTCTATCAGGCATTCAAGAGTTTTTATGATGAACAGTGAGAATCCCGGCTGAAGGGAGGATCTGGGGCTGAACCTGAGCTCGCTTTTTATCCCTGCTTCACGGGCACACTGCAGGATATCAGCGAGGCTGAGCCTGAGATCGTCATTCTGGATATTTCCTGTCTCCTGATATGTCAGTTTCAGGCTGCAGAAGCGCTTCACGTAAGTACCGACAAGGCATATGCGTCTCCAGCATATTTCAGGCTGCTGTCCGCAGGCATCCGAACGGATCATTTTCTTCAGCAGCGTTATCTGCGGACTGACCTCTGTGCTCAGGCTGTCATAGATCTGGTTTTTTATATTCAGCTTCGCCTCGTAAGAGCGGAGCCTGAACTCTTCCCGCAGAAGTGAATCTTCCTGCTCCAGCTCCTCGTTCATACGCTTAAGGTCACTGATTATCCCGTGGATCTGAGTGAAATCGTTCTGCCAGACAAGGTATCCGTCAGCAATGGCATGCATATGCAGTTCGAATCCCATCCCGAGGTAGACGTCTTTGCCTGACTTAAGACGGCTGAATCGTTCCTCATTAATTTCCGGGGCGTTTCTGGACGCTGCCCACAGGCTGCCGTCACGGCCCAGTATCTGCATGGCGGCGGTGGAATTTTCAAAGACCTCCTGGTAATGTGAGTTGACCGGTACGAGCCCGGCAAATATGTACAGCTCCCATGCGGTAACTATGATAAAGACAAGTCCTGCGGTGTATTCTATGATCTCATATTTTACTACAAAAGCCGAGATGACATAGGGCAGGCTGAACAGTAAAATGGCCGCGGGTTCATAGAGCGTGATAAGCTTGCGCAGCCTGCTGTGGGTCCGGGCATCCCTGCTCCTGTGATAGATTATATTTACCCGAAGGCTTATTCCGCTAAGAGCCCACAGATAGACAAGGTATGAGCCTATAAAAGGATGAAAATAGAGATTAGGCTGCGGCTCATCAGCCGCCACATAACAGAATAAATGATGATATTCATCTGTCAGCGCCAGGAAAATAAGAGATAACGCCGGGATGATCAAAAGCCAGTGCTTCCTTGCCATCCGGTAGTCATCTGATCTGCCCAGACCCAGTGAAGCATAAAACGCAAAGAGCGGGATCAGCACTGCCGGTACGGTGATCAGGTATCCGGTCATACGCAGAGGATAAATAAACTGCTGGAGATAAGCTTCCTGTATAAAACGCACTGTCACCCAGAAAACAGCGACAGCCCCCTGCACATAAAGGCACATGCGCATATGTTTCTGCGTAAATCTGGCATGGATCGAAAAGATCCATACCCCCAGCAGAAAAAGATATACTATATATACTATGACCGGCCTGATGGCGTCGCCGGGGTACAGGCGCATGCCTATCTGCCGGTAAACTGAGATGGTAAACAGCAGCAGAAAAGCAGCGGCAAGACGTGAGATTATTCTGAGGTCTTCTTTCAAGGCACGCTCTCCTTTGCGGTTGGTTGATCATTTATATTTTACCAGAGACTCAGACTTTATGCCATACACAAATGCAGAGTCTGCGGTAAGCTGTGAGATCATATTCCGGATAACTTACGATATTATTAAATCAACACGATTCTCTTGACAGTTTTGCGATGAGTTTTATAATTATTATAAAGTGTAAAGTAATATGATACTATACAGGAAAGTCGGCGGACTTTTCTGCGTGACCTAAGAAAGGAGAATTATGAAAAAGGATTATTTGAAGAGGTTTTTTGCACTGGCACTGGCACTTGCCCTGATGTTTCAGGTACTGCCTGCCTTCAGCTCAGTGCAGGCTGCGGAAACAGTCAGACTCAGCACAAAATCAGTGACACTTACCGCCGGTCAGACAAAGAAGCTTAAGCTTAAGGGAGTTTCTTCCGCGAATAAAGTGAAGATAAGCTGGAGCAGCAGCAAAAAGTCTGTGGCAGCTGTGGACAAGAACGGTATGATCACAGCTAAAAAGGCCGGCAAGGCAGTCATTACCGCAAAGTATAGCGGTAAAAAGTATAAATGCAGTGTCACGGTAAAAAAGAATACCGCGTCGGTAAAGATCAAGAAAAGCAGCATCAGTGTTAAAAAGGGCCAGACGAAGACTATCTGGGTAAAGGCAGTCAACATTGATGAGCTCAGCTGCAGCAGCAATAATTCATATATCGACTTCAGCTGGGGCGCATGGAAAGGCAGCTACATTGCCCTCAAGGTAAAAGGCATCAACGTCGGCAAAAAGACAGTGCTGAAAGTTTATGACTCTACAAATGAGAGCGTATCAGACAGCATTACAGTTAAGGTGGTTTCCGACTGACGGACAGAAGTCCTGATCACTGATCTGTACGGATTCATTAAGGCATGTATACCCAGCAGGTATGCATGCCTTTTTTGGTGGTGCTCCCGTCGGAACACATTTATATGACAAAAAGTAAAATATACTTGACATAGCGAGACTGGCGTGCTATTATGATGTAAAATAAATATGACATTTTGTCAAAAGGAGAAGAGCGGCATGACATCATATATACTGGTAGTCTTATTTATTATTATCTTTCTGGCCATAACGATCGTTTTCAGCAGAAATGGCAGGAACCGCATCGATTATGATGAGAGGCAGGAGCTAATACGAGGCCGCGGCTATAAATACGCGATGATCACAGTTGTCGCGGCAGTGCTGCTGGGCGGGCTTATGTTCAGCATTACAGACAGACTGCCATTTGACGCACCTTTCTTCATGCTGACAGCCGGCCTGCTGGCTCTCTGCGTAGATGTGATATACTGTATCTTGAAGGGAGCATATTTCGGTATCCAGAACCAATACAGCAAAACGATCATCCCCATGGTGATACTGGGAGTATGCAATCTGGTATCAGGAGTCGCGGAACTTCAGGATACAGGCTTCGCGGGCGGCAGGCTGACAGTGAGGAACATAAACATTGTTATCGGCATCCTGTTTCTGATGATCCCTCTGATAGCGTTTGCCAGGATGCGCGCAGACAAGGAAGATGACGCTGAATGAAAAATCTGAGACTGAAATCCGCCAGAGCCGCCAAAGACCTCTCGCAGCAGCAGCTGGCTGAGCTGACAGGCGTCTCGCGGCAGACGATCAACGCTATCGAAAAGGGAGATTACAATCCCACCATAAAACTGTGTATTTCCATATGCAGGATACTGGACAAGACCCTGGACGAACTGTTCTGGGACGACTGACGCGTTCATAGAGTATAATTATCGTTGGCAAAAAGGGAAAAATAAAAGGAAGAGGCCGAAACCTCTTCCCTGTCATACAGAAAAACCTTATTATTAAAGTTGGAGAAATCAATAGCAAGGAGACTGTA
>Ga0160425_1000420_pt1 | contig 61414 bp, 56 predicted proteins | sample BioMet8_FD_108193 | JGI IMG/M metagenome (GOLD analysis project Ga0160425, IMG submission 108193) | Microbial communities from bioreactor (seeded with sewage sludge) at Lawrence Berkeley National Lab, California, USA - Biofuel... | ecosystem: Engineered > Bioreactor > Anaerobic > Unclassified ...
GAATAAGGATTTGGGACACGCCCAAACATGAGGAAGAAGTGGGGCAGGGGCCCCATGAATTCCGAATGGTTGGCAGGATTGCGGGAGCACAAAGTGCGGAGCAATCCGTGATATGTTAATATCCGTGTCAAAAGTCCGTTTCCCGCGCAGGCTTGCCTGCAGGCGGGAATAAGGATTTGGGACACCCGCATCATCTTACACGGCAAGTTCCGGACTTATGCGGTAAGTTCTTCCGCAGACATCTGGGACATGGCGATTTCGCGATAGACCGCGCAGGTATTCAGCAGTTCCTCATGGGTGCCGGTTCCCGCGATCATTCCGTTATCCAGTACAATGATCTTATCGGCATGACGGATGGTGCTGATCCTTTGGGCCACGATGATCTTCGTGGTATCATGTTCTTTCTCGTTAAGCGCCGCGCGGAGTTTTGCATCCGTCTTATAGTCCAGCGCGGAAAAAGAATCATCAAAAACCAGAATTTCCGGATTTCTGGCCAATGCCCGGGCAATGGAAAGACGCTGTTTCTGACCGCCCGAGAAATTGACACCGGCCTGGTCGACTTCCGCCCCGGTTCCCTTCGGCTGTGACTGAACAAATTCAGATGCCTGCGCAGCTTCAATGGCATCGTTCACATCCTGATCCGTAAACATCCCCGCCTTTTGTCCGAAGCATACGTTCCCGCGGATATCGCCGGAAAACAGTACCGCTTTCTGCATGATATAACCCAGTCTGTTATAAAGAGCTTCAAAGGTGTAGTCCTTCACATTGACACCGTCCACCAGAACTTCGCCCTCCGCTGCATCATAAAACCTTGCGATCAGACTGATCAGCGTGGTCTTTCCGCTGCCTGTCGCACCGATGATCGCGACCGTCTGTCCCTTTTCCGCGCGGAAACTGATCCCGCTCAGTTCATTGATTCCGGAATCCGGATACCGGAAGGAAACATTTCGAAATTCCACTGTACCGGTTTCCGGTGCACTGCCGGTCTTTCCTTCGTGGATCGAGGATCCGGCAGAGAGCACTTCGTTGATACGGTCTGCGGAGACCTGCGCCGCCGGCAGAAACATGAAGATAACGACCAGCATGGCCAGCGATGTGACCACATAGGTCGCATAAGTACAGAACACTACGATATTGCTGAACATGGCGACCCTTGCCGCCTGCTGCGCCGCCGGGATATTATTCAACAGCGCCGCACCGACCCAGAAGATCACCAGCGCCAGGCCGTTCAGCGCAAGCGTCATGGCAGGCATCAGTACCGCAAACGCACGCTGGTTGAAAAGCTGCGTGTTCATCAGGATATTGTTTGCGCCGTCAAACTTCTTATTCTGGAAATCTTCGGCATTGAAGGCATGCACCACATTGATGCCGGTCAGGTTTTCACGGGCAATGCGGTTGATGTTATCCGTCAATTTCTGCACCCGTTTAAAACGCGGCACCACGATCACCATGATGACGATCATGAGCGTCATCAGACTCACCACGAAGCCTGCCGTAATTTCAGAGAGCACCAGACTCTTGCTGACAATTTTTATGATCGCCCATATTGCTGTCACGGGGGACTTGATCAGGACCTGAAGCCCCAGGGCGACCAGCATCTGCACCTGCGTAATATCGTTGGTCGTACGGTTGATGAGGCTCGGCACGGAAAACTGATTCATTTCCTGCTGACCCAAACCGGCTACCTTATTAAAAAGATCATCCCGCACGGTGTAGCACAGCCCCGCCGCCACTTTGGCCGCCAGGTAACCCGCCAGTACACAGAGCACCGCGCTTGCCAATGCACAGCCCATCATGCTCATGCCCGTTTTCATGATTTCCGCGCCCTGACTGCCTTTTGTTTCTACCATCATCGTCAGATCGCTCATATAATCCGGAAGCGAGAGATCAAAAAATATCTGTGCAAGGACAAACACCGCGCAAAGGATCGTCATGATCCATTCCCGCATTTTCATTTTTTTCAGAAGTTTAATCATTTTGTTTTACCCCTGCATCGATTCGATCGATATTATCCATCATCCTGTCCATAATACCCGCAAAAGTTCCCAGCTCCTCCCCCGTAAATCCGCGGGTGATCTCTTCCCAGAAGGTTTTCTGTGCGTTCTGACCTTCTTCGACGATGCAGGAGGCCTGCGGCATCAGTCCAAGCCGCTGGATGCGCCTGTCATCCGGATCCTGCAGGCGGATAAGACGCCCTGTCCGGATCAGGCTTTCCACCGTCACCGAGACGATCCCGCTCTCGATCCCCCGTATCCTGCATATATCCCTTGCACTGTTGTATTCCGGATTATTCGCAAGAAAAAGCAGCACATCCAGGCCTGTCTGGCTGAGCCCGTATTTCCGGCACACCGGAAGACAGCATCCCTTGTAAATATGTTTTGATTTGGAAATCAACATCAGCAGCTGACCGTGCGGCATTGTACAGTCCTCCTTTTTGATCCCGGCGCCTGCATCACCCTGAAACAGAAGGCACCGCTTTTTCAATCCTGTTTTTTCTAAAGATGTGTCCGCCAAGAGTACTCTCACGGATTGCTCCCGCAATCCTGCCAGCCCTTCGGAATTCATGGGGCCCCTGCCCCACTCCTGTCTGCGCTTCGCTGCGGTCGTTGCAGAGCAGACATCCACCGGATGTCCTGCAACTCATGCTTGGCGTGTCCCAAGTCCTTTTTCCCGCCTGCAGGCATGCCTGCGCGGGAAACGGACTTTTGATATAGCCGACATATATGTAATATCACGGATTGCTCCCGCAATCCTGCCAGCCCTTCGGAATTCATGGGGCCCCTGCCCCACTCCTTCCTCATGCTTGGCGTGTCCCAAGTCCTTTTTCCCGCCTGCAGGCATGCCTGCGCGGGAAACGGACTTTTGATAGCCGACATATATGTAATATCACGGATTGCTCCGCACTTCGTGCTCCCGCAATCCTGCCAAACATTCGGAATTCATGGGGCCCCTGCCCCACTCCTTCCTCATGCTTGGCGTGTCCCAAGTCCTTTTTCCCGCCTGCAGGCATGCCTGCGCGGGAAACGGACTTTTGACACTGATATTCTAATATTCTAATATTAGAATATCTAAAATATAGATATATTTTTCTGCTCTGTCAAGGTGCACTTTGCGCAATTATTCTTATTTTTTTACCTGTTTTTTGTGTGTTTTATCCTGTCTGTCTGAACGATTTCAAATTGTACCCGCCGTACGATGCGGTCAATGTTCACTTTTTTAACATTCTCAAAATGAAAAAGCTGAAATTCCCTCTCATATCTGTTCATTTCTAAATAAACGCTGCCATATATTGCCTGATATGTTTATTTATGTTACATTTATACTCGGTATCGTCCAAAAAACATTGTCGGAGGTGACCTTTGCCATGAAATTTCGAATTCTCGGGATCGCGCCCTACGAAGCGCTGAAAAATAATATGCTCCGTCTTGCGGAAGCACGAAATGATATGGATCTGGATGCGTACGTCGGGGACCTTGACACAGGCGTGCGGATCATGCAGGATCATGCAGGCGAAGCTTATGACGCCATCATCTCCCGCGGCGGAACGGCCGAAGCGATCAGCCGGGTTTCCTCTGTCCCGGTGGTCGATATCTCCCTGTCCGTTTATGATATTCTCCGCTCCATCCGTCTGGCGGAAAATTATAAGGAGCCTTATGCCGTTGTCGGTTTCCCGAATATTACGGAGGCCGCGCATCTTCTGTGCGACCTGCTCCAGTACCGGTTGCAGATCGTCACCATTCATAATGAAGGGGAAGCCTCCTCTGCTCTGACTTCTCTTCAGGAACAGGGCTGCAGCATGGTGATCTGTGATATGGTCACGCAGAGCACCGCAAGGCAGCGCAATATGAATGCCATTCTGATCACTTCCGGAGCGGAAAGCATCCTCTCCGCCTTTAATCAGGCTGTAAAAATATGCCGGAGTTACTATTCCATCCGCGAGGAAAACAACTTTCTGCACAGCATCCTGCAGGACAGCAGTTCCTATACCATTGTCATGTCCGAGGACGGATCGATCTTTTTATCCACCTGGGATCAGGGAAATGAAGACGAAGTATATGAGGTGCTGCGCGGCCGGCTCAGCCACATCCTTACCTCCGATGACCGCAAATTCTTCCATACCATAGACCGTACGCTCTACTCGGTCAGCAGCAGGATTTCTTCCTATAAAGAGAAAAAATACGTGATCTTCTATTTTACCGCCTCAAAAATCCCGCTGAATGCGGGGAAATACGGGATCCATTACTGCAATAAGGAAGAGGTGGAGGAAGAATACTTTAACAGCTTTTTCAGCATTACCGGCGCAATGGGAAATCTGAGCGACAAGATCGAAAGCATTGCGGCCGGTTCTTATCCCGTAATGATCACCTCCGAAGAGAGCACCGGAAAAGAACCGATCGCCGGCATGATTTACCGCAAAAGCGAACTGAGCACCAATCCTTTTATCTCCATAGACTGCAGCATGCTGAATGACCGGAACTGGGAATTTCTGCTGAATCACTACAACTCCCCGTTCAATGACAATGACAATACTCTCTACTTTCAGAATCTGGAGACGCTTACCCCTGCCCAACACAAAGTACTGCTGAATGCCATCCTGGATACACATCTTCACAAAAGAAACCGGCTGATCTTCTCTACGGTCGGAAGCCGGGATAAAGAAATATCGGACTATCTGATGGAATACGAAAAGCGTCTTGCCTGCGTGACCGTAAGCCTTTCTCCGCTTCGGACCCGCCGCGATGAAATTGCGCCGCTTGCCAACCTTTATCTCTCACGCCTCAATGTGGAGCTCGGGAAACAGCTGCTCGGATTTGAACCCCAGGCCATACAGATTCTGGAGGATTATGACTGGCCGCTCAATTACAGCCAGTTCCGGCGTGTGCTGACGGAGGCTGCTTCCATGACCGATTCCGCCTATATCCGTTCGGATACGGTTGCCGGGCTGATTGCCGGGGAACAGGCGGCCGGCGCCTACCATATGTTTTATGATTCCGCGGCAGACCGCAAATTGCCCGGTCTTACTCTGGACGAGATCACAAAAAGCATTGTGGAAAAAGTCCTGAAGGACAACAACGGAAATCAGAGCAAAACGGCATCCCAGCTCGGGATCAGCCGGACAACTCTCTGGCGCTATGTGGGGAAAAAAACTTAAAATCATCTCAAAAACTCTATTCTGTCCATTATTGAAACATATTGCAGGATTATTTCCTGTTTTTTTCTGTGATGTTCCATATTATTACATTTTTTCTGTCTTTTCCCCTGAATATTCTGTTCCGGAACAGTATAATACAGACATCACTTGGAACAGGAGGCAGAACCGGAACCGATATGGTCAAACTGCTTATTATCGCGGATGATTTTACGGGTGCGCTGGATACCGGGGTTCAGCTGGCAGCATGCGGTGCCGCCACACTGATCACCACAGGAAACATGTCCCTTACCGGACAGGACTCTGATCCCGATGTTCTGGTGCTGGATGCCGAAACCAGGCATCTTCCGCCCGAGAAGGCATATGCCGCGATTTCGGAAATCGCCGCAAAAGCTGGAAGTCTCCGGATCCCGCACATTTTTAAAAAAACGGATTCGGCACTGCGCGGCAACATAGGCGCCGAGCTTACCGCTCTGCTTCATGCCTGCGGAGAGAGTCAGCTGCCTTTCATTCCGGCCTTTCCGCAGATCGGGCGCACCACGGAAAACGGCGTACACCTGATCAACGGCGTAGCAGTGGAAAACAGCGTATTTCACGCAGATCCTTTTGAACCGGTCAGGCACTCCCGGGTGTCACAGATCATCGCGGATCAAAATAATGTTCCGGTTAAAAACTGTCCCGTTCCCGATGAGGGGACGCTTTTTCCGTCCGATCCCGGAATCCTTGTTTTTGACAGCCGCACGGAAGCAGATCTCCATGCGATTGCCCGAACCCTGAAAAGAACCGGTCATACTCATATTCTGGCCGGATGCGCGGGTTTTGGCGCAGTCCTTCCGGAACTGCTGGATCTGGGTAGTCCCAGAACGCCCGAAATCCCTGTCCTCGATCCGCGGCTTCTCATCATTTGCGGGAGCGTCAATCCGATCACCCTTGCACAGCTGGATGATGCGGAAAACAGCGGCTTTGCCAGGATCCGTCTCACCCCCGCTCAAAAAATGGGATCCGGTTACTGGGATACCGAAGAGGGGATAAGAGATATCGGACAGCTTTCCCGTTTCCTTGCCGAAAATCCGCTCTGCATGATCGATTCCAATGACAAAGAGGGTAATGATCCGACACGGAAATATGCAGCCGAACATCATATGGATCTGAACGGCATGCGGCTCGCCATTTCCCATTCTCTCGGGTATATCGTAAAAAGTCTTTTTTCAAGTGCCGGCCTCGGCACGCTTCTGATCACCGGAGGCGACACGCTGCTTCAGTGTATGAACTGCATGGGAGTAAATACGCTGGAGCCGGTCTGTGAATTTGAGCCCGGCGTGGTACTGTCGAAATTCAGTTCCGGAGACAGCACGCATTATATTCTCACAAAGTCCGGCGGTTTCGGCAATGCAGACCTGATGAGCCGCATTGCCGAAAGGATTTCCGTAAAATGATCGGAAATACCGCCTGCTTTCAGGTAACAGAAAAACTTTCAGGCAGCAGAACAAAAACAATATAATCGGAAGCTCATCCATGAGGGCGTCCCAAAACGGAGGATCCGGAAAAATGCTTACGTCTTACAATCTTAAAATGCCGCATGCGGTTTACGGCGGCGAAAATGCAATGGATAACATCACAGCCATCATCCAGAAAAACAATGTGAAGAAAGTTGCCATGTTCACGGATAAGGGAATTGAGAAAAGCGGCCTGTTTGAACTTCCGAAGGCGGCCGTTGAAGCTTCGGGCGCCGAATATTATGTACTCGACGATCTCCCGGCAGAACCCAGCTATATGGCAGTTCAAAAACTGGTGGATCAGTTCAAATCGACCGGCGCCGATCTCATTGTTGCCTGCGGCGGCGGCAGCGTCATGGATACCGCAAAGCTTGCCGGCATTCTGGTAACGGATGAATACGGCGTGAAGGAACTTCTGGATAAGCCCGCGATGGCAAAGAAATGTGTTCCGATCGTCCTGATTCCCACCACGGCGGGAACCGGTGCGGAGGTCACGCCCAACGCAATCGTCGCAGTCCCCGAAAAAGAAGTGAAAATCGGCATCGTCAATGACAATATGATCGCCGACTATGTCATTCTGGATGCCCGCATGATCAAAAATCTTCCCGGAAAGATCGCCGCTTCCACCGGTGTGGATGCTCTTTGCCATGCAATAGAATGCTACACCTCCAATAAAGCGAACCCGCTCTCGGACACCTTTGCGCTTCATGCGGCGGACCTGATCCTCAACAATATCGAGGAAGCCTGCAGCAGTCCGGAAGCCATGGATGCCAAAAACTGCATGCAGGTCGCTGCCTTCTACGGGGGACTTGCCATCACCGCTTCCGGAACCACCGCGGTGCACGCGCTGAGTTATCCTCTGGGCGGCAAATATCACATTGCCCACGGTGTTTCAAACGCCATGCTCCTTGTTCCCGTCATGCATTTCAATGAGCCTGTGATCCGCGGCCGTCTGGCAAAAGTTTATGACCGTGCCTGCCGGAATAAAGAAGCATCCGTTCAAACGGAAGAAGAAAAATCCGCATGGGTCATCCGGCGCATGGAAGAAATCGTAAAAAATCTGGAGATCCCGACAAGCCTGAAGGAGTTTCATGTCCCTGCCGAAGATCTGGACGGACTTGTGGCTGCAGGCATGCAGCAGCAGCGGCTCCTGGTCAACAATATGCGGGAAGTCCACCCGGAAGATGCAAGGGAAATCTATCTCCGGATCATGTAATCCTGCAGGCGGTGCCGCTTCAAAAAGATTCCCGCCTGTAAAATGTCCCACCCAACTCAACCCATTTTAAGAAAGGAAACCCACTATGAAAAATGTACAGATCAAAGGTATTATCACTCCCATTCTCACACCCATGAACGATGATGAGACCATCAATGTTGCAGAACTCCGGCATCAGGTGAACCGCATGATCGATAACGGCATCCACGGACTGTTCTGTTTCGGCACCAACGGCGAGGGCTATATTCTCTCCGGAGAAGAAAAGAAGCTCGTACTCGAAACCGTTGTGGATGAATGCAGCGGCCGTGTCCCGGTATATGCCGGAACCGGATGCATTTCCACCAAGGAAACCATTCTGCAGAGTAAGATGGCTCTGGATATCGGTGCCGATGTCCTCTCCATTATCACACCCAGTTTTGCGGCGGCAAGCCAGGAAGAACTCTATGTTCACTATAAAGCCGTTGCGGAAGCGGTGGATATGCCCATTGTTCTCTATAACATTCCCGCCAGAACCGGCAATGCGCTTTCTCCCGCAACAGTAGGACGCCTTGCCGCGATCGAAAACATTGTCGGCGCCAAGGACTCCAGCGGCAATTTCACCAACATCCTCGGCTACATCGACTCCGCCAAAAAGTCCGATCCGGACTTTGCCATGCTCTCCGGAAACGACCAGCTGATCATCTGGACCCTGCTTGCAGGCGGACAGGGCGGAATTGCCGGCTGCGCAAATGTATATCCTCACACCATGGCTTCCATTTACGATCTGTTTATGGAAGGGAAGATCGAGGAAGCAAAAAAGGCCAATGAAAGCATTCAGAGTTTCCGCGGCTGTTTCAAATACGGCAATCCCAACACGGTCGTAAAGACATCGGCCGCTCTTCTCGGCAACGATGTGGGAAAGTGCCGCGCACCCTTCAACCAGATTCCCGAAGAAGGCATTGCCGCGCTTAAAAAGGTTCTCGCCGAAAATGAAGCAAAGGGTATGCATTGATTGTCCTGTTAAAGGGGGACCATGTCATGGATAAAAAACCGATCATCGGAATTACAATGGGAGATCCGGCCGGAAACGGTCCGGAAATCACCGTCAAGGCACTGTCTTGTCCGGATCTTTATCACCGCTGCCGCCCCATCGTCATCGGGGATGCAAAAATGCTGGAACAGGCGGGACGTTTTGTGTCCCGCCCCGATATCAAAATCCACCGCTGCGAAAAAACAGATGACGCTCTTTTCACTCCCGGTACGATCGATGTCCTTCATATGGACCTGATCCGGGATGTCGGAAAGTTCGAAATCGGAAAAGTCAGTGTAGAAGGCGGAAATGCCGCTTTCCAGTGTGTCCGGGAAGTGATCCGGCTTGCACTTGCCGGTGAGGTCGACGCCACGGTCACAAATGCCCTGAACAAGGAAGCCTTAAACCGTGCGCTCGAATACTACCACGGAGAAAATTCCGACGGCTACACGCATTTTGACGGACATACGGAAATCTATGCTGCCTATACGCATACCAAGAAATACACCATGATGCTGGCCCACCATGATTTCCGCGTGGTTCATGTCTCCACACACGTTTCTCTCCGTGAAGCCTGTGACCGCGTCAAAAAGGACCGCGTTCTGGATGTCATCGAAATCGCAGATAAAGCCTGCATCGACATGGGAATAGAAAATCCCCGCATAGCGGTAGCAGGTTTAAATCCCCACTGCGGCGAAAACGGCCTTTTCGGCACCGAGGAAATCCGCGAGATCACGCCCGCCATTGAAGCCGCAAAAGCCAAGGGCATCCATGCGGTCGGCCCCATTCCGCCGGACAGTGTTTTCCCCGAAGCATTGGGAGGCTGGTATGATATTGTTGTCTGTATGTATCACGATCAGGGACACATTCCGTTAAAGACGGTCGGCTTTGTCTATGACCGGGAAAAGCAGGAATGGAAGGCAGTAGAAGGCGTGAACATTACGCTTGGCCTCCCGATCATCCGGACCAGCGTGGATCACGGCACCGGATTCGCGCTTGCCGGCAAAGGGACCAGCAATGAACTGAGTCTTGTAAATGCAATCGACTATGCAGTCAGAATGGCAAACGGAAAAAAGCAGACCCGATAACGGTTTTACGGACTTTTCTTCCTCCGCCGCACGGTCAATTCCGGGCGGCGGTTTTTATTTTAAAACTGTCAGGGTATTTTAATACCTATTTTCATAACAAGTGTTTCAATAATAAACATAAAATTTTTATAAATTTCAGCACCGTTCCACAATATAACACATTCCGGCCTGTCCTCCGTTGTTGCATTCTTTTCATTTCACTATAATCGAAACATAAAAGGGTAAAGGAAGGTCAAAGCCTTCCGAAATTTATATCATATTTTAAAAGGATAAAAGGAGAAAACCATGACTACACAAATGATAATTGCTTTGATCATCACCGTCTTCATGATCGTCCTGATCATGATCGACAAACTGCCTTTCGGCGCCCCGCCGCTCATCGCTTTGCTGCTGCTTGTTATATGCGGCGTGTCCGATATCAAAGGCGCTTTCGCGGGTTTTGCAAACCCGACGATCGTTATGCTGGCTTCCTTCATGGCGATCATGGCAGCGCTTCAGAAAACAAACTTCATCGTCAAGTTTAAACAGGCCATGTTCGACATGGCAAACAAAGGCGGTTATAAAGCCTATGTTCTGCTGATCCTGATCGTCATGCTCGGCTGCAGCATATTCGGTACCGGTTCCACTGCCTATTATGTGCTGGTGATCGGTTTACTCACCACTCTGCCCGACAGCGACAAGCTTTCTCCTTCCCGTGTTCTGATGCCGGCAGGTTTTGCCGCCAACCACCCGCTGCTTCCTTTCAATACGGCTCTGCAGTACGGAATCACGATCGCCGTTCTGGAAAGTGCCGGTGCGGCCATGAAAGTAAATCTTGTAAGATTCACCATTGTCAATCTTATTCTTTCCATGGGCTTCCTTGTATGGTGCCTGCTTGCTTATAAAACGCTCCCGGATCACCCGATCACACGGCCGAAAGAAACCGCAAGCGACACAGGAAAGTCAACGCTTACCAGCAAACAGGAAAAGATCACCTATGTCAGCTTTATTGTAGCAGTTGTCGGCATGATCCTGCAAAGTAAGATCGGTGATGCAGGCTATGCGATCACCGGTATGGCTGTTGCGGTCCTGCTTGTCTTCAAGGTAATGGATTTCAATGAAATCCGGGATGCCATCAGCATGCCCATCATCCTGATGTCCGCAGGCGTTATCGGTGTTGCGGATGCACTTGGAAATACGGGACTTACAGCCCTTGTCGGCAAGTCCGTTGCAAGTATGGTCGGCGCAAATATCAATCCGTTCGTTCTGATCTTTGCCTTCTGTGTTCTTACCAGCCTTCTGGCAACTCTCACCGGTTCCACGATCGGTACCGTTTATGTATTCGCGCCGCTTGCCATCTCCACCTGCGTAAGCCTTGGCCTGAATCCTACGGCAGCTGCTGCTGCAATCGTTATCTCCGGCTGGTGCGGACACTTCCTTCCGATCGACGGAATGCCTGCCATGATCATGGGTGCCGGCAACTACAACATTAAGGAATTCTGGAAGTTTACGATCCCCCAGTACTTCATACGACTGCTTGCTTTGACTGCCGGTGCACTGTTGATGTTCCCGATGAAATAGAATGCACCGCTGATGTTCCCGATGAAATAAGAAAGAGGTCAACTCATGAAAAATGAATTTGAACTGGTACACGTAGGAATCAATACGCCGAATGCGGAAGAAGCGGGAAAGCTTGCACAGCTTTTAAGTATGATGTTCAACCTGGAACCCCGCCACGGACAGAAATCCGAATTTGCCGGCCCGTTCTTCGAATGCATGAAGGCGCCCTTCCTGGGCACAAACGGTCATATCGCCATGCGCACACCGGATTTGACCGCTGCCGTGGAAGAACTGAAGGAAAAAGGTTTTTCCTTCAATATGGACACCGCCGCCTATACGGAAGACGGAAAGCTGAAGAATATATACCTGAACGGTGAATATGGCGGTTTCGCCATCCACATCCTTCAGAAATAAAGTCACCCCTCAAAAATGCAGCCTTCCCCGATCCGGAAGGCTGCATGCATATTTACCCTAATACAGGAGGAACCCCATGGCATATAAGACCTTATCAGGCCTCACCCCGGACGGACAGATCTACAAAAACGAACAGATGGGAACTACGGAAGCAATGCTTCCGCCCGGCGGTTTTCAGACAGCACACGCACCCTGTCTTCTGGAACTGCCAAACGGCGACATCCTGACCGCCTGGTTTGCGGGCTCCTTTGAAGGCGGCACAGACATCAATATCATCTGTTCCCGGCTTCCGAAGGGAGCTGACAAATGGGAAGAACCCGTTACGGTTTCCGATGACCCGGAGAAATCCGATCAGAACCCTTCTCTTTTCCTGGGTCCGGACGGTGCTGCATGGGCCATGTATACTTCCCAGTACGGCAGGAAACCCGGAATCGATAATATGCAGTTTACATCCACCATACGGCTGCAGAAATCCTTTGACGGCGGCAGGACCTGGTCTCCTTATGTGACAATTTTCCCGGAAGAAGGGACCTTTGCCCGTCAGCCCATCCAGATCCTCTCAAACGGCCGGTGGATTTTCGGCAACTGGATCTGCAGACAGTCTTCGAACGGTCTCGCAGGAAATCCGAGTGCTTTTAAAATTTCCGATGATGAAGGCAAAACCTGGAAACATGTCGATATGCCGAACTCAAACGGCAGGGTCCATCCCAATGTGGTCGAGCTTGAGAACGGACATCTTGCCGCTTTCATGCGGTCACGCCTGGCCGACTTTATTTACAGAAGCGAATCCTTTGACTACGGAGACACCTGGTCTGAACCTGCGGCAACGGTACTGCCCAACAATAATTCCAGCATCAGCGCCATTAAACTGAAAAGCGGCAGGGTTTGCATTGCCTACAATCACTCCTCCGCTCCGGAATCCGTAAAGAACGGCACCGCATGGCCCGGACTCCGCTGCCCCGTTACGGTTGCCCTGTCCGAAGACGGCGGGAAGACTTTTCCGCTGATCCGGAATATGGAATCCGGAGAAGGCTTTATCGGCGAAGAAAACCGCTCGAATAACCGCCAGTATGAGTATCCCTGCATTCTGCAGGCTGCCGACGGCGCACTGCATCTGGTGTATGCTTACCAGACGCGCCGCGGTGTGAAATGGATACGCTTCACGGAAGAAGATGTGATCGGCAAAAAGCGCGGCGGTGCAGTCTACAATCCCACCTCGGGCGATGTAGGCGAAAAAACATCAAAGACCGCCGGGAACTGACCGCCTGTTTTTCCGATCCGTTCCGCTTTTGATTTTAGACGGTACTGATCTGTACAACAATTTCTGCAACCTTCCCGGCACGAAGTTCCTCCGCCATTTTTCCCCTGATACTTCCGCCGGGTACGGTCTGCTTTCTTCCATCCGCAAACAGGATCTCCGTTTTTTCCGCTGTGTACTGCCCGGGGATCAGGCTGACTTTTCTGTCCTGCCGGTAAACAACCTCTGTTGTTCCGAGAAACCGGGAACGCAGTTCGAGATTCTCCGGAATCAGATAATCGGGAACGGCCGGCATAAAGGTGCAGACTAAGCCCTCCTCCGCAGAGCAGAACGGGGTTCTGCCGTGCATCATCACATTCCAGATCTGAAGAAATTCCGCACTTGCGCCGCTTAGCCTTGCACAGTACCCTCTCCCGTGCAGCTTTTCATTGCTGTTGGAGCTGCTGACCAGAAATGAAGAATTCTCCAATATGCTTCTGCCGTACCTCTGAAAATCCAGGAAAGGAATGCATACCTGTTTCATTTCCGCAAAGAACTCCGGATATAATTCTCCCTTCAGCAGTTCAAGCAGATACTTATACTCCATGTGCAGCCAGATGGAACCGTTTTCAAGCCATCCGTCCGTAAAGGCTCTGGCACGTCCCGCTTCATAGGAAACCTTTTCCAGGGAATCATTCAGCCGGTACATGGAGAGTTCTCTGTCAAAAAGACCGGATGCCCGGACCTTCCGGTAAAGGCTTCGTCTTTCCTGTTTATTGCCGAGCAGCTTCATGTAATGAACCGATCCTTCAAGAAACGGCGGATAGTCCAGGACCTTCGGCGTATCCGGCAGTACGGAGTTTCCGCTGCAGGTATAATCCGTGAACGCATAGGAAAAATAGGTCGGCGGCACATCTTCCATATCGCGATGAAGCGCTTTCCGTATTCCGCTTTCGGTATACCGAAGCCAGTTCTTCAGGATATCCTGTATTTCCTGACAGGATAGTTCCTCTTCCGTTCCGGAAACCGTATCCCGGGTCCTGCTCCGGTACTCCTCTTTTGCAGCATTCCTTTCATCCCAGCACAAAAGACATGCCGCATCGGTTTCATTCTCCTCGCCGGATGCGATCTCCGAAAGCTTCCGGATAAACCGGCATGCCTCCTCCGGAACGCGGATCATCTCCTCATATTTCCGGATCCAGCCGAGCAGCAGGCCAAGCAGCCTCTTCAGCTCATAGGTATCCGCCATGGAGGAACCGAACATGGCCGGAAGTCCGTTCAGGGCATCATACCAGCCCGGTTTCCCGGCCTCCATTTCCAGTCCCATGCCGTTCATGTCCAGGGCTGAAAATTTATCTGCTGCAAGGATGAAGAGCTTGGCAAAGAGACAGGAGGTATATTCCCTTCCGTCCGCCGTGACCACCCACTGCTGCCGCGGACCTTCTCCCGCCTGCTTTTTTCTCGTGAAATGATACTGCCGTATTCCCTGTTCCGTACCGGTATATCTTTCTTTCCGCGGCAGGATTTCCATCTCCGGGTGATAATACCGGTAAACTGCATCCCCGAAGAGCAGTTCCCGTTCACAGTCCGGATAAATGCAGAGATAGGCTTCGATCAGATCCATGACATAGGTCCAGTGATCCACCCAGTAGCCTTCGGTAAAATCAGCGGAAAGTTCCTGTCGGCAGCTATCGGCGACCAGACTCATCCATTCATCCGCACTGCAGTCCGTTTTGATCCCGTTTTCTTCCAGAAACAAAAACAGCTGTCCCGGTGTAAAAGGATCCTGCAGAAAATCACGCAGGATATCCCGACTGTTTTCTTCGACCTTAAGGAGCAGCTCTTTATTCTCCGTGCAGCGATAGGACGTCTGCTGGATCACCAGGGGGTTATAGCCGTCCATCTGGATCAGATCAAGAAACAGACGGATGTTGTAGTTTCCTGTCCAGGGGGCAAATAAAATATCGCTTCTCCTGTTCTGGATCACATCCCGGTAGTTTCCGTTTCCCTGGGAAAGAAATTCCGGCAGCAGGACAAAATAATTATAATCCCGTTCCAGATCTCCGTGTTTTCTCGCATAAATATAGAAAACATCCTTTTCCCCGAGTTTCACCGGCATCCCGCCGCGGAGAATATTATCCAGATAGGTCTGTCTGCAGTACGCATCAAATACAGGGGAGGCGGTAACCGTAGAGATGCTGTCTGTTATGTTCGCCGTCAGTTCCGCTGCCCTTTTATATTTTTTCTCAAAATAATTTTCATCCAGTTTCTGACTCAGAAAAGCATGCAGGCATTTTTTATCTTCCGCCTGCCCGTACAGACAAAACGTAGAGGATGTCTCCCCTTTTCCGATCGATAAGGTACGGAACAAAAAGGCACAGGGTACCTGGTTATTCAGGTTGCGCATATCCGCGGTCAGTCTCTGTCCGCCCTGCCTGATCCAGCCGAACGGTTTTTCAAAAGAAGTATCCTGATCAAAAATCAGTTCCGGGTCTGCGATCACCGGGAGTTCCTCCCCGGTTTCCGTCCTTGCCGCCGCAAAGTTCCCCGATCGGATTTCTCCGACCTTACTGGAGTCCTTGGTACTGAAACGGGTCCGGTAATAGGGCCGCCTTTCGGCAACATCTTCCGCCTGCATCCATGCGGTCATGGTCTGGAGCATTTCCTTTACATCCGCAAGGGAAATCCCGTAGGGGATCACAGCCGGCAGACCGTCCAGAAGTTCTGCACAGATCGTCCGGTCCGTCAGATTTTCGATCCGCACGGTTCGGGCCAGTGCGCCGATTTTTTCTTCCGGCAGCGTGTAATACAATACCCGGATCTTCAGCCCGAGCCGGGGATTGGTTTCCTCCAGCTCGAGCTCATTCATTCCGATATGCATGACCGTATCGGCTGCATCATCACGGAACGGTTCATAATATTGACCGTTAAGAAGCAGGAAGGTCCTGAATCCCATACGGGAAACAGTCTGGTAAGCGGTATGCGCCGGGCAGAATTCCAGGATGGAATGATCCTTGTCCCGGGAACCGAAACTGGCTATCCCCTGACCGCGGTTCACGTAGAAACTCCAGACCGGGATTCCGTACTGTCCGGATATTCCCGGCAGGAAACTTGAAAAAGGAGGTTTCTTCTGAAAACCGTCGATCGTGAATCGACCTTTTTCATCGAACATATATTATCCTTTGACCGCTCCCGCGATCAGGCTCTGCTGGATCTGGTTGCTCAGGAAAGCATAGATAATAATGGTGGGCAGGGTTGCAATTACCATGCCTGCACCGATCAGGCCCCAGTTTGTGGAATACTGTCCCGCAAAGGACATGATCCCGACCGGCAGCGTACGGTAAGCTTCGCTGTCTACAAAGGTATTGGCAAGCATCAATTCGTTCCAGGTTCCGAGGAAGGTGAAAATGGATGCGGTTGCCAGAGCAGGTTTGATAATCGGAAGGATGATGAAGAAGAAACAACGGAATATTCCGCAGCCGTCAATACAGGCCGCTTCTTCGAGTTCCTTCGGGATTCCCTTGTAAAAGCCCGACAGGATCATGATGCACATGGGCAGGGACCCGGCAATATAAGGCAGCAGCAGTCCCAGATATCCGCCCTTTAAGCCTGTCTTGTCAAGCAATTGGAACAGCGGAAGCAGCGTAGCCTGCGCCGGGATCATGATACCGAGGGTGAACAGTGCAAAAACGATCCCTTTCAGTTTCCATTGCATACGGGCAATGGCATAGGCTGCCATGGCCGCGAACAGACCTCCTACCAGCACCGTGACTGCGGAATAAAAAACAGAGTTGAAGAAGTACCGCAGCAGGTTGGTCTGTGTAAATGCTTCCACATAGTTGTTCCATTTCCAGATATGCGGGAGACCCAGGACATTATCTCCGAAAATTTCCGAATTGCCTTTTAAGGAAAAGGTGATCAGCCAGTAAAGCGGAAAGATCTGAATTGCCGCGATCAACACAAGAACAATATATTTAAAGGTTTTTCCTACAGAATTCTGTTTCATATGCTCCCTCCCTACAGAACGGATGCGTTCTCTTCGGACTTTTTAAACAATTTGTTCACGATGAAAGTAAACAGCAGACACTCGATCACAATGAAGAATGCCTGTGCACTTCCGTATCCGTACAGGCCCTTCCGGAACAGGTTTCCGTACATCAGGGTCGCCGGCACTTCACTTGCGTGGTTCGGGCCTCCGCCTGTCATTACATAGATCAGATCAAAGGCTCTCAGTGAACCGGTTATGGAAAAGACCATGCAGGTCTTCATGACAGGAGCAAGCAAAGGAAGAGTGATCTTTCTCGTGACCTGTCCCTTGGTGGCTCCGTCTATCTGTGCCGCCTCGTAATAATCCGTGGGAATGGATTTGATCCCGGCATAGAAGATCAGCATATGATACCCGACATACTGCCATACCGCGGGAACAACCGTGCAGATAAATGCCGTTTTCGGATTGGAAAGCCAGGAATACTGAAAATCACTGTGGGTAAAGAACCGTATGACTGTATTTAAAAGACCGTAATCGCTGTTGAAGATTTTCATCCAGAGTTGTCCGATGACCATGCTGGAGATCACAACCGGCAGGAAATATACGGTACGGAAGAACTTTTCTCCCTTCACTCCTCTGGCAAGCACCAGAGCCAGTGCCAGTGAAATCGGGAGCTGTACGACCAGTGATACAATAACGAGGAGAAGGCAATTGCCTATTGCCCTCAGAAAATACGGATCCGTTGTGAACATGTCCGCATAGTTTTTAAGGCCGATGAACTGCATGGTTCCGATACCGTCATATTTGAACAGGCTGTATAAAGCGGAAATGATCAACGGGATCAAGATAAAACCCAGGAACATAAGCAGCGCAGGCAGTACAAAAACCATGACATTTCCTTTTTTGCCCAACATTCTACTCATAGCTTCTCTCCTTTTTGAAAAAAAGGGTATCGTTTGCAATTTTGTAAACGATACCCGCGGATTGCAATCTCTCCCGAAAGGGAGTCGTTGTTTTTATTTGTTGATTGCATCCTCATGCGCTTTGATGAAGGAATCGATATTCGCATTCGGTGCAAACAGAGTCTGGACCTGTTCGTTATGGATGGTGGCCGGTTCCGCATCCAGCGAGGTATCCCACGCAAGCACGCCGGTCTTTCCTTCCGACAGCAGTCCCTTGATCTGCTTAAACAAAGGATTCAGTTTGCTTTCGTCTGCTTCATCCTTCCAGCCGCTGAAACCGCTTCCGCTTTCATAGGCTGCAACACCCATTTTTTCATTGATATAGATGGCAAATTTTGCCGCTTCCTCCGGATTCTTGGTATTCTTGTTGACCCAGAAGGACTCTACAAAGCCGCCGCAGTAGTCCGTTTCATTTCCTTTTCCGGTGACCATCGGGATCTTGACCGCTACGACCTTGGACGGATCAATTGTCGTATTCCCATCCGTATAAAGTCCGTTCGCATACCAGCTTCCCATCAATCTCATTGCCGCTTTCCCGATTCCGAATGAAGCATTGGCATCATCGTTGCTCTGTTCCAGAGGATTCTTTCCGAAAGCGCCCATATTGTAGAGATCAACCACCTTCTGGGCAGCCTCCTTATAGCCGTCTCCTCCGAACTTTTCTTCTCCGTTCAGCATCTTATTGATCCCGTCGGCACCGACTTCACGCAGTGCCAGCGCCTGATAGATAAAGGCTGCATTCCATCCGTCCTTTGCTCCGGATGCCAGCGGCGTAACGCCGTCCAGCTTGGAGAGTTTTCCGACTGCATCCACCAGTTCGTCATAGGTGGTCGGGATCTTTGCACCGGCCTGATCAAACAATGCCTGATTGCAGAACAGGGTCATGTACCAGGAGAACGAAGGCAGGGAATACAGCTTGCCGTCATAGGTAAATGCACCCGTGGAACCGTCTACGAGTTTGCTCTTTACATCGTCCGTAACATACTGATCGAGCGGCAGCAATTTGTTGGCTTTGACCAGCTTCTTTGCCATGCCGGCTCCCCAGTAGTAAAACACATCAATTCCTTTTGCGTCTCCCGCAAATTCGGCAGAAATTTTGGTCTTGTAGGCTTCCGTATCCAGCGTCTGTGTATTGATTTCCACATTCGGGTTCGCCTGTTTGTATTCCGTTACTGCCGCATCATACTTCTTTTTCAATTCATTGGTATCATTGGACCACTGGTGCCAGACGTTCAGCGTTACTTTGCCGCCTGATGCAGACTGACCGCTTTTCCCTTCGGACGAGCTTCCTCCGCAGCCTGTAAGGCTTACCGCCATTACCGCCGCAAGAAAGATTGCCGCTGCCTTTGTCATACTCTTTTTCTTCATAATTCCTCCTGATCTCATTAAATGGTTTCGCCGCTGTTACAAAACTTATCCTATCCGATATCAGTTTAATGGGTTCTCCCGTTTAACTCAATTCAGAAAATTGACTTCGACCGTAATAAATTTTACTACCTCTTCCGGTATTCCTTTACCGTGAGGCCAAGCTGTTTTTTGAAACAGATGCTGAAATAATGCGGGTCCCGGAAGCCTACCTGCTCCGCTATTTCATATACTTTCATGTCCGTTGTATTCATAAGACGGATGCTTTCATCGATCCGTTTTTTGGTCACATATTCGATCAGACTCTGTCCGAGTTCTTTTTTAATTACACGGCTCAGATAACTTTCATTGGAAAAAACAACTTCTGCAACCGCCGTCAGTGAAATATCCGGATCACAGAAATTCTGATCCACATACTCAATTGCCTTTTTTACCACACGATTGTCATTTTTGGATTTTTTTGTATTGTGATAATCGAGGACCACCCGGATACACTCCGTAACCAGCTTCTGACTTTCATCTATCGTCTCCAGACTTCGGATGTGGCCGAAAAGCTGTTCCTCTCCCATCAGCTGAAAAAGATTTGTCCCGTAATGGCTCAGGGTAAGGCCTGCCTTGGACAGCATGTCCATTGTCAGAAGATGCAGGTAGGAGAGATCCATTCCCTGGAAAGTACGGACCATATCAAAATAGTCCCGGACCCTCTGTTCTGCCTTGTCCGTTAAGACATTCACCAGTTCAAACGAAAAATCCTCCCAGGGAAAAACCGGAATGGGCCTTGCCTTTTCCATGATGGCGTGATACGCACCGTACGGGATAATACGGTCCAGGCCCAGAATGACAGAAGCACTGAGTGCCTTGCCGGATTCCGCATAGGCCTCCGCAATCCCCTCAAAGCCGCTGTGACAGTCACTGATCCCGATCGTGGATTCCAGGCGTCCCTGCAGGGTCCCTGCAAAAATCTCCTTTGCGATGCGGTCGGCTCTTTGGGGGTCTCCGTCCATCAGAAGAAGAATGATATTCCGCATGTAATGCATAAAACAGATGCTCTGCGGGTACTGCCGCGCTCTGATATATTCCAGGACCTCCTTGTTCCGATCCGGCGTTCCCTCCGCCGCTTCCTGTTCCCGGATGCTGAAATTAACACAGCAGCAATGCGTGAGAAGAGCACTGCAGTTATAGACATTCAGTCTGGATACCGCCTCTTCCTTTGTGACTCTCTTCTGCAGAAGCCGCTGAAAAAAACTTTCCTCCAGAATGTCCAGGTCGGCATTCATCTGTTCTTTCATCCGTTCCTCGGCATTCTGTTTTTCCTGCCTTTCCCGAAGTTCCCGCTTTATTTTTTCGGCTATTTTTTCGATCTCCTCCATATTCAGCGGTTTCAGCAGGAAATCCTCCACCCCGAGTTTAACTGCCTGTCTGGCATACTCAAATTCCCGAAAACCCGTGAGCATAATGATCTTGCAATCGGGAAATTCTTTTGTAATAAAGCCGGCAAGATCAAGACCGTTCATACTCGGCATGTTGATGTCCGTTATCACAAGATCGGTCTTCCGGTGGCGGAGAAATTCCAGCGCTTCTTTGCCGGAATCCACTTCTCCGATGATCTCAAAGCCGTGCGCTTCCCAGTCAAAGCCGCGTCTGACCAGGATCCTTTCCAGTTTTTCATCATCCACCAAAAGTACCTTAAGCATTTCCTTCATGCAGATTTTCCTCCGCAAGCCTCTTTACCCTGACTGCCACCTCTGTCCCGCTTCCGATCTCGCTGTGGATCATGACCGGATCCTGAATCCCGTAATAAAGACGTATGCGCTGAATCAGGCTGTACAGTCCGAATCCGGTTTTTTTTCTGTTCCGGCTGCCGTTTAAGATCTCATCAATTTCCTCTTTTTTCATGCCGGAGCCGTTATCCGAAACCATAAAGATCAATTCATCCTCATCGGAAAAAATACGAATGCAGATCTCCCCTTCTTTCCCTTCCTGCAATCCGTGATATACTGCATTTTCGACAATGGGCTGCAATATCAGTTTAATGACCTGGCACTCCGAGAGTCCCTCTTCCACATCATAGGCTGTATGGATCCGGTTCTCGTACCGGATGTTCAGAATGGTAAGATAACTCCGGATACAGTCGATCTCATCCTGTACCGTCACAAGCATGCGTCCGCTGTTCAGACTGTTCCGGTAAAAGCTGCCCAGAGACCGCGTCATCCGGTAGCAGTTGTCATAGTCCTTCATCAGGGCCAGCGCGGATACGGCATCCAGCGTATTGTACAGAAAATGCGGATTGATCTGTTCCTGCAGAAGATCCAGCTCGTTTTTGGCAATGATCTTTTCTTCCTCCTTGACCTTGCCGATCAGGCCCTGAATGGAAACGATCATGTGATTGAATACCTGTTTCAGATTCATGATCTCATTGTCCTGATCGTCTGTCTCAATGGCGACAAATTCGCCGTTGTCCACCATCAGCATATGCGTTTCCAGCCGCTGCAGGGGCTGAAAAACAAGCCTGGTCAGCAGCGTGGAACAGATGAACAGGAAGATGATGTTGATGATCAGGATCAGCAGGATTACCGTCGAATAATAGGATGCCAGCACCTTTTCATCCGCCGGGAAAATCCCTGCCAGCCGCCAGCCCTGGATCCCGAGATCCTGCGTGACCACCATGACCCGGCTGCCGTCCAGTTTCTGAAAGGTATCCGTTTTCCCCTGATCGAGTCCGCCCGCGCGCACAAACTGCAGCAGTCCGTCCGCATTGTGTTTCGGAGCGATCACATACTGATTATCCGCATCGACAATAAAGAAACTGCTTTTGGCATTCTCTCCGACCGTATCAAAATAAGACTGTATGGTTTCTTCATTGACTGTCACCATCAGTACGGCGAGCTGCTGGTATGTATTTTCATCCTTGATCTCGCGGATATAGGAAATATAAGGGGTGTCCGAATAGTACCGGATAATCCCCTCACTTCCGTGTATGAAAAATCCGTTTCCGTCATGTGCGGGAAGCTGCTGAAACCAGTTTGTCTGCGTGATATTTTCAGCATAGAATTTTTCCGGTGCCTGTTTCCACGAATTGAAGATATGTCCGTATCTGTCACGGATAAAGACGCCGGAAATATAATCTCCGGACAGGATCATATTGATCAGGCTTTTCTGGATCTGATTGCCCGTTTCGGAATCCACGGATCCAGGACTGACATGCCGCAGTGAATTCTGCACCTTGGAATCAAAATACACGAGATTGGACAGCTGTGTCACATGATCAAAGATCAGGTCCAGATTGCCCTTCAGGGCTCCTACTGTCTGACGGCCAACTTTGTCGATCTCATTCTTCATGTAGAGCTCATTGATATAGGTAATTGAACCTATGGCAAGAAAGAGAGAAAACATGAAGAGCAGCAGATACATGACCAGGATTTTCATCTTAATCCTTGTTTTTTTCCAGATATCTGTCAGCTTCCTCATGCTGTCTCCTCTGCCGAATGAAAATTTTACCCGATTTGATGCAGGCATTTCTGCTGTTCGGGACTTAATTCCATGATCGGTGAATTTTCATCCGAGGTCTGACTGTTTTCCACGATCAGCACCTCGCCGTCACGGCTCATACTATGATTATGCCATACCCCGCGCTTAATGACGTAAACTTTATGCAGTTCCATCCCGGTTTTTTTCAGTTCTCCGATTTTCGGGCCAACTCCTCCGGTAAAAAGACTGCACTGCCCCTGCAGCAGGATAAATGCTTCGTCCGTTTCCGCATGGTACTGCATGGTCCGGATATTTTCAAGTTTCAGGTCCGCACAGTATTTCAGTACCGCTACGCGCCAGCTTTCAAAATCCACGAGCGGCCGGTATCCGCTTTCGGGAAATTCCTTTACCTCAATCTCCTGCATGGTTTGCCCCCGGTTTTTCCCCCAGCTGCGCCTGAATTTGAAGAACCTCATTTTCCGGAAAACTTAAAAGCTCTTTCTTCCGGATCAGCGCACATTCTCCCGCATTTTCTTCTGTTTGCGGAATGCGGATTTTGTTGATTCGGATCTCCTTTACGGCATACTTTCCGGGTGCAAGCTTTTCCGGATTCCGATAAACAATATGAAGGGTCCTGCCTGCGAATACCAGTTGGATATCTGCCTCCCCTTTCCCGTCAAACTGCTGCGGGCAGAGCTGCGGATCCAGCAGAAGGTCTCCCATGGAACCGCGGATCCCGTACATCTGCGTGATCACGGTCAACAGCATCCAGCTGGCCGCGCCGGTCAGGTAATGGTAAACCCCTCTTCCGGAGGCATCGATATATTCCGGAATGCCCGGATAGATCCTGCTTTTATCAAAATCAATACAGTAACCGCAGAGGCTTTCCAGCACATGGAATGCCTGCTCTGAAAAATGTCTGCTGTACAGGGCATAGGCATACATGATCGTCATGTGGGAAAAAACAGCTCCGTTTTCCTTTTGTCCGTAAGCAAACCCGAACATCCTTCCCATGTCCATCTTCAGTTCGTGAAAGTCCGTATTGAGCCGGTACCCGCCCGAGGAAGCATCATAAAGATGCCGGTCTGCCGCACGGATGATCTGAAGTGTCTTTTCATCATCTGCCGTGCGGGACATGATTGCAAAGACCTGCCCCGTAAGCATCATCCGTATTTTTCCCTGTTCGGCACCTTCCACCTTTTGTCCGTGATTGTCATAATAGCTGTTAAACCAGCCGGACTCCTTTTCTTCCTGAATCCATTCTCCTGACGAAACGTTTCGCCTGATCCATGCCGCCTTATTGAGGAGATCCGCTTTCAATATTCCGGTATCCATCTCCAGCATCTCTCCGGACTGCATATTCCGGCATGCCGAACAGAAACCGTCCAGAAGTTTTCGTTTTTCTGCAATGCTGTCATAGATTCTGGGGTTGATCCCGATCAGCAGGGAAAGTTCCTTCATCAGGCGGACAGCATGGACACCGGTCTTTTCCAGGGCAGTAAGCAGCCCTGCCATTTGCTCCATGTTCCCCGCATAGAGCATGGTAAAAGCAACGCTCTCTCCGCGTTCCCGGGCAAGATCCAGCGCGTCATTCCAGTCCGCATCCCTGAGCCGCATGCAGTTATGCTCTCCCACATCAAAAAATGCCGTTAAATGCTGCAGCAGCAGATGTTCCAGGACTGTCCCTGTATAGACCTCTCCGTCTCTCTTTTTCTGCCATTGCCCGTCGGACGGATTCCAGATATCATCTGTTTTCTCTCCGCGGCATACCTGTGCATCCTTAAAGTAAGTCTGTTTCTCAAACAGGATTCCCAAATCTCCTGTCTGCTCGATATACAGCAGTACCGTAATAAAAGGCCATGCACCGTGATCCATCCATACCCTGCTGATATGATTGCGGTCAGCCGTAAATTCCCCCGGGGCCTTTCCGATAATAGTCGCATTGGTTCCGTCCGTCCGTACCCCGGCACAATTTCCAACCAGCATTTCCCGTACCCCGGACGGATTCATGAGAAGAAGCGCCAGACAATCCTGCCAGAGATCTCTCCAGCCTCTTCCGCCCTTCCCATAATCATGATGCGGCAGGAAGGAACAGCCGTAAATTCTTCTCAGCATGGGCTGGAAGCTTACCCACTTCATCCACAGATTAAATTTGCTGTCCGATGTTCCGTATGCCACATTGACTTTCTGCTGCCAGTATTTTCCGGTTTCATCCCATGCTTTCTGAAACCCCTCTGAAGAAAGCAGATAAGAAATATCCTGTTCCATCTGTACTTCATCCGTCCCGTAGACCATCGCAAAATAATATTCCGCCGTGGTCCCCGGTTTCAGTTCGATTTCCCGGAACACAAGCCCGCCCAGTGCTTCAAAACCGTCCGCACGAAAACCTTCGGGAGCAGGATGCAGTTCCTCCGAAAGAGCGCCCGGATTCTCAAGGTTCCCTCCTTCTCCGATAAAACCTTCCAGAGTAGGATAAAAGCCTTCCGGGGCCTCGCCTTCCCCCATGCCGAAGAACCCGTATACCGTATGGTTTTCCCGGTGCCCGCGTTCATCAAAGGACATGGTCGGTTTTACCTCCACCCCTGTGTGTACCGCTGCAATACGGTTCAGCAGGGACGTAACATGACGATGGTCCCGGATATTGTCCGCCGATCTTGCATAGATCGGGACAGCGGATACCATTCTGATTTTCTTAACCGTTTCCCCGATATTGGAAAGCCGGATGCCCGTCAGTTCCGCCTTCACATCATCCGACGGAACAAAGCTCCTGATTTCCGCCGTCAGATCATGCTTTGGTAGTTTTCTCCTGACCGTATGTCTCATAAAATCCGCTTCCAGTTCAACGGGTTCCCTGGTCTTCTGAAAGAGTTCCGCCTGCTGGGCGGCAGATCTGCCGGTCAGGGAAAACCAGCTCCCGTCCGCCTCGCACCAGAAGTTTCTTGAAGATTTGTCATTGTGCAGATTGTCACAGCTTACAGGAGGCAGAAAAAACCTGTTCTGATCCATTTTACTGTCCCCGCCCAGATCAGGTGTTATGCTGCTCATAACGCCCCATTCATTGGCAAGCGGAAAATACAGGTAGCTTGTGCATTCAGGATCTTTCATCCGAAAACAGCCATCTGCGCCGGTAAATTTATAGGCCATATCCATTTCCTCCTTTATCATAGGAAAAGTATAGCGGTCCCGACCGTCCAATAAAATTGAATTATTTGCTGAAAAAGGTAAAAGTTTTGACCTTTTTGGTAAATATAAAGCAGGCGGCAGGGAGCCCTTTGAAAACCGGCGCATTTTCCTGCGGAATCAGAGCTGTTTTTCCTGTATTCAGGCAGCCGCAGGTCTATGCCCTTTCAGGGTTAATGACATTTCAGAGTTTATGCCATTTCAGGCTTATTTTCCGTTGACAAGATTTTGATTTTTCGTTACAATCATTTCATTATTCGGTAGGTAAGACTCCTGCAGGGATATGGACTGCTGCCGCGGAATCGTGGAGACACGATGAGAAGGTCTGAACAGGCTGCATCGAATCCAAGGTGCAGCATAATGCAGTTTCATTGCCCTCCAGAGTTGAAGCTCAAACGAAGATATAAGAGACAGGTGTTCTCGTATATTCCGTGCCGGATATACGGGATTTTTTATTTTCTGAAGACAGAAAGGGCCCCTTGGTGGACAGTTACGACCGAAGTAGAAACTTAAAAATGATGGTTGCAGAAAAATTCAGCGACGGGCGTTCTTTGCCTGCAGCTTAGGTTCCCATACAGGACAGGAACTGTGACCATCGTGACCGGCAGGCGGATACGATGGATTTTTTTTGTTTTATATCCCGTGATATTACTTTTGATACCATGACTGCATAGAATTTGCAGATGAAAGAGAGGTGATGGGGAATGGACGCAGGAAGCAGCAGCGACATAAAACCTAAAGGGCAGATGAACGGCTCAGCGGATCGTTTTTCCTGTTGTCTGATCCTCTGTCACCGCCAATAGATCCCTTTCAGGCATGTGTCGTGCTTCCTTTATTTGCCCGTCCGGGCAAAATCAATTAACGGAGGTACAGACCAATGGTAAAATTTCAGAAGGAAAACTTCTCAGAAAGAAAAACGCCGGTAACTTATGCCGGCGCGGAAGAAATCAGGGAAAGAATGATGCTGGCGTCCTCGGGGGAAGCAGCTGACGTTCTTTCCGGATTCGGCACAACTGCATACGGACTGACGGAGGATCTTGCAGAGACTTCCAGGGAAAAGTACGGCGACAACATTGTCACGCACGGAAAAAAGAATTCCCTTCTTCAGCGGATCTGCAGCGCTTTTATCAATCCGTTCACGGCAATCTTATTTGTTCTGGCTATCGTTTCGGTATTCACGGACATTATATTTGCCGCTCCTGCGGACAAAAACTATGTCACCGTTATCATCATCACAACCATGGTGATGATTTCAGGTGTTCTTCGCTTTGTTCAGGAAACACGGAGCGGAAACGCGGCGGCAAAGCTGTCCGGCCTGATCCACACCACGACCTGTGTGGAACGGCCTGAAACCGGCAGAGCAGAAATCCCCCTGGATGAAGTCGTGGTGGGCGATATCATTCACCTGTCGGCAGGTGATATGGTCCCTGCCGATGTCCGCATCCTTTTGGCAAAGGATCTGTTCATCAGCCAGTCTGCCCTTACCGGAGAAAGCGAGCCGGTTGAAAAACAGGGAAAGGACTCCTCGGATGCCAAAACCCCTGCGGAACGGACAAATCTTGCTTTCATGGGCAGCAACGTAATCAGCGGCAGCGCTACAGTGGTTGCCGCTGCGGTAGGCAATGACACCATGCTTGGCACCATGGCAAAGGAACTCAGCAGCAAGCCTCCCAAAACCAGCTTTGAAAAGGGAGTCAATTCCATTTCCTGGGTACTGATCCGCTTTATGCTGGTCATGGTGCCTATCGTGCTTTTTATCAATGGATTTACAAAAGGCGACTGGCTGGAGGCTGCCCTCTTTGCCATTTCCGTTGCAGTGGGACTCACGCCGGAAATGCTTCCCATGATCGTCACGACCTCCCTCGCAAAGGGCGCTGTGGCCATGAGCAGGCAGAAGGTCATCATCAAAAATCTGAATGCCATTCAGAATCTGGGTTCGATCGATATCCTCTGCACGGACAAAACAGGGACGCTCACCCAGGACAAAGTCGTTTTGGAATATCATCTTGATATTCACGGAAACGAAAACGACAGGGTCCTGCGTCACGCTTTCCTCAACAGCTATTATCAGACCGGGCTGAAAAATCTCATTGATCTCGCCATCATCGCATATCAGGAATCTCTCGGAGAAGATGCGCTGAAAAGCGGTTATACCAAGGTGGATGAAATCCCCTTTGATTTCAACCGCCGCAGAATGAGCGTGGTGGTCTCGGACGGGAACGGAAAAACCCAGATCATTACAAAGGGTGCGGTAGAGGAAATGCTCAAGTGCTGCTCCTTTGCCGAATACAACGGTACGGTCACTCCTCTCACTGCGGATGTAGAGCGTTTTATCCTGCATAAATCCGATGAACTGAATGCGCGCGGCATGCGGGTAATTGCCGTTGCCCATAAGACAAACCCGGCACCTGTGGGACAGTTTTCGGTGACCGATGAAGCAGACATGGTACTGATCGGCTTCCTTGCTTTCCTCGATCCGCCCAAGGAAACCGCATCCGGAGCGATCCGCGCTTTAAATGAGCACGGTGTCGCAGTAAAAATCCTGACCGGTGACAGTGAAAAGGTGACCGCCTGCATCGGCAGACAGGTAGGGCTGGAAGTAAACGAAATCCTGCTGGGCGCCGATCTTGACAACATGACGGACGAGGTCCTTGCGGAGAAAGCCGAACATATCACGGTTTTTGCAAAGCTCTCCCCTGCGCAGAAAGCAAGGGTGGTGCGGCTTCTTCGTGAAAAAGGCCATTCGGTGGGTTACCTGGGAGACGGGATCAACGATGCGTCCGCAATGAAGGCTTCCGATGTGGGTATTTCCGTTGATACCGCGGTGGATATTGCAAAGGAATCCGCCGATGTTATCCTGCTGGAAAAAGATTTGACGGTTCTGGAAAAAGGGGTCATCGAAGGCAGAAAAACCTATGCCAATATGATCAAATACATCAAGATGACCGCCTCTTCCAACTTCGGCAATATGTTCTCGGTTCTGGTCGCCAGCGCATTCCTGCCTTTCCTGCCCATGGCTGCCATTCATCTCATTTTGCTGAACCTTATTTACGACCTGTCCTGCACCGCCATTCCGTGGGATAACGTAGACAGTGATTACCTTATAAAACCACGGAAATGGGATGCCTCCTCCGTCAGCAAGTTTATGATACGGATCGGACCTGCAAGCTCGGTATTTGATATTACGACCTATCTGCTGATGTATTTTGTGATCTGCCCCGCAGTTACCGGCGGACTGCTGTTTCACCAGATCAGCGACCCCGCCATGCAGGCACTCTATATTGCAACTTTTCAGGCCGGCTGGTTTATCGAATCCATGTGGAGTCAGACCCTTGTCATTCACATGATACGCACGCCCAAGATCCCTTTTATCCAGAGCAGAGCATCCACGCCGGTGATGCTGCTTACCTTCACGGGTATTGCGGTATTAACGGTTATTCCGTTCACGCCTCTCGGCACTGTTCTGGGATTTGCGGCGCTTCCTCCCGTCTATTTTGCCTGGCTTGCGCTGACGATCGTCTGCTACATGGTTCTGGCAACGGTTCTCAAAAATCTGTATGTCAAACGATACGGAGAACTGCTGTAAGGGAGATGCTGTTTTTAATCTAAACGGCCAAGATAAAATCAGCAAAAATCGATAGTCTATATCTCACATATTTTATGTGCTCGACACAGTCTATAATTCGCCTTGTAACGAAACCAACTTGCCGACCGGGGTAAACTGCAAAACCGGTAAAAGAGCATTCCCCTCCGGGACTTTCCTGATATCCTGCATCTTACAGGCCGAATTCTTTTTTGAGGGCATTCTCCATTACCGCAACAGGCGCTTCCCTGCCTGTCCACAGGGAAAAGTTCATTGCTCCCTGATTTACCAGCATGCCAAGCCCGTTTATCGTGTGAGCGCCTCTTTTTGCAGCTTCCTGCAGGAACAGGGTGTTGGGATCATTGAATACCACATCACACACAGCCATGGAAGAAGTCACAGTATCGTAATTGATATCAGGTTTGCTGTTTACATCCGGATAAAGTCCTATGCTGGTCCCATTGATCAGAATATCGGTCTCAGAAGGAACCTCAAAAGTACGGTCCCAGGAAACATAACGGGATTCCGCACCGGTTTTTTCACTGATCAGTTTCACAAGATCCTGACCCCGTTCCGGACTCCGGTTTACCACAGTGATCTGTTTTGCCCCTGCAAGCGCACATTCCACACTGATCGCTTTTGCCGCACCGCCCGCGCCGAGGATCACGATTTTCTTGTCCTTAACCTCTGCTTTTTCATTTTTGAGCGAGAGAAGGAACCCTTTTCCGTCCGTGTTTTCTCCCCAGAGTTTCCCGTCTCTGTTGACTACCACGTTTACCGCACCGATTATCTTTGCCGCCTCCGAAAGTTCATCCAGATACTTCAGCACTTCTACCTTATGCGGAATGGTAAGATTGATTCCCCTCATATGAAAAGCCTTTAGCCCGCTCATTGCAGCACACAGATTTTCCTTTTCTACTTTTATGGTCAGATAGCGAAAATCCAGTTTCATTTCGGCGAATGCCGCTTCTTCCACGACTCCGGTCGGATTTTCGTCTACCGGATTTCCAAACACGCCCACCAGTTCGGCTCGATAATTCCTGCTCATTTTTTTCCTCCTTGCTTTTAGTCTTTAAGTAAAAATCAGTAGTATTCTGCACCGGATTTGATTGTCTGCCGAATGCTTGCGGCAGGAATCCTACAGAAATTCAGCAGCATTTATTTTACGGATCCTGCCTTTTTAAAGAACAAACTCGGAAATGGTACGGGCAATCGGAAGGATATCGCATTTCCCCTTGAACTCAAACTGTGCGGTAAACCCGTTATTGAAATAAAGTTCCAGTTCGCTGTCCGGAAAAATTTCAAGAAAACCGAGCGTCTGTACACTGAAATACTGGAGTTTGCTGTACGGCAGCGTGGAATAAAAAGATCATTTGTTTTTAGCAGACATCAGATCCTCCGCTTCCCGTATAATTGCCATATCATCCGCCGACAGTTTCAGATTTGTTTCGGTTTTTCTTCCATCCGGCTGTGTAACACTGATTTCGATCAGGGTTCCTTCTTCCATGGCCTGCGGATAAACCCTTTTGCCGAATGGAATCAGTTTGGGATGATTATTGGAAAAGCGTTCCAGCAATCCTTTCAGTTTTATCAGATTTAACGGATTAAACATAATGGTACCCCTCTCCTTATATGGAAAAGATAAAAATTTTATTCTGGATTTTATCTGCTGTCACAGCTGACAAAAATATCAACAGTCAATTTTTTCTTCTCGGACTTTGAAGCATTCATCTATAATTCCCTGTCCCCCATGGTAAGAAGATGCGGGGCCCCTGCTTCAAGAATGTCACATCCTGCATCAGAAGCCTTTTTTACAGTTTCAGGATAATCACAATTCCACTCTGTTCCCCAGTACGAATACAAAACACCGTATTTCATATTTCACTCTCCGATCTGCAGATTTTTTAAATCATTCATTCCAGATTAGCGTGAAGTGTAAAGGCCATATCTGTCGGTATTTTTTCTTTTTCTGAAATTGGAAGAACCAGGGCATCCCCCAGGAGCAGAACGCTTTGTTCAAAGAGACTTCCTCCCGGAAGCAGCGGACGTTTTAAATCTTTATATTGCACCTTATCCGTATAGGCAGGGATTTCAACCAGGTAATCAGCAAGCATTCCCAGCTCAGATTCTCTTTTTATGGTCATAACTGCAATTTTTCCGCCCAGTGTTTTTGCTTTCCTTGCAACATTTACCACCCCGCTGGTCGTTCCTGATCCGGATGCGGTAATCAAAAGATCTCCTTTGCCAAAAGCCGGCGTAGTGGTATCTCCCACCACATAACTGACAAGGCCAAGATGCATAAGGCGCATGGCCAGGCATCTGAGCATCAGCATGGAACGGCCTGCCCCGAATACAAAAATTCTCTTCGCTTCACAGATTGCATCTTCCAGCTGTTCCATCTGTGTGTCATTTACCTTCCCGAGACATTCAGCAAGCTGCAGACCGGCTTCATTGGCAATTTCAGATATATTCATGGTTTTCCTCTCATCAGTGCGTCTTATTATAGTCATCCAAAATCTGTCTCATCTGTTTTGCCACTTCTTCCATATTTTCCTGCTTATAGATACCGCCTCCGCTGATAATATCTTCAGCCGGACTGTTGACCGCCTGTTCAAAAGTTGAAAGTTTAATGCCTCCCGCGATTGCTTTGGGCACTTTTACATTGTCCAGTCTTTTCAATTCCTGGATCGGATCAATCCCCCTTGCCTGTACATCATAGCCGACATGGCAGCAGATATAATCCGGATTAAATTTTTCAACTTCCTTGCCTCTGGTTTCCATATCCCTGCAATTGCACATATCTATCAGTAACTTAACACCATGTTCCTTTGCCAGATCGGCTGCAGCCTGTATGGTGCTGTCATCAGAAACCGCCAAAACAGAAAACATATCACACCCTGCCTCAATAACAGACTTCGGGACTTCTCCACCGCCGTCCATCACTTTAATATCTGCAAATACCATTTTGTCCGGATATTTTTCTTTTACCGTTTTAACAATTTTTGCTCCCTCCGCAACAATAAGAGGGGTTCCCAATTCAATAATATCAACATATTTCGCTACTTTTTCCAAAACTTCCAATGTATGTTCCGTACTGAACAAATCCAAAGCAATCTGTAATTTTTTCATCTTTTTTCGGACCTTCGTCCATTCCTTCTTTCTTTAATTTTTAATATAAAAAATTTTTATTTTTCTGTCTGTTATTCAAAAATCAAGAGATCCATAATATCCTTTACATAGGCATCAGGATGCGGCAGATAATCAAACGCATCTGGATTTTCCTTAAAATTAAGGTATGCCGGTCTATGAAAATCAATACCCAATTTCGGGTTTTCTCTTACAGTTGCCATTTTCGGTTTCGGTAAGTCTGCATTCTTGTAATAATCATTTAATTTCAATTCTATTGCATCGTTTTTATCTTTCATAACAAAATACGTCATGCCATGATATGCTTTCACCGAATCATAAAGAACAGGACATTTTGTATAAGCCAGGTTGCTGAACACAAGCGGGCCATTGCCGATATTTACGGATGCGTGTCCATAATCCGGCGGAACAAGAAGCGTCTGCCCTGCCTTTACAGTAACCAAAATCAGATCCTGAATTCTAACCTGATCCGGATTCTCTTCAAAGTTATCCGACCGTTGCAGAATATACATTGCGGTTCCGGAAATCACCTCATAAACCTCCGGAAAAGTATGTGTCCTTTCCGTATTCCATCCATGGTAATGACCGGATGTTTTTTTACATTCTCCGTTGACCTGCCCCGGCATAACTACCGTAATATCATACCGGATATCCCTGGATACAAAAATATTTTCATCTTCCGGATACACAATGCCTCGATATGTATCATAATAATCTTCCAGGGGATTGCAATTGTTTTCATCCGCAAGAAGACCTTTCATGCCTGCCGTCTGCTTTCTTCCCATTCCATTGAACTTGAGCAGCCCGCTCAACGCTATAATACCCGTGCTGTTGTCCAGATAAAGCGGAAGACCGCTTCTTTCCAACTTTTCTACTTCCATCCATTTCTCCTTCGTTGCCTTCTGTTTATTGAGGCACTCCATGTCCCGAAAAGCAGGGGACATGGAGCAGCCATTCAATAAAGTATACAACATTATTTCTTATAATATGATATCAGTGCCAAAAGTAATATCACGGATTGCTCTGCACTTCGTGCTCCCGCAATCCTCCGGTTTTTCCCAGCTTTAAGAACCGTATCTATGATCGGGCAGTCTTTTTTGGCATATATGTTTGTTATTTCCCGGCCGACCATCATGGAAATCAATTCCATTCTGCCGGTTGATGCTGCCTCTTTCTGCCCGATAAACATTCCATCCCGGAAAACTGAAACACAGTCGCATATTTCAAAGATCTCTTCCATCCCGTGAGAAATTGTTGTTGATACATATATGGATCGCCTGTTGGCAGGAAATATCCGCCGAGCAGATCATACCAGGCAGGTCGTTCATGGAGTATAACTTAATCATTATCTATTTTCTTATTATATAAAGTTTTACTTTTTTTAATCGTGCAATTCTGTTTTTATCCTTCGTTTTAATATACTGCCCTATTTTATTGGTTTTGTCAACACTTAATTTGATTTTTATGTCGGCGTTTTTGTATGAAGTTTTAATTTTTTATCTACATAATAACTATTTTTTTATTTCTATAAAGTAAAACTTTACATTCAGGTGTAATTGTTGTAAAACTTTGTATAGGGCTGTAATATAAAAGATACCAAATAAAACCACGTGACGAGGTGTGCCATGATTTTAAAAGATATCAAAAAGTTTTATGGCCAGATGTTTGACGCAGAGCAGAAAGTTGCAGATTATATTCTTCAGAACCCGCAGAAAATTGTTCAAATGAGTATGGCTGAACTTGCCGCTGCCAGCGGCACAAGCGATGCTACGGTTATGCGTATGTGCCGTCATATCGGACAGTCCGGTTTCTACCAGCTGAAAATCGGCATTGCTGTAGAAACATCAGACCCCAACCTCGAATCCCGAAATATCACCGGCAGCAAAGCGCCAAAAGATGTTGTCGATTACGTGGAAGCATTCAGCGACAGCTTCTCGAATATGCCGAAAAGCATCAGTATGGAGCAGATCAACCAATGCCTGGATTTGATCTGCAAGGCAAATACCGTTTATTCATTCGCCTGGGGAAATACCAACACCATTGCTCAGGATCTCGGGCATCGATTTCTGCGTATGGGGATCAATACCTTCTGTTCCGACAACATCGAATATATTTTTCGAGGAATTATATTAGCTAAAAAGCATGATGTCCTGGTTGCCATCAGTCATTCCGGACAGTCCGTGTACACGATTGAAAGCATGAAGCTGGCCAAAGCACACGGTCTTTCCAATATTCTGATCACAAACTCCACCGAGGGGGCTGCAGCATCTTATGCCGATGTTGTCCTCTACTGTAATGTCAACAGCAATAAAACAAACGGCTGGGGAAATGAATGGGGCGGTGAGTCCCATGTGGCGGAATTAATGGTGATCGACATGCTGCTGTATTTTCTGAAAGAAAGAAAAACCAATATGAAAATCGGTCATAAGAGCGAGGAAATTCTGGCACAATTCAAACTATAAGAAGATGTGCCGCCAGAAAGGGAAAAATGAACCAAATGAGTATCCGTAAGGAATACCGTACTTTATCAGATGCAGTCGCAAAAGAACATGCACAGGTGTTTAAAAAATTGGATACAAAACAATTGGAGGATGCTATGGAAGCTATTATCAAAGCTCCTCATATATTTGTGTATGCGGCCGGAAGGGAAGGTATTTCTCTGCGCGGTTTTGCCATGCGCCTGGCGCACCTCGGGAAATCAGTCTCCTGGATTTTTGATGACACCGCAATCGGCATTGTACCGGGAGATCTCTATATCACTTCCGAAGGCAGCGGAAATGTAGGCTCCTTTACCTATTATCTAAAAAAGGTAAAAGCCGCCGGCGGAGAAATCCTGACATTCACCGGAAATCCGGATGGGGAACATGTGAAAAGATTTTCCGATCATGTTGTCTTTATCCGTGCAACCGCTTTTCTGGCGAACCGTGATGATGTAGTTCCAACCGTTCAAATGATGGGAAATCAATACGAGCAGCATCTGTATATGCTCTGCGACATTATTATCATGCTGCTTACGAAAAAGCTCGGACTTTCTTATGATGATCTGCAGGCAAAGCACAGAAATATAGAATAAAGAATTTGATCAACCATTATGAGGTAAAATCGTGGACGAATTTTTAATCGGAATTGATGTAGGCGGAACCAATATTAAGATCATGATCATGAAAAAGGATCTGCATATTTTTGCAGAGTGTTCCATCAAAACCAGGGTGGAATCCGGCTACGAAGTCATTTCGGACAACATGATCCGGACTATTGACAGCATCTTCCTCGACAAACATATTCATTCTCCCCGAATCCTGTTTATCGCAATGGGAATTCCGGGAACCGTGGATTATAAGAATGGCATCACCAGAGAACTCTCCAAGCTTAAATGGAACGGATTTAATCCTGCCTCAAAACTCGGAAAATATTATTCTGCGCCTGTGCGGATCGATAATGACGGAAACATCAATGCCCTCGGAGAATATTATTCCCGCAATCTGAAAAATGTAAATAACCTGGTCCTTTTAACGCTCGGAACAGGTGTCGGATCGGGGATTATTCTGGATGGTAAAATAATGCGGGGTTCCAACAGCATGGGCGGGGAACTCGGGCATATGACGATCATGGCGGACGGAGATGATTTATGTCTGTGCGGACGCCCGGGACATTTTGAAGCTTACTGCTCCGGCAGCGCTCTGATGAATTATACCCGTAAAATGATGGCCACGAATGAAAGTACCATCTTACATCAGTATATGAAAGAAGAAGAATATGACAACAGTATGGTAACCCGCGGATATAAGGAAAAGGATCCACTCTGCATTCAGATCATAAACCGGTATATCCGTTATCTTGCGGTCGGGTGTACAAACATTATGCAGATTTTGAACCCGGAAGTCATTCTTCTTGGCGGCGGAATTTCCAATGCATCCGATATTCTTCTCCCCGGCGTCAATGAACAGTGTAAAAAAATGGTTTTAAATGATTCCCAATACTGTCCTGTTGAAAAAGCTTCTCTCGGTTCCCGCTCCGGTATGTACGGCGCCTGCATCATGGCCGCCACAGAACTCGGGTTGGTTTGAGCTGATAAAAAAATCAGCAGCACACTTTCGTCAAAGTACAGATCATTCCGCGGAAAGATCGTGGTATTTTATTGATCGGTTATAGAGAATCTTTCTTAACAATAGCCTTGGTCGCGTCCTGTCACTTTGCTCCGTCGAATTTGTCCAGCTTTATCTCCATGTTCCCGTACTCTTATAGATAATCCTCTTTCATAAGGACCTTGTAATTGATCATATTGTCAACAATATCCACAATTGCATCTTTATCTTTATTCTTGATCGCTTTATAAAGAAGCCTGTGTGTTTTTAATGAAATCATAAATTTATCCAGTTCTTTGTTTTGATCATATTTCCTTTTTCGGGTAAGGATAATTTCTGCCAGATAATTCACCAATAGGGGATGCATTGTTTGATATGTAATTCGATACAGGGCATTATGAGACATTTCACATATTTTCATATGAATTTCAAAGTCTTTTTCTGCCATGACAGAAAGCAGCTCTGTTGATAAAACTTCCGTTGCATTCTCGTACAGTTCTTCATATTGCCCGCATAATATATTTAACTGTTTAAGTTCGCCATCTGTACGATTTTGGCTGGCGAGCATACTAAATCGTTTTTCTATGCATCCTCTGAATTCCTGGATATCATCCATCATATCCTGTGAAAAAATAATATTTGAAACATTATCAATATATTTTTCCAGGTTGAATGTTTTAACATACGTCCCGTCGCCTACTTTGGTATCCAATAATTCCAAGGCATTTAACTTTTGGATAGCCAGCCTGACCGTCAGTCTGCTGGTTCCGTATTCAGAAGCAAGATCGTTTTCTGAGGGAAGTTTATCTCCCGCTTTATATTCTCCCTTTTCAATGGATTCCCGTAAAGACTCTGTTACCTGGTCTACCAGATTTCTTCTTATTACCTTGTTTGGCATATTGATATCTCTCTTTCAAATCACCCTATGAAATATAATAGAAGCCTGATTCCAGATTTCCGGGCATTCATTTTTGTGTTTTTTTCAGTACTTCAACTAAAATCGCCGACATGATTTTCTGTACTTTTGCCATACTGCTAATTCCCAGCAGATTGATCAGGTAAAACAATACCAGGAAAAATATCGCACATGCTTTCGGATTAAGCTGTGGCCACAAAGAGTTTAAATACATTCCCAGTGACGTTCCCATAAGAGAAAGGCTTAGACACTGCGTCAGGTATGAAACTACATACATTCCCGCAAGTCTTTCACCACTCATTGCTTTAATTACTGAATATGCACCGCCTTTTACGATTATTGCGCTGGATAGAAATACATATGGCACAACCATGATAAAGCCAATAATTACAGCAATGCCATAGGCTATCCATGCAGAACGACCTGTCACGCCAACCGCCTGTCCCACTAATGTAATGACCCCGGCCCCAATAACTTGCCCAACACCAAGCGCTAAAAGTTCGCTTTTTCCTAAAGTACCGCGTTTATGAAGAAGCTGATGTTCGACTTTCCCTGCCATAAAAACCTCCTTTTTATAATATCTTAATTATGAAAACAGCTTATCCGGAAAGAGATACTTGTTCGCTTGTTCGCTAAGCTATTCTTTATCCACATAATATACTCATCCTTTTTACTTTTCAACCGGCATAGTATACAAAGCTTGCCTGAATCTATTAGCTATTTGTCACAAGAAGAAGTCTCCACAAGGCGGCTATATGGAGTGGTTCCAAAGACCGTGACTGCTTCAACGTATGGGAAAAATCCGCACTTTATCAATCCGCCGGAAAATATTAAGGTTCTGTGGGCTTACGCACCGGTTTTGAACAAAAAGTGAAATTATATTTTCAAAATTTTCGATGAATGTGCGAACAAAGGGATGTTCAAACCAAAAAGGGCGAAACCTGGCAGCCTGACAAGCTGTGGTTTCGCCCATTTTCATTGCCTGTGTATTTTTACAATAATTCGTATCCTGATTGTAATTCGTTCTCTTTAAATTTTTGTATGCGGGGTTTCATCAGAGGCAGATATGGTTTGTGAATCCGCAAAACGGGTAGATTATATATTCCATACCTTTTGCGGGCCCGCTGCAAGCCATCAGTCTACTAAATAGAAAGGACACGCTTTCCATATGTCTTAGTTTCCTGCCGATGTTTCCGCAGATGCACTCTGCGTCTGCGGCTCGGGCTCCTTTGTCACAGACCCCTTTGTGTCAGACTCTTTTGTGACAGACTCCTTTGTCACGCCCGGCCCCTGTTCTTCCGTTGTCGCCACCGTGATCGCGGCATTGGTGGCGGTTGTGCTGCTCTCCGTCGATGCCGACTCCCCGGTTTCCGTTGTGAGCGTTTCAGCCGCGGAATCCGCCGCATCATTCTTTGTCTGTTCCGCTGCAGTTTCTGTCACAGGTTCGGTTTCTCTGTACCCGGTCGTTTCAGACGTGTCTGTTGCCTGATAGCCGGATTTGCTCTTTAATTTTTGCTCGATTTCATCTGCCGTATTATTGATATAATCTCTTCCCGACCGATCCCCGGCGTGATCATCAATTTCTTTTCCGCTCGTCTGTACTGCCGTGGAAGGCGTATAGCCGTCCGTTCCGTACAAAAAATCATGCAGGGCCGAAACATTTTCGGCAAACCCGTCGGCAAAAACAAAATCATTTCCCGATACGGTCTTGCAGAATTTTGTTCCCGGAAATCCGGCCGTTGACGCGATGCTGTATTTTCCGATCGTTTTCCCCATCTCGATCAGCTTATCGGTATCAATGGACGATGCCGTCTCCGGGAAAACCGTTTCGATCAGATTGTTCAGCACCGAAAAATTTGCGGATTTGGCTTTATCCATCAGCTGCTGCAGCACATCTCTTTGTTTCTGCGTCCTTCCGAAGTCATCCACATCATACCGGATCCGGCAGTACGCCACCGTCTGTACCCCGTCAAGATGCTGCAGGCCGGAATGGGTCAGCTGCATAGTACCTATTCCCGTCGACTTCACCGTTTCGGTGATGTACCCGTTGATCCACTTCATCTGCTGTGAGGTAACATCGATATCGGTTCCCCCAAGTATGTTCACCGCATCCGCAACCGTTTTCCAGTTCACGGCAATGTAATCATCTATCTGAAGATCCAGATTCTGATTCAGCACGGAAACGGCTTCTGCCGGCCCTCCTTCGGCATACGCGGAATTGACCTTTCTGAAGCTCTTCTTTATTTTGAAACAGGTATCTCTGTAGACTGACGCGATCTTGATGGCTCCGGAATCATTGTCTATGGAGACGATCATGATGACATCGGAATTTGCATTCTCGATCTTCTTGCTTCTTCCGTCAAGCCCGAAAAGAGCAATCGTCCACCGGCCTCTCATACCCTGCACCGTGGGTTCGGAAAGATTGCTGTTTGTCATGTCATGGACTTCCTGTTGGGCAACCCTTTCCACCGATGAAATACTTTTGGAAAGACTGTGCACTTCACCAATAATGATGACAGCTGCCGCAGCGGCGATTATTACGATTATAACAATAATCCATTTTCGTATCCTGAATTTTCCGGTCTTCATTTGTCTGCCTGCGTCCTGGTTATCCATATCTTTTTCCTGTTCGGATTATTCTGTTCGGATTATTCTGTTCGGGTTATTCTGTTCGGGTTATTCTGCTCGGGTTATTCTGTTCGGGTTATTCTGCTTCCTTAATGTAAATCCATTATGTCCGATAATCCCGATATTTTCAAGAAATTGTTTTGGTTCGGAAGCCCGCTTGGAAATACCTGCCAAAACACACCGGTCATATCTTTAAAAAGCCATAACAGCACCGTCTGTGAAATCTTCCGGCCGCTGCCCCATGCTGTCTTACTCTTTGCCTGCGGTCCCAGTCCGGCTTTCCCCCCTGCGGCCCCGGTCCGGCTTCCCCCCTGCTGTCCTGCCCTGCCTGCGGTCCCGATCCGGCTTTCCCCCTGCTGTCCTGCCCTGCCTGCGGCCCCAGTCCGGCTTTCCCCCTGCTGTCCTGCCCCCCCTGCGGCCCCGGTCCGGCTTTCCCTTCTGTCCGTATTATCCGATGCGGGAAGAAACGTCCCGCCCCCGCCTCACGAATGATTTGCCGAAAAAACATTCCTCTTGTGTTTTAATGACATGTGCTTCGGAAGGCCTCCTGCGGAATACGGCGTAAGAGAACCGATCACCAGCGGTTTTGCATAGTTCAGGAATTCATCGGTAACGTAAGTCCCGTCTTCCGAGATCCAGGAACGCGGCATTTTTCTCTCGATATTTGCCACCTCATGTACATCGGCAAGCTCATAGGTTACGACATACGGTTCCCGGGTAATCACCCTGAGCGCTGCCATTTTCCCGCTTTCACCGGAGATGGCTGCATCGCATGCAACATAGCCCGCATTGTACGCTTCATCCACATCCACCCGGGAAGCCATGTGAGTAGCACAGCGCTGCAAAATGGAAAACTCGATCGAGCGTGTCTTGAAACCGGTTTCTTTCGCGATCATATTGGCAAGAACTTTTCCGCAGCCGGAAAGCTGACGATGACCAAAAGCATCTACAAAGGCATAGTCTCCGGCAAGTTCACATACCAGCGTTCCGTCCGCAAGCTTTAGTCCCTCTGATGCCGCAATCACAATAGATTTCTTTTTCTTCAAAAGTTCTTTTACCCGGTTCACATAGGCATCCGGATCAAATGGAATTTCCGGAAAATAAATAAGATCCGGACCGTCACAGTCGGAATCCCTTGAAAGAGCGGCGGAAGCGGTCAGCCATCCGGCATTGCGGCCCATGATTTCAACCACGCAAAGCTTCGGCTCGGTTGCCCCAAAACTTTCATTGTCGCAAATGATTTCCTTCATGGAAGTGGCAATAAACTTTGCCGCCGATCCATATCCGGGAGTATGATCCGTGATCGGAAGATCATTGTCAATGGTCTTCGGAATGCCCATGAACTTCTGTTCCTTTTGATACGCATGTGCATAATCCGATAGCTTCTTGATGGTATCCATGGAATCATTCCCGCCGATATAAAGAAAATACCGGATACCGTATTTTTCCATGACAGCAAACATTTTCTCGTAAATCTTTTCATTGCCCTGTATATCCGGGAGCTTATATCTGCAGGAACCCAGAAAAGCCGCCGGCGTTCGTTTCATCAATGAGAGATCATTCAGGTCATAAAGATATTCATCCAGATCAATGATATCCTCCATCAGAAAACCTTCGATCCCGTGATGCATGCCGTACACCTTATGAATTCCTTTTGCCTTTGCCGCCTTAATGGCACCTGCAAGGCTGGAGTTAATGACCGCTGTTGGACCTCCTGACTGACCAATGATCACATTATCCATATCTCTCCTTTTTTCTGCCTGTGTTTTCCCGTTTCCCGTTTTCCGCTTTCGTGTTTTTCCTAAAACGCCTGTCCGCCGGCCGATGCAGTTGATTGCCTTTTCTCCGCCTGCATTCACCTGCCTTCCACGATTGATCTGTTTTACTTTCCTTATTCAGTATAATCTTTTAAAACAACAAATACAGCAGTTCTCCTGTTTTTTTGAAGATGGATATGAAACTTATTTTTTCACCGGACCCGACATATACGCATCCATTGATTCCGCCACTTTCTTGGAATAACGCATCGCTTCTACGACAGTCTTTGCCCCACGGACAACATCGCCGCTGGCAAAAATTCCTTCATGCGTTGTTTTCCCTTCCGCGTCAGTCCAGACAAGTCCGCTTTTTGTTGTCGCAATTCCTTCCGTTGTGTTTACAATTTTATCTTTAGGCCCCTGGCTTACAGCAATGATTGTTGTATCAGCCGGACAAAGTTCCGGCTGTTTATAGCTTAGGACATTTCCATCCTCATCAAAAACAGCCTCTCGAAACACAGGACCTGCTTCGCGGATTTCTTCCGGCATCATCCCGTTTCGAAACTCAACACCATCTGCTTTCGCGTAATCCTGTTCCCTCTGGCTGGCCGCAATAGTATTTCCTCTTGCATAAATCGTCACAAAGCGGCAGTTTTTTCGTAAAGCTGTCCGTGCAACATCCATTGCGGAATTTCCGGCCCCGATAATAGCGACATGATCTCCGAGATGATATACATCCGGGTTTATCAGATAGTCAATGGCAAAATGGACATTTCCAAGACTTTCTCCCTTAATCCCCAGTGTCTTGGAGCGCCATACCCCGGTTCCGATAAAAACAGCTTTATAGTCATCCCGAAACAGGTCATCAATGGTAAGGGCTCCTCCTATTGTGGTATTTGGCCGGATCTGAATGCCGAGCTGAACCATTTTTTCTTCATATCGGTCAAGGATACTTTTTGGCAGACGGAACTCCGGAATCCCGTAACGAAGAACACCTCCAATCCTGTCCCTGCTTTCAAACAGCGTAACATCATACCCCTTCTGGGCAAGACGTATTGCAACGGTTATTCCGGCAGGGCCACTTCCGATAATGGCTGCCTTTATTCCCTTTTTTTCCTCTTTCTTCAGTTCAAGTTTATCAAAGCAGGTGTCTGAAATATAATTTTCGATACTTGAAATATGGATTGCACTTCCCTTTATTTTCTGTATGCAATGCCCTTCACACTGATTTTCGTGATTGCAAACCAATGAACAGACAATACTCAGCGGATTGTTTGCAAATAGGATATCTCCCGCTTCATTCATTTTCCCGTTAAGCAGCAGACGAATCATATCCGGAATCGGTGTATGCGCAGGACATCCTTCCCGGCACTTCGGATTCTTACACTGTAAACAGCGTCTGGCTTCATTAACTACATGTACGGCCATAATTAAAATCCCTTCTTTGTAGGTATTAACCTCTTCTTATTGATGTCAGAAACCAATCTGTTTTCCTGCAGCTTATAAGCCAAAAGCGCAACCGGTATGCTGAGCAGTCCACCCAGTATCTTACAGGCTGCCATCGGAAAAACCAATTCCGGTTCGATACCGGCACAAAACCCCAAATGATCACCAAGTGCAAATGCCGCACAGCAGGTAAATGCAAAATTCACTGTTTTTCCCTTATCATCCATATTTTTAATCATGCTATAAGTCGGGATGCTGTTTGCCAGTGTAGTGATCAGACCCGCAGCCGCTATTTCGTCGATCCCCATCAATTTTCCAAGCTTTGCCAACGGCTTTGCGGCAAGCTTTGTTATGACATATACCATCGGATAAGCACCGGCGAGCATGATTGCAATACTGCCGATGGTATTAAATGACGCAGAAATGGGTTCTGTCCCCCTGATAAGTGTGATTCCTGTCAAAGCAGAAACAATTGCATGAACCAGCGATAAAGTAATGATGGTCATCATCAATTTTGCAAAAACAGCAAATCCTTTTACCATCCCATCCGGGAAAAATCCCAACCCCAACGCAATCAATGCCGCAATAAGAAAGACAGGGACCATATTAACAAGAACCATTGAAATACGATACCCGGCTATCAGACCTCCGATCACGCAGGCAAAAGGTATTACAATCAATCCGCTCAAAGTACCCAATGCCAGATAACGGATATCCTTTTTATGAATGATACCCAATGCAACAGGAATCCCGAATGCCAGCGTAGGTCCCATCATGGATCCCAGAATAACGGAAGAGTAATTGGCAATGTCTGCATTTCCCGTCACGGAATGTGCCAGTGCATAGCCGCCTGTATCAATAGACAGAATAATAGATCCAGCCATGACCGGATCTGCACCGAACATATGGAAAAACGGACCCAGCAGCAGTTGAATCCATTTGCCCAGTAACGGAGCCATGCAATTTATCCCGATCATGCTCAGCGCACAGGGACCCATGGCATGAAATCCTTCTTCAAATTTTGCGCCCAGACCAAATCGATTGCCAAGGATACGGTCTGCTGCACCCAGTATCATAAAAAAAACTATAATATAGATAATGATCCGATTGATATCCATTTATCCCTGTGACCTCCGTTTCTTTTAAAGAAATGGGCATCTTTGCGGATGCCCATTTCTTCAGGTGCCGATATTTTTTTGTGTATTGTTGCAGCAATTAAAGGGTTATAACGTTAATTCCCAGGTACTTGCAGATAATCTGCATCTGCTCCGCAAAATCTCCTTCTTTTACAACAATATGATGATGGAGACCTGCATCAATCATTTTTTTGACAGCTTCACTTGGTTTTACGCCATCCAGCCTGAGTTTGACTAAAAGTTTCTCTCCTCCATTGACCCACTCTTCATGTGCTGCCGGCAGAACAGAGCCGTTTGCAACAAGCATCTGATAATTTCCGGCTGTACCCTGAAGGTCACATACCGTGCAGTGCTCCATAGGTTTAAGTGGCGTTCCCACAAAACATCCGTTTTCTCCGGAAGGTGAAACCTGTACCTGGTCAATTGACTCTGCAAGGGAAGCGGGGGTGCTTCCTTCATGCGCTATCTTCAGGTAATTTTCCTCATCACTGTAGCTCCCGATTTCTCCCAGGGCACAGCATCCGCCTTGTGCCGCAGCATTCAGAACATACTTTACAACTGCATGCGCAATATCTCCCTCTGTATCCAGAATATATCCATCTTCTTCAATCCAGCTGCTTGTCTGATTCATAAGACCACCATATTTCGGATAACATTCCGCAGCTATTACCTCAATACCGGTTTTTTCCATCATCCTTTTCGTTGCCATATAAACTTTTGTCATCCAGATCATGGTTTCTTTCCTGCAAAGCACTTTTCCCGTGTGATCTTTCAGGCTTTCAAATACCTTTTCTGCATCATTGTCACTGATTTTTTCTGCTTCATCTGTAATTTCTTCCATTTCCATATGTACCAGTGTCGGACCAAATTTCAGGCTGAATTCCCATTCTTCAACTGTCATATCCTGCGGTCCCGCAACTCTCCATGTCTGACGCGGTCCCAACAGTGCCAGACGCATGGTATTGATTTTCTTAATCAGCTGTCCGGCAACCGCCACTTTTTTTACTTTTTCAACGACATCTGCCTCTTCGGGCATTCCATAAACATATTCAAACTGTATTCCTTCTGTCTTCAAAACAGAGCCAAAGTTCTGTACACACCCGATTGAAAATGTTTCCGTATAGGGGACTGCCCAGAAAACCGTAGGTACATTGAGTTCATGGATGAATATATATTTCAGGGAATCACATACCCACGTAACATCCATGATCGCGACCGCTTCAATTCCGTCCGCCTTAAGCTGATCACACACACATAATGCATCCGTGACCGTATATACAGCTGTTTTAGCGACCTTAACATCCATTCCCTGTTTGACCATTGCTGCTTTTGCATTTTGAATCAATTCATCATAACGCTGTCCCCCGCTTTCGCAGTGGGAACAAACACCTATCAGTCCGATAACCGGTTTATTCATAACTTCCTTTCCTGACAATTTGTCATGTGTAAGAGGATTTACATCTTTTTCAGAATGTCACATACTTTTTCAAGGTTTTCTTTTACATCTCCATCTTTTACAAAATTGGCTGTAAAAAGAGCGCTGCCCATGGTAAAAAGCCACGGATCCATTTTTTTGACCTTTTCCAAACGTTCTTCACTTCCTATAGATCCGGCAAGGACCGTCGGCAGAGAACTTCTTTTGATGAATTCTGCGCTTAATATCTCCGGATCCCCCTCCGTATATCTGTATCCAAGCAGATCAATGCCATACACCCCCTTTTTCTTATATTCTTCTGCCTGTTCTTCCATGAAATCAACACTTCCCTCCAGAATGGAAGGACTCCCGGAAACTTTTCCGACAAAAGGAAGATATTTTAAATGATTCTTCTTTGCATAAGCTGCAACACTGTCATACAGGATGGTCCCCATAAGGTAATCAAACCCGCATTCAACCGCAAGTTCGGCTCCGCGAAGGCATTCCGGCTCTGTATAGGTAACGACTTCAAGGAATGTGGTTTTTCCGGCTTTCTTCATCGTCTGGCAAAGTACTTTCATTTTTTCCGGTTCCATTCCCACATCCTTAAATCCCCAGTTTCCAACCGGAAGATCCTTGCATTCTTCAAATATTTCCATCGCATTTTTCACCGTCATATCATTGTGAGTCAACATAACAATCAATTTATTGAGCATTTTCTCTCCTTTCAAATTTTGCTTCTTTTACTTTTTGTTTCCTTTTGTTTTCTATGAATAATTTACAACATCGGATACTTTGCGTCGATTATCTCGTTTGCTTTCAATATTTCATTACTTGCTCTGCTGATTATGAAAGCAAGAAATGTAATGTGATATCCTATAATGCAAATTCTCTTTTTCAAATAAATTGCAAATACATAATACAAAAATGCATATTATAAAAGCAGGGCCGAATATTTTCTATTCAGTCCTGCTTCATATTTACAATTTGGGAATTCTGTAATCTGTTACTGTACTGCTACAAATGCACCGCCCTTTGCCTGCATGGGCTGAACCTTCGCAAGAGTATTGTCTCCGTTATCATCAAAGTCAATGTCAACCATAACACCGCCTTTGTATACCTCATTTTTTTTGATCCAGTCTACCAGTTCCTGACCCTTAAGATCCGCAGCCTCCGGATTGGAAAGTGCATCTTTCAACATAAAGATCAGGTCATAGTTACCGGCACTCCATTCACCCGGGAGCGTCCCCTTTGAATATGTTTTATAACTTTCTACAAACTTCTTTTTGTTCTCATTGACTCCCGGTGCAGATGTATCAGGGCAGAAACTTGCTACACTGATAAATCCTTCTGCAGAATCTCCAGCAATTTCAATCAGCTGACTATTAGAGGTGCCTGCGCTGCCAATCCGTCCGTAATCCTTCCAACCAAGCGCTGCCGCCTGTTTTACAAAAAGTGCTGCCGGACTATACTCACAGCTGAAAATCACACAGTCTGCCTTTGCACCGCGGAAAGTTGTAATGGCAGAAGAAAAGTCTTTTTCTGTTGAAGGATCAATCTGTGCGGAAGCAACAACATTAATTCCTTTTTCCTTAAACAACTTGGATGCAAGCTGGAAATTAGTTGTATCCGTTTCTGCCGTTGTATAGAAAATCGCAATATTCTTATATCCCTTATCTATAGCGAGCTGGCACTGCTGCTCAATCTGGATACTGTCTCTTGCACAAGCCCGCATATACATTTTAAAGCCCTTATTGGTCATAAAATCCGCTGTATTAACACCGGAAAGAAAAGGAAGATTTGCAGCCAACAGTGTCGGATATGCTGCCTGAGAGCATCCGGAAGAATTGGAAGCAATAACAAAACGATAGTTTCCGTCTGCGGCTATTTTCTGTGCGCATATCACAGTCTGATTGGAATTGTTCTGATCATCAAAAGTATCAAAAGCGATTTTTTTTCCATTGATACCGCCTGCCGCATTGATCTCATCAACCGCAATCTGACAACCATACTGTTCCTGCAGACCGCATGCAGCATTATCACCGGTCATTGCCGCAATCAATGCAAACCGGATAGAGTCATTGCCTGCTGCCCCCGCACTTTTGGATGCTGATGATGAATTGCCTGCCGCGGTTGTTGCCCCCTGAGAAGCACTGCCGCATCCGCTGATTGAACCGATAACAAATACTGTAGATAGAAAAATTACTGCAACCTTTCTGATTCTCATAAATACTTTCCTCCTTAAACTTTCTTTTAATTGCCGCCTAAATATGCTTTTTTAACTTCATCACTCGTCAGCAGATTTTCTGCTGAATCATGAATTGTTATATTTCCGACCTCGATTACATACCCCTGATCAGCAATTTTCAAGGCCTGTTTCGCATTCTGTTCCACCAGAAAAATCGTTGTTCCTTCCCTGTGGATCTGGTCAATGATGCGGAACACTTCAGACACGACTAACGGTGCAAGTCCCATGGACGGTTCATCCATCAGCAAAAGCTTCGGTCTGGACATCAATGCCCTGCAGAGTGCAAGCATCTGCTGTTCGCCTCCGGAGAGTGATCCGGCTTTCTGATTCTGGCGTTCCTTAAGTCTCGGAAACCACTCGAAATATTTATCAATATCGGCATTTACCTCTTTATCCCTTCGGATAAATGCTCCTGCCCTGAGATTTTCAAGGACGGTCTGCCTCGGAAATACATGTCTGCCCTCCGGGCAATGTGAAATACCGAGTTGTACAATTTTTTCTGCAGACATATTGGTAATATCGGTTCCGTTAAACAGGATTTTTCCGGAAGCTGCTTTGATTGCCCCTGACAGTGTATTTAAAAGTGTCGTCTTTCCCGCACCGTTTGATCCGATCAAAGTCGTTAACTGGCCCTCTTCTGCAGAAAGGCTGATTCCCTTTAATGCAGCAATTTCTCCATATTTGACAATCAGATTTTCAACTTCGAGCAGCATTAATTTTCCTCCTTCCCAAGATAAGCCTCAACAACCTTCGGGTCCTGTTGTACAACATTTGTTTCTCCGACCAGAAGCAGTTTTCCGAAATTCAGGACCGCGATCCTGTCACATAGACTCATCATGAATTTCATATTATGTTCAATAACAATGACTGCAGGACCCCGTTTCCGAATTCTTTTAATCAGTTCCATCAGCTCCATTGTTTCCTGTTCATTCATGCCTGCACTGGGCTCATCGAGCATGATCAGTTTTGGATCACTTGCCAGTGCCCTGCCGATTTCTACCAGTCTCTGATGTCCGTAAGGAAGGCTTCCCGCATATTCATTCGCAAACTTTTCAATCCCGAGAAATTTCAGAATCTCATAACCTTTTTCTTCTGCCTTCTTTTCTTCTGCCTTTTCTTTTTTATTGCCCATGAGAATACTGAAAAGATCCGTTTTGATTGTATTATGCATTCCGACTTTCAGATTTTCGATAACCGTCATATCTCCGAATACCCTGATGTTCTGAAATGTCCTTGAAAGTCCGTTTTTACTGTAATCAGTTGTTGATTTCTGTGTGGAATCCTCGTTATTAAAATACACTTTTCCGGAAGACGGTGCGGAAAATCCGGATACCACATTGAACAGCGTTGTCTTCCCTGCTCCATTTGGTCCGATCAGCCCAAAAATTTCATCATCCATAATTTCAAGGCTGATATTCTGAAGTGCTTTCAGACCTGCAAAATTCTTCGATACATCATCTATTTTTAATATTGTTCCCATCGTCTTTACCTCACGAGAGTTTTAGTAGCCGATTATTTTATATTCCATCCGTTTCACTGTTGAAGCTCTGATTGTCTTTTTTTGCCTTTTTTATATACGGCATCCATAACCTTATCCTTAACCCCTCCGCGGCCAAGCAGGCCATTCGGTGCAAAGAGCATCAATACCACCATCATAATACCCATGATCAGGAGTCTGTATTGATAAACCCCCCTGGAAATTTCAGGCACGACCACCAAAATCAGGGATCCCAGAATAGATCCCGGCAGGCTTCCCAATCCACCCAGAATTGCCATTTGCAGTTCAATCAGGGATTCATCTATTGTATACAGCGCAGGTGAAATAAAGGTTGTAAGATGCGCCAGCATTGCTCCGCCAATTCCTGTAAAGAAGGATGCAATAATAAAATTATTCAGCTTATAGGCTTTGACATCAATTCCGGCATATGCCGCTGCAATCGGATCATCCCGTAATGCCATATATGCACGGCCCATTTTTGATTTTGTGATTCGTTTTATCGCTATATAGCAGATAATCAGGACTACAAGACAGAAGTAAAAGATCGACCTTGGTGACTGCAATGTATAGCCAAAGAAAGAGGGTCTGGAGGTGCTGAATCCGAATGAACCGTTTGTTACCGCATACCAGTTTTGAAACAGTTTCCTGCAGATTTCCGAAAAACCGATCGTAATCAATGTCAGGTAATCAAAAGATGAATATCGGCAAAGCAGTCCCAGAAATGCGCCAAGCAATGCAGAAAAAAGACCACCGCACAAAAATGCAATAATAAACGGAACATGCAATGAAGTAAAAAGAATTGCGGAACAGTAACCGCCCAAACCGACAAATGCCGCCCGTCCGAAATCAAGCTGTCCCGAAAAACCGACGATCAGGTTGATACTGAGTGCGATCACACTGTAAACCAGAACATTGCAGGCAATGGTAAGCGCATAGGAATTGGTGACAAATAATGGAAATATGATACAAAGTACTAAAAGTACCGGTACACATAATTTTTTGTATATATTTTTCATAATGCGCCTCCTTATATCTTTTCAGCTGAAGCTGCCGGGAACATTCCCTGGGGTCTGAGAAGAATAAAGACGATGAATATTCCCCAGACAAACACATCTTTATAGGTTGAGGAAACATAAGCTGAAACAAAGGTTTCCGCAGCTGCCAGTGCAAACGCTCCGACAATTGCACCTTTCAGGCTTCCGATTCCTCCCCAGATACTTGCCATCCAGGCTTTCATGGTGCCATAGGAAAACCCTATCCCCATGAAAATAAACTGATAATACTGGCAGAATAAAAGACCGCCGATTACGCCAAGCGCAGCGCCCAGCCCATATACCAGAGCAACTACCTTATTTACCGGTATGCCCATCAAAGACGCTGTTTCCGTGCTTTGCGAAATGCAGATAATACCCTGTCCCCACTTGGTATGCTTTAATGCAAGGCTGATCAGGACCATGAGTACCAGCGCGATCACAAAGATATAAATCTGCAAGGTTCCGATTACGGCATTACCGATTTTTACACTTCCCGTTTTAAAAATACTCATGTTAAACGGATAAGTTTCCGAACCCCAGATCAATTGAATTGCATTTCTCATAATATATGCAATTCCTACTGCTGAGATCGTCGGTGCCACTCTTCCTGCCTTTCGAAGCGGCCGATAGGCAAAACGCTCCACCGCTACATTCAGAACAAAACCGACAAGACAGCCCAATAGAATTGCAATAAGAGGATTGATCTGGTCCATCAGCATAAAAGTAACAAAACATCCGACAGCATATACATCACCATGTGCAAAGTTCAATTTTTCAAGTACACCGTAAACCATGTTATAGCCGATTGAAAGAAGTGCGTACACCGCTCCTACGCTCAGCGCGTTGATCAATATTTGCAGGAACATACCTTGTACTTCCTTTCTGTATTTATTTATTTTCCCTGTTTATTCACTTTCTTTTTTTACTTTCTTTTTTTCTTCTCTTATTTACTTCCTTTTATCTAAATTTACATTATTTAGGTGTGGGTTTCAATTATCATTGTTGTCTTTTACATCTCAATTTTTGTCATGGTTTTATTGCTTGGTTGTTTTTCCCATTAGTTCCTGTATTTTCAGCACGTTTTTATCGTATTTAATATGGCAAATCTGCACTTTGCATATTTTAACCATGCATTACATTTATTGCTTTCTGTTTTTATAAAATCCACTTCGTTATTTTCTGAGCAAAATCTGATATGGATGTTCATCGGACAAAGAAACGTCGGAGCCAGAGCCTGCTTCGACGTTTTCATTTGTCATGAAGGATTATCTTTTATATTCATTTTAAGCCGGCAATCTTAAGTACATTTTCGATTGCCTTTTCATCTTCTGCAGTTGCAGGAAGAATGGGAAGTCTCGGATCTCCTGCCGGATGACCGACCATTTCCGTAGCCTTTTTCAGAAGCGCCGGGAAATTGGTCTCGCTGCCGATTACCGCTGTTAAAGGTGCAATATCCCAGTAGATTCTCTGTGCCTCTGTGATTTTACCGGCTTTAACCAATTTCATAATGTCAAGCACCTGTTTCGGTGCAACGTTTGCAGTAGCCAGAATAATCGCCTGAAGACCGATGGCACAAGACGGGAGGGTAAGATCATCGCAGCCCGTGAAGAGTGTTATTTCATCTGCACTGTATTTTCTGAGTATACTGGCAAGAAACGGAAGGCTTCCACTGGTTTCCTTCATTCCAACCACATTAGGAATCTGAATCAACCGTTCAAATAACTCAAGCGTAATGTTAATCCCTGTTGCCGCGGGATGATTATACAGAACAAGCGGAATACCGACTTCATTCAATACTTCAAAGTGCTTTACCATTCCGTCATCCGTTGTATTGCCGATCGGGGAAAGAACAAGTGCTGCGTCAGCTCCCGCATTCTTTGCATCCTGTACCATTTCCAGTGTTGCTGCAGTGGTCTGTGCACCGGCACCCGCGATAACATATCCGTTTCCGATGGCTTCTTTACATGCTGTGATCCCTGCTTTTCTCTCTTCTCTTGTCAAAAACGCATGCTCTCCGCTTGAACCGCTGAAAGCTACCCCTGCGCATCCGACGCTCATGTAGTATTTCACATTTTCCTTCAGCGCTCCCAAATCCATACTTCCGTCTTTTTTAAAAGGTGTGATCAGTGCCGGATATACGCCTTTAAATACAATTGACTTCTTCATAAAATTTCCTCCCTTATTTTATTTATAATTTTAGAATTTGTACCTTTTTTACATAAGTTCGATAACATGCTCAAGATTCTCCCTGAAATCTCCATTCTGTCGAAACTTCCGGGTAAAAAGAGCCGTCCCGATCGTAAAAGCCCACGGATCCATTTTCTTAACAGCTTTTATCTTTTCGTCTGAATCAATTCCACCGCTGAGACATACCGGGTTCTGCGCATTTTTTATGTATGTTTCACAAAGCTTCAGTTTGTTTCCGCCTTTGTAGCGATATCCCGACAGGTCGGTTCCAAAAATCCTTTTTTCAGAAATGATCCGCTCCTGTTCCAGCATTTCTTTTACAGTCCCCCGAAGAATGCGGGGATTCCCGGTAATGTTTCCTACATAAGGACAATACCTTTTTCCTGATACCTTCAAATACTCAAATACTGCATCATAATATAAAGTACCGAACAGGTAATCAAAATCACATTCCACGGCAAGCTGTGCACTTCTCATACAAGCTTCCTCCGTAAAACTTACGGCTTCCAGGCATGCAATTTTGCCGGCTGCTTTCAGAACATCTACAAACTGTTTCATAGCCGCCGGAACCAACCCGTGATCCTGAATACCCCAATAGGTAACAGGCATATCCCTGCAGCTTTCAAAGATCTCCAATGCATCCGGAACCGTGACATCCTTCTTTGTCAGCATTACGATCAGATTTGACATATAGTTCTCTTTCTCCGTCTGACTTTTTACTGTTTCCTCATGTCTGTATGTTATCATTCCGGGATGGCCAAGTCGATTATCTCTCTTGTGTTGGATATTGCATATTTTGCTTTCATCAGGTCCTGTGTTTCCTCTTGTAAAAAATATGACATGATAATTTATCCGTATTGTATACATTTCTCATTTCCATTGACAGGCAGCTGTTATCGTTTTATTATTACATTAAATGCACTGATCATTACATTTCTTGTTCATTTCCGTTTTGTGATATTCGGAAAGGAGAAATTATGGCATCCGTTTTTCTTTCACACGCCAATACCTATGAAGGTGATTACTGTATTATAAAAAGAACTCCCTCCGAAGAATATTTGGAGGGCTATCATTATCATGATTTTTATGAAGCTCAGTTTTATTTCTGCAAAAATCAGGATGAACATATCGGAACCATTATGCTTGGGGATGAAATGTATATGATCAAAAGCGGGGATGTTTTTCTGATAAACATGTTTGATTCCCATTATATTCAGATGAAACCCGATAAAGATTATAACCGGTACTGTATTTCCATTTCTCCTACCCTTATGATGTTTATCTGCGATGAACACTCCAATCTGTTCAACATATATAATAAAGATAACCACCATTATCCTCTGATGCATATGACGGAAAAACAGCAGAATTCATTCCTGCATATGTATCGGGATTTTGAAAACCAACTGAAAGAACTGGATCAGGGAAAAGGATTTTTGGAACAGTCTCTTCTATTCGGAATTATAGCCCTGCTTTACAACATGTATTATTCCAAGGAAGAACTTCCTCATACGGATTCCCTGCACATGACGGCACTGACAAAGCTGGTTCGTTATATAGATGATCATCTTTCGGAGGATCTTTCTCTCAGTACACTTTCTGAAGCGGCAAATTTCAGCACTTTTCATCTTTGCCGTATTTTTAAGAAAAGCACAGGCACCACGCTCAATAAATACATTGTTTCAAAACGAATTGAAACGGCAAAGCTGCTCTTAGCCGGTCAAAATACCATCCAAAATATCAGTAAATCCGTAGGGTTTAATAATTATAATCACTTTTACCGCTGCTTTAAGCAGATCTCCGGTATGAATCCGGCAGAATACCGTGAATCTCTGCATGCTGACCCAAAAAACAATAAATGACTGCATGCAAAAAGGTCTCCCGAACAAAACTGTGAACGGAAGGCCTTTTTATGATTTGTTATTTTAATTACCGGCTCCATTTCTGCATGGCTGCCCCGCGCTCCGGCGGCAGGCAGTTATCCGCATAAATCTTCATGAAACCTTTTTTAATTTTTGATGGCGGAAGCACCAGATTTTTTTTACGTTCAGCCAGAACTGCATCGGAAACTTTCAGTTCCAGCTTCCTTTCCTCAATATCGATCTCTATCAGATCTCCGTCTTCGATCAGACCAATCACTCCGCCTACAGCAGCCTCCGGGGAAACATGTCCTACAATAGGCCCATGACAAAAACCGGAGAACCGGCCATCCGTGATCAGGGCAACACTTTCATCCAGACCCAGATTTATAATTGCCTCCGTTGCTTCCATTATTTCAACCATACCGGGTGCTCCTACCGGTCCGCAATATCTTACCACCACTACATCTCCCGGTTTTACCTCTTCCCGAATAATGGCTGCATGTGCATCCCGGTCGCTGCAGTAAACCTTTGCCTTCCCCGTAAAATGATGCATGGCAGGCCTTACCGTGGAAGACCGTATAACTGCTCCGTGAGGAGACAGATTTCCTTTCAGGATGGCAAGCCCGCCGTCTTTCGTCATTGGATTTTTTTGACTGCGGATTATTTCGTTTGGCTGTTCCGGTGCTTTTTCAAGAATTTCCTTTAATGTCTGTCCACTGACATTGAAACAGGATGTATGGATCTGACGTTCCATTTGTTTGAATATTGCAGGGATCCCGCCTAATTGATGCAGGATATCTACGCCATATTTTCCATTCGGTCTTATATTTACAATGCACGGAACCGAATGATTAAAGCGTTCAAAATCATCCAGTGTCAACTTGATATCCAATTCATTTGCCAACGCGATCAAGTGCATTACCGCATTGGTTGATCCGCCTATGGCAAGATCCATACAGATTGCATTTTCCAGCGCTTCTTTTGTTATGATTTTAGACGGTTTTAGATCCTCCGCAACCATCTGGACAATCCTTTGTCCCATTTTACGACAATTCACCAGTTTATCCGTATATACAGCCGGAATAGTGGATGAACCGGGCAATGTCATTCCCAGTGCTTCCGTCAGAATCTGCATGGTATTTGCTGTCCCCATACACGGACATGCCCCCATAGACGGGCACGCCTGATATTCCGCATCTTTTACTTCCTCTGCGGTTGCCTCGCCTTTTGATGCCTTTCCATAACAAAATTCCGTTACGTCGCATAACATAAATGGCTGGTTTTTAAGATGTCCCGTGAGCATAGGGCCACCGGTACAACAGATTGCCGGAATGTCCAGCCTTGCGGCTGCAAGAAGCGTGCCGGGCACAATATTGTCGCACCCTGAAAGCAGAACAACACCGTCAAAATGTTGAATACTGCTGACAACCTCAATTCCGCCTGCCACCAGATCCCGCATTGCCAGATCCATACACATGGTGTCTGTTCCAATTGCAACTTCCGCACAGGTTGACGGAACACCAAACTCAAACGGGATTCCGCCTGCCTGCCATATTCCCTCTTTGACCGCCTGCGCAAGCTGACGAAGATGTGCATGGCCGGCTGAATTTTCACTGAACGTATTTGCAATTCCGATATGCGGATGTTTACTCAATTCTTCTGGGCAATACCCGCTTCCTTTATAAACTGCCCTTGCATGCGCCGCCCCGTCACCAGCAAACAACTCTTTTACATATTCCATATTTGTATTTCCTCTTCTTCGGTATTATTTTTAAGCCCAAAATTCAGGATATTGTCTCGGCCGCACTGCCCGTGCCACAAAATTGGCAAGACTGATAAAATCAAATACCGGTCTTCCGGTTGCTTTTGCCACCGCCCTTGCAAAAGGCGGAATATCACTGCACTCAAATACAAAGCAACGAATATCCGGATACTGTGCAATCAATCTTTTTGCAGCTTCCAAAACTTCCTGTTCTATTTTCGCCGGATTGATGGTACTTTTTTTGCATGTCACATGTACATTATAAAATTCTTCCGTTTCATCCAGACCGCCAACAGCATATTTTACATTCTCATCAATTCCTACACCTTTCAGGAAATCTCCTTTCAGGTGTTTCCCGCCGGCTGTCAGAATGCCAACCCGTCCTTGTTTTCCCACCATTCTGGAAAGCATCGGCACCATAAGCAAAGGAGAAAGAAATACCGGAATATTAACTGCAGCCGCAACTTTTTCCTGATAAATTGCAAAGAATCCGCAGCCCGATGTAATTGCCTTACATCCTTCCGCTTCCAACTCCCTGGCCGCTTCAATAAACTGTTGGCATCTGGTATCATCCGGTCCGATGGCATCACTCCACCAGTCGGACGGCATTCCTTTCAGTACCTTATATCTGACAGGACAATCATAGGACATTGCATTTCCCACATTCCCCGGAATCAGGGGTGCTTCCATATCAAGCATCAGGATTCCGATAATATCTCCATAATAGGGTTTCCCTCCTGTATATTCCATTTTCTTTCCTCCCTTATGATTTTAATTTTTCCGGTAAACGATTTTAAAAATCAAAATTCTTCCGTTTTCCACGCATTAACGATTTTACCGATAATCATCTTATGAAAATCTCCATTCGGATAATCCCTTTTCATAATACCGGAAACCAGGATTCCTTCTGCCTGCAGATCACCTATATAAGTTGCCTCACATTCCATTGTATAGCAGGCTTCTTCAAAGCTTGGGCTTTCGACTTTCATGCTCCTGATCGGTGTAAGTCCGCTTTCTTTTACTTTATCACTGTCTCGTCCCGACTTGGAGCCCATAAGCGTGTATACTTCCTTATATTTTTCCGGCAAGATCGTCAACGTGAAATTATGACATCTCTCAATGTATTCAAATGTATATCTTGACGGCCGTATCACAAGAAGTACCGAGGGATCATACCACATTGTTCCAAAGAATCCCCAGTTCACTGTCATCGTATTAAATTTACCTTCTTCAAATGTCCCGGATGTGACAAGAATACATCTTTTTGTCAGATCTGCTCCATCCATTTTTATTGTTTCAATTGCTATTTCCTGCTTATTCATACTTATCCTCTCCTTCCGGTCCTTCTGTTTTTTGTTTATGCATTCGGAGCGCCGCTCCATACAACAACCGCAATTTCCTGACCGATATTACTGATTTCATGGGGTTCGCCTTCTTCAATCAAAAGGGCGTCTCCCTCACACAGTTCATAATATTTTTTTGCTTCAGGATTTCTTACAATAACCGTACCTTTGGCTACGTAGAAAACTTCCTTGCTGACCGGATGTCCCGGATCTATTCCACCGGTCTGTCCCGGAAGAAGTGTTGAAGTTCCAAACCACATCTTGTCATTTCGTACATACTCCCTGCATACTTCAGGACCATCCATAAAAAGTAATGCATTCCCTTTTTCTGTTTTTTCCATACTTCTTGGCAGAAATTCCAGGTTTCCGCTGCCTCCTTTTAGTTTATGACATGCTTCTTTGTAAATCCCGTCTCCGGCCTCTATGAACGATCAAACGAATCACCCAGATCGCAAAACAGTTTCTGATACATAACATATCCTTTGTCATAAACACTTTTATTTTCCCGATTCGGCTTGTAACGGTCTTTTTCTTTGGACATGTTTTCAACCGCTGCATCAATGGAAGGAAAAATCCCCGTTGCCTTTCCTGCAAGAATTGCGGCACCCGTACAGGCTGCTTCTTTACATTGCATGGTCACAAGATCCATTCCCAAAATATCACTTTTGATCTGATTCCACACAGGGCTCTTGCTGCCTCCTCCTGAAGATCGGATTTCTTTTACTTCTATTCCCATATCTGCAAGGGAATCTATGTTTCTTCGAATAATGTATCCGAGACTCTCCATAATGGACCGCACAAAATGTGCCTTTGTGTGCTGAAGTGTAAAACCGAACCATACACCCTTGGCTTTTGCATTTACATCGGGTGCCATGCTTCCGGAAAGATGAGGAAGCATGACAAGCCCATCGCTGCCTGCAGGAATCCTTTCCGCTTCACGGCTCAATGTATCATAAGCATCCATTCCCGAAAGTCCTTCCACTGCTACTTCGGACTGACACATTTTATCTCTGAACCACCGGAGTGTCATTCCTCCGTTTGTGAATGTATGGATCATGTAGGTATCGGGAATTGCAAAATAATGAAGCGGCATCCTTCTGTTGGGATCAAAAACCGGTTTTGCAACAGGACATACAATAGCCAATGCTGCTCCGATATTTTCGCTGAACATACCTTCCCGGATATTCCCGATTCCGATTGCACCGGCAACCTGATCCAGGCATCCGGTACAAACGGTCAAATTCAAACCAAGACCGAGTTCCTTTGCAATTTCCGGAAGTATTTTCCCGATCCTTTCACCGGACTCATGCACAGGAGGCAGCTGCTCATTCCGGATTCCAAGATAAGCGAGCATCTCTTTCCAGTATTGTTTCTCGGTGATATTCCAGTAGGTTGAAGAACATACCAAAGAGCCTTCTGTTGCCCATTCTCCTGTCATGCGATAGATAAAGTAATCTTCAATAAGAGAAAATTTCCTTGTGGCGGCAAATATCTCCGGTTCATTTTTTTTCACCCAGAGAATTTTTGATGCCGGCCAGCAGGGTTCAAAGCTGACCTGACCTGTAACTTTATAACACACCTCATCTCCGAAGATATTTTTTAACTCCTGTGCTTCTTCAATTGCCCGGTTATCCATCCAGACAATCGCTTTCCGCAAAGGTTTCCCGTTTTCGTCAATAAAAAACAGCGTTTCTCCCTGCGCACTGATAGCAAAAGAACAGGCATCATCAGGTGTTATGGGATATTGTTTTTTTAAATCCCTGATCCCGTTTTTAAATGATTCCCAGTATGTTTCAGGTTCACATTCAACAAAATTAACCCTGGGAGTATCAAGTGAATACTCCTGTGTAGATACTGCAAGCATTTTTCCTGAGGTATCAAATAATGCTATTTTTTCGGCAGTTGTTCCTATGTCTAATCCAATTAGTAATTGCATACAGAACTCTCCCCATTTTTTATTGTTTTAAAAATACATCAATTTAATAACCGTGTCGATGCATTAGCTTGCGGGTAATATTTCTATTCTTGCTTTTTATCAGGAGAACTGTATCCCGGTAAAAATTATGATTATAGCTGCCTTTGTCAGGATCCCGGACAAATCTCATTCCGGTGTTTTAAATTTCTTTTTCATCTCCTGTGTCATAAATTTTGCAACACCATCATGATCGCAATCATCCAGTATTCCGGTAACAATATTTTTAACCTCTTTCAGGGCATTTTCCGGAGCATAACTTCTGTCTGCAATTTCGATCATTGGGATATCATTATAATTATCCCCGAATACCACTGTTTGATTGCAGTTGAGCATCGCCTTCAATCTTTTTAATGCATTCTGCTTATTTGCCGTATCACTGAATATTTCAAGACAATAAAGACCATTGTATATATTCAGGTAAAATGAGTAATTGATCTTTTCAATTCGATCCAGTTTTTTGCATACGGGCTTTAATACTTCTTCTGCTCCGGTATAGGCAATATAGCACACATCTCCGCCCGGCAGGACTTTCTCAAGGTCCTCTACAAGCCTTACCTCTCTGCATTTTTCAATTGCTCTGCTGCTGAAATACTGGGTTTGATCTGTCATAAATTCATAATCATAGTAAATACGGATTCCGTCTTCTTTATAAAGATAAACAAAGCAGGACATCTGATTCTCTCTAAATGCCTCTATTACTTGTTTTGTCGTATTTTCATTCATACATTCTGCAGATACATATTTCTCCCTTGCAAAATCATACAGAAAAACACCATTGGTAACTATTCCCGGTACATTGATGTTAAGGTTTTCCAGACGATAATCACAGCCATACGGCATTCTGGCTGTTGCTACTGTAAACAACATTCCTTCCCGGATACATGCATTGATTCTGTTTGCAGAATTATCGGATATTTCTTTGTTTTTATTAAAAAGAGTACCATCCAGATCAGAAACATATAACGTATTCATTCTGTCTCCCTGACTGACTTCATTCCGTCTTTAAAACAGCTGTGTATTCTGCTGTTGCATATTATCCTGTTCAGCATAACAGGGGAAAAGGACAATATCCATGATGTTTTATGACATTCCTATTTCATATATTGCTGATTATCTTACAAAGCAATAATTGAAATATGCCCGGCAAAATCATGCATGGACAAATACCCTATTTTTTTCTATTCTGGAAATATAAATAAAAAGTTTTTTGAAAGGAGTAATAACCATGCCTCATGTAACAATAGAAATGCTTCCCGGAAGATCAGAATCTATTAAACAAGAA
>Ga0160425_1000461_pt1 | contig 57061 bp, 48 predicted proteins | sample BioMet8_FD_108193 | JGI IMG/M metagenome (GOLD analysis project Ga0160425, IMG submission 108193) | Microbial communities from bioreactor (seeded with sewage sludge) at Lawrence Berkeley National Lab, California, USA - Biofuel... | ecosystem: Engineered > Bioreactor > Anaerobic > Unclassified ...
ACTGAATGTCAATTCTCTCTGTCAAGGTGTTTTACTTGACAGCCTTGGACAAGTTCCCGCAGAGGATTCTGCGCCCCTCAGCTGCTTTACCTCCGAACCCGCAAATGCCCTGATATCAAGGCTTTTTCGGCTTATTTATCCTCGACTCTTGACATCAATACTACGGTCTCCACGTGCCCGGTGCCGGGGAACATGTCCACGCACTTTGCTTTTTTCAGCACATACCCAGCTCTGAACAGTTCCTGCAGGTCTCTGGCGAGGCTTGTCGGCTTGCAGGATATGTATACGAGGTTCGGCACGGCGTAGGCGATGATCTTCTTCAGGGCTTTCGGGTGGATGCCATCTCTGGGGGGATCGAGAACGATGTAGTCCGGCTTTTCGGGGATCTCATCGAGAACCTTCAGGACGTCGCCGGCGATGAATTCACAGTTGTCAAGGTGGTTGATGCGGGCATTTACGCGCGCTGCCTCGACAGCCTCCTCCACTATCTCGACGCCGATGACCTTGCCGGCGGTGGGCGCGAGCATCTGGGCGATGGTGCCGGTGCCGGAGTAAAGGTCGTAGACTGTCATGTCTTTCGTGTCGCCGATGTAGGATCTCGCGGTCTGGTATAAGATGCCGGCCCCGAGCGTATTTGTCTGGAAAAACGAAAATGACGATATCTTGAACTTCAGGTCAAGTATGGTCTCGTAGAAATAATCGTTGCCGAAGAGTATGCGGGTCTCGTCGCTGCGGACCACGTCTGCGGGGGAATCATTTATTATGTGCATGATGCCGGCTATCTGCCCGTCCAGGTCAAGGCTGAGCAGCCTGTCCTTTAAAGGTGTGAGGTCCGGCTCTGCCTGGCTGGTGGTCACGATGTGCACCAGAAGGTCTCCGGAAGTGGCGCTGCGGCGCAGAAGCAGGTGCCTGAGATAGCCGGTATGCAGCATTTTCCTGTAGAACGGCTGGGGATTTTCGGTGAAATAATCCAACACACAGCGCAGGATCGCGGTCATGTCAGGGTGCACCAGCCTGCAGTCGTCTGTCGTGAGTATGTCGTAGTTGCTGCCCTTGCGGTGGAGTCCCAGAGTCAGCGGGCCATCCTTCACGGCATCGCCGAAGGAAAATTCCATTTTGTTGCGGTAGCTCCACTGCTGCGGGCTGCCCTCGATGCCCTCGAAAGCATAGCCGGCTGACGGGGCGCCGTCTTCGCCCGCTGCCTGGATGGCATTGTCGAGGAGGGTTCTGATCTGCGATCTCTTCATCTCCAGCTGCATGGCGTAATCCATGGTCTGGTAAGTGCAGCCGCCGCAGTCGGGGAATTCCCCGCATACCGGGACTGCGGTCTCCAGCGGAGATTTCTCCAGCACCTCAAGCAGCCTTCCCTCATTTCTGCCGCCGCGCCTTTTGCTGATGATGAAGCGCACGCGCTGGCCGGAAATGCCGTTTTTCACTGTCACCGCGCCGTCCGGCGTATAAACCGTCCCCTTGTTCGGGAAGTCGACGTGGTCTATCACGCCCTCGTAGATCTGTCCTTTTCTCATAAGCTGTTTACCCTGCTCACTTTCGGAAATCATTTGATCGGTTCCTTTTTGTTGGGATCATTCTGATCAGTTCACTTTTCGTAAAACTATTCAATAACTAATAAAAGCTGCTGCAGATCAGATCTGCGGCAGCTAAAAATCTGCTTAAACACTGGGCCGGGGAGCGGATTATTCCTTCTCCTCAGGCTTATCGTCCTTGACGAAATCATCATCAAAGTCATCCTCATCGAAATCATCGTCAAAATCATCATCAAAGTCATCAAAATCATCGCCGTCATCCTTGGACACGATTTTATAGATAACAAATGCTATGGCAATCACTGCAAGAACAGCTGCAAATACAGCGAGGCCGATGCTGAGGTTCTTCTTCTTCTCTTCAGTAACCTCATTCTTATGCAGAAGCTCCGTTATCTTAGCCGCGCTGAGTATCTCATCGATCTTACCATTCATATACTACACATCCTTTCTCCTGCCGGGCAATGCATATATATACATCTATGTATTTTCCGGGAACCAATTAATACAAACATTATAGCACCCTTTTTTTATAAATACTATAAAATTTTCTTAAATCTTGATCGGTTTAAAGTCCGAATAATTTATATTTTTTTCAGTCTCGCAAATCCGGCGAGCATTTTTTTGACGCCGCTTCCGTCGAACTCTACCGTCACCTGGTAATCCTTCTGTACATCTTTGATCTCGGTGACAGTGCCTTCGCCGAACTTGATATGCTTCACCCTGTCGCCGACTGAGTAGTCAGGCAGCGTCTTCACCATATCAGAGCCCTTCGTGGCGAACGGGTTCGAGCCGCCGCCGGCAAACGGATTTGCGGACTTTGAACGCCCTTTTCCGGAAAATGAGCCCGCGGATCCTGAACGCCCGTTCCCGGAAAATGAATTCGCGGGCCCGGAATATCCGTTCCCGGAAAATGAGTTCGCGGACTTTGCAAAGCCGCCGGCCCCGCGGCCGAATGAATCGCCGCCGCTCCTGGAGCGCTGCGCCGGGGCTTCAAGATCCAGGAGTTTCGGGGGGATCTCCTTGACGAAGCGGGACACCTCGTTGATCTGGAAATTGCCGTGGACCATTCTCTGCATGGCACAGGTCATCATCAGGGTCTGCATGGCTCTGGTGATGCCGACGTAGCAAAGACGCCTTTCTTCCTCGACCGCGTCATCGCCGTCGTCGCTGTTCAGCGACATATAGCTGGGAAAGAGGCCTTCTTCCATGCCGGCCATGTAAACATGCGGGAATTCAAGGCCCTTCGCGCTGTGAAGCGTCATCAGCGCGACTCTGTCATCGGATTCATCGAGATTATCTATGTCGGCGACCAGCGCTATCTGCTCCATAAGCTCAGTCAGCGTCGGCTCCTCGGAGTTGTCCTGGTATTCCACGATCTTGTTGCGCAGCTCATCGAGATTCTCCAGCCTTGTCTTCGCCTCATCGCTGCCGTCTTCCTGGAGGACCTGCGCGTAGCCTATCGTCTCGATGACATCATCGTAAAGCTCAGTAAGGCTCAGGAATTTCTGCTTTGTCCTGAACACGTCGATCATGTCGACAAAGCTCTTCATCTTGTCGGAGGCTCTCCCCAGGCCGTCGATCGTGTCGGCGATCCGCAGGGCTTCCAGAAGATTTATGTTCCATTTCGCGGCGTAGGCCTCGGCCCTGCCAAGGGAAGTGGCCCCGATGCCGCGCTTCGGCACGTTGATGATACGGCGGACCGAGACATCGTCAAGACCGCTGTCAATTATCTTCAGATATGCCAGGATATCCTTGATCTCTTTTCTCTGGTAGAAATTCACTCCGCCGTAGACCCTGTAGGGGATGCCCGACATGATAAATTTCTCCTCGAGCACTCGGGCCTGGGCGTTTGTCCGGTAGAGGACGGCGAATTCATTGTACTGTGTATCCGCCTTTTTACGGCGGGCGATATCCTTTACGATAGCCCTCGCCTCGTCGTGCTCTGTGGGATAAGTACGGAAAATGATCTTGCTGCCCTCGCCCTTCTCGGTCCAGAGGGTCTTGTCCTTACGCGTCGTGTTGTGGTGGATGACGCCATTTGCGGCGTCGAGGATGATCTTCGTCGAGCGGTAATTTTCCTCGAGCCTGATGACTTTGGCATCCGGAAATACCTTTTCAAAGCCGAGTATATTTCTGATGTCCGCGCCTCTGAAGCCGTAGATAGACTGGTCGTCATCGCCGACGACGCAGAGGTTTCTGTATTTCGCGGCGATCAGGCTGACAAATCTGAACTGGACGGCATTCGTGTCCTGGTACTCGTCTACCATTATGTATTTGAAGCGATTCTGGTAATACTCCAGCGCCTCGCTGTCCTTCTCAAAAAGTTCGACGGCCCTGCAGAGAAGGTCATCAAAATCCAGGGCGTTGTTGGCCTTGAGCCTCTCCTGGTATTCCCTGTAGATATCGGCGATCTTCTTCATATAGGGGTCATTTCCGGTCTGCGCGGCAAAAGTATCCGGGCCGATCATCTTGTTTTTAGCAGAAGAGATGTGCGACAGGACCGCCCGCTCGCGGAAAAGCTTCGGGTCGAGGTCCAGCTTTTTGACGGCTTCCTTCACGACGGTCTTCTGGTCATCCGTATCATAGATGGTAAAATTGCGGTCGTAGCCCAGCCTGTCGATGAAACGCCTGAGTATCCTCACGCAGGCCGAATGGAAGGTGCTTACCCACACATCCTCTGCCCCGTAGCTGAGAAGGGCGTCGACCCTCTCGCGCATCTCCTTTGCCGCCTTGTTCGTAAAAGTTATCGCAAATATGTTCCAGGGGTTGACATCGCATTCTTCGATAAGATATGCGATCCTGTGTGTCAGGACCCTGGTCTTGCCGGAACCCGCGCCCGCGAGGATCAGCAGCGGTCCTTCGGTATGCCGGACCGCCTCCTGCTGGGCAGGATTCAGTGAATCATAGATACTGCTCATTTATATTCTCCATTTCGCGGCTGACCGCCGCAGTTTAAGCGCAATTTATCAGAACGCGACCGCGATGCCGCCGTCATTGGCATAGAGGCTCGCGACTCCCATGGCGTCAACGATGATCACATCCCTGAAGGGATATCTCTTCTCTATCTCGGCCTTGACGAAGCGCGCCCTGTCAGGACAGTTGCAGTGCATGATGGCGGCGGTCTTCTCCTCCGGGCGCACGGCGGTCTTGCCGATGTAGCCCGTCATCTTGATCAGCGCCCTCTTCATGCCTCTGTCGGCATCGAGCTGCTGGATGACTCCATCCGGCGAAAAGCCCATGATAGGCTTGATATTCAGTACATTTACCAGCGCCGCCTTCAGATTGGACAGACGCCCGTTCTTCCTCAGCGTTTCCAGCGACTCGATCACAAAAAGCGTGTTCAGCTCGCTGATGTAGCACTCGACCTTGTCCACGGTCCTCTCAAATGACATTCCTTTATTTATGCAGTCCTGGACCATCATCAGTATCAACGTCTGCCCGCAGCTGGCGGACTTGCTGTCAAATACATGGACCTTTTTGCCGGGAAACTCTTCTCTGATGAGGTCCGCGGCCACCATGGCGCTGTTGTAGGTGCCGCTGAGCGCCGTGGAGAGCGTGATGCCGAAGGCGTCCGTGTCGTCATAGCCGAAGCCGCGCATAAAATCCTCCGGCGACGGGCAGGCAGAGCTTGCCGCGTGCTCACAGGCGTCGATCTTTTCCAGGAAATCCGCCTGGTCAAATGTCTCATCATCGATGATCTTATCGTCGCCGACAATAAGCGTCAGAGGGATCCTGCGGATATGCTCATCCTTCTTCATCTCATCAGTGAGATCCGTGCAGCTGTCAGCAGCTATATGATAAGATACAGCCATATTTTCCTCCTGTCCCCCATGTATCCCGCTCATCAGGGGCAAAAACTTTCTGTTAAATGTGAGACCGGAATTTTCATTCCGGATAAAATATAAGAACCTGCCCTTTTACAGGATCGATGCTTGTCAATAACGGGCATCTTCCCGCAGGGCAGGATTCATCTGACGGGAACAGCGTCCCATCTCGCGGTCTGCGCCGCAACACGAAAATATATCGTCAAAATGCAACTACCACGCCGCCGTCGTTGGCGTAGAGACTGGCGACACCCATGGCATCGACAATGATGACGTCCTTGAAGGGATATCTCTTCTCTATCTCGGCCTTGACGAAGCGCGCCTTGTCGAGGCAGTTGCAGTGTGTAATGCCTATTACCCTCTCCTCGGGGCGGATGACTGTCTTCCCGATATAGCCTACCATCTTCAGCAGGGCCTTCTTCATCCCCCTGCCGACGTCAAGCTGCTGGATATTGCCGTCCGGCGTAGAGCTCATGATAGGTTTGATGTTCAGGACATTAACCAGGGCTGCCTTCAGATTTGACAGGCGCCCGTTCTTCCTGAGAGTCTCCAGCGACTCAAGCACGAAGAGAGTCGTCTGCTCGCTGATATAGTACTCGACCTTATCGACCGTCTCCTCAAATGACAGTCCCTTGTTCATGCATTCCTGGATCATCATCAGTATCAGTGTCTGCCCGCAGCAGGCTGACTTGCTGTCGAAAACATGCACCTTCTTGTTCGGAAACTCTTCCTGGATCAGGGCAGCGCCTACCCTGGCACTGTTGTACGAGCCGCTCAGCTCGGCCGAAAGAGTTATACCGTAGGCGTCCGCGTTGTCGTAGCCGTAGCCCAGCATGTAGTCCTCAGGCGACGGACATGCAGAAGTTGCCGCCTTCTCATACGCGGCAACCTTAGCCAGAAAATCACTCTGGTCAAATGTATCGTCATCGATGATCTTATCCTCGCCGACTATAAGCGTCAGCGGGATCCTGCATATATGCCCGTCCCTCTTCATCTCATCAGTCAGATCCGTACAGCTGTCAGCAGCTATATGGTAAGATATGTCCATCTTCTCCTCCTGTCCCCCATGTATCCCGCTCATCAGGGAAGTAATTTATGGAGATATAATATCATATATTGATGGCGCGGTCAAAAATTATTTGCGCGCTGCCGGCAATAAATGGCCGCCCCCTGACTGCGCTCATATTGTAAATGTCCCCGCTCTGTGTTAAAATCACTCTTAGCGTAAAAATCGGATCTCATACAGGAGGAATACTGTGGACCTGGAAAATGTCAAGAGAAGAACCAACACGGGAAATCTGTTTATGATACATACGGGCGCGCATCTGGAAAGTGTCAGCGAAGGCCATTCGGAGGTCGTGCTCACCCTCACCGATATCCATACGAATCTCTACGGCGCGGTGCACGGCGGCGTGCTGCTCACCCTCGTCGATTCCGCCTGCGGAGCGGCCTGCAGGACCTATGGCGGCAGCTATGTGACCGTGGAATGCAAGACGAACTTTATCAGGGGGATCAAGGCCGAGGGCCAGACTATCAGGGCTGTCGGCGACGTTATCCACAACGGCCGCACGATAAAGGTATGTGAAGTCAGGATCTATGACGGAGACGTCCTCACCTGCCTGGCGACAGCGACGATGTACGCGGTGTCTCAGGGAACAGATACTCCCGCACAGAAAACAGATACCCCGGAATGAAAAAACAGACATCCCGGGATGAAAAACAGACACCCCGGAATGAAAAAAGCCCTTCGGCAGCGGACAGCAGGTCTGCACCGAAGGGCTTTTGCGCGGCAGTGAGATCTCACGTGATCCACTGCCACATTTATAATTAATTTTTGTCTGTCTCAGGCGCGGCCGGCTCTGCTTCCGCTTCCGGCTCCACGGTCGCTTCTGCAGTCTCCGTCGGCTCCACAGTCGCTTCCACAGTTTCCGCCGCCTCCGCGGTCTCCTCTGCGGTTCCTGCCGGGGTCTCCTCGTCCGGTGTCTGTCCGGTGAGCAGCATCATTATCTTATTGCTCCTGGCGACAAATTTAGTCATCGCCTCAGCGCTGAGCGGCGCGTGTGTGAGCATCGCAAGGTCATAGATCTGCTGGCAGAACATTCCGCAGTGCTCGCTCTCAGGATTGGCGAGGACATATTTCACAAGCTCATTGTTCGCGTTGAGGATGAGAGTCTGTCCTTCCATATCCGGCGCCTGGTCGACCTTCATGCCGTACATCTTCATCATATCCTGCATACGGCGGATCTCCTCCGACATAGTTATCATGGCAGGCGTGGAAGCATCCTTCAGGTTCTCAGCCTTGACCTTGAGCTTGTCAGAGCCGAGCGCTTTCTTGAAGATATCAGCCAGCTTTGTCTGATCCTCCTCGAGCATCTTCTGCTGATCCTCGCCGGTAGGAGCCTTGAAGGCATCCGCGACCTCGGAATCGATGCGCACGAAATGGACATTTTCCTGTTCGGATTCGATACGCTGCATGAAAGGCTGGTCGATCAGGTTCTTGAGTATCACGGCGTCAAGGCCCTGATCCTTGAACATCTTCACATACTGTGCCTGGATATTCTCATCGGATACATAGAATACCTTGTTCTCATGCGTCTCCTTGGCTGCGTCCAGATACTCCTGGAGAGAAATGTATTTGCCGTTGATATCCTTGTAGATGATATAATCCTTCATTTTCTCGGCGAACTTCGCGTCCTTGATAACGCCGTACTTGATGAATGGATTGATGTCATCCCAGTATTTCTCGTAAGATTCCCTCTCGGTCTTGAACATGCCGCTGAGCTTGTCAGCGACCTTCTTCGTGATGTAATCCGAGATCTTGGTCACGAAACCGTCGTTCTGCAGGGCAGACCTGGAAACGTTGAGCGGCATGTCAGGGCAGTCGATGACGCCCTTGAGCAGCAGCAGATACTCAGGGATGACTTCCTTGATATTGTCAGCTACGAATACCTGGTTGTTGTAAAGCTTTATCTGTCCCTCAACGGAATCATACTCTGAATTGATCTTGGGGAAATAGAGTATGCCCTTGAGATTGAAGGGGTAATCCATGTTCAGGTGGATCCAGAACAGGGGCTCCTTGTAATCGTGAAATACCTTTACGAAGAAATCCTTATACTCCTGCTCGGTGCAGTCATTCGGATGCTTGGTCCAGAGCGGATGGATGTCGTTCATCAGCTCAGGACGCTTGTTTATCTTATATCTTTCTTTTCTGGGAGATACGACGACAGTCTCTTTCGTGCCGTCTTCCTTCTCCTTCTCTTCCGTCTTCTCGTCATCGACGATGGTCTCGGCGATCACGTCATCATCGAGCAGCTCGTCCTTCTCGATAGTCTGGAATTCCTGCTCTCCGCCATCCTTGCTCAGAAAGATCTCTACAGGCATAAATGAACAGTATTTCCTGATGACCTCGTTCACACGGTACTCATTAGCGAACTCCAGGCAGTCCTCGTTCAGGTGCAGTGTTACCTGCGTGCCTCTCTTGTTCCAGCTGCCCTTCTCCATGCTGTATTCGCTGTTGCCGTCGCAGGTCCAGAATACAGGCTCTGCGCCCTCCTGGAACGAAAGCGAGTCGATATCTACCTTGTCAGCTACCATGAACGCTGAGTAGAATCCGAGTCCGAAGTGGCCGATTATCTGGTCGTCGCTGGCCTTGTCCTTATATTTGGCAAGGAAGTCAGCAGCGCCGGAGAAAGCTATCTCCGTAATGTACTCGGTGACCTCTTTGGCAGTCATGCCTATGCCGTTATCGATAAATCTGAGTGTCTTGTCATCGGGGTTGCAGATGACCTCTACCTTGAGCTTCTCGTCATCCTTGAACTGGTACTCGCCCATGACCTCCAGCTTCTTGAGCTTGGTGATAGCGTCGCATCCGTTTGAGATCAGCTCCCTTATAAAAATATCCTGATCTGAATAAAGCCATTTTTTTATGATCGGGAACAAATTCTCACTGTTGATAGAGAGGCTGCCCTTCTCCTGATTAAGTTCTGCCATAAAAATCTCTCCTTTTTTATATTATTCATTATAACAAATAACTGCCCACGAAAGTTTTTGGCAGTCACTTGTCCTTATTGCTAACAGCTATTGTAATACCATCACCGGCAAATGTCAAGAGAAATTTAGCACTCGGACGTCTCGAGTGCCAGTGTGACCGGGAGTAAAAGCATTGCCTGCACTTTGCTGTTTTGATATAATGTAAGCAGTTGATCGTTGTATCTTTGATACTTACATATCAGGAGGTTCCTATGAGCACATTTTCAGCTGCAGATATTTTGCTGCCCGATCCCGAAAAGATTTCTTCCTATGAAAAATGGGCTGTGATAGCCTGCGACCAGTTTACATCCGAGCCCGAGTACTGGCAAAAAGTACGCGGCGTGGCCGGCGATTCATATTCTGCCTGCAATCTTATACTGCCGGAGGCAGAGCTTTCTGTCAGAGGAGAGGACTACATCAAGCAGATCCATCTGAAGATGGCCGAATACAGGGCCAGGCAGATATACAGGGAATACCCGGATTCACTGGTGTACGTGGAGCGGACCCAGAGTGACGGCTCCGTGCGCAGGGGTATCGTAGGCTGCATAGACCTTGAAGATTATGATTACTCTGTCGGTTCCTCCGCGCTGATCCGCGCGACGGAGAAGACCGTCATCGAGCGTATCCCTCCGCGTGTCGCCGTCAGGGAGTGGGCTCCCTCAGAGCTTTCGCATGTCATACTCTACGCGGATGACGAGAAGGATGCTCTCATCGGACCTGTCAGCGCGGCCAGGGATAAATGCGAATGCCTTTACGATTTTGATCTTATGCTCGGCGGCGGCCATATCAGCGGATATCTGGTAAACGGCCCGCTGCTTGACAGCTTCATGGGCGCGCTCACTGCATACTATCAGGCGCAGGACGGGAAGGCAGCAGCCGCGGGCACATCCCCGGTGTACTTCACGGTCGCGGACGGCAATCACTCTCTGGCTTCCGCCAAGGTATGCTACGAGAAGGCAAAGAAAAATGATCCCCAGGCAGCTTCCGCTTCGAAGCTGCGCATGGCGATGGTCGAGGTTGAGAATCTTCATGACGATTCCCAGGTCATACTGCCGATACACAGGCTTATGACCGGCATCGACACCAGGAAATTCATAGCTGAAATGTCTGAGGCCATCGCTCTCCCCGGCGCAAAAAATGCCGGCGGCCATATCGTGCTGCCGTGGCTCACAGCCGGATCCACCGGAGAGATGATCCTGAAGGCGCAGGACGCGGGAGCTGCCATCGTCGATATCCAGGAATTCATCGACGGCTACATTGAGAAGAACGGCGGAACGGTGGACTACATCCACGGCGACGCTTCGCTCAGGAGCCTCGCCGGTGCCGGCAAGGCGCTTGGACTGATGATGCCGGCGATAAACAAGGGCGGATTCTTTGCCAATATCATGAGCTCGGGAGTCTATCCGCGCAAGACCTTCTCCGTGGGAGAGGCGACGGACAAGAGATACTATCTGGAGATCAGGGATCTGTACTAGGGTGCAGTACCGGTATAAAAAAACAGGGCCGCTTTTAAGGATTTTCCTCAAAAGCGACCCTGTTCTGTCTCAGAAACTGTCTGGCCGTGTCATCCCACAGCTGTTCCAGCCTTTTGTCCATCACGAATGTGCTGTATGAGAGCCCGGTGACACAGCTGAGCTCGTGGCTGCGGTACCTGATGTTGAGGTACAGCCCGCAGAGCTGCTCTTTATATGCGTTCAGCTGATACCTGTCCAGCAGCCAGTCCGTATTTTCCTGAGAAAGCTGAAGCGTGAACTTAAAGCTGACAGGAAGGTTCCGGCCCTTCATCAGGCTGTAGGCAAATGGCTTTATCTCCGACCACAGAGCGGCCTTTCTGCCGGACAGCGCTTCCTTCTCATCGTCTGAGTAGAAGTCTGTGTTGATCGTCCCGTCTATGCTGAAGGAGGCGAAGGTCTCCACCTCCCCGCTGCAGATACAGAAGCTGTCGAAGACACTGTCCACCAGAAATGCTTTCATAAAATCCCCGACCTGGGGAATCTTCAAGGCTATCATCGGTCCACCTCACACGCTTAACAGCTGTACTCTCTGATCATACGTTGATCTCAGCCTTCATGCCGAGCTCATCCTTGTGAGCGCTGAGCACAGGCTTTACCATCTCGCTGATAAACTCTTCCGTCTGCTGAGGCGCCCTGCCGACGAAATTCTCCGGCTTCATGATGCTGCTGAGCTGATCCATGCTCATGCCGAATTCGTGGTCGGCAGCGATCCTCTCAAGAAGATCATTGGGCTTGCCTTCCTCTTTGACCATGCGTCCGGCAGCCATGGAGTGCTGGCGTATCTTCTCGTGCAGCACCTGCCTGTCGCCGCCTGCCTTGACGGCATCCATCATGATATTCTCGGTTGCCATGAAAGGAAGCTCAGCCATCATATGCTTCTCGATCACCTTCGGATAGACCACAAGACCGTCCACGACGTTCATATACAGGTCGAGTATGCCGTCCACAGCCAGAAATGCCTCGGGGACGGAGATCCTCTTGTTGGCGGAATCGTCAAGCGTCCTCTCGAACCATTGCGTAGCCGCGGTGATCGCGGGATTGAGCACATCGATCATCACATATCTGGAAAGGGAGGCGATCCTCTCGCTTCTCATGGGGTTGCGCTTGTAAGCCATGGCCGATGAGCCGATCTGGTTCTTCTCAAACGGCTCCTCGACCTCTTTCAGGTGCTGGAGCAGACGGATATCGTTCGAGAACTTTGCCGAGCTCTGCGCTATGCCGCTGAGCACGTTGAGCACTCTGGTGTCGAGCTTGCGCGAATAGGTCTGCCCGGATACAGGGAAGCATTTTTCAAAGCCCATCTTCGCGGCAATCCTTCTGTCGGCCTCCTTGCATTTCTCATGGTCGCCGTCGAAAAGCTCGAGGAAGCTGGCCTGGGTGCCGGTAGTGCCCTTGGAGCCGAGAAGCTTCATCTGGGAAATGATATAGTTCAGGTCGTCGAGATCCATCATGAGATCGTTGATCCACAGCGTTGCCCTCTTGCCTACAGTCGTGGGCTGGGCTGGCTGGAAATGCGTGAATGCCAGCGTGGGCTGCGACTTGTACTTCATCGCGAAGTCAGCCAGCTCTGAGATGACATTGATAAGCTTGCGGCGGACTATGTAGAGCGCCTCGCGCATGATTATCACGTCAGTGTTGTCCCCTACGTAGCAGGAAGTCGCGCCCAGATGGATGATCCCCTTTGCGGTCGGGCACTGCTCGCCGTAGGCATAGACATGAGCCATGACGTCATGACGGACGAGCTTCTCGCGTTCTCTGGCCACGTCATAATTGATATCGTCCTTCGCGGCTTTCAGTTCGGCGATCTGCTCGTCCGTAATGTTGAGACCAAGCTCCTTCTCTGTCTCTGCAAGAGCTATCCAGAGCCTTCTCCAGGTCCTGAACTTCATGTCCTGTGAAAAAACAAACTGCATCTCCCTGCTCGCGTAGCGTTCCGAGAGCGGGCTGCTGTAAAGATCTGTGCTCATAATATCTTCCTTTCATATCGTAAAGCAATATATAAAATCTATTCTTCGAAATCTCCCCTGATATCCCTGGTCGGAGGGTCTACCGGATAATTTCCTGTGAAACAGGCGTCGCAGTATGACATGCCGTTTACCATCCGGCTCATCTTGTCAAGGTCAAGGTAGCCGAGCGAATCCGCTCCCATCTGCTGCCTGATCTCATCTATGCTCAGGTGATTCGCGATCAGCTGGTCGCGGTCCGGTATGTCAGTCCCGAAATAACACGGGTATTTAAACGGCGGAGAACTGATCCTCACGTGTACCTGGGTGGCGCCGGCGTCTCTGAGCATCGCCACGATATTCGCGCTTGTCGTACCGCGGACGATGGAGTCATCGACCATGATGATGCGCTTGCCGCGGACATTTTCCCTGAGCACGTTAAGCTTGATCTTGACGCTCTGCTCGCGCATGCTCTGCTTCGGCTTGATAAATGTCCTGCCGACATAATTGTTCTTCACAAAGGCCTGGCCGTAAGGTATCCCGGATTCCTGAGCGAAGCCCATCGCCGCCGCGTTGCCTGACTCGGGAACGCCGACTACCATATCCGCGTCCGCCGGGCAGGTCTGTGCCAGTATCCTGCCAGCAATGATCCTGGAGGCAAATACGGAGATCCCGTCGATGACGCTGTCCGGTCTCGCGAAATATATATACTCGAAAATGCATCTTGAGGATCTGTTGAGCCCGCAGTACTGCCTGTTGGACCTGATCCCGTCCTCATTTATCGTAATGATCTCTCCCGGTTCGAGGTCGCGGATAAATTCCGCTCCCACCGTGTCCAGAGCGCAGGTCTCCGACGAGACGACGTAGGCGTCATCCTTTTTGCCGAGGCAGAGCGGCCTGAAGCCAAAGGGGTCGCGCGCCGCCACTATCTTTCTCGGGCTCATTACCAGAAGCGAGTAGGCGCCCTTTATATAGGCCATAGCCTTCGCCACGGCCTCCTCGACGGAGCCGCTTGAGACACGCTCCTTGGCCACGAGGTAGGCGATGACCTCAGAATCTATGGTCGTCTGGAAGATAGCTCCGTTTTTCTCGAGCTCCTCACGCAGATCCACGGCATTTACCAGGTTGCCGTTGTGGGCGATGGCTATCTGGCCCTTGACGTACTTGGTGACCAGCGGCTGCGCGTTTGATCTGACGCTGCTGCCGGCAGTCGAATACCTCACATGGCCGATGGCGATATCACCGTGCAGCTTGTCCAGGTTCTCTGGCGTAAACACCTCGCTCACCAGGCCCATATCCTTATAATAACGGATATCGCGATTTTCACTGACCGCGATGCCGCAGCTTTCCTGGCCGCGGTGCTGCAACGAAAAAAGGCCGTAATAGACCCAGCTTGCTATATCGCATCCGCTCAGGCTATACGCGCCAAATACGCCGCACTCCTCATGAAGTTCATCTATTATATTGTCTGACATATGAAATCCTGTATCCAAGGCATCCTCCTGACCGCGGCCGACAGGCTCTGTCAAAATCACGCATCCCCTATGATAAAACCGCCCGCTGACTATTATTCTAACGTATCAGCCGCCAATCCGCAATACGCGAATTGCCGTAAAAATTTATTCTATTCACCGGGGCTTTGGTCATATTTCCCCGGATTATTTCTTATATCCTCCAGCCTTCTGTCCTCGTCGCTCATGTACAGGTAAAATACCTTCTCGAGTATCACGCTGAAAAGCATGATGTCCACACCAGGCACGATCACGATGAAGAGGCCGAAGCAGTAGAGCAGCGCGGCTGAAGCCGCCAGCACGGCCAGTATCAGCAGTGAGCTCGGCAGATGCCTTACCGACATCAGCAGGCTGTTCCTGATTATCACGCCCGTCTTCTGGCTGAACCTGGAGGCATACGAAAGCGCGTAGACCGTCAGGACACTTATGATGGCCATAACTATCGCCAGTATTATCTGAAACGCCGCGGACAGCCCGCTTCCTGTCCCCGCGCCGGCAGCGGCGGACGCCCCCGCGCCCTGCTGCAGTCCCTTGATGATATTCATATCCAGCCCGATCACCAGTGCCGTGACGAGCCAGATCAGCCACAGCAGTGTGGACTGTTTAAAGTCTGACCTGAAACTGCTCCAGAATTCACGAAAAACATAGCTTCTGTGCCCTCTGACGACCTTCGTCATCGTATAGTAGGCGGCCGAGGACGCCGCGCCGGCGGTGATCACAGGCACAGAAAAAACCAGCCAGAGAAGACCCACGTAAAGCATATTTAAAATCTGCTCCATCGCATTCATAAATGGACTCTCCGGCTGGAATACACGACTCATCTTTTGATTTCTCCTCAGAAAACTAACTGTAAATGCCTATTAACAATAACACATATTTACAAAAAGATAAAGCGTGACTGTCAATGCTGCTTATCGCTCCTCGTCCAGCATTTTTACTATCATTTTATTGACCGTGCCCGGGTCGGCCCGGCCATTCATCGCCTTCATGGTCTGGCCTACGAGGAAGCCTACGGCTTTCTTTTTGCCGGCCCTGTAATCTTCAACAGACTTGGGGTTGGCCGTGATCACCTCGCCTATCACTTTTTCGAGTCCCGCGCTGTCTGACTCGATCTTCATGCCATGCTCCTGCGCATAGCTCTCAGGCTCAATGTCCTCGTCGAAGATCTTTTCGAAGATCTCCCGCGCGGCAGCCCTGTTTATGGTGCCGGCATCGACAAGCGCTATCAGCTCTGCCAGGTGCCGGGGCGAGAAGTTCATCTGTGAGGGATCCGTCTCCCTCGCCTTCACTATCCTCATGGCCTCGACCATCAGCCAGTTGGCGGCTTCCTTGGGATCTTTGCATATTTTTGCCGTCTCCTCGAAAATGTCCGCCATGCGCACGGAGTCTGTCAGCACGAGCGCGTCCTGCTCGCTGATACCGTACTCGCTCACATAGCGGCGGCATTTATCCTCGCGGAATTCAGGCTCCAGGGCCTTCACGCGGGCTATCCAGTCGTCGCTGATGAACACCGGCGGGAGGTCCGGATCAGGAAAATATCTGTAATCCTGCGCGTCTTCCTTGGACCTCATGGCATAGCTGGCGCACTTGCTGTCATCCCAGCGGCGCGTCTCCTGGGTGACCCTCTTGCCGTCCTCGAGCACCTCGATCTGCCTGTCCGTCTCAGCCTGTATGGCTCTGGTGATAGCCTTGAAGGAATTCATGTTCTTCATCTCCGTGCGCGTGCCGAGCTTTTCCTCGCCGCGGCGGCGCACCGAGAGGTTGATGTCGGCTCTTATGGAGCCTTCCTGCATACGGCAGTCGGAGACGCCCAGATACTGGAGAGTGCGTCTGAGTTTCTCCAGGTAGGCTATGACCTCGTCAGCGCTGCTCATGTCCGGCTCACTGACGATCTCAATGAGAGGGACGCCGCAGCGGTTGTAATCGATAACCGTGCAGTCCTCCCACTTATCGTGGATAAGCTTGCCCGCGTCCTCCTCCATGTGGATCTCATGGATGCCGATGCTCTTTTCGTATCCTTCGCACTCGATGTCGACATGGCCGTTCCTGCCGATCGGCAGGTAGAGCTGGGAGATCTGGTAGGCCTTGGGCAGGTCAGGGTAAAAATAATTTTTCCTGTCAAATTTGCAGTGCTGCGTTATATCGCAGTTCAGTGCCAGGCAGGCAGCCAGCGCGTACTCGACCACCTTCCGGTTGAGCACGGGCAGGGTCCCCGGCATGCCGGCGCAGACCGGGCACACATGCGTGTTCGGGGCTCCGCCGAATTCCGTAGAACAGCCGCAGAATATCTTCGTCCTGGTGGAGAGCTCGCAGTGGACCTCGAGGCCTATAACGGTTTCATATTCATAGCTCATGCCTGCTCTCCTCCCTTCACGGCAGCGCCGTCAAGCTGCGGCGGCCTCATTCCGGGCATCGTCTTTTCAAATGCGTACGCAGCCCGCAGCAGTGTCTTCTCCGAAAATGTCTGCCCGATCATCTGGACTCCTATCGGCAGTCCGCTGCTGTCGGTGCCGCAGGGCACGCTTATGCCGGGCAGCCCGGCGAGATTAACAGATACCGTGTAGATATCGCCGAGGTACATCTTCAGCGGGTCAGAGAGATTTTCTCCCAGTCTCGGCGCTGTCGTCGGCGCCGTCGGCCCGATGATGATATCGTATTTCTCAAATGCCTCGTCGAAGCCCTTCTTGATCAGAGCCTTGACCTGCAGCGCTTTTATATAGTAGGCATCGTAATATCCGGAGCTGAGCACGAAGGCGCCGATCAGCATGCGGCGCTTAACCTCCATGCCGAAACCATCGTCCCTGGTCTTCTTGTACATTTCCTGGAGATCCTCGAAATCAGGGGTCCTGTAGCCGTATTTGACGCCGTCGAACCTTGAAAGGTTCGAGCTGGCCTCAGCGGACGCTATAACGTAGTAGGCAGGGATCGCGTAATCCACCATCCCCATATCAAAATATTCGACAGCCGCGCCCTTGGCCTCAAGCGCCTTCGCCGCGCCGATGACCGCCTCTTTGACCTCCGGATCGAGTCCTTCGCCCAGATAGCTCCTCGGTATGCCTATGCGCAGCCCCTTTACGTCATCGACAAGGGCATCCGTGAATTTATAATCATCCAGCCTGACGCTTGTGCTGTCGCGTTTGTCCCAGCCGGCAATGATCTCCATGACCGCCGCGCAGTCGGAAACATTTCTCGCAATAGGGCCGATCTGGTCGAGCGAGGACGCGTAAGCTATAAGTCCGTATCTGGAGACGGCGCCGTAGGTAGGCTTCATGCCCGTGACTCCGCAGAAAGAGCTCGGCTGGCGTATGGAACCGCCGGTATCCGAGCCGATGGCGTACCAGGTCTCCTCAGCGGCTGCAGCCGCAGCAGCGCCTCCCGAGGAACCGCCGGGAACACGCCCGGTATCCCAGGGATTCTTCACCGGACCGTAACAGCTGGTCTCCGTGGTGCTGCCCATCGCGAATTCATCCATGTTCAGCTTGCCGAGCATCACCGCGCCGGCAGCCTCGAGCCGCTCCGTGACAGCTGCGTCGTAAGGCGGCTTAAAACCCTCAAGTATCTTCGAAGCACAGCTTGTAAGCACGCCCCTGGTACAGATATTATCCTTCAGGGCCATGGGTACGCCTGCAAGCGGCTGATTCCTCAGCTCGCCGGCCTCTATCCTTCTCTGCACCTGTTCGGCGCGCCTGAGCGCCTGCTCCTGCGTCAGGGTAATATAGCAGCTGTATCTGTCTTCACGTTCCTTTATCTTCTCAAACTGAGCCCTGACAGCATCCATCGACGTGATGTCGCCGGCCTTTATCCTGCTGCCAAGCTCCAGTGCTGAAAGCGATGTAATGTCCATAAAACGATCCTCACAATAATTTCTGTCTACACGACTGTCCTCGGTACCTTGAATCCGCCGTCCTTCGTCTCAGGCGCGTTGGCTAAGATACCTTCCGGATCGGGGACCGAAGTCACCTCATCTTCCCTGAACACATTGCTGCAGCCCAGAACGTGCGACATAGGCTCAACGCCTGTTACGTCAAGCTCATTCATCTTGTCCACATAATCAATTATATTTCCCAGATCTTCTCTGGCGCGCGCTTTTTCCTCAGCCGTCAGGTCGAGCTTCGCCAGCGCGGCGACATAATCGATCGTCTTATCCGTAATAGCCATACGGCCATCCTCCTGTCATAAGAGCATAACGCTCCTGTCAATCCATATTCTGGGAGAAAAGCTCGATCACCATCTGCGCTGTCTCCGGCATATTGGTGCCGTTGTCCATGCTCGTCTTCTGCAGATAGCGGTGAGCCTGCTCCTCACTCATGTTTTTCTGCTCCATCAGGATATTTTTCGCGTACTCTATAGCCGCGAATTCCTCGCTGTTCCTCTCTTTAGGCTTTTTTCTCCTGCGCCTGCGTTCGCGCATAATGGCTCTCTCGACAGCGTCGAGCGACATGCACAGGTCGTAAGCCCTGACCGGCATCGGTATCCTGATCACATTGCTCTCGCTGATGCTGCCCAGTGCCGACTGTGAGGCCATGATCATCATCTGGTAGCTGTCGGGGAGATCTGCCAGAAGATCTCTGTAGGTCATATCCTCATATCTCAGTCCGGATACCACCAGTCCGTCCGAGCCCTCCATCTGGTCTATCAGCTGAATGACCGCGTAGCCGCTCGTGCATACCGCCACGACATTGTGCCCGTTCCTCACCAGGAGGTTTCTGATGGCAGATGCGTCACTGTGGTTCCTGAAAACTACTATTATGTTAACCATCTGCCATATCACCCCGGTTCAAAATATCAGATCTTATATAGGTACTCGTCCAGTTCCCACTGAGTTATCTGTGTCCTGTATCTCTCCCACTCGGCATATTTTGCCTCGATATATTTGGCGCTTGTGTGCGGCCCCAGCACGCGTTTTACAAGTTCGTCCTTCTCGAGCTCGCGCACCGCGTCAAGGAGAGTGATCGGCAGTCTGTCAATGCCTGCCGCCTGCTGCTCCTCATTCGTCATCGCGAAGACATTTCCCTCGACGCTGTTCATCGGCATCTTCTGCTCACGTATGCCCTCCAGGCCGGCCGCGATGCAGCAGGCAAGCATAAGGTAAGGATTGCCGGCGGAATCGGGGCTGCGCAGCTCTATCCTGTGGTTATTGTCGTGCACGGCAGGAACACGGATGAGCGGGCTCCTGTTGATCGCCGACCAGGCGATATGTATCGGCGCCTCGTAGTCCGGCACCAGCCGCTTGTAGGAATTCACGAGCGGGTTGGTAATTGCCATCATGCCCTTGGCGTGCTTGAGCAGGCCGGCGATAAAGTAATACGCTTCCCTGCTGATGCCATGCTTATCGTCCGGATCGCCGAAAATGTTCTTTCCCTCCGAATTCTTGATGGAGAAATTGATGTGCATCCCGGAGCCGGGCACGCCGTAGATAGGCTTCGGCATGAACGACGCGTAGAGCCCGTGGCGCTTGGCGATGGATTTTACGACCAGCTTGAAGGTGACGATATTGTCAGCCGTCTTGAGGGCGTCAGTATATCTGAAGTCGATCTCGTGCTGGGCCGGCGCCACCTCGTGGTGCGAGGTCTCGATCTCAAAGCCCATCTCCTCGAGAGTCAGCACCATATCGCGCCTTGCGTTCTCGCCCAGGTCGACCGGTCCCAGGTCGAAATATCCGCCCTTCTCGTGGGTGATAGTCGTCGGCATCCCGTAATCGTCAGTGTGAAAAAGGAAGAACTCGAGCTCCGGGCCGACCTGCACGGAATAGCCCATGTCCGACGCTTCCTTAGTGACAGTCTTGAGTATGTAGCGCGGGTCGCCCTTGAATACCGTCTTATCCGGATTGTATACGTCGCAGATAAGTCTGGCGACCTTCCCTGTCTGCGGGCGCCACGGGAATATCTCAAATGTGTCGAGATCAGGATACAGATACATATCTGATTCCTCTATCCTGGCAAAACCCTCGATAGAGGAGCCGTCGAACATGCAGCCGTTGTCGATGACATTGCCTATCTGTCCGGCAGTAATTGCAACATTTTTAAGCGTACCGAAAATATCCGTGAACTGCAGACGGATAAATTCCACATCCTCCTCCTCTATGAGACGGATGATATCCTCTTTCGTGTACTTAGACATATAGTTGCCCTCCTGTTATAGAAATGAAATATATGATTCGTGTAAAAAACCGTGATCCTCATATGGTATTTGTATAGTATCGTAAATTTTCAGTCCTTGTCAATACTGACGGGATCACAGCTGCCCCATACAGGCAAAAAGCGGTCCACAGCTTAGTGTGGACCGCCTTTGGTCTGGTATTCATATAGATCTATGACTTACTCAGTATACTCCATTTCCCCGATCGTTGCAATATCTACAACGGAAAGATTTTCCAAATCCGCATTCTCGATGCTGGTGAGCAGCGCCCTGGCCGTGTCAAGCGAGGTGAGACAGGTGCAGCCTGTCTCGATGGCATTTCTCCTGATGAGGAAACCGTCCCTGCTCTTGTCGCGCCCGTGCGTCGGCGTGTCGATGACAAGATCGACCTGCCCGTCGAGTATGAGGTCTACGGCATTGGGCGAGCCGTCCGAGACCTTCTTGATCTTGACAGCCTCGATGCCGTTTTCATTCAGCTTGTCGGCTGTGCTCCTGGTCGCGTAGATAGTGTAGCCGATCTTCTTGAAACGCCTCGCGAGCGGCACCAGCTCATCCTTGTCGGCGTCATTGACCGTGCAGATCATTTTCTTCGTCCTGGGAAGGTTCACGCCTGCGCCCAGGAACGACTTGTACAGCGCCTCGTCAAAGGTCTTTGCTATGCCGAGCACCTCGCCGGTCGACTTCATCTCCGGGCCGAGCGTCGTCTCAGCGCCGCGCAGCTTCTCAAATGAGAATACCGGCTGCTTGATCGCTATGTAATCCGCTTTTTTCTGCAGGCCCGGCATGTAGCCCTGCTGCCTTATAGACTCGCCGACTATGCATTTTGAAGCGATGTCGACGATAGGAATGCCTGTGACCTTGCTGATATAAGGTACTGTACGGCTGGAACGCGGGTTGACCTCGATGACATACACATCATTCTCGTAAACGATGAACTGGATGTTCAGCAGGCCGCGCACATGAAGGCCCATGGCGAGCTTCTGTGTATAATCCTCTATCTTGTCGATGATCTCTTCGCTCAGCGTCTGTGCCGGATACACGGAAATACTGTCTCCGCTGTGGATGCCGGCTCTCTCGATATGCTCCATGATACCGGGGATCAGCACGTCCCTGCCGTCGCAGACTCCGTCTACCTCGACTTCCTTGCCCATCAGATATTTGTCGATTAGTATCGGGTGCTCCTGGACAGTCTGGTTGATGATACTCATGAACTCGACGATATCGCCGTCATTTACCGCTATCTGCATGCCCTGTCCGCCGAGAACGTACGAGGGGCGTACCAGTACCGGATAACCCAGGTCATTGGCCGCGCTCAGGGCTTCCTCTATAGTATACACTGTCTCACCGGCAGCCCTCTTGATATGATATTTTTCCAGGATCTCGTCAAAGAGCTCCCTGTCCTCGGCCGCGTCGACGTCCTCAGCCTGCGTGCCGTATATCGGCAGTCCCATTTTCATCACGGCCTCGGTAAGCTTGATAGCCGTCTGGCCGCCGAACTGGACGACAGCTCCGTCCGGTTTCTCAAGGCGGACGATATTCTCCACATCCTCCGGGGTGAGCGGCTCAAAATAAAGCTTGTCGGCGATATCGAAGTCCGTGCTCACCGTCTCGGGATTGTTGTTGACTATTATAGTCTCGAATCCGCAGTCCTCAAAAGCCCACACGCTGTGGACCGAGCAGAAATCAAATTCTATGCCCTGGCCTATCCTGATAGGACCTGAGCCAAGTACCAGGACCTTCTTCCTGACATTTGTCTCGACCTCGACTTCATTTTCGCTGCCGAAGCATGAATAATAATACGGAGTCTCGGACTCGAACTCTGCCGCGCAGGTATCGACCATCTTGAAGGAAGCGATTATGTTGTTCTTGTATCTCATCGACTTGATCTGTGCCTCTGACATGCCGGTGTAATCAGATATCGCCTTGTCAGGGAATTCAAGTCGCTTCGCTTCCTTCAGAAGCTCGGGGGTGAGCGGCTCCGTCTTCAGTCTCTTCTCGATCTTCACCAGGTTGGCTATCTTATCGAGGAACCAGATATCTATCTGGTTGATGCTGTTGATATTCTCGAGAGTGTAGCCGCGGCGTATCGCCTCAGCTATACAGAAAAGTCTCCTGTCGTCGATAAGCTTCAGGTGCTCGGCGAGCTCCTCATCGCTCAGCTCCTGGTAAGCGCCGTAGTCGAGGCTGTAGATATTCTGTTCCAGGGAACGTATCGCTTTCATCAGCGCGCCCTCGAAGTTCTGGCAGATGCTCATGACTTCGCCGGTAGCCTTCATCTGGGTGGTAAGGGTCCTCTTCGCGGTAATGAATTTGTCGAAAGGCCACTTGGGGATCTTGACGACGCAGTAGTCCAGAGCGGGCTCAAAGCTGGCATAGGTCTTGCCGGTCACGGCATTTTTGATCTCATCCAGCGCGTAGCCGAGGGCGATCTTCGCCGCGACCTTGGCTATCGGGTAGCCGGTGGCCTTGGAAGCCAGCGCGGACGAACGCGAAACTCTGGGGTTGACCTCGATAACGCAGTACTCAAAGCTGTCCGGCTTGAGCGCGAACTGCACGTTGCAGCCGCCGTGTATATCCAGCTCCTTGATTATATTGATAGAAGATGAACGAAGCATCTGGTATTCTTTATCGCCTAAGGTCTGCGAGGGGGCAACGACTATGCTGTCGCCAGTGTGCACACCGACCGGATCGATATTTTCCATGTTGCAGACCGTCACGCAGTTGCCGTAGCTGTCTCTGATGACCTCGTACTCGATCTCTTTCCAGCCGCCGATGTAGCGCTCTACCAGCACCTGCCCGACACGGCTGAGTCTCAGGCCGTTGCTGGCGATGTCGTGGAGCTCCTCCTTGCTGTGAGCGATCCCGCCGCCGCTGCCGCCTAGCGTATAGGCCGGCCTTACGACGACCGGATACCCGTTTCTGTCAGCAAAATCAAAGCACTCCTGCAGCTTCGTGCAGACCGCGCTGTCGGCGATCGGCTCCCCGATCTTCTCCATCGTCTTCTTGAACTCGAGACGGTCCTCCGCCTTTTTGATCGTGGCTGCCGAGGTACCGATGAGACGCACCCTGTTCTCCTGCAGGTAGCCGCACTCGTCCAGCTCCATGGCCAGATTCAGCGCCGCCTGTCCTCCCAGCGTCGGGAGCAGGCTGTCCGGCTCCTCTTTCTTGATGACCTTCTTCAGTATTTCCGCCGTAAGCGGCTCTATATATACCTCGTCGGCGATATTCTTGTCCGTCATGATAGTGGCGGGGTTTGAATTCACCAGAACGACGTTGATGCCCTCTTCCTTAAGGGAACGGCAGGCCTGGGTGCCTGCGTAATCAAACTCGGCAGCCTGGCCGATGACAATGGGGCCCGAACCGATAACAAGGACTTTCTTAATGCTATTATTCTTCGGCATTCTTATTTACCTCCATCATCTCCATAAAATTGTCAAAAAGGAATTCCGTGTCCTGCGGTCCCGGACATGCTTCCGGGTGGAACTGCACGGTAAAAATGTTCTTTCCGAGATAGTGCAGGCCTTCCGTCGAGGCATCATTTGCGTTCAGGAAGCTGACCTCAGCGATATCCTCAGGTACCGTCCTGTCGGCGACGACATAGCCGTGGTTCTGTGAAGAAATATACACGCGGCCTGTGCGCAGCTCCTTGACAGGGTGATTCGCGCCTCTGTGTCCCCACTTCATTTTCCTGGTGTCCGCGCCCTTGGCAAGCGCCATGAGCTGGTGCCCGAGGCAGATCGCGAAGATGGGAATGTCGGTATCGTAAAGCTTTTTCATCTCTTCGATTATCGGTCCGCAGTCCTTGGGGTCGCCGGGGCCGTTGGAAAGCATGATGCCGTCCGGATGCGCGGCGATGATCTCCTCAGCCTTCGTGTAGGCGGGATAGATCGTGACCTCGCAGTCTCTTTTGGCGAGTTCCCTGGCGATATTGCGCTTTGCCCCGAAATCCATCAGGGCGACCTTCATCCCGCTGCCGGGAACAACGCTTTTTTCGCTGCAGGTGACGCGCTTCACCACATCCTTCGCGCTGTAGGCAAGGATGCGCGGCATAACCTCATCCATTTTGAAGTTCTCGTCTCTTGTTATCATGCCGTTCATCGTGCCCTGGCTCCTGAGCTTCTTGGTGAGGGCACGCGTATCTATCCCCTGTATGCCGGGGATATCATGGCTGAGGAGGAAGTCCTCAAGTTTGGCTTCACTTCTGAAATTGCTCGGAGTCTCAGCTATCTCCCTGACGATATACCCCTCGACAAATGATCTCGGCGCCTCCATATCTTCATAGCACACGCCGTAATTGCCGATCAGCGGATAAGTCATCACTATAGACTGTCCGCAGTATGACGGGTCCGTAAGGATCTCGAGATAACCTGTCATAGATGTATTAAAAACCACCTCACTGATGGATTCCCTGTCCGAACCTATGCCTGTCCCCTCGAACACGCTGCCGTCTGCAAGGATCAAAAAAGCTTTCATTTATTCACCTGACTCCCTTCCTGCTGCAAAAATAAAGATTCCTGAGGGAACAAACCCCCGGAATCTTTAAAATATAACTGATATTATCGGAGAAAACAAATATTTTGCATAAATATTCATTGGTTCATACTTGCTGGTGTATATGGCACTCATAGTTCTCTCCTTAAATGCTCCTTCATAATCAAAATACCCGGCTGACAGCAAGCAAAAACGCATTCCTGTTGCCTGAAATTTTAAACTGTCAGAAGTATATCATATTCCCGGGACCATTTCAAGCCCCAAAATATACAATGGCAGATGAAAATATGGGAGTATTTTTGTAATTATTATTCATAAATATTGCATATTTTTACAGGCCCGGCGAGTGCCCCGCGCGGGCCTGAGGCAGTCTCAGGCTTTGCGCGGCCTGAACCTGCGGGGCTTAGCCTTCCTGCTTCCTGTATTGAATGACTTTTCATTATTCCTGAACAACAGCCTTGCCAGCCATTTGAGAAACTTCAGGCAGAAAAAGGCGAAGGCAGCTATCGGCACGAGGAAGATGAGCCTCCAGGTGAACACGTTCTCGATACTGAAGAAATGCGGCCAGGCGACTATGCAGGCGATAAAAATAATATTCATCACATGGCAGAGTATCATCCTCAGCTTGTTCATCGGGCTCGAGACCATGACGAGCACCATCATGCTGATCATGCCGGATACTATCAGGTTGTAGGTCGATGTCAGGGTGCTGTCGAAGCTGAGCCAGGTCGAGGCAAGCTGTATCACCAGCATGCTGAAGACCATTGTCAGCGCTCCCGGCAAAGCTGTCCTCAGCACGTGCTTGAGGAAGCCGCCCGAGGTGACCGCGTCATTAGGCTCCAGGGCCAGGAAGAAGCTGGGTATGCCGATAGCGACCGTGCTCACCAGCGTAAGATGCATCGGCACGAACGGGTAAGACCTTGACAGTATTATGAAAATAATGCAGAGCAGCACCGAGTAGATCGTCTTGGTCAGGTACAGAGAGCTTACTCTCTCGATATTCGAGATGATCGAGCGGCCCTCGCGCACGATATCCTTCAGATGCACGAAATCGGAATCGAGCAGGACAATATGCGCCACCTGCTTGGCGGCGTCGCTGCCGGCTGCCATCGCTATCCCGCAGTCCGCGTCCTTGAGCGCCAGGACATCATTCACGCCGTCGCCCACCATTCCCACGATGCGGCCGTTGGCCTGGTAAGCCTTGATGAGCCTCTGCTTCTGCTCAGGCGTGACACGTCCGAACACCGTGTATTCCATGACTGCGTCGCGCAGGCCTCTGTCGTCATCCGGAAGCGTCTGCGCGTCGATGTATCTCTGCGCGCCCTCAAGTCCGGCCTTGTGCGCGATCTGCGAGACTGTGGCCGGATTATCGCCGGAGATGACCTTGATATCAACATTCTGCGACCTGAAGTAGGCGAAGGTGTCTGCCGCCTCTTCCCTGATGCAGTCCGAGATAACGATCAGGGCCTGAGCCTTCGGCAGCTCTATCTCTCCGTTCTCCGGCCTGATCGAATCCGCCGCTGCCAGCAGCAGGACGCGGTATCCCTGCTGGGCATAGCTGTTGCAGCGTTCCATCAGTTCGCTGTCACCGCCCAGGATAAATTCCGGGGCGCCGATCACAAATGCTCCGTGGTCTTCAAATGAAGCCGCGCGGAACTTTCTGGCTGACGAAAACGGGATCAGCCCGCTGACCTTCCACTCGCCTGTCCTGGCGAAATAATTCATCAGCGCCTGCTGCGTCGGATTGACATCATTAAAGGCATAGGTGAGCTCGCTGACCGCGTGCTTTATCTCCGACTCACTCATGTCAGAGACAGGCACAACCTCCTCGACCTCCAGATTGCCGGTCGTGATGGTCCCTGTCTTATCCAGGCACAGCACATTGACTCTGGCCAGCGACTCGATTGCCTCTATCTCCTGCACGAGCGCGTGCTTCATCGCCAGCTTGCCTACGCCGACTATGAACGACACGCTGGTCAGCAGTACCAGGCCCTCGGGGATCATCCCGATAACACCGGCGACCGTACTGACGATGGCGTCATTTTTAGTTGTGCCGGCCACGGCACTCTGTGATATATAGAGCATGATCCCTACCGGGATGATGATAAAACCTACAGTCTTGATGATCCTGTTGATCGACTGCTGCATCTCGGAGGAAGCTCTCTTTTTATTTTTGGCCTTCGCGGCAAGTATCGTCGCGTAATTCTCATCACCCACATGGATGACCTGCGCCACGCAGCTGCCCGCCGTCAGGTAGCTTCCGGAGAGCATCTCGTCGCCGTTCTTCTTCTTGACGGCTACGGATTCGCCGGTGATCATCGACTCATTGACTTCGACGCCCTGACCGTCCAGCAGCCGGCAATCGGCTCCTATCTGGTCACCGCTTTCCAGCACGATGATGTCATCCATGACCAGCTGCTCCAGCCCGGCCTGCTCTTCCTTTCCGTCACGTATCACCCTCACCTTGGAGGCCGTGATCACCGAGAGCTTGTCGACCAGGGACTTTACCCGCAGCTCCTGGATGATGCCGATCACCGAATTGCAGATGATGGTGCCCAGGAACAGCAGGTTCTTGAGCTGTCCGGTCGTAAGTATAAGCGCGCCCAGAAACAGGTTCAAAAAGTTGAAGTATGTAAACAGGTGCGTTCTGAATATTTCTTTTTTTGTCTTGGAAATGCTGCCGGTAGAGGTGTTGACTTTGCCCTCCGCCACGCGTTCTTTAACTTCCGCAGCGGTAAGGCCGGTAAATTTTTCAGCCATAGCTTGGCATCTCTCCTTCCTGACAGTGTGCTGATATCTGGCGCTGCAGGCTAATCTGCCGGCATGAACACGCCGTTTTTCAGTTCATACGGTGTAGTCTGGTACACATAGTAATTCATCCAGTTAGAATAGATCCACTGCGCGTGCGCTGACCAGTTCATGACCGGAGCCTTGGCGGGATCGTCATCCGGGAAATAATGCTGCGGCAGCTCCGGATCCAGGCCCTTGTCAACATCCCGGAAATACTCCTTCGCCAGCGTGTCCACGTCATACTCCGAGTGGCCCATGACGAAAAACTGCGTGTTGTCGTCTGTCCCCACGACATACACTCCGGCCTCCTCGGAGGTCGCCATGATCCTGAGCCTGTCTACCTTCTCGATATCCTCGGCCCTGACCTCGGTATTTCTCGAATGCGGGACATAGAAGACATCGTCGAATCCCCGGAAGAGCCTTGCCTTGTTGTTGCACATGGTGTGCGCGAAGACGCCGGAAAGCTTCTTCTTCATGATATACTTCGGTATCCCGTAAAAATAATACAGCGCCGCCTGCGCGCCCCAGCATATGAAGAATGTCGAATGAACATGCGACCTCGTCCAGTCGAATATCTCGCACAGCTCGTCCCAGTATTCGACCTCCTCGTAATCCATCATCTCCACAGGCGCTCCCGTGATGATCATGCCATCGAAGTTGTCGTCCTTTATCTCATCGAATGTCTGGTAAAACGCCAGCATGTGCTCGCCCGATACATGGGCAGCCTTGTGCGTGCTGGTCTGCAGCAGCGTGATGTCTATCTGCAGAGGCGTGTTCGAAAGTCTTCTGAGTATCTGTGTCTCGGTTTCTATCTTCGTCGGCATGAGATTCAGTATCACTATCTTCAGAGGACGGATGTCCTGTGAAAGAGCCCTCGTCTCTGTCATTATAAAAATATGTTCATCCTCCAGTATGCTTTTCGCCGGAAGATCATCTGTTATTTTGATCGGCATAATAATCACTCTCTTAAAAAATCTGAAAAATCGTTGACTGTGCGTTTATTATAACGTAAATCACAGTTTTATAATACACAAAATGATAATGTTTTTCCTTATCGCGTTTTACTGTTTCGACAAAAATCCTAGTGCGTCAGCTTTTTGATCCATTTATAGCTGCGGAAACGGATAAATACGGGGATGCCTTTGAAGAACTGGTCTGACTGTATGGCGATGACCACTGCCTCCACCGGCCATTTCCACCAGAAAGCGGCCATGAAGGAAAGCGGCATGACGATCGCCCAGGTGCTGATGAGATTCAGCTTCATCGCGAAGCCTGTATCGCCTCCGCCCTGTATGATGCCAGAGGCCACCGACATCTGGTAGGCCATGCCTACCATGACAAAGCACATGATCACGATCAGGTGATCAGAGAGCACCATGGCCGTGTCGCTGAGCCTGTACAGTGAGAGCAGCGGATCCTTCAGCAGGAACAGTATGCCGCCCATCACCAGTCCCAGCAGCACGTCGATCACCGACAGAGACCTCGCGTCTGACCTTATCCGCTCCAGGCTTCCCTTTCCTATAGAGTTGCCTATCATGACACCTGAGACAGAGGCCATCGCGTTCACGACTACCTTTAGCGTCTGGTAAAAAGTCGTCGCCACGGAGTTTGCCGCTATCGCGTCGGCAGCCGTCGTATCCGGCTTGAGATGTCCCAGTATAGCCGTCTGCAGCGGCACGGAAACGCTCCAGAGCATCGTGGAGGTCATGACCGGCGTCAGCACCCGGAAGTAATCCTTTCTCATCTCAGCATCCGTGCTGAATATATTCCCGATGCCGAACTTAAGCTTGGTGTTGTGCCTGATGAAGACCAGCACGATGGCGAAGAGCTCCAGGGAGCGCGCTATCAGGGTGCCGATCGCGGCGCCGGCTATTCCCATGCGCGGGAATCCGAACGATCCGTATATCAGGGCATAATTCACAGCTACATTCACTATCAGCGACATGAAAGAGATATAAAATGAAATGTTCACCGTCCCCATGCTTCTGAGGGCACAGTAAAATACATTCGTGACCATGTACATCATGAATGTCCATCTCAGTATATTCAGGTAGATAAGGCCTTCGCTCAGTATCGCCGGATCTGAGGTAAAGATCAGCAGCAGCTGTCTGGGCCAGATACTGCACAGCACTGTCACTGCCGCGCCGAAGATCAGCGCCGTCCTTATCGCTGTTCCCGTCAGCACCCTGATCGGCCAGACGGTCTTTTTCCCCCAGTACTGCGAGGCGATAACGACCAGGGCATTCCCTATAGAGCCGGCCAGCATCTGCACCATAAAAAATATCTGGTTCACCGCGGCTGCCCCGGAGAGCGCGTCCTGGCTGTAGCTGCCCAGCATGATATTGTCCGCCATGTTGACGCAGTAGGCGACCACGTTCTGCATGGAAACGATCCAGAGCATGCCGAAAAGCGTTTTGTAGAAGTCCCTGTCGTGAGTGAAAAAGGCTTCTTTCTTTTCCATATAATAATTCCTTTAAAAAGGATATCTTGCTATCCTGTCAGTTCGTCTGCATATCATCTAACAGTATACTACTCAAAAGCAGGTTTTTCCAGTTCAGCCCGGCAGGTATTTGCCCGAAAATGTCAGTATCTGCGCGGTTTCAGCAAATATTTGCTTGCACAGGCAGGGAAAAAGAACTATAATGTACGGAATTTATTCAGATAGAGGGAGGTTTTTATGATGACCAAAGAAGAAGAAGCTATAGAACGCCATGACCGCGGGTTCAACTGCTGTCAGGCAGTCGCCTGCTCGTTCGCGCAGGAGGTCGGTATAGATGAGGGGTTTATATTCAAAGCCGGTGAGGGCTTCGGTCTGGGAATGGGCTGCATGAACGGAAACTGCGGCGCGCTCTCAGGCGCTGTCATGCTCGCCGGGCTTAAAAACAGCGACGGGAACATGTCAAGGCCGATGAGCAAGGGTTCAAGCTACAGGCTCTCCCAGGAGATCTACAGACGTTTTGTTGAAAAGACCGGCGGTTCCATCTGCAAAGAGCTCAAGGGTATCGGTACAGGCAGGGTAGTCTGTTCCTGCCCTGACTGCATCAGAGCAGGCGCACAGATAGCCCAGGAAGTACTGAAGCTATAACAGCGGAGCAAAGACCCTGGCCAGCGCGCCGGTGATCTTGACCAGAGGATTTTCCTTCTGCACGGCACGCATATCCACAAGCCTGCATTTTTCAATGGTATCAGCAAAATCATGCTTAATGCTGTCGATGCATTCGGGCCTGTACATATAGACTCCGCACTCAAAATGATGGTAGAGGCTGCGGTAATCCATGTTGATGGTGCCTACGAACGCCCGGCAGTCATCGCTGACCCATTCCTTCGCGTGCAGGAATCCCGGCTCATAAAGATATATCTCCACGCCTGATTTCAGCAGCGCCGGGAAATATGTCTTCGCCAGGTCGTAGACGACTTTCTTATCCGGGACACCCGGCAGCAGTATCTTTACGTTGACTCCTCGCTCCGCGGCGAAACATACCGCGGCCAGGAGTTCATCGTCAAGTATCAGATAGGGAGTCATGATATATACATAGTGTCTGGCGTGATTGAGTATATCCATGAAAACTCTCTCGCCGACCTTGTCATTATCCATGGGTGAATCCGAAAACGGCATCACATATCCGGCGGATTCTGTCGGGAAGGGGATCACCGGGTCCTCGACAAATTCTTTAAAGGACAGCTCCTTATCATACAGCTGCCACATCTGCAGGAACATCAGCGTCATGCTCCTGACGGCCTCGCCGCGCAGCATGACGGCGGTGTCCTTCCAGTGCCCGAATCTGCATTTTACATTTATATATTCATCAGACATATTTATGCCGCCCGTAAACGCGGTATGTCCGTCTATCACAAGTATCTTTCTGTGATCCCGGTAATTGTACCTGGTCGATATGAAGGGTGTCAGCGGATCGAACTTGCGGCAGTGTATCCCCAGGGATTCCACGCGCTTCGGATAATTGTAGGGGAGAAGCGACAGATCGCAGGTCGCGTCATACATCACCCTGACGTCCACTCCTTCTTTTGCCTTTCTGGCAAGTATCTCCAGGATCTTGCCCCACATGACTCCCTCGCCGATGATAAAGAACTCGATGAAAATGAATTTCTCAGCCTTTTCCAGCTGTATCATCATCTGCGCAAAGGCATCCTCGCCGAGCGGGCAGTACAGCACTTCCGTATTTTTAAAGACAGGGAAATTCCCCGTCCTGTTCACGTACCTGACCAGCGACGCGGTATCCGGGCTCTCCTCCTCAAGCTCATCCAGCACTCGGTAATCCTGCGGGATATAATCCCTGGCGGCATCGCTCAGACGGCTCACTTCTTTCTTCAGGTTCCGGTGTCCGGCATCCGCCTTTATGAAGATCAGAAGCAGCGCGCTGAATACGGGAATGAAGGAAAACATGGCCAGCCAGGTTGCCTTGGATGAAGAATCCGAGCTGCTGTTCATAAGATAGATTATCACCAGCACTACCAGCAGCAGCTGCATATTGCTTATATGCCGGAAATATACGGCGAACCTGCTGTAGAGCGCGAACAGGAACCATATCTGCGCTGCCAGGAACAGGATGATCAGCCCGATACGGCTGAAAAGCACCCTGAAGATGCTCCTCCTGCTGTGCCTGGCCAGCCTGATGCCCTTGCCTTTGATATTTTCGCCGATATGATCAGCCATTTGAGAGACGTTATCATAAATGCTTTTTTTATTTTCGGACTCTACAGCTCCTGCACGATCCTTTTTCTTATCATCCACCGATAGCCCTCCCCCTGGCTGATGCTGTGGGTCCTCCCCACGCTAAAATGCTAAACTGTTCTCAGACATATTCCCTGATAGCTGACAGAAGATCGCCGAATTCCTCAAACGCGGGGATATCCGGGTTGTCAGCCTTGATCTGCTCTGTGCTCCTGAACAGGAAGCCTGCCTTGCTCGCCCTGATCATGCCCAGATCATTGTAGCTGTCCCCGCTGGCGATAGTCTCGTAGCCGATAGACTGCAGTGCCTTCACGGTCGTTAGCTTCGAATTCTTGACGCGCATCCTGAATCCTGTGATCTCGCCGTCTGCGGCTGTCTCCAGAGTATTGCAGAAAATGGTAGGCATGCCGAGTTTCCTGATCAGAGGCTTCGCGAACTGCTCAAATGTATCGCTTAAGATGATCACCTGGCAGTGATCCCTGAGCTCATCGAGGAATTCTCTCGCTCCGGGCAGGGGATCGATGGTCTCGATGGTCTTCTGTATCTCCTTCAGCCCCAGTCCGTGCTCCTTCAGGATGGCGATCCTGTATCTCATGAGCTTGTCATAATCCGGTTCATCCCTGGTCGTCTTCCTCAGCTCCGGGATGCCGCTCGCCTCAGAAAATGCGATCCATATCTCGGGTACCAGAACACCTTCCATGTCAAGGCATGTAATAATCATATTCAGAATTCTCCTTTTCCCAAATCGTATCCGGCAAAGCCCTCCCGGCCCCGCGGATAAAAAACATTTCGTAAAACATCATAACATCTGCTCATAATGAATTCAAGCCGTAAATATGCAGTGACAGGTACATCCCGCGCCCTTTGACGCTTGATTTTTGAGTGAAATGTATTTATACTTGCATTTGGCATTCAACACAGCACAGATCAGAAAGCGAGGTGAAAACAATGGATATAGTACAGCTTTGTGAGATCGGCATGCTGATCGCCTTCGGGCTTTCATGGCCATTCAACATACTCAAATCTGTCAGGTCACGGACTAGCAAAGGCAAAAGCGTAGTGTTTGAGATCGTGGTCGTGATCGGATACCTGATAGGTATGACCGGCAAGTTCATCACCTACAGCAGGACCGGCGTCTTCGCGTATTCGATATGGTTCTACATCGCAGACATAATAATGGTACTTATAGACCTCTGTCTGTATGTGAGGAACACTCGTCTGGACAGAGTGATGGACATCATGGAGTGATCATCCGGCGCTGCCGGCTGAGAGCACTCCGTCCCGTCAGCTTTATTCTACACTCTTCAAAGCCTCTATCGGATCGATCTGATCCAGAGAGCGATTCATTATCAGATCTACAAGAACGGCAAACACCAGCGACAGCCCGGCCGAAGCCGCATAGCTGGCCGGATGCAGGGATGGCGCCAGGTATATTGCCGGCAGATCAAGGAGAAGCGAAAGTGTCTGCGCGAAGAAGTATCCCAGCGGCAGACCGCAGATTATGCCCAGCACGGTGAGTATCATCGTCTCCTTGTTTATGTAGAGATGGACTTCCCGGTCGTAAAAGCCCAGCACCTTTATCGTCGCCAGTTCCCTCACTCTCTCGGAAACATTCGTCGTGGAGAGGGTGAAAAGCACCACGAAGGCCAGGCAGGCCGACATGAAGATAACAATATAGACGACCATATTTATCAGCGCGAATGACGTGGAAAAATCTCTCACGAGCTCCTTTGTCGTAATACAGCTCAGGATGCAGTCCCTGCCGGAGAAATCACTCCCCCAGCCTATCGGGTCACTTACCTTCTCTGAAAATACAGCCAGCACGCCGTCAGGCTTATAATCCCCGAAATATTTCTCATAAGTCGACTGTGTCATGTAGATACAGTTCCCCAGATAATTTTCGCACATGGAAGTAACATTAAGATCAGCCGTGGTGAGATCAGACAGCTGCACCTTTATCGTGTCCCCGTCCGAAAATCCCATGACTGTGCCTGCGTTCCTGGTCACGTATACCTCTCCGTCAGCAAGGCTCAGGCCCTTGCCCTTAAGGTCGGTCAGGCTGATATAAGGCGAGATATCGCCTCCCTCAGGAACTACGATGAGCTGTACGCTCAGCTCGCTGCTGCCGCTGCCCTTTATCACCGCACTGTTTATGTCGAGATTGATATACTTGTCGATATCGGCGTTATCCTGCAGGTATGAGAGCAGCGTGTCATTGTCGTCCGGGGCCACGACAGCCATCATATCATACCTGTAAGTCTGTTCATACTGCCTGGGCATGAGATCGGTAACAGAATCCTTTATGGAGAATCCGAACATCAGCAGCGCCATGCAGCCGGCTATCCCGGAGATAGTCATGAAAAGTCTCTTCTTGTATCTGAAAATATTTCTCGCGGTCATCTTGTTCAGGAAAGAAAGCCTGCTCCACAGAGGAGTGATGAACTCGATAAATACACGCATGCCGGCTCTGGGAGCCTTCGGCCGCATCAGCACCGCCGGATTATGCTTCAGCTCCGATCTGCAGGCGGCAGCCGTGGCGGCGATGATGCCACCGGCAAAAAGCACAGGGCCCAGCAGCCCGTAGGTCTTCTCAAATGTGAGCTTGTAGGACGGTATCAGATACATCACCCTGAATATCCGGAAAATGATCTCCGGCAGCACCACAAAGGCGCAGATCGTGCCCAGGATGCAGCCGAGGCCGCCGGAAAGCAGCGCGTAAATGATATATTTGCGCCGTATCTCGCGATCGGTAAAGCCCAGAGCCTTGTAGGTGCCGATAAGCGCCCTGTCCTCCTCGACAAGCCGCGTTATGGTCGTCAGGCTCATGAGTATGGCCACGACAAAGAATACTATCGGAAATACCACCGCTATGCCCTCTATCGAATCAGCGTCACTGCTGACATTTGAATATCCGCTCAGGGACATGCGGTCCTGCAGGTACCAGTCAGCCATCTCGATATCGGACATCTTCGCGCGCGCGTCGGCTATCTTCCTGCGCGCCTCATCCTCGCCGTCATGGTATTCGTTCCAGGCGCTCTCCAGGCTGCTCTCGCCCTCCGCCTTGCCGCTCTCGTACTTCTCACTGCCGCTCTCATACGCCGACTCCGCGGAGTCAAGCTTCGCGCGGTTCTCCTCTATCTCATCCTTCGCGGACTCCAGCTTCGCCCTGGCCTTCTTCTCCTCGCTCTCCAGCTTCGCCTCATTCTTTTTCAGCTTGCTGATGCCGTCCTCGAGTTCCTTCTCTCCGGACACCAGCTCAGACTCCTGGCTGGTGATCTCCTTTAAACCGGAATCGATCTTAGCCTGTGCGGCTGTGAACTGCTCATTTGCCGCCTTTTCCTGGCTCTCGAGCTCAGTCAGAGAAGCATTTACGACGTCCTCCGAGGCAAGCAGCTGTCCCCTGGAGACAGCCATCAGCGGCAGCTGCGCCGCCAGCTCGTCAAGCTGTGAAAAGCCCGCGAGAGTTTCTTTCTCCGCTTTTTCCTGGGCAGCCTTAACAGCCGCCTCGATCGCCGCCGCGGAAGCCGACTCAGAAACAGATTCCCCTGATTCCGAAGAAGCCGCATTCTCTGCCTCCTGCCTGGCCTTCTCGCCGGCCTGCTGTCTGGCAGACTTCACAGCCGCGTCCTTTATCGACTTCACAGCCGCGGAAACTGCCTCCGTGAAGGCAGACTTCTCATCCGCTATGGCAGCCTCTGCCGACTTCTCGGCAGCTGCCGCCGCGGCCGCGTCCTGGGCAGCTTTGGCCTGGAAGACCGGAAGGTATGCCTTACGCGCCTCGCTCACAAGACTGTCCCAGGCATCCGCAGGCCAGGCAGCCCCGAAGGCATTCCTGGCAGCAGCCGTCTGGCTGTCCAGACTGCTCTCATTTCCCCTGATCTGGGAAAGCTGAGACTGCAGGGAGGCGCGCCCGGCGGAGATCTTCTTCGCGGTCTCCTGCTTCTTGCTGTCAAGCTCCTTCTGGCTCGCTGCCAGCTTCTTTTTCGCCTCAGCCAGCTTTTCCCGGCCGGATTCCAGCTTCGCGCGGTTCGCGTCGATCTTGTTCCAGGCTTTCTCTATCTCGTCCCAGGCAGATCTGAACTTTTCGTTCATCTTCGATTCATTTTTGTCAAGCTCTTTCTCGCCTGACTCCAGCTCGCTGCGCCCGTCTTCGATCTTCTTTTTCGCCTCAGCCAGCTCGCTCTCGCTCTTCGCCAGCCTGCTCTTAAGCTCGCTCTCGCCCTCCTGGATATCATCCTTCGCGGACTCCAGCTCACTCTCGGCATCGCTCTGCGCGTCGTCTATCTTCTTGCTGGCATCCTGTACTACCTCATCATAGCGGGCCTTCTCGCGCCGTTCCATGATCTCATTCTTGATCAGGGTCTCAAAATCCGCTATCCGGTCCTTGTACTCATCCGAGTAGCAGAACATCTCCTTCGTGTCATCCAGAGTTATATATACCGCCGTGTAAATGCTGCTGTCAAAGGCCTCCGGCATCACAAAGGCGACGTCATTTTCGGAATTCATGTTCCTGTATGACATGGAACCCTCAAGATTGTCGATGCTGCAGATGTCGACAGCAGAGCCTGTTATCGTGAAGGTGCTGATCCTCAGAGCCGGCGCCTCGTCAGATCCCGTATCGATCTCATCGTCGCCGGTCTCTTCTGTCTCGCTTTCGCTGAGCACAGTAAACGTGCCGCCGATCTTCAGCCCGGTGTCATCCAGGAATTTCTGGGTGACGACAGCCTCACCGGCAGCCTGCGGTTCTCTTCCTTCCAATATATACGGCTTGTCCATCCCTGAAGGGCTCAGGCTCCTCACGGCTATGCTGACATTCTCGCCGCTCCCGGCCGGCTGAGCCTGCACGTCAGTCTCGTACGAGCCCTCGCAGCGTTTTACCCCGTCCAGGGATGAAAGCGCCGCCACATCGTCATCAGTCAGTCCCAGCGTAGATAAAATGCAGATATCGTGCAGATCCTGCCCGTCGTAAAAGCTGTCCGCTGACTGCCGCAGATCGACGCATGCCGCTTTAAGCCCCGAGAACATGGTCACTCCGAGCACCGTGATTATCATTATGGCAAAGAAACGTCTCCGCCCTTTCAGGATTGAGCGAAAGATATCCTTACTGTACGCTTTTCTCATCTTTCTCTCCCATGGCATGACCCTGAGTCTGCCGGACTTATGCTACCACTCGATCTCTGATATGGGGACCGGGCTGGGGTTGAGCTTCATATCCATCACCTGACCGCTCCTGAAGCTTATCAGCCTGTCGGCCATAGGCGCGAGCGCGGAGTTGTGCGTGATGATGATGACCGTGATATTCTCATTGCGGCACGTATCCTGCAGAAGCTGCAGTATCTGCCGGCCGGTGTTGTAGTCGAGCGCTCCCGTAGGCTCATCGCAGAGCAGAAGCTTCGGATTCTTGGCCAGCGCCCTCGCTATCGAGACTCTCTGCTGCTCGCCGCCCGAAAGCTGGGCCGGGAAATTGTTCTTCCTGTCCGTCAGCCCGACCTTATCGAGCACCTCCGACGCGTCGAGCGCGTTTTTGCAGACCTGCCCGGCCAGCTCGACATTCTCCAGGGCTGTCAGATTCGGGACCAGATTGTAGAACTGGAAGACGAAGCCTATGCTGCTGCGCCTGTATCCCGTCAGCTGCCTGCCGCTGTAGGAGGTAATGTCCTCCCCGTCGACAATGACCTGGCCCGACGTAGCTCTGTCCATCCCGCCGAGGATATTCAGGGCGGTCGTCTTGCCGGCGCCCGACGCTCCGACGATGACCGCCAGCTCACCCTCCCTGATGATAAAATTCGCCTTGTTAAGCGCAAGTATGGAGGTCTCACCGGTCTTGTATTCTTTTACGATATCGTTGAATTCAATATATGCCATAAAAATGTTCCTCCACGCAGTTCAGCCTGAAGAGGCTCTATTTCTTCGCCAGGCAGTATGACGCGAACTCATCTGCCAGGTCGACGACCTGCTTGTCCCAGAATTCCGGGCCGCCGTGGTCAGCGCCGCCGAGCAGGTACAGCCGCGCGTCCTTGCCGCAGCTTTTCAGCTTCTGATAAAATTCTACGCTCTGCATCGTGTTGACTATCCTGTCCTTCGTCCCGTGGACTATAAATATCGGCGGGAATCCCAGTTCAGGAGTCAGATAGTTTACCGCCGAGGCGCGTGCCCGCAGATCCTGCCTGTCATTTTCTGACACATGGCTCAGCAGTATCTCCAGATCGGCCACATTTTCCTGCGAGTCAGTGTTGGTCGGAAATCCGTCCGGCATCTGCACTGAGACACAGCCGTAATAATCCAGCAGTCCGATCACACCCGCGCTGACGCCGGGGTAGATATTCCTGTCAAAGAACGGGTCCTCATCCGGCCCGGCTATCGCCGCGAATACAGCCGTATGGCCTCCCGAAGAGCTTCCTCCCAGGAATATCTGCTCCGGGATCACGTGAAATATTTCCGCGTTCTTCCTCATAAATCTCACTGCGTTCCTGGCGTCCTGGATCTGCGCCGGGAAACCGGCCTGCCCCGCGTGGCGGTACTGCGCCAGCGCGATCACATAGCCGCGCTCTGCCAGCTTTGCTATGCGCCCCAGGCTGTGGTACATATCCTGCTCCATCCACCCGGAGCCCTGCACATAGACTATGCACGGACAGCGCATCTCCGGGGCGTTCCTGGTGAGCGGCATCAATATCTGAAGCTTCAGCGAGATCCCGTCCATAACCGCGTATTCGACGTCATGCGCATAGTATGTCCCCATCTCGCTGCCCGTAGTCTCCAGTCTGACCGCCCCTTCGGGAAGCCCTGTATACTCCGGAAATTCCTCATAACTCCAGTCCTTAACAACCATGATCCAAGCCTTTCATCAGGTACCCGCGCCAGGCAGCCCGGGAAGTTTTTTCTGTCACTATTATTTTATCACATATAGATGTTTTCCTGTAAAGATTATGCTATAATGATAATGACTTTTATTTTTGTTTTTTCAAATGAGGTGTTTGAATATGCGAAAGACGATCTTCACAAAAAAAATTACGACATTTATCTGTCTGACCGCCCTGCTCTCATGTATCTTCATGACAGCCTGCAGCGGCAACGGCAGCACAACTGCCGATGAATTTAAAAGTGCCTGCGAGAATGACGGAATGACAGTAACAGAGAACGCTGACACTTCCTCGCTGTCTGACTACGCGAATCTCCAGACCTACAGCACAGCGATACACGGCACTGAAAACATACTTTTACAGTATATGGCATTCTCGGATAAGGATTCGGCATCCGCGGCTTTCGACAAGTATAAGACCAGCATCGACCCCGGAGAAGAGGGCAGCATATCAACTGTCGACACTTCCAATTATACGACTGTCGTCGCCGAGAAGGACGCATCCTACACCAAGGCTATCCTGGCAGGAAAGCTTATAATCTCCGCCAGCGGGCCTACGATGTACAAGGGCGAACTCAACCGTATACTCTTAAAATTCGGGTATCAATAAAATCTGTTTTTTTTAAGAGTGGTTTCTGAAAAAGCTTAGCTTTAGTTAATATTTTTTTTAGAATTGAATATTGTGTTTTAAGAACTTTGTTGTATAGTACAGTTACAAGATAAATATATCTTGTGGCCAGAAAGCAATTTAACATAACAATCCTCTCTCTTAAAAAAGAAAAAGCATCCGAATACTGTGGATGCTTTTTTCTTTTGCCTTTATACCAGCGGACAGGCCATATGGCACGGCCGGAAGGATGGCTGGCATGACCGCCCGGCCGTCTGGCATGACAACCCGGCCGTCCGGCATGGCCGGAAGGATGGCTGGCTTGGCCGCCCGACTGGCTTGGCAGGCCGTCTGGCTTAGCGCATAAGGGAGCACACGATGATCGCTGTCAGCGTCCCCAGCACTATCCCGGCCGCGATCTCCGGCACGGTGTGGCCCATTTTCTCCTCAAGCTGCTCATCAAAAAGCGGTTCTTCCCCCGCTTCCTTTTCCCTGTCCCGAAGCCTGTTCAGGATGCGGGACTGCCGTCCCGTTGTATAGCGCACGCCCATAGCGTCATATATCACTATGACCGCCAGGAAAAAAGCGATCGCCGCCTGCGAGCTGCCTGCCCCGTCCGTGATAAGCGTCGATACAGCCAGCGAGCTTACCGTCGAAGAATGCGCGCTGGGCATACCGCCGCCGCCCCTCAGGCGCGACAGGGAAAAACCGCCCTTCACGCTCTCAATGATCATTTTGAGCGCCTGGGAAAAAAACCATCCGCATACAGCTGAGATCAGCACCTTGTTGGAAAGAAGCTCTGTAAGAAAATCCACAGCTCACACCCCCGTGAAAAACAATGTTTCATCTGCCGGAATCTATTTGCATACGTCGACCCAGCCGACAGCCTGCGCGCAGTTCTCGAGTTCATTAAGACTGAGCTTTACGGCGCTGTGGTCGTTGCCCGCCGCCGGGTACACAGTATCATACCGCCGCAGGCTCTCGTCGAGGTATACCTTGACTCCCTCTTTGATCCCGAAGGGGCACACGCCGCCGGGAGCATGGCCGACGTACTCTTCGACGTCCTCCGGATGTATCATAACCGCCTTCTTGTGGAACGCAGCCTTGTACTTTTTATTGTCAACGCGGGCTGTCCCCTCTGTCAGTATCAGTATAGGCACTCCGTCCGCCATAAACGACATGGTCTTGGCGATCATACCCGGCTCTACCCCCAGGGCGGCGGCGGCGAGATCCACAGTCGCGCTTGAATCCTCAAGCTCGATGATCCTGTCTGCCAGGCCCTTGCTTTCCAGAAACGCTCTGGCCTTTTCGATTGACATTTCAAACCTCCGTGACCGCGTCTGCAGGCATCGCGGCCTATGCCGCGGCAGGAAGAGCCGCCCGGCCCTCCTGTCACGCAAAAGGCTGCCGCAGTTATCCTATGCGGCAGCCTGAGCAGCGTATCCTGCATACAGCAGGAATCCTTACTGCGGATATTCTACTTTACGTCAAGCGCAGTTATCGCGTCTGCCATGTTCTTAAGATAATCGCCCTCAAAGTCTTCTATCTTTCCCTCATCGCAAAGCTTCGCGATATCCGGAAGGATCGGGATATGGCAGACAGTATCTATATCATACTTCTTGGCAAAATCCTCTACCTGGCTCTGTCCGAAGATGTAGCTCTTCTCGCCGCAGTGAGGGCATTCAAAATATGACATGTTCTGCACGATCCCCAGGACGGGTATCTGCATAAGGTTAGCCATCTTGACAGCCTTGCCTACGATCATGGATACCAGATCCTGCGGCGAAGTCACGACGACGATGCCGTCAACCGGAATAGACTGGAAAACCGTAAGCGCAACATCGCCTGTGCCGGGAGGCATATCTACCAGCATACAGTCGATATCGCCCCAGACAACATCTGTCCAGAACTGCTTAACGACACCCGCGATAACAGGTCCTCTCCACACAACAGGGTCCGTCTCGTTCTCGAGCATAAGGTTTACAGACATGACCTCTGTCCCCTTCTTGCTCGGCACCGGATAAATGTTCTTGCCGTCGCTCATAGCCTTATCTGTTATTCCGAACAGCTTCGGGATGGACGGGCCGGTGACATCGGCATCAAGGACAGCAGTCCTGAGGCCTCTTCTCTCAAGATCCACGGTCAGCATGGAAGTTACCAGAGATTTACCTACTCCGCCCTTGCCGCTGACAACACCGATGACCCTCTTGATCTGGGAAAATTCGTTAGGATTTGCCTTGAAATCCTGTGCCTCCGTGCGGCTCGAGCATTCTACTCCGCACGAGGAACAATCGTGACTGCATTCATCACTCATCGTCTTTACTCCTTTCTGAGTCCTGAGCATTGCATATCTTATTACAGCAGTAGGATGCCGAGCCATTGCATATGCGGTAATCCCCGCCCTCGATAACGAGACGCTTCCCGTTCACCAGACAGTCGGCTATCTTCTGCCTTGCATTCTCATATATTTCAGTAACAGTTGTACGGGAGATATCCATCTGGGCAGCGCACTGTCCGTGGGTCTGTTTCTCGTAATCGACCAGCCTGATAGTCTCAAACTCATCAAGTGTGAGCACTACCTTCTCAGCACTGTCAGATACATCGTTCCCGATACCGGTCTTCCCGGAATAGCTCTCTGCCACCTTCGTCAGCCACGAAGACATGCCGGACTTCAATCCGCTGAACGCTTTTTCGGAGGGATCGTTCTCTTCCTGCTGATCCGTATTATCCGGCGAAAAGCTGACATGTTCCGGGACGCTGCATATACGCCTTCTGCGTTTAGGCCTTGGCATTAAGCATCACTCCTTTCCGACTTATGTCGATTATAACACTGCCTTATTATGTAGTCAAGAAATAAAGACGAGTTTATAATTATTTATTGCAGAGCATCTGATCATTCTTCAGTTTCATTTTCAGGCTTCTTTTTCCGGCTGAGCATTATCAGACCGGCTGCGGCCGCGATGCCGACCCAGATCGAGATAAACTGCGATGTAGAGAGTATGCCGACGCTGCCGCGGATAAGATCTCCTCTGAAAAATTCAATGATAAACCTTCCTATACTGTAGAAAAGCAGATAAAACATGGCGATCTTTCCCGGAGTCTTGTTTTTCCTGGCGATGAGGACAAGCACGAAAAAGTTCAGGAAATCCAGCGCGCTCGAGTAGAGCTGTGTCGGCACAAGATGTACATTGTTGGGGGCAAACTGCGAGTGGGTAAATGTGATGCAGGCCTTGCTGCCCGTCTCAACGCCGTAGCAGCACCCCGCCAGAAAACAGCCGATGCGCCCGAATCCCTGCGCCAGCGCGACCGACGGCAGAACGATATCCGCGTATTTAAGGAAAGAGATATGGTGCTTCCGGCAGTAAAGCCACATCGCCAGGACGCCTCCGATTATCCCTCCGTAGATGACAAAGCCGTCAGAAATATTCAGCAGCAGCTTAGGATCCGCGATGATATCCTTCAGCTCAGTGATATAATATAAGATCTTTGCCCCGGCGAACCCGGCTATGACCGAGCAGACAGCCAGGCCCCAGAGCCTGTCCGCGTCAAGCCCGTGTTTTTTTGCCCTGTAATCCGCAGTCAGGTACGCCGCTATAATGCCGATTGCGATCATGAGTCCGTACCCGTGCACGGTCAGCTTGCCTATAGAAAACAGATCATTGTACATGAGTTTTTTCCCTTTCATAATAAAACAGGTACTGCTGGGCTATGCCGCCGTACTCGCCGAACTTTTCGGCCGCGAATGCAGCCATGGCCTTCTTGTTCTTTTCCTCGACTCCGTACAGCTCATGCATTAGCCTCTGTACCCAGACGTCTATCGGGAAACTGTCCATATGGTTCATGCCGAACAGCTCTATGCAGCTGGCGACCTTCGGCCCGACGCCGGTAAGCGCCAGCAGCTGCGCGCGGTCCTCCGGCATGCCCCTCTCAAGTATCTCCCGGGAAGTATTTATCAGATACGACGCGCGGTATCCCAGCCTGACAGGCGCCAGGTCAGCCTCTGTCAGCGAGGCAAGCACCTGCGGTCCGGGGATATCATGTGTCAGGATCTCCTCATCCGGATCACCGTCAGAAGACGCGCCTGCGCTTTCGCCCTCCGGCTGAAGCGCGGATATTAAGGGGTCGCCGAAGCGGCAGCAAAGCCTTTCTATGCAGCCCTTGATCCTGGGTATATTATTGTTCTGCGAAATGATAAAGTCGATGATGGTCTCCCACAGATCCTGCCTGAGTATGCGTATGCCCCAGCCGAACGCCGCCGCGGTCCGCATGACAGGGTCATCTGCGCACAGTCTGGCCTTTATCGCGCCGTAATCAGTGCCGAGATCAAAATAATCCCTCCAGATCACGGCAAACTCTTCCTCTGTACAGGGCGAGATAATAAGATCACTGCCCTCACAGCGCACATTTACCCGGCGCCCCATCGCTGCTATATCATAAGAATCGTCCTCAAGTCTCTTCCATCTGAAACACTGTCCGCATTCAAAAATGTGGACAGCGTCAAAATCTTTTATGCCTGTATACCTGTATTCACTCATCTATGCCTCATCACCGGTCCGTTTCTGCGTTACCATGCTCCTCAGCCTGCCTACCGATATATATCTTTCACGCAGCGCCCTTTTGTCAGAACCGTGGTCAGCGTCACCGATCTCCACTCCCTCGGCAAAAACGCTCATGCTGCCGTCTTCCTCCTCAGTACACCTGAACTCTACCTGCGCCGTGAACTCCCTGCTGTCAGGCTTCCTGTCGAAGAGGATGCCCTTCAGCTCGCCGGCACTGCATTTCGGGAAATTTACGTTCCATATCTCATCGGCCCCGATATCCATCTTCATCAGCCTGTCAAGAAGCTCGTCAATATTTTCTTCAATGACTGAGAAATCGACGGCGCCCCGCCCTATGGAGACCGCTATGGCAGGGATCCCGTAGACGAGGGCCTGCATCGCCGCGCCCACAGTGCCCGAATAAAGTATATCTACACCGGTATTGTATCCGTTATTTATGCCCGATAAAACTATGTCCGGCTTCTCCTTAAGCACACAGCCGACCCCGTAGCGCACACAGTCGGCGGGCGTGCCGTCAAGACTGTAAGCCTCACGGATATTGTCAATGCCCGAAAGCGTCATATCATTGAGATCAGCTCTCTTCAGCTTCAGCGGCCTGTCAAAGATTATGCTCTCAGACATGCCGGAGCACTGATGCTCCGGGGCCACGATGAAGACCCTGCCAAAGCCTGCCGCGTGCCGGGCAAGCATGGCCAGCCCCACAGAGGCGATGCCGTCATCATTTACGATCAGAATATTCTTCATAACTGCCCTCATTTCAAAATCAGATATATGTATTTTAACATAATAACGCGGAAAAAAAAGTGTATTTGTGCCGCCCGGGCAATTTACCAAATAATTTGCAAACATGCGCCGAACCCGCAATTTGACAAATAATTTGCAAAATTATAATAAGTGATGACAATACATATTGACAGCCGGCCTGAATTAGGCTATATTAACTTGCAGACGGCAACAATTTTATCATTTATCGGAGATACATATGACACTGAGGGATTTAAAGATCGGTGAATCTGCAGTAATCAATTCTGTTGGGGGCGCGGGGGCTCTCCGACAGCATTTCCTTGATATGGGCGTGATACCCGGAGCTGTAGTCACTCTGATCAAATACGCCCCTATGGGCGACCCGATGCAGCTTCAGATCCACGGATATGAGCTCACTCTGCGCCTGGATGACGCCTCGAAAATAGGCGTCAGCTCGGAGATACCCGAGACGGCAAGACATTCCGCCAAGGACAGGTCAACTAACGCGCAGCTGGCTGAGCAGGAATCTGAGCACGCTCACCCCGGTCTCGGCGAGGGCGGCAAATACCACGTAAAGGGCAGCGCGGATCCGCTGCCGGAGGGAACGACCCTCACATTTGCCCTGGCAGGAAACCAGAACAGCGGAAAGACAACATTATTCAACCAGCTTACCGGTTCCAATCAGCACGTCGGCAATTTTCCGGGAGTTACGGTAGACAAAAAAAGCGGCGCTATCAAGGGACATCCCGATACGCTGGTAACCGATCTGCCCGGCATCTACTCACTCTCCCCCTACAGTGACGAGGAGATAGTTTCGAGACGCTTCATACTCAATGACAGACCCAGCTGCATCATCAATATCGTGGACGCGACCAACATCGAGAGAAACCTTTACCTGACAATGCAGCTTCTGGAGCTCGATGTCCCGCTCGTACTCGCGCTGAACATGATGGACGAGGTCAGGGGAAACGGCGGATTTATCCGTATCAACGAGCTTGAGGAGATGCTCGGGGTACCTGTGGTCCCCATCTCGGCGTCAAAGGGCGAAGGCATCACTGAGCTGATAGACCATTCCATCCATATAGCAAAATACCAGGAAAAGCCGGGAAGACATGACTTCTGTGATAAAAATGAGCACGGCGGAGCTGTGCACAGATGCCTGCACGGCATCATGCACCTGATAGAGGATCACGCCACGGCCGCGGGCATACCGCTCCGTTTCGCTGCCAGCAAGATAGTCGAGGGCGATACCCGTATACTGGAGGCGCTGAAGCTCGATGAGAACGAGCAGGAAATGCTGGAGCATATAATAGAACAGATGGAAAATGAGCGCGGGCTCGACCGGGCTGCCTCCATCGCCGACATGAGATTCGGATTTATCGGCAGGCTGTGCGCGAGAACCGTAGTAAAACCGCAAGAGAGCATCGAGACACGGCGGAGCACGATGATCGACAAGCTTCTTACCGGCAGATATACCGCCATCCCGTCATTTATCGCTATAATGGCAGTCATATTCATACTTACTTTCAACGTGATCGGAGCCTGGCTGCAGAACCTGCTGAGCGCGGGCATAGATATACTGACATCCCTGATGGACACTGTCCTGACAAATGCGCATGCCAACCCTGCGCTCCACAGCCTCGTGATCGACGGCATAATGAACGGTGTAGGCAGCATAATCAGCTTTGTGCCGGTGATCGTCGTGCTTTTCTTCTTCCTTTCGCTGCTCGAAGACAGCGGATATATGGCGAGAGTAGCCTTCGTGATGGACAAGCTCCTCAGGAAAATAGGCCTTTCCGGCAGAAGCATCGTGCCGATGCTGATAGGCTTCGGCTGCAGCGTCCCCAGCGTTATGGCCTGCCGCACCCTGCCATCGGAGAGAGACCGCAAGATGACAATAATGCTGACGCCGTTTATGAGCTGCTCAGCTAAGCTGCCCATATACAGCTTCTTCATCGCGGCATTCTTCCCCGGGCACGGAGGGCTGATCATGGCGTGGCTCTATTTCACGGGGATACTGGTGGGCATCATCACCGCCCTCATCACCAAAAAGACTACTTTCAAGGGCGAGGCTGTGCCTTTCGTCATGGAGCTGCCGAACTACCGCATCCCCGGCGCGAAAAATGTAGCGCACCTGCTCTGGAGCAAGGCTGCAGATTTCCTGCGCAGGGCATTTACGGTGATCTTCCTGGGGACCATAATCATCTGGTGCCTGCAGACCTTTGACTTCGGCCTGCACATTGTAAGTGATTCCCACAGCAGCATGCTGGCTGCCATATCCGGATTCATCGCGCCGATATTCGCGCCGCTGGGATTCGGGGACTGGCGGATCTCAACCGCTCTGGCGGCAGGCTTCATCGCGAAGGAAAGCGTTGTATCCACTCTGTCAGTGCTGTTCGGGAGCACCGCCGCGCTGGCAGGTATCCTTACACCGCTCAGCGCGCTGGCTCTGCTCGTCTTCTGCCTGCTCTACACGCCGTGCATCGCCGCCATAGCGTCGATCCGCAGCGAACTTGGGCTAAAGCACGCGCTGCTGACCATACTCATGCAGTGCGCAATAGCATGGATATGCGCATTCATCGTGAGGCTTGTGGGGACATTGCTGGGATTCGCGTAATAGGAACGGTTTTCCGCCGGAAGGCATAAAAATACCGGTCTTCTGGATGCGGACAAAAAAATACCGGCTCCCGCCGGCGGCAAAAAAATACCGGCTCCCTGCCGGCTGACATAAAAAGATCCGGCTCCCGCCGGCTGACATCCATATAAATGATTAAGGGCTATCTGAAGGATCAACATCCTTGTCAGATAGCCCTTTCAAGAAATATCTTGAAGTTTCACTTTATAACCTCCCTTTCTTATATATTTTCATCTTCTCACAGTCTCTGCTTTCTCTTCCGAATCCTTATTCTGGCTCTTTTAATCAGTCTCATCAGAGAAACCTCAGGCTATCTTTCCTTCTGGATCAATCAGCTGCTGTACCCATCTTACTTTGCAGATCGGTAATGCTGAATCTCCGAATCATTACATCTTCTGCAATAATACTCCTTCGGGATTCTGGAACCTGCTGTTTTATTTCTTTCGGGTTGCTCTTCCCTCCGGTATCAGCCTTCTACTGGAACCTGCCTCTTCGGAGTCAGATCACATCAGTAATCCTTCCGTCCATCAGGCTTTCTCTTGAAGGCTTAAACCTTACCGGGGACATACCTTCTAAAGAAATCCCCACTGGACTTGTCTTCTTGCGAGCCTTAAATCAATAATTAAATGATTCTGCTGACTGAAATATTGAAAATGAATTCAGATATCGGATAACATCTCTCTCTCAGGATCTTTCACTGTGGACATATCTTCTGATGATTTCTCGTCTCTATCAAAAGGTATTCCTCCTTAAAGTCTCTGCCAGCGAAGCTGTTATCTTGCTTCTGACCTTAAGATACATTAATTTTGCATTTTTGTCAATAGTTTTTGATAATTTTCCCCGCGTAGATAAATATTCAGAATATTCATTCAACTTCAGCCGCAAAACGACGGTTTTTGTACTCGAATAAATACATTGCCGCCGATCCCTGTATCAATTGCGCCTGCAATTATGAAAACTGATAAGCTTCACTTCATTTCCCCTGGCGGGCTGAAAGAGAAGCCCGGCATCGGCACTTTCCTCCCTGCCGAAGCTCGAGACCGTGATCTGATTCGTTTTACCGGAATAAGCGGTGATGACCATCCAGTGCCAGGTCAGCTCGTCAATCTCCGGCGCCTGGTGCCTGAGCACCATCATCGCCGGCGGATCATTGGCCTGCAGCGATTTTTTTACAAAATTCAGCGGCTGCCCGGCGTCATCCCACTCAAAGATCACCTCTGAGGAGAGCTTCACTCCGTATCCGGCCGCGTAGTCAATGAACCTGCTCCTGAACCTGTCCGCATAGGGGAATCCCATAATGCCCGGCTTCATTATACTGAACATGTGCCGCATAAGCTCAAGATACTTTTCCCTGCCGTAGAGCTGCGCGTCGTGGCTGAAGGCATCCGGGCTGACGCCTATCCTGTAAAACGCCGCCAGGTTGGCAGCGGCAACACTCGCGCAGCCGGCCAGCCTCATCCATCTGTCCTCATACCAGTCCTGCGAGCCGCCGAAGGAAAGAGAGCCGTCCTCCTGCCGCACACGGACAAAGCCGCTGACGCAAAACTCCCTGTCGTCCTCAGCCATCACACGCCTTCCGTTTCTTCGCAGCTGTCAGAGATCTTCCGGATCACCATGTCATAATTGCTCATATTGCAGTAGATCACCGGGATCCCCAGACTCCTCGCGGCGTCGATGTACTTGTAGTACAGGGCATGACTCATGAATTTTACGAACATAACTATATAGTCGACATTTGCCAGGTTGACCTGCTGAGTCTCGTTCTCGGTAAAAACCGCGTTTTGGAACTGATGCCTCAGGCTCTGCACGATCTCCTGCTGCCCTCCGACAAAAAGGAATCTCTTCGTGAGCAGCCTGCCTGTATCTGCTTCCTTACCGGTGGCTTTTTCCTCGGGGGCTTCCAGGAGCTTGATATACTCCTCCTGATCCCTGCTCTTGTTCCTGAGCTCTTCATTTTCCTGTCGAAGGGCGCTGAGCTCCCGCTCCGCCTGCGCAAGCTCGTCATGAAAGGCTTCATTGATATCCCGGCGCCTGTCGCGCAGCATTTTGTCCTGCCGGGAAAGCTTTGCGCTGAGCTCTTCGCAGCGGCCATTGGCCAGCTGGAGCTTTTTCTGCATCTCCGAGACAGACTTCGTCATCTCTTTTACTGTCTCCAGCTTGGTTATCTTGTCAAAATCAAAATCCCGGTAATAGTCCTCCTGCAGCGCCGCTATGCTGCTGACGGCGGCATCCGTGACGAGCAGAAAATACAGTTCGGAGACTATGCGCTCGATCGGCGGGAAGTACTTCAGCGGCGGGCGGGAGATGTCCTTCGGGTCGTCATTTCTCTGGCGCCTGACAGCGTCGGGATAATACGACGCCACAATGTCCTCAAGCAAGCCGCGGATCTTCCTGTCAGTCCACTCTGATGACGAATTCCCGAAAATGTCCATCGGGAAGCGGTAGGTGGCCAGCAGGTCCTTGATCAGCCCCGTCTGTCTTCTCAGGCTCTCACCCTCGCCCATGCGCGCCAGCTGCTTCGGGTGGAACCTGCGGATCGCCCCGTAGACACGCAGTCCGCTGCCCACTCCGAAAAACCTGGCCATCGCCCTGATTACGTCATCGACCGTCCTGCCGAGGAAATCCTCCTTCTCCATGTAGGTCCCCGCGGAGATGTTGAGCATCATCTCGAAGAACGACATGTTCAGCCCCTGATTTTCCGCATCGTCATTATCAGCGAAGATGAAACGGTAAAATGATCTGGCAAAGGAATAATCCGCCCTCGGCTTTTCTTCATCGTAAAGGCTCAGGAACAGCTCATAGCATTTTTTATAGAACTCATCCTCCTCGCTGCCCGCAGTCAGCGCGCCGTCTATGAAATACTGTATCAGTCTGAGCAGATCCGAGTCGTGTCTGTCGACCACAGCGCTCACGGCAAGTTTGATGATATCTTCATATATGACTGTGGAAAAGCTCAGTCCCGCATCAGGCTCAGCAAACTGACCTTTCGCAGGCTTTTTCGCGCCGCCGCTGCCTATGCCGGAGAACCAGACGCCGGCGCCGCGGCCCTCAGCGTGCAGCAGCCTCAGAAGCTCCGTATTGTCATAGAGGTTCATGCCGGAATACAGATTGCTGATCGCCGTGTAATTTTTCTTTTTCAACAGGAAATATTTCAAAGAATATGACAGCGCATACCTTTGAAATTCCCTGTCGTTATCTTTATTTTCGATAAAATCATAGCTGGATCCTGAAGATTGTTTTGACATAATACCACCTCACCGCTCAAAGCATTGTCCGGCTTATATCAGGCAGTATATTACAAATGTCTTCTTTTTACAACCGTGCCGGGGGCTTCCCGGCAGCCGTCTTACCAGATCCCGGTGAAATGCTGCAGCAGCAGGCTGACAGCCGTTATGCCGGCCCAGCAGCAGGCTCCGAGGATTATCGGCTTTCCGCCGGACTTGATCAGCTTTACCACGTTGCTGTTAAGGCCGATGGCAGCCATAGCCATCACGATGAAGAACTTGCTGAGTTCCTTTAAGGGAGTGAAGACTGACGCTGATACGCCCACGGAGGTGAGTATCGTGGTTATTACAGAAGCGATGATAAAGTAGAGAAGGAACATGGGGAACGCGCGTTTGAAGCTGAAGCCCTCAGCGTGCTCTCCCGACTTCTGTGCCTTCCCGGCTCTCACAAGAGCCAGCACCAGAGTTATGGGGATGATGGCAAGAGTCCTTGTCAGCTTGACAGTCACAGCCTTGTCCAGTGTCTGGGAGCCGAGATTCCACATGCTGTCCCAGGTGGAGGCAGCCGCGGTCACGGAAGAGGTATCATTGACAGCGGTACCGGCAAATATGCCGAATGCCTCGCCGCTGTTCGTGCTGAAACCGATGGCATGCCCGAACATCGGGAAAAATATCGCGGCCAGCACATTGAAGAAAAAGATCACCGATATCGCCTGGGCGACCTCATCGTCATCCGCGTCGATAACCGGAGCTGTGGCAGCTATGGCCGATCCGCCGCAGATAGACGAGCCGACGCCGACCAGCGTGGAAATATTTCCCGGGATCCTCATCACCTTGTGCAGAGCCCAGGCGATGATCAGTGAAGTCGATATCGTGCAGACGATAATGGGCAGCGACTGCTTCCCTGTCTGCAGAACGACATTCAGGTTCATTCCGAAGCCGAGAAGCACAACAGCAGCCTGAAGTATGATCTTCGATGTCCACTTGATGCCGGGATCCGCGCTTTTCTTGTCGTTCCAGAATAAAGTGATAACCATGCCGGCCAGGATGGCGATCACGGCGCCGCCGATCACGGGCACCTGCTTTCCTATAAGCCAGGACGGCACGGCGATCAGAATGCATACGAGTATACCCTTTAAGTTCTTCTTGAAAAATTCCATCGGAATCAGCTCTCCTCTTCTTTCGTTAAAATTATCTTCTGCAACAGATTATACCATTGACAAACGAATAGTAAAAATTATATATTATTATGTATCGATAAATAATATTTATTACAGGAGACAATCATGCTGGATTTTCGGGTAGACACTTTTCTGACCGTCTGCAGACTGATGAATTACACCAGGGCTGCCGGTGAACTGCATATTACGCAGCCGGCAGTCTCACAGCATATAAGCTGTCTGGAGGCTGAATACGGCGTGAAGCTTTTCCGGTACGAGGGGCGGAAACTGACTTTGACAGATGAGGGAGCTGAGCTCAGAGACGCGCTGCAGCAGATGGAAAATGATGAGCGCAGCCTCAAGTCAAGGCTGGAAGCGATACACAGCAGCCCTGCCCTGCTCTCCTTCGGCGTCACGATGACCATCGGCGAATATGCCGTCACCGGGCCGCTGAAATGCTATCTCAAGAAGCATCCGGACACGAACATACACATGCGCTACGGCAACACGGAGCACCTGCTCGCCGACCTGGAAAACGGCCGGATAGATTTTGCGATCGTTGAGGGATATTACCCGGAGGGAAAATACGCTGCAGAGACCTTCATGGAGGAAGATTTCATACCGGTCTGCAGCGCAAAACACATTTTTCCGAAAATACCGCACAGACTCAGCGACCTTTTCAGTGAAAGACTTATCATCCGCGAGCCCGGCTCAGGGACGCGCAGCCTGCTCGAGCGAAGCCTCGCCCTGCAGAACTTCTCTGTCACCGATTTCTCGCGCTTCATAGAGCTGGAAAACATGCACGCCATCCGCGAGCTGCTGCTTGCGGACTGCGGGATTAGCTTTCTGTACCGCATCGCGGTCGATGACGAGATACGGCGCGGAAATCTCTGCGAGATAGAACTGGTAGATTTCAGCATGAAACACGACTTCACCTTCATATGGAAAAAAGAAAGCATATTTTCCGAAAAGACACGGGAAATATGCCTTGAGCTGAGATCATTTACCTGTTAAGCTCCGATAAGATTACCTTATCCGCCTGGCGGGTCTTTTTCATGTCTATTATCCGCTGGTTCTCGGACCCGCGGAAGTTCAGGGTGACATTTTTCAGTTTCTCAACATAGGGACCGTCTACCAGTATATCTATACTGTCAAGTATCTCATCCGTCAGCTCCGTGTATTTCCTGCCGCCCGGCACAAGATCCTTATCGTAGATGAAGCCCGTATACATCCAGATGCTTTTATCCGGCAGCTCTCTGCGCACCCTGCGGATAAGCTTTACCACCTCAGCCTGGTTGGACGGCTCGAATGGTTCCCCGCCGAGTATCGTCATACCTTCGTAGAAAGTCTCTGCCAGAGTATCGACAAAAAACTGCTCCAGCTCTGCCGTCCACGGCCTTCCGTAATTAAAGTCCCAGGTCTCCTCGTTGAAACAGCCCCTGCAGCGGTTCGTGCAGCCGGAGACAAAGAGGCTCAGCCTGATGCCGATGCCGTTTGCGCTGTCTGCCTGAAGTATCTCTCCTACATACATATCTGATCCCTCACATTATCATTTATATGCAGCATTATACACCATCCCAGGCAATAACGGAATTGCCTGTCAGCGATATTGGCCGCATAAAGCGCAGATAGGATATTATACTTTTGATATTGTAAATTGTATTTTATAGTGATATAATGCACATAAAATATATTATATCGCACATAAAAGTAATAAATCATAGGAGCTGTACAATTTATGGATATGAATATGATCGTCGCGGCAAATATCAAAAGGCTGCGCGAGGAAAGAAGATTAAGTCTGGATGAGCTTTCCAGACAGTGTTCTGTGAGCAAGAGCATGCTTGCCCAGATAGAGCGCGGCGAGGGCAACCCGACCGTCTCGACGCTGATCAAGATCGCCAACGGCATGCGGGTCCCCTTTGATGCCCTCACTGACCGGCGCGAAAGCAATTTTGAGATCATAAAGCTCGCTGATATCGAGCCTGTCCTCGAGGCTGACGGCAGATCGAAAAATTACACGATCTTCCCTGACGATCATGACAGGCATTTCGCGGTGTACCTTCTTGATCTGGCCCCGGGCGCCTTCTGGGAGACTCAGTCGCATCTGGGCGGCACCGTCGAATATCTGACTGTGGCGAAAGGAGCTGTCGAGGTGTCGTCATACGGCGTGACTTCGCAGATCCATGAGAGCGAAAGCTTCCGTTTCAGAGGAGACGCGCGGCATTCCTACAAAAATATTTCTGACGGGCAGACAGTTATCTACATGATCTTATACACACCTTAGGATGAAAAAAATGAGTAAAACTACTGAAGCAGCTGTTCGCGGGCGCAGCCTGACTGCCGCTGACCGCCTCAGGGCATTTAAGCTGGCCTTTCCCCTCACGCTTCCGGTCATGGCAGGCTATATTTTCCTTGGCATCACATACGGTATCCTCATAGTAACGCAGGGACTGCCGCCCTATTTCCCGGCGGTCACCGCGGCCATCGTCTATACCGGATCGATGGAATTTCTGCTCGCGGGCATACTCGTCTCGTCGTTCAGCCCCGCCGCGGCCTTTCTGACCGCAGTCATGGTCGGCGCCAGGCATCTCTTCTACGGGATCTCCATGCTCAGCAAATACCGCGGAACAGGCTGGAAAAAATTCTATCTGATCTTCACCACCAGCGACGAGACCTTTGCGATAAACTATTCGGCCCTTATTCCCGAAAATGTCGACAAGGGCTGGTTTTATTTCTGGGTCTCGCTGCTCGACCAGCTGTACTGGATAGCCGGCGCGGCCCTCGGCGGGCTTTTCGGCTCATTTATCAGTTTTAACACCCGGGGGCTCGATTTCGTCATGACGGCCATGTTCGTCACGATCTTCATGAACCAGTGGCTGAACGACGGCACCGGCGCAAAGGGCTTTTTCAAAGATCATATCAGCGAATTAGCCGGCATCTTCGCCTCGCTGCTCTGTCTGTTGATCTTCGGGGCCGACAGATTCATCATACCGGCCATGATCACTATCCTGGCAGTGCTGACGCTGCTGAGAAAAAAGCTGGATATAGCGGATAATATTGCAGAGGAGGATACAAAATGACTTCACAGCAGATCATCATCACAGTCGCGGCGGTCGTCGCCGCCACGATGCTTACCCGATTCCTCCCGTATATCTGTTTCCCTCAGGGGAAAAAGACGCCCGGCTTCATCACCTACCTGGGCAAGGTGCTGGCTCCCGCAGTCTTCGGTCTCCTGGTCGTCTACTGCCTGAGAAATGTCAATCTGGCGGGCGGCTCGCACGGGATACCGGAAGCACTGGCTCTGATCGTCGTCATCGCCACCTTCGTCTGGAAGAGACAGATGCTTTTTTCGATGGCAAGCGGGACAGCGCTGTATATGCTGCTCGTGCAGACAGTCTTCAGGTAAAATTAGCAGTTATCACATAATTTTCCAGACAATTATGGTGCTAAATAAAATAACTTTCAGTAAAATTATGCAATGTGTATGATATAATATGAGTATCATATTTTCGGGGAACAAGTATCAGCAAAATCAAGGGAAAGGGGAAAAATTATCATGAAAAGGAAATCTGTTATCAGATGTCTCACTCTGTTATTTGCGCTGGCATTCTGCGTTTTATTCGCCGGAATGCCTGAAAAAGCATACGCTGCAGCCGGCAATCTCTCAGTTTCGAACACAGAAAATGTCTATGTGGACAGCACGGGTCAATCCGTCACCCTGACAGTGAATGTCTCCGATGATGACATGTCGGCGGTAACATACGACTGGTACTATGAAGACAGCAACAGCTCGAAAGTCTCTCTCGGGACTTCCTCAAGCTGCAGCTTCATCCCGAACACACTGCCGATGAAAGTTTTCTGCGAAGTTAGTGACGGAAGCGAAAATCAGCTCGCTACATTTCATATAACCATCAGGAATGACTTCAAGCTTACATACAGCAATCCTCCAAGCGGCAGGCTGAACAGTAAGATAACGCTTTCAGTAAAGGCGAGTGCCATCAACATGCAGGGCATCAGCTATATATGGCAGAAAGCGAATGATACGTCCGGCGCATTTGAGGACATAGCGGGAGCTGAGTCAAACAGCTATCAGTTTACTCTCACGCAAGAGACAGCGGGGGATTACCGCTGCCATGCAGTCGATTCGTACGGCAACGTGGCTGACGCAGAATTTACTGTCGATATATGCAGACACAGCTGGAACAGCGGTGTCGTGACAATAGCGGCGACTTATGATTACGCCGGATTAAAAAAATATACCTGCCTTATATGCGGTGAGACCAGGACAGAGATCATTCCCGCGAAGACAGTCACGAAGAATGCCAGCGTCACATACGGCATTCTGAAATACAAGGTGAGTTCTGTGGGAAGCAGCCGTACAGTAAGCCTTTTAGGGCCCGCGTCGGCAAGGAGCAGTATCATCAGGATCACAATACCTGCTTCGATCAAAATAGGCGGCAATTCATACAAGGTAACGTCGATCTCAGCAAATGCGTTTAAAAACTGCGTTAAGCTCAAGAGTATCAGCATCAAGACAGCGAACCTTAAGTCTGTCGGCAAAAATGCTCTCAAGGGTATAAACAAGAAGGCGAAGATCCGCGTGCCGAAGAAAAAGCTGAAGGCCTACAAAAAACTGTTTACGAAAAAGACAGGCTATAAAAAGACCATGAAGAGAGCGTGTGAAGTTCTTTCTGTAAATTAGTCTTCTATGGCAAATATATCATGGGATCTGGCATGATAGCCTGTCCCGGTTACGAATATAATATAAAATACCATTCAGGGCATGTCAAGGGCTC
>Ga0160425_1000476_pt1 | contig 55833 bp, 50 predicted proteins | sample BioMet8_FD_108193 | JGI IMG/M metagenome (GOLD analysis project Ga0160425, IMG submission 108193) | Microbial communities from bioreactor (seeded with sewage sludge) at Lawrence Berkeley National Lab, California, USA - Biofuel... | ecosystem: Engineered > Bioreactor > Anaerobic > Unclassified ...
ACCCACTTTTTGATACTTCTATTATACCAAAAAAAAACCTCAGATTCTTATGAATACTGACTCTTTAGCTCCTGTACAAGAAAAATCCAGGGCAAATGCCCTGGACTTTGTCGACAGTCTGAGGCACCGGACAAAAGTCCGGTGCCTCTTTATATGTGTATATCTTCTGCCGCATCAGTATGTGAGAAAACTCATCGTCGACCTGAAGCCGGTCCTGTAGCTGAACAGCTGCTTATAGGCAGCCAGGCTTGCATACGGTACCTTTATCACAGCATAGGCATTGATCTTCTTAAAAGCATTTTTAGAGATCTTGCTGAGGCCTGATCCCTTGATGATCACCGACCTCAGATTGTAGTCTCCGTAAAACGCCGCCCCGTTGATGCCTGTGGCTGAGGTGCCGATGGTGACCTTGCTGAGGCTTACGCAGCCGCGGAATGATCCGGCGCTGATAGTCCTGACATTGTTCCCTATCGCGATCTTCTTAAGATAATAATTATTTCTGAAAGCGTTTTTCCCCACGGTAGTGACCTTGAATCTCACGCCGCCGATCTTTACTGTCGACGGTATCGTGACACCCTTATATGTGCTGTACTTCGGCGCTGTGACACTTACAGTGCCGCTGCCGTTCGTATTTGCGGAACTTATCCTGTATTTAAGCTTGCCGACTGTGTATCTGCCGCCCTTTTTGACAGTGATCGTAAGATATGCCGTTTTGCTGCCCGCGTTCACCAGCCTGTACGCTGAACTTTTCGCCGTAAATGACGCGGTGATGCTGTACACGCCGATATTCTTCTGGGTGCCGCTGACGCTGTAGCTTACAGACACGCCCGCAGGCAGATCGCTGACTGCCGGGTAGGAAAATGAAGAGCCGTTATATATAACTGTTTTATTGGCAAATGATACGCCGGAAAGGTCTACATTCCTCACTGAAGAGCTGGAGGAAGGATAGGAGGCGTTCGTCTCCAGCGTACTGTACCAGTAATCCATGTCCACATTGCCGGCTATGCCGCTGACAGCGCCGGTGCTCGAATACTGAAAGCCTTCATATCTTCCGGAGTAATCGCATCTGTGGGCACTGTTGTACTGGGCGACCCAGTGATAATAATTGCCGTTAGAAGCAAACGCTCCGAACAGATCCTCATAATATGACATTGACGCGTACAGTCCGGTCTTATATCCGGCTGCCGCGATCGCGCTGCAGTATCTCTGCGCAAACGCGCTGCAGACAGAAGCTCCCAGGCTCAGCTGTTCATTCTCCTCCATGTCATAAAAGACAGGCAGCGAAGGGTGGTGTCCGGCGAGTAGCCTGAGCGTATGCGCGGCCTCACTGTCAACATCTGATGTTGAGTCAGCGTATGAATACAGATATACTCCGTAAGGTATACCGTATTTCTCACAGGCAGCGGCATTCTCTTCCCAGTAGTCATCATCATAGGAAGTCTTGTTCGAGCCGTAGCCGCACCTGATTATGGCAAATTTTACTCCTGAATTCTTGACCTTCAGCCAGTCAATGTCATCCTGCCACTCACTTACGTCGATGCCGTTGTAGGTGACTGCGGAGGCAGTGAGCATCTCGGCGCGCAGGCTGCTGCCTGAACTCTTATAGAACATGTTCTGGGCAGACTTGCCTGTATCGCCGGCTGTGATCTGTGCCTCGCCGCTGACAGCATCCAGTTTTTCTCCGGTGCTCTCCTTTGATTCCAGGTTGACGGTATTAAGCGCTTCCTTGATCGGTTCGCCGTTTATATATCTGAAGCTGTTAGGCTTGTCGTTCTCCTCTATGGAAACATCGCCTGATTTGGCATCGCCTGCTGATTCTACTGAAACCTCCGCGTTCTCCAATGACTTATAACTTCCTTCAAGATCATTCTGTCTGTCCTGCGGCAGAGCCTCATAGGCATCCTTTATCCCGGAAATATCATCCTGCAGTTTCTCGACATCGTCTTTGTCAGCATCGTAAAGCGCTGATGAAGAAACAAGGACCTTCTTTATTGAAAGAGCAACATCCTCAACAGAAGCATCAGCCTCTGCCTGCGTCATCTGAGACTCGCCGGTCTCCTGAGCCGCCTCAGAAGCTGCGGTCTCTGACTGGGCTTCGCTCTGCGCCGCTGTCCCGGTATCGTTTCCGGACACAGTTTCTGTCTGAGCCGCCAGAGCAGTCTCAGCCTCAGTGTCCGTCTCTGCAGCCGCGCCGTTCTGCGCAGCTGCCCCGGAGACGGCCGCATCAGCAGTATCAGCTGAGAGAAGCTGTGCTTTATATGAGGAAAAGACAGCCGCAGGTCTGGCTGTACCCTGATCCCGGACAGCTGCCGGGGCGGCTGCCATACAGATCAGAGATACTGCTATTATTAATATTGATGATGATATAAGTTTTCTGTTCATAATAATACCCATTCCTTCTGGTCGTAATATGTGCTTCGCACAGTTTGTCAAAGCTTCTCTTTTTTACATGTTGTTAACATTTAGTTCATAATTCGTTCAATAATTTGTCATTTAATTTTAAAATAAAAACCGTCGTCTGTCAATACATATGATTGACTCTTTAAGCATTTATCCGCGTTTTCCGGTCATCCAGCCGGCTATCTTAATGCAATCTTAATACCAAAGCAGGTCTTTTTTATATATCTTTTATTTTTTTTGCTGTATAATAACTGTGTTGTCAAAGGTCATGAAACCGCATTATATCCTCACTCTGGCGGTTCCATGGCTTTGTGGCGCCTAAAAATAAAAAACACATAAGGGGTATATTAATGTTTTTGAAAAGCAGACGGATCTCTCCGTTTTTGATCATATTACTTGGATTCCTGGCAGTGATACTGGCAGGTACTTTTCTGCTTATGCTGCCGCTGTCATCCCAGACGCACCAGTTCAGCTCTTTTCCGGATGCGCTGTTCACGTCGACCTCGGCGGTCTGCGTCACAGGACTTATCGTCCAGGATACCGCGACATACTGGTCCACCTTCGGGCAGGCAGTCATCATCATACTCATCCAGACGGGCGGCATCGGAGTTATCACGGCAGCTGTATTTGTAGCCCTGATCTCCGGCAAAAAGATCGGGCTCTATCAGAGGAACCTCATGCAGGAGGCCATGAATGCCCCGTATATCGGCGGCATAGTCAAGCTGACAAAGTTCATCCTGACCTGCACATTTTCTATCGAGCTGTGCGGCGCGGCGATAATGGCTCCCGTATTCATCAGAGATTTCGGGATCAAGAAAGGACTGTGGTACAGCGTTTTTCACTCGATCTCAGCTTTCTGCAACGCCGGTTTTGACCTGATGGGAGTCAGGGAGAAGTATTCTTCTCTGACCTCGTATGTCGGCAATCCGGTGATAAACCTGACCATCTCCGGACTTATAATCGTCGGCGGCATCGGCTTTTTTACCTGGAAGGACATAGCTGCCCACGGTATCCACGTCAAAAGATACAGGCTGCAGACCAAGCTGATACTGATCGTGACATCGGTGCTGATACTGGTCCCCACCATCTGTTTCTATTTCTTTGAATTCAGGGACGGCCCTGTGGGCACAAGGATACTGGAATCGCTGTTTCAGGCAGTCTCGCCGAGAACAGCCGGATTCAACACAGTACCTCTTGACAAAATGACTGATTCGGGGCAATTTATAACTATAATCCTCATGCTGATAGGCGGCGCGCCCGGATCTACGGCAGGCGGCATGAAGGTCACGACGGCAGCGATACTGTTCATAACGATGGCAGCCTGCCTGCAGAAGAAAGATAACAGCACCTGCTTCGGCAGAAGGATCGAGATGGATGCCTTAAAATCAGCAGTTACAGTCTTCTCGATCTACATTATCATGTTCTGCACCGGAGCGATGATCATCTCGACTGTCGAGGGACTGCCGCTGATCTCATGCATGTATGAGACCGCCTCGGCACTGGACACAGTAGGATTGACTCTGGGACTGACGCCGAAGCTGGGTATGGTTTCCAGAACGATACTTGTACTGTACATGTACCTTGGACGTGTCGGCATCATGACGCTGGCATATGCCATCAAGCCGACTAAGGCGCCGACACCGGCAAAATTCCCGGCAGAAAAGATCATGATCGGATAGGAGGATCAACATGGAAAATATTTTACTGATAGGACTTGGCACTTTCGGTCAGTACTGTGCCCACAAGCTTTACGAACTCAACCAGCAGGTCATGGCCGTCGACTGCTCCGAGGAATGCGTCAACAAGGTGCTTCCTTACGTGACACAGGCTGTGATCGGCAACGGAACAGATACAGAATTCCTGAAATCACTGGGGATAAACAATTACGATGTATGCATAGTGGCGATCGGCGACAGTTTCATAGCTTCACTGGAAACCACCTCACTGCTCAAGGAGCTCGGGGCCAAAAAGGTCGTCTCCAGGGCGGCATCGCCGACCCAGGAAAAGTTCCTGCTGCGCAACGGGGCTGACGAGGTCATATTCCCCGAAAAGCAGATGGCTGAATGGGTAGCGCTCAGAAGCAGTTTCAACAACATCAAAAATTTCATCGATCTCGGCGGCGGATATTCCATATATGAGGCCACAGTGCCTAAAAAATGGAACGGCAAGACGATCGGCGAACTTGAGGTCAGGAAAAAATACGACATGAACATACTCGGTCTCAGACAGAGCGATGAGCCGAATCACAACCTTTATGTATCGGCTAACACAAAACTGACGGCCGGCCAGATACTACTTGTCCTGGCAAAGGAAAGCGACATCCTCAAATATTTCGGTTAAGCGGAAGTGACAGTCATGCTGAAAAATGAAGCAACAGAAAAGGCAATACACGTCCTCGCCTGCCTTTCATCATCACCGTCCAACAAAAACATCCTGCTCACGGCAGCCAGATCAGCATCGGCTTTCGGGGGCAGGTTTACTGCGCTCTTCGTCAGGACTTCGCGTGCCCGCGGCATGCTGGAGGCAGACAGGGAACGGCTGGCAGAGAATATGCGTCTGGCCGGATCCCTGGGGGCTGCCGTTGAGACCGTGAACGGCGAGGATATCGTCTTCGAGATAGCGGAGTTCGCGCGCATCACTCACGTCACTGACCTCTTCATCGGCGTCAACGGACGTTTCTATGTCAGCCCCGGCAGAAACATTACCAGAAGGCTGGTAAAGGCTCTTCCCGACGTCTCCGTGCATGTGATCCCCTATGCCCAGGAAAACCATGATTACCGCTATTCGGATGACGGCCGCCGCAGTTTCCGTCTTGATCTTCCGGATGTGCTGAAAACATTCGCCGTCATGACTGCCGCGACCCTGATCAATATCGCCATCTTCCCTTCAAAACTCAGCAACGTAAATATAATCACCATATACCTGATCTCAGTGCTGATCACTTCCGTGATCACAGCCGAGATCTTTTACGGCATCATCGCCGCGGTGATCAGCGTCATCCTCTTCAATTTCCTGTTTATCGAGCCGAGATTCACATTTCTTGTCTACAGCCCGGAATATATCGTGACTTACCTTATGACATTTCTGGCTGCCATCATCACCGGCACTCTGGCTGCCAGGCTGAAGGATTCCGCCAGGCAGTCGCAGGAGACCGCCAGGAAGACGAGAATACTGCTGGAGACAAATGAACTGCTGCAGCAGGCAGCCTGTGAGGATGACAGTATCCGTATCACCGCCGAACAGCTGAAAAGGCTCATGGACTGCAGCGTGCTGTACTATCCGGCCGCAGCGGGCAGACTTGGCAAAATGGCCGTTTTCCCTTCTGAAGGCACAAGCCCCGAAAGTCTTGCCAGTCTCGAGTCTGAGAGGAATGCCGCGCAGTGGACTTATGAAAACAACCAGGCATCCGGTGTGACGACCGAATATTTTTCTGACTCCGCCTGCCTTTATCTGACAGTAAAGATCGGCCAGAAGATCTACGGCGTATACGGCCTGGCTGTCACCGGCCGCAAACCGACATATGTGCAGAAAAACGTTCTGTTCTCCATACTGGGGGAATGCGCGCTCTCTATCGAGAATGAGCGCAATATAGAAAAGCGTGAGAAGGCAGAGATCATCGCCCAGAATGAGAGATTCAGGGCAAATCTGCTGCGCTCTATCTCCCATGACCTGAGGACGCCGCTGACCTCTATCTACGGCAACGCCAGCAATCTTCTGCTGGGCGACGCGCAGATGGATGAGGCCACTAAGAAACAGCTGTATTCAGATATCTACGACGATGCCACCTGGCTGATAGATCTTGTCGAGAACCTCCTGTCGGTGACGAAGCTGGAGGACGGCAGCAGCAGCTGCCTGCACAAATCTGCCGAGCTCATCAACGATATAGTCACCGAGGCGATGAAGCATATCGACAGGCACAGCAGCGAACACATTATCCAGACAGATCTGGCTGACGATTTCATCTTTGTGGACGCTGATGCCAGGATGCTGATGCAGGTCGTGATAAACCTGGTGAACAACGCGGTCAAACATACGCAGAATGGATCCACGATCCGTGTCTCCACAAAAGCTGACGGCGACAGGCTGCTGCTGACGGTGGAGGACAACGGGCCCGGAGTCTCCGACGACGAAAAAAAACATGTTTTTGAGATGTTCTATACCTCCGATGAGTTCAGCAATGACCGGAGGCGGGGCATCGGCCTCGGGCTGGCTCTGTGCTCTTCGATAATAAGCGCGCACGGAGGCCGGATCACCCTGGAGGATGCAGATCCGCACGGCTGCAGATTCATCTGCAGTCTGAAGCGAAAGGAGGTCGAACTGCATGAGTAACGCCGGCAAGGCACTGATACTGACGATCGAGGATGACCGCTCAGTATCCAATCTTATCAACACTACTTTAAAACTGCATGATTACCGCTATCTTTCGGCCGCGGACGGGACGCAGGGGATATCTCTGGCGGCATCCAACCAGCCGGATATCATCCTTCTCGATCTGGGCCTTCCCGATATGGACGGCATAAAAGTCATAGAGAATATCAGATCCTGGTCCCAGATACCGATCATCGTCATCAGCGCCAGGAGCGAGGACAGCGACAAGATACATGCCCTCGACGCCGGGGCGGATGACTATATCACCAAGCCCTTCTCAGTGGACGAGCTGCTGGCAAGACTGCGCGTGACGCTCCGCCGCCTGCAGTATATGAGCACCGGCACACATGACGCAGTGTTCGTAAACGGCGACCTGAAGATCGATTATCCTGCCGGGACTGCCGAGCTGAACGGGACAGAGCTTCATCTCACCCCGAACGAGTATAAGCTGCTCTGTCTCCTGAGCAGGAACATAGGAAAAGTCCTGACACATAAATTCATCACACAGAACATCTGGGGCAGCAGCTGGGACAGCGACCTGGCCTCATTGAGGGTCTATATGACCAGCCTGCGCAAAAAGCTCGAGGCCGGATCTGAATATACGTATATCAGGACTCATGTAGGTATCGGCTACCAGATGGTCAAGATATAAAGTTTTTTATACCTGCACACGGATGAGCGGAAATTCTGCTGTTATGCAGCTTCCCTTCCCCACCGTGCTCTCCACGTCTATCCTGCCGCCGTGTATCATGACGGCATGTTTCACTATCGACAGGCCCAGGCCTGTTCCGCCCACATCTCTGGAGTGGCTCTTGTCCACCCGGTAAAATCTCTCAAAGATGCGCTTCTGGTCTGCCTCCGGGATGCCTATGCCTGTGTCGGCGACCCTGAGGACTGCGTTCCCGCCCTCTCGCTCAACACTGACAGTCACGGTCCCGCCGGCGTGGTTATATTTGATCGCGTTGTCGCAGAGATTTTTGATCATAGTCTGCAGAAGCGCCGGTATCCCGTCCATCACCACGGACTCTCCCGTGATGCTGATGCTTACATCCGACCTCTCTGCTTCTGCCCTCATCTGCTCGACAACAGCCTTCGCAGTCTCATAGAGATCCGGCTTTTCCCACTGCATGTCATCGGCGCCCTCGTCCAGATGGGAAAGGCTGATAATATCTTCCACCAGCTGTATGGTCCTCTGGGCTTCGCTGTATATCTTGCAGGCGAAAGGCTGTATATCTTCCTGACGCACGATATTGTCTTTCATCAGCTCGGCGTACCCGGAAATGGCGTGCAGAGGTGTCTTCAGTTCATGGGAGACATTGGCGGTAAATTCCCTGCGCATCTGCTCTGCCTGTTCCCTGTCACTGACATCGAACATGACCACAGTCGCGCCGCGCACGCCGTCAGCATCAGTGATAGGTGAAGCCGTCAGCTGATATCTGCCGTTGTTCAGGGAGATGATGCTCTCCGCGTTCTGGCCATGCAGGGCACTCTCCACTGTCTCGGCAAAACCGATATCCCTGCACACTGTCAGCAGCTTCATGCCCGCGCATTCCTCCTGAGTGCCGAGTATCGCCGCGGCTGCGGCATTGATGCTGACTATGCTGCCGTCCGAGCGCAGGAGTATCATGCCCTCGCTCATATTTTCCAGTATGGTGTTCAGCTCTCCCTGTTTCTTGCTGAGCTCCTGCTTCTGCTCTCCGAGCTTCATCTGCTGGCTGTTTATACGCCGCAGAAGAGGTGAGAGCTCGTCATACTCCTCATTTTCCAGCGGGTGGTCAAGGTCCATCTCATTGAGCGGCTTAACCACATTTTTTGCCAGACGCACCGCCAGGAAGACCGAGAACAGTACTGCCAGGCCCAGAACGATCAGTATCGGCTGGCTCATCCCGAAAAGCAGCGTGAAGATCGAGTACTGGGAGGTAGACAGACGCAGCACCGTCCCGTCATCCATTTTCTTGGCGTCGTAGAGCAGGCGCCTCATAAGCGTCGTGGAATATCTCCTGCTCTGGCCGTAGCCGGTCTTTAATGCCTGCTGTACTTCTTCTCTCTCCAGGTGATTCTCCATGTGCGCCGTGTCACTGTCGACACTGTCATAGAGCACCGTGCCGTCTGTATTTATCCAGGTGATACGGTCATTGGCGGTGTCCAGACCGCTGAAATAGGAAATACCCTCATTTTTAAGTCCCTGCGCCGCCAGATCCAGCTGTGTGCGCAGCTGCTGCTGCGAGACATTTGCCGTATACTCGTAGAGCACCCCGAAGATGAGGGCTATCGACAGAAGCAATACAGCTATCGCCGCCAGAAATATAGAACGGAATATCTTTTTCGTCATAGCGAAGCCTCCATCCTGTATCCTACGCCCCTCACGGTCTTTATCAGGTCTCCCTGGTCTGACAGCTTGGTCCTGAGCGTTCCCACATGGACGTCCACAGTCCTCGTCTCACCGCCGAACTCTATATCCCACACGCAGGTCAGCAGCATTTCCCGTGTAAATGCCTTCCCTACATTCGTCATGAACAGCTGGAGGATATCATACTCCTTCAGCGTCAGCTCCACAGGCTTCCCATGGACCTTGACGATGTGCTCGGTCCGGTTGAGTTCGATCTCGCCCACACGCAGCACATCCGCTTTTGTGCTCCTGCCGGTCCTGCGCAGCAGCGCTCTGACCCTGGAGACCATCTCCATCATGCCGAATGGCTTCGCCAGATAGTCATCCGCGCCCAGATCCAGGCCGATCACCTTGTCATATTCTGTGCCGCGGGCAGTCGCCATGATCACCGGGATATCCTTCGTGACAACAAAAGAACGCAGCTTTTTCAATATCTCGATCCCGTCTTCGTCAGGAAGCATGATATCAAGTATTATAAGCTGCGGCACTTCTTTCTTCATCGCTTCCCAGAAAGCGCCGGCATTCTCAAAGCCCAGTGCCTGAAATCCGGCAGAATTCAGGGCATAAACCATCAGCTCTCGGCTGCTGCTGTCGTCTTCCACACAAAAAATCATTTTCCCTGGACCCCTTCTCGCTGACCGGTGATGGAAAAAATGACCCAGCTTGCGATATTCACTGCCTGATCGCCGATACGCTCAAGATATTTGGAGATCATAAGCAGGTCAAGGATCATCTCACCGTTTTCGCCCGGCTGTTTTAAGCTGATGATCAGCTGTTTCTTTACACTGTCGAAATAACCGTCAACCACATTGTCAAATTCTATTACAGCCCTGGCCGCCTCGACGTCTTTTTTTACGAAGGCGTCTATGCTTTCTGAGACCATCCTGATAACACTTGTGGCCATCTCCCTGACAGGCAGGCTCTCATCTACCTCTTTGACACTGTCCATGGTTACTATCTCAGCTATATCTGCCGACTGAACGCCTATCCTGTCCATATCAGTCACCATCTTGAGCGCCGAGGAGACCGCACGAAGGTCTCTTGCCACAGGCTGCTGCTGCAGAAGCAGGCGAAGACAGAAATTCTCTATCTCACGGTCTTTCTGATTGATCTGCTCCACCAGATCAGGCAGCGTCGCCGCTGTCAGCAGATCGTGTTCCAGAAGCGAGCACGCACTCTTGCGTATTGCGTTCTCGCACATCATCCCCATTCTTATCAGCTCCTGGTTAAGCACCTCAAGCTGCTCATCAAATTTAGAGCGCATCATCATCCGAACCTCCCCGTAATATAATCTTCAGTACGCTTATCCTGCGGAATCGAAAATATCTTTTCGCTTGTATTGAACTCTATCAGCTTTCCCAGCAGGAAGAACGCGCACCAGTCCGAAATACGCACAGCCTGCTGCATATTGTGCGTAACCATTACAACAGTGTATTTTTTCTTCAGCTCCAGACACAGCTCCTCGATCTTGCCTGTCGATATGGGATCCAGGGCGGAAGTCGACTCATCCATCAGCAGTATATCCGGCTCAACGGCCAGTGCCCGCGCGATGCAGAGTCTCTGCTGCTGCCCTCCGGAAAGTCCCAGGGCGCTCGTCCTGAGACGATCCTTGACCTCATTCCAGATCGCGGCATCCTTCAGCGATCTCTCCACGATCTCGTCAAGCTTCACCTTGGCGTGCACTCCATGTATCCTCGGCCCGTAGGCTATATTGTCATAAATGCTCATCGGAAAAGGATTTGCCTTCTGGAATACCATGCCTATCTTCTTCCGAAGATCGGTCACATCAACATCAGGATCGTAAATATTCTTGCCGTTATACCTGACTTCACCCGTGATACGCACGCCCTGCACGAGGTCGTTCATCCTGTTGAGCGTCTTCAGAAATGTGGATTTACCGCATCCGGAAGGGCCGATCAGGGCGGTTATCTCATTTTTCGGCAGATCAACGCTGATGTTCTCCAGCGCCTGGTGCTCGCCGTACCAGAGGTTCAGGTCTTTTATCTCCATTGCTTTATCCATTTATATTATACCTCTATACCTTCACTTTGTCTTTGCTCTAAGCCTGCCTGCAGCCAGACCGGCAATCATGTTTATCACCAGCGTGAGGATTATCAGCACCACTGCTATCGCAAATGCCACATTGGTCTCCCCCCGCTCGCTGGCGTATACGTAAAGTGCAACCGTCAGAGTCGCCGATGATGAAGTGAGCGAATCGACAAAATTGTTCAGGACAAGTCCGAAGCCGGCTGTGAACAGCAGTGCTGCTGATTCGCCGATGATCCTTCCTACCGCCAGTATACAGCCTGTCACGATACCGTCGACAGCATTCGGCAGGACGACCGTGCGTATCATATACCATTTGCCCGCGCCCATCGCCAGGGCACCTTCCCTGTAACTCATCGGGACTGTTTTCAGGCTCTCCTGCGTCGTGCGGATTATCGTCGGCATGATCATCATCACCAGTGTCAGAGCGCCGGCAAGTATACCCTGCTTTATGCCGAGCAGCTGTGTAAATACCAGCATTCCGACCAGGCCGAAGATGATAGACGGTATACCGGTCAGTGTCTCCGCGGCGAATTCTATGGCGCTGACCAGCTTCTTGTTCTCAGCGTATTCCGTGAGGTACAGCGCCGCGCAGACTCCTATGGGAATGGCTATCGCCATCGTTACAATGATAATATACAATGTATTCAGTATATTTGGCAATATGCCTATCGTATCATTTAAATAGCTGCTCTGTGTGCTCAGTAAGTGAAATGAAAGAGCCGGGATCCCTCTGTACATGATATATCCTATCAGCGAGACCAGAAGCGCGACAGTCACTGCAGAGCAGATGTAAAGTCCTGCTTTTACCGCATTATTCCATATCCTACGCGACATCCTTCTTACCCTTTCCTTTGATAAATACATTTAAGATCACATTGATGATCATTATAAACAGGAACAGCACCAGACCTATGGAAAACAGCGCTTCCCGCTGCAGCGAACCCACAGCCGCATAGGACATTTCCGAAGCGATCGCCGTCGTCATAAAGCGGACCGATTTCAGGAGCCCCGGCATGTTGGCCACATTTCCGGATACCATGATGATCGCCATCGCCTCACCTATCGCACGCCCTACGCCCAGGACGACGGCTGCCGCGATACCGCTTTTGGCGGCGGGCAGCGAAACTTTCATGTATGTTTCGATCTCGGTAGCGCCCAGCGCCATGGAAGCTTCCTCATATTCTCTGGGAACCGCTTCCAGCGCTGTCTCGGAAACATTTATGATCGAGGGAAGTATCATTATTGAGAGAACTATTATCGCGCACAGCAGCGTCGCGCCGGAAGAAAGCCGGAAGATCTTCTGTATCGCCGGGACCAACACTATCATTCCCACCAGGCCGTATACCACCGATGGGATGCCTGCGAGCAGCTGGGCTGCTGTACGGATAACTGCCGCAGGTCTCTTCGGCGCCACTTTGGCAAGATATACCGCAGTCATTATGCCGATCGGCACTCCTATCAGCACCGCGCCGGCTGTACCGTATATGCTTGTCAGCACGAACGGCAGGATCCCGAACGATGGCTCAGCCGCCGTGGACTGCCATTTCATACCGAAAAGAAATTTGATAATGCCGATCTTGTGTATGGCCGGTATCCCGGAAATGATCAGGTAAACTGATATACACAGCACGAATGCGACAGCCGCAAGTCCGCAGAACAGAAATATCAGGTGTGGCACCAGCTCCGACATACGCTCTTTCTTTGCATCCTGTTTCATATTTTCTCTCATTTCCCCGCAGGCACGACGCCCGTCTTCCTGATCAGCCCGTATGCTTTATCCGAGGTGATGTAATTGAAGAAGGCCTGCGCCGCAGCGCTCAGTTTCACACCGTTCCTGGTGATCAGGTTAAAGTCCCTCTGTATCGCATAGCTGTCATCCGCGATGGTATCTTCAGTGCAGCTTACCCCGCCGACCGTCAGTACCTTGATGTCAGGCTGATCCTCTACCGCCGAGAAAGATGTGTAGCCGATCGCGTTTTCGCTGTTCTTGACTGCCTCGATGACAGCCCCGGTCGATGTCAGCTCCTGTGAAAGCACGCAGACGCCTTTCGTTCCAGTTATGGTCTCAAAGCCGTCCCTGGTACCAGATCCCGCCTCACGCCCTATGCAGGCGATGGCCAGATCACTGCCGCCTACCTCAGACCAGTTCTTGACATCGCCCTTGTAGATCGATGCTATCTGCTCAAGTGAAAGGTCGCTGACAGCACTGTTTTTATTTACTATCATAACTATGCCGTCTTTGGCAATGGTCGTCTGGGTAAGTCCTTTTGCCTTCTCAGCGTCAGTCAGGTCTCTTGATGAGAGCCCTATGTCGCAGGTCCCATTGCCGGCTGCCTCGATACCGGTGCCAGACCCGGTCGCGTCGTAGGTTACCTTGACTTTGCTGTTATCCAGCATAAACTGCTCAGACAGTATGCCGATAACGCTTTCCATAGATGTCGAACCATTGGTGGAGACATTACCGGAGACAGCTGAGGAGTCGCCCGCCGCAGCGTTCCCTGAAGACTGCGGAGACTGATTCGTGCCGCATGCCGCAAGCGTCGCTGTTATGCTTACAAGCAGCAGCACTGCTGCCGCTGTTCTAAATCCCTTTCTATTCATGATCCTTATCCCCCTTATCCTTGATAAGTATCATATTAAAACGGCAACATCAATTTTGTTATCAGGCATTTGTAAAGTTCTTGTAAAATCAAAAAAACGGCCGATCTGCTGTGATCGGCCATTCCGGTATACGATAAATATACGGGATTTACTTATGCTTTACATTGATTTTATACAGTCAGCTCGTCATCTGAGCGCTTTTATGGTCTGCTTTTTCAGGTCCTTCGAGGCCTCCTCGATATCCTTCTGGGCAAATATCGCTGAGATCACGGCAACGCCCACTATCCCGCTGCCGGCTAGTTCAGCCACATTGTCACGGGTGATGCCTCCGATGGCGATCACGGGGATGTCAACTGCTTCGCAGATCGCCTTCAGCGTATCATAGCTGACATCGTCAGCGTCATCCTTGGAGCCTGTCGGGAAGACCGCACCCACGCCGAGGTAATCCGCTCCCTTGGACTGAGCCAGCAATGCTTCCTCCACAGTCTGGGCGGACACGCCGAGTATCTTGTCGGCGCCGAGCTTCTCCCTCACCGTGCCGGCCTCCATATCATGCTGCCCGACATGTATGCCGTCGGCGCCGCACTCCAGGGCCAGCTCGACGTCATCATCGACAACAAAGGGGACCTGGTATTTTCTGCATAAGGCACGAAGCTCCTTCGCCTCTTTCAGGAACTCGTCGTGGCTGAGCATCATGTCATCCTTCTCACGGACCTGCAGGAAGGTCACGCCGCCCCTGAGAGCCTTTTCCACATCCTCGCAGAGGCTTCTCCCGTTCAGCCAGTGTCTGTCCGTAACAGCGTAAAGAAGTAAAGAAGAACTATCGAATTTCATAATCTGCGCCTTTCTCCAAAGTATTTCCGTCCATGTTCCATATAGCGTCAATGATCCTGCTGCGGTAGGTGGAATTGCCATCGCCCTTCTGCATGTATGACCAGCCGATCTCGCCGGCAAGTCCCATCATACAGACGGAGGCAGCCGCGGCCTGCAGCAGATCGTCCGGATTCGCCACCAGGAACGCGGTCATAATGCCGGAAAGCTGGCAGCCTGTCCCTGTGATCGTGCTCATCTCTTTTCTCCCGTTGCGGATGACAAAACATTTCCCGCCGTCAGAGACCAGGTCGATAGCCCCGGTAATCGCGATGATGCAGCCGCAGCTTTTCGCGTAATTCTTTACAAATCCGATCATCTGAGGGAGATTGTCCTCATTTACGGCGTCCGCGGCATCCGCGTCTACTCCCTTTGTGGCAGTGCTCCCGAGCGCAAGCGCCTTCAGCTCCGAAACATTCCCCCGTATGACGTCAAACCTGAGCTCCTGCATCAGCGAGAGCGCCGTCCCGGTGCGCAGCTGCGAAGCTCCCGCGCCCACAGGGTCGAGGAGAAGCCTGTGCCCGAGCTCATTCGTTCTCCTGCCGGCGATATGCATGGCCTCGATGGATCTTACGTTAAGTGTACCGATGTTAATGTTAAGACCGCCGCAGATGGAGGTGATATCCCCGACATCCATCGGCTCATCTGACATGATAGGGCTGCCGCCGGCCGCAAGTATTGCATTCGCGACGTCATTTACCGTCACATAATTAGTGATATTGTGGACGAGCGGAACCAGTTTCCTGACATTTTCCAAACATTGATCAAACATGATAATTCCTTTCCTGGACGGCAAGTTTGCCGGCCTCTTAATATTAGCAGAAAAGGCACAGCTTTTCAATGATGCGGCGGCCGTATCCGGGCAGATCCGTAATTATCGTCCCCCCGGACCCGCAAATCACTTGTGATATGCGCTGCCGATATGCTATACTTTTTTTAATGATTTTATTTTTCCGGAGGGTATTATGTGGATCGCAGACAAATGGACTGATTACGAAGTTTTAGATACAGGCAGCGGTGAGAAGCTTGAGCGCTGGGGCAGGTATATACTGGTCCGCCCTGATCCGCAGGTCATCTGGGACGCTGAAAAGAATGATCCCCGCTGGGAAAATATAAACGCGCATTATCACCGCAGCAGCAAGGGCGGCGGCGAATGGGAATTCTTTGATCTTCCGCGGCAGTGGACTATCGGCTACGAGAGCCTCGGCCTGAGCTTCAACCTCAAACCCTTCAGCTTCAAGCATACGGGTCTTTTCCCTGAGCAGGCAGCCAACTGGGAATGGTTCTCTGAGCTCATTAAAGCTCAGGCCGGCAGGAAGATAAATGTGCTCAATCTTTTTGCCTACACCGGCGGCGCCACCTGCGCGGCAGCAAAGGCCGGCGCATTTGTCACGCACGTCGATGCGTCAAAGGGTATGGTAAACTGGGCCAGAGAAAACGCGAAGCTCTCATCTCTCCCGGACACCAGCGTGCGCTGGATAGTCGATGACTGCCGAAAGTTCGCGGAGCGCGAGATACGCAGGGGCAATCACTATGACGCGGTGATCATGGATCCCCCTTCCTACGGGCGCGGCCCCAAGGGTGAGATCTGGAAGATGGAGAGCTCTGTCTACCCATTTATCGAGCTCTGCGCCCAGCTGCTGTCCGACAGGCCACTGTTCTTCCTGGTCAACTCATACACCACAGGGCTTCAGCCCGGCGTGCTCTCATATATGCTGAGCAAGGCCCTCATACCCCGCTTCGGGGGAAGGGTCATCTCCGACGAGATCGGCCTCCCGGTCTCGCAGAGAGTCACTGGTCCGGATACAGAAAACGCTGCCGACATTGCTGACGGCAGCGGTCTGATACTTCCCTGCGGCGCGGCCGGGCGCTGGATGGCGTGATCCCGGCTCTGTGAGCGCCTGCCTTAAAAGATCTGTCTATTTTGCATCCTCTATCATGTGGATGATGGCTGCCATAGGCCTCGCGCCGATGCTCTGAGCTGCCACCTCGCCATTCTTGAAAAGAATGATCGTGGGAATGCTCATTACACCGTACTTCTGCGCTAGCTCCGGCTGCTCATCCACATTGATCTTGCCGACCTTGATGCTCTCCATCTCCTCGGCGATCTGATCGATCACGGGTGACATCATCTTGCAGGGTCCGCACCATGATGCCCAGAAATCAATGAGTACAGGCTTGTCCGCCTTAACTACCTCAGAATTAAAATTGTCTTTTGTAATATTCAATACAGCCATGATATAACTCCTTTCATTTCTTATACTAACTTATATTATCCAATATGCCATGCAGCAGATCGTACAGCGTCTTCGCGTCCTCTTCCTTCAGAGGGACGCAGGCGCCTACCTTTTTCGGTATATCTGCCGCCTCTTTTCTCATTTCTCTTCCCTTGTCCGTGAGGCTGATCTTGACACAGCGCTCATCATTCGGACATCTGCAGCGCCTCAGCAGGCCTTTCTCCTCCATCTTCTTCAGAAGAGGTGTCACTGTTCCGCTGTCCAGGTAAAGCTTCCGGCACAGATCGCCGACATTCAGCTTATCATTCTCCCAGAGTACCAGCATCACCAGATACTGCGTGTATGTTATCCCCAGCGGTTTAAGGTACGGCGTGTACTGCCCGGTCACCTTTCTCGCGCAGGCATACAGGGGGAAGCAAAGCTGCCCGTCAAGTCTCAGGCCGTCATCATCAGTATTCACACTCATCCGCCTCGATCACCTCCTCTGTATCTATCCATCAGCCCGGCGTCTCTTCGCGTCAAGATACGCCGCTGCCGAAAGAGCTGCCACATTGCCTTCGCCGACTGACTTCGCGTACTGATAGGGAAGTCCCGTTATGTCTCCTGCCGCGAAGCAGCCCTCGACATTCACAGACATGTCCCGCAGGACCTTCACATGGTTGCCGTCCATCTCCAGGCCCGGCAGCAGCTGCCCCGGCGAAATGCTGTCTCTCAGGATGAATATCCCGTCGAGCTCGTACTCATTCCCGTCTGTCACCAGTTTCCTGGCCTTCATGTCACCGGATATGCTCAGCGGCTTTTCGCGGACTACCCGGATCCCGTCTTTAACCTTCACCTCATCCTTATACATCGGGAAATAATACACTTCCGACGCATATTCTGCCATAAAGTCGGCCTCGGCCTCCTCATCCGGCGAAGATCCTATGACCGCCGTCTTCTTTCCCTTGTAGAGAGCCGCGTCACAGGTCGCGCAGTAGCTTACTCCCCTTCCCAGGAATTCTTCCTCGCCGGGGTAAGTCTTCCCGGCGCTCATCCCGACGGCCAGGATGACTGTCGACGCCTCGTACATCCTGTCTGAAGATGTCTGTATCCCGAAGTAATCACCCATCGGAAATACCAGCGTCACCTTCTCTTCCGTGACCGCTATGCCCATGCTGCTGATATGGTCCAGAAAGGCTTTCTGCATCTGCGTTCCGCTTATCTCAGGAAGTCCGAGATAATTGCGGACCGTATGTGCCTTCCGTATCTTCTCGCTCAGCGAGGCTGAGCCGAAAAGAATGATATTCTTGTTCCTGGCCTTCGCAGTTATCGCTGCTGAGAGCCCTGCCGGGCCAGTCCCGATTATCGCGATATCATATCTGTCCAAATTATCCACCTGCCATCTGTAAAATGATCTGTCAAAAAAATATTTCCTACAACTTATCTTTTTACAATTATATTGTATCAAATATAATTTATTTGTCAAGCATTATTTTTATCTCCTGAAAAATAATTTCGCTCCCGCGCGATCCGGCGCATATAAAAAGGCATAAACGCATCTGCGCGGGGCTGTCCCCTGCGCGGTACATTTATGCCGTGATATTTTCGTAATTTTCACTGCCTGGCTGCTGTATCAGGCGAGCCCGAACTCCGCCAGGCTGTCCGCCGTATATGACGGTTCAAAGTCATCCGTGTCGCTGCAGATCCTGCCGCCGATCTGTGTCATGATATTCCTCATGACGCTGCGCACCGCATCCGTATCTCCGATGTCAAAGCTGATCTGGAACTGGGAAGTATAATCATGTTCCTTCAGGTATTCCTGATCAGCAGGGTCGACGAAAGCCTCCCTGACATCCTGAAATATCAGCGAGTCTGTCGGCAGCACTACCTCTGCCAGATTCAGCTCCGGCCAGATGTCCGCGGCGTCCCTGTAGCTGTCGCCGACACTGTTTACGATATCTCTGGCAGTCGCATCATTGCCGGTGAAATAATAATAATTCACTATCTTCCTGATGGGCTTGCTCTTCATAAAAGCCGTTACATCCTTCTGGCCCTTGTTTTTAAATGTATTCTTCTTCAAGTCCTGACCCTTTCGTCATCGTCCTCTTCCTGCGGCAGAGATCCGGAAGCCTCATTCTTCAGTATAGACACCACGCTGTGCATGATGTAAGCCGTCATGCCCCATATCGTGTACTGCATGTAAAAATAAAAGTACACGTTCCGCTTCCCGTGTCTCCAGTTGTATTCTCTCCCGCCCGGAACACTGTCGTACGGAAAATCATCCGGCGTCTTCTGTATCAGTGTAGTCTGGTACACCTCCGGTTTATTCTCGAGGAAGTACTGCAGCGGCACCAGAAATACCTCGGCCACCTCATCCTTCGAAAATGTCATCTCATAGCCTGTCAGCTCGCACATATACACGGATACCTGATTGCTGTAAACTGTGAAAAGCGTATCCATATGAGCGATAACTCTTATCTGGTCACGGGAAATGCAGAGCTCCTCAGAAGTCTCGCGCACAGCATTCTCCCTGGACGATTCATCGCCCTCCCTGGCGCCTCCCGGAAAGCATATCTCCCCAGGCTGCCTTTTCAGCTTGTCAGAGCGTCTCTCAAACAGGACATATACCATATCGCCGCGTTTCAAAAGAGGCACCATGACAGAGTACTTGCGATAAAGCTCCTCGCCTATGGAGGAGACATGGCGTTCCTTTAGTTCCTCAAACATACCTCTCTCCTGTGTCACGTATGCCTGTCAGTACTCGATGCCTTTCCTGGCCTGCACGCCCTGGTCAAAGGGGTGCTTGATCTTCTTCATCTCGGTGACGTAGTCCGCCCTGTCGATAAGCCTCTGTGAGGCATCCCTCCCGGTCATGACCACTTCCATATCATCATCGAGCTGATCCAGCATATCCATAAGCTGTTCCTCGTCGACAAGACCCAGACTGCAGGCAGTCAGGACCTCATCCAGGATCAGCATACCGTAGTTTCCCTGCAGGGTCCTGAACAGAAGCATGTCAAGATACTGTGAATATATCCCCCGGGCTTCCTCGCGGTCGCTCTCGGACATATCCCAGGTAAATCCGAAATTCCAGGGATTCGGCATGAGGGTAACGCCCTCAAGCTCCTGGAACACAGAGATCTCAGAGGAATCCGAAGGCTTCAGGAACTGGATAAACATAAGCTCGCCGCCGGAGCCGACATATCTCACCGCCAGGCCTACCGCCGCGGTCGTCTTGCCCTTTCCGTCGCCGGTGTAGATATGTATCTTCCCGTTTCCTGCCATATGATAACCTCCGTTTGCTGTCTACTGCGGTCTCCATTCAATAACACGCCCGGCGTCGCCGCTGCGCCGCATAGCCGCCAGGTCTATCAGTCTCTGGTTCCTGCTGCCGCGGAAAACCAGCTCAAGATCGCGCTGTTCAATAAGAAAACGCCCGTCCACAAGTATATCCGTCTCTTCAAGGAGATCCCGGACCCCCCTGTCATGCTCTGCCATGCCCAGCAGCTCCTCATATGTATAGCCGGTGTAGGTCATAAGACTGTAGCCGGCCTCCCTGATCTGCCGCCCGAGCACAGCCAGGACATCTGCCTGGCAGAAAGGTTCGCCGCCCGAAAATGTAACACCGTACAAAAGCGGGTTGGCCCTGATCTCATCCATGATCGATGCCAGGGTCTTCTTCGTGCCTCCGTCAAACGAATGTGTCTGCGGATTGTGGCACCCCGGACACCCGTGCGGGCATCCCTGCACAAAGACAGTATAACGCAGACCCGGTCCATCTACAATAGAATCATCGGAAATGCCGGAAATATTCAGTGTCATATTTTTCCATCCGGACATAGTATCTCCTCCGCGCCGACGCGCGCAGACTTTAATCTCAGTTCAGGCCGTGCTTTACGCGGTCATGCTCCTCCGCACGCTTCGCGTCATTGAAACGGTCTACAGTGCCGACAAGATAGCCTGTTATGCGGCGGATCCTCTCAAACTTAACGCCTTCACCTACCGCAGCGATATCAGTCGCAGCATCCTGTCTCTTGTTTTCTCCTGTAATCATGTTCGATTCCTCCATTCACAATATCTTCATCAGTATATACGGGAACATTCGGATATTTTCTCCGCAGTTCCTTCAGGAAAGCCACGCTTACCGGCTCACCCTCGCGCCTGCCGCATCTGGGGCAGACATCGTCTATAACACCTGTGTAGCCGCAGACGGGATCGCGGTCAACCGGGTGATTCACCGAGCCGTAACCTATCCCCTGCTCCTTCATGTAGCGTATTATCGATTCAAATGCCTGCAGATTCTTGCAGGTGTCGCCGTCAAGCTCCACATAGCTGATATGGCCGGCATTTGTAAAGGCGTGATAAGGTGCCTCTATCTGTATCTTCCTGTATGCCTTTATCGGATAATATACAGGCACATGGAATGAATTCGTGTAGTAATCGCGGTCTGTTATGCCCGGCAGGACGCCGTATTTCCGGCGGTCTATCCTCAGGAACCTTCCGCTCAGCCCCTCGGCCGGCGTGGCCAGCAGGGTGAAGTTGAGCTTATACTCCTTCGAGGCGTCATTCATGCGCTGCCTCATGTGGCTTACTATCCTGATCCCGAGCTTCTGAGACTCCTCCGACTCTCCATGGTGGCTGCCTGTCAGCGCCTTCAGCGTCTCGGCAAGCCCGATGAAGCCTACGCTCAGCGTTCCGTGCCTGAGCACCTGTTCAACGCTGTCATCCATATCAAGCTTCTCAGAATCTATCCATATGCCCTGGCCCATCAGGAAGGGATAATTGCGTACCTTCTTGGAGCACTGTATCTTGAAGCGGTGCAGCAGCTGCCTGATGACCAGGTCTATCATCTTGTCAAGGTCGCCGAAAAACTTATCTATATCCCCGTGAGCCTCTATGCCCAGCCTCGGGAGGTTGATCGACGTGAAGCTCAGATTGCCCCGCCCGCAGGTCACCTCTCTGGAGGGATCGTATACATTTCCGAGCACTCTCGTACGGCAGCCCATGTAGGCGACCTCCGTATTGTAATCGCCCGGCTTGTAATACTGTATATTGAACGGCGCGTCGATAAAACTGAAATTGGGGAAAAGGCGCTTTGCCGAGGTCTTTATCGCCATCTGGAAAAGATCATAGTTGGGATCTCCCGGATCGTAGTTGACTCCCTCTTTTACCTTGAAGATCTGCACCGGGAATATCGGTGTCTCTCCGCCGCCGAGCCCGTCCTCTGTCGTGGCAAGCAGGTTGCGGACGACCATGCGGGCCTCCTCTGAGGTGTCGGTGCCGTAATTGATCGAGCTGAAGGGCACCTGCGCGCCTGCGCGCGAATTCATCGTATTCAGGTTGTGCACAAAGGCCTCCATAGCCTGATATGTCTGGCGTTCTGTAGTCTTGAGTGCTTCCCCGGCCGCAAATCTGTGGGTACACAGCAGCTCCTTCTCTGTCACGCCGCCGATATCAAGCTTCGACATTTCGCTGCCAAAGGCGGCTTCATCCGACATCCTGATATCCGTGCTGACATTATCCCTGATCTTCTGCACCGCCGCCGCGGCATCTTCTTCGGACATCCCGCACTTGAGCCTGAGGCCGACCTCAAGCCATTTGTAATACTCCTTGCGGTATGTCTTCCTGACGCCGAGGGCCATAGCGTAGTCAAAATTAGGTACGCTCTGTCCGCCGTGCATCTCGTTCTGGTTCGCCTGTATGGCGATGCAGGCAAGCGCGGCGTAGCTGGAAATGGACTGGGGCTCACGAAGATGGCCGTGTCCTGTCGAAAATCCGTTCTCAAACAGTTTTATCAGGTCTATCTGGCAGCAGGTCTCCGTCAGCATATAGAAATCCTTGTCGTGGATATGTATGTCGCCGTTGATATGCGCTGCCGCGATATCCTTGGGAAGCACGTAATTGTCGACAAAATATTTCGCGCTCTCCGAGCCGTACTTGAGCATGGTACCCATGGCTGTATCCGCGTCTATGTTGGCATTCTCACGCTTGATATCCTCATCCATGGCGCTCGAATATGTCAGCCTCCTGAAAATATCCATCAGGTCTGCTTCCGTCTGGCGAATCTTCGTATGCTCGGCCCTGTACAGTATATATGCCTTCGCGGTCTTCGCGTACCCGAACCTGATAAGAGTCTCCTCCACAACATCCTGCACGTGCTCGACGGTGATCAGCGAATCCTGATCCAGCGCACGGCATACCTTCTCAGTCATGTATGAGATGTCTTCATGATCCATGGACTCGCCGGCAACAGCCTTGTTGGCAAGATTGATCGCATTGAAGATCTTTACAGAGTCAAATGGCACCATGTCCCCATTTCTCTTCTGAATCGTATCTACCATCGTATATATCTCCCGCTCTCGCTTATTGTCTACATATTGTATTTAAAACAAATGTGTGCTACAAGATATAGTATATTTTACTGTGCTTCAATTGTCAAGAAGAATTGAATATACGGCGACAGGCTGCAGGGCCGCAGAACCCGCCAGGCCACGGTCAAAAGCGGCAAAAAAAAAGAAGCAGTATAAAAACTGCTTCAGCCTGTATATCGTAATTTCCATGTATAGGATACTAATTTGCCGTTCTTAAACTTCGTTGTCAGGCAAGCCGCGTCGCCCCACCAGAATTTATACTTTTTATCAACAGATATATAATAATTCTTCTTAAGTGTCTTTTTCACTTTTGCATAAGAATCCCCGATCCTGATCCCGCAAAAACGCACCTGTTTGTTCCCGGTATTTATAATATCTGTGATCTGACTATATGAATCTCCCGCATCTGCGAGAATACCTATCTTCAGGTTCTTCTTATAACAATAGGATTTATATTTCTTTGATGATTTGATCTTCATTCCGCCAACTGCTTTTGCCACTCTATTCACAGTACTGTCATATGTATACTTTGTCAGTTCTACCTTCTTTGATGCCGCAGCTGCCGTAAAGGAAAACGATAAAAGACAGAGCAGCATAATAATGACTGATAACTTTATTTTCTTGTTCATACTTCTTCTCCCTTTGATTTGCTTAATCTTATAACACTGATAAAGGTTAACGGTTTTATGCTATTTCTTGTCTGGTTTTTCGATAATATTTGAGTATTTTGCAATAATGAGGACACGAAATGAACATGATCACATTATAAACCCATAGATATCCCGAGTCAATCAGAATGCTGGCGCTAAATTTTCAGCCGTCTGGCACAAAAAATGCCTCAGCTGAGATTTAATCCTCCTGAAGCACCTTGAAAATTCACAGACGGTTCCATGCTATATCTGTTTGTTGACTATCTTGTACTCATCGCCCATCCTGAAAAACGGACAGCTGCGTCTGGGCGAATCCATAAGCTGCCAGATATCGTCCTCGTCCATCTCGTATTCCGCCTCGCAGCTGTAGCATCCGTATTCGTCATCATAGCTGTAATACATGCAGATATCGCAGCATGAGACAGCTTTCTTTTTATTCTCCATCAGTTTTCTCCCGCCTGCTCATTCGGTGATGAGCTTTCCGTGGCTGAGCTCGTGGGGATAATAATTTCCTCCGTCCGAAAGCACAGCGGTGCCCACGCCTTTTATGCTGAACAGTTCCAGCAGTATGCCGTGCTTTGTCCTGGCATCGATAAAGTGCACGCGCGGACCGCCTGACTCGAGGAAGTCTGCCGCGAACTTCTCCCTTTCTGCCTGCCTGCCGTCAGTCCCCTCATCGCCTTTTTCACTGAGCAGCTTTTTAAAATCACTGTACATGATCTGCCCGACCTTCTCGCCATTCATATCACGGATACCGTCAGTCTCGCTCAGGAATACCAGTTTCTCGGCCTTCACGGCCTTGGCGATCTGGGCCGCGCAGTCTGCTGGCGAGACCGGTACATCTTCGTTGTCGATGTCATTCGGGGTAATGACGGGAATGTAATCGTTATCCACGTTCATCAGTATGGTCTGTATGTCTATCCCGCAGATGCCGACTGCCTTGATGCCGCTCAGCTCGATCATCTTCGCGACCATCTTGTTCTCGCGGAATTTGTCGTGGCCCATCTTCGAATCGTGGACGACGACAGGTTTCATGCCGATGGACTTCAGCAGTGCCACATCGCGCATAAGCTCCTTCTCTTCCTCTTCTGAGAGCAGGTTGCTGCCCTCGAAGCAGATGACGATGATCTTCTGGTTAAAATCCCTGATGTAGGGGAGCGCGTCCACAAGTATCTGCGCCTTCTCCTCTATCTCCTCGGTAATAGTTTCGTCTCTGAATATCATAAATTCTCCTGTTTCTATACATTAAATCCAATGGGGAAGCAGCGCCTGAGCCGCCCCCGGCTGCATAATGCAGGTATAATTATACATTTTTTTAGATATACCCACTATTATAGTTTCCTCTGCTGATAACGTCAAGGTCTTTTTCAGCCGTGTGTAAGGCGTTGACATTTCCAGAAAAGATCATTAATATTAGGTGAGTATTATGATTTTTAAAGGAGAAGTGAATGGAAAGCTACCAGGTAAGACCTGTTTTTTGCCCTTCCTCTGATGATTATATCGGCCCGGCGTTCGAGCTCAAGACATCCGTGCCGGGATCAAAGAGCATCACCAACCGCGCGCTCATGCTCGCGGCCCTCTCTGACGGCGAGACCGTGCTCGAAGGCATACTGCTGAGCGACGATTCGAGGCATTTTATCCAGTGCCTCACAGACCTGGGGTTCTCTTTGAAGCTGGATGAGGCAGCCCGCCGCATCAGCATCAGAGGGACCGGCGGGCGCATCCCGCTGGACAATGTCGGCATAAATGTCGGCAGCGCCGGCACCGCCGCCCGTTTCCTGACAGCCATGCTCGGCTGTTCAAAGGGCACCTGGCATCTGGACGCATCGGAGCAGATGAAAAGACGTCCGATGGCGCCGCTGCTGAAAGCCCTCGGCGAACTGGGCTGCGGATTTGATTTTGAGGAAAAGGAATGGGCCTTCCCGTTCACCGTGCATGCAAACGGCATACAGTCTGGCGAGGTATGCATCGATATAGAAGGCAGCAGCCAGTATCTGAGCGCTCTTCTGATGTCGGCCGCGGCTGTCGGGCACAGCCTGACCATACACACCTCCGGGCTTCACGGCCTGTCCTACGTCAAGATGACCCTGAAGCTTATGGAAAGCTTCGGCGCCAAAGTCGCTCAGGGAACGCCCGGAGCGCATGATTTCACCGTAAATGGCGCTTCTCAGCCCCGCTGCGGGACTTACAGCATCGAGGCTGACGTCTCCGCCGCGTCGTATTTCTACGCGATGGCCGCTATTTCCGGGGGGAAAGTCCTGGTCAGGAACATACACCCGGACTCTGTCCAGGGCGATATCGCTTTTATCGATCTGCTGGTAAAGATGGGCTGCCATGCTGAAGAAACAGCGGAAGGCATCTCGCTCAGCGGACCGGAAAACGGATGTCTGTGCGGGATAGATGCCGATATGGGCAGCTTTTCGGATCAGGCGCTGACGCTGGCGGCGATCGCGCCGTTCGCTGACAGTCCTGTCACGATAAGAGGGATCAGCCATATCAGGCTGCAGGAGTGCGACCGGATACAGGCGATCCTCGTAAATATGGAACGCATGGGCATACACGCCGGCTGCTCCGCCTCTGATGAGATAACGATAATGCCCGGCATGCCGAAGGGCGCGCTGATAAAGACCTTCGGCGATCACCGCGTGGCGATGTCATTTGCCCTCACAGGCCTGCGCGCGCCAGGCATCATCATAGAAGACCCGCAGTGCTGCCGCAAGACTTTCGCCGAGTACTTTGATATGCTCGACGAGATATGCAGCCGGCACTGATCTTTATTCTACCGTTACGACCTTTGCCAGGTTCCTCGGCTTGTCCACGTCAAGGCCGCGGTCCATAGACACATAATAGGCGAGAAGCTGCAGCGCTGCCGACGCGGGGAAGATAGTGAGTCTGTCGTCCATCGCCGGGAGTCTGAAGATCTGCGCGTAGCCGATCTCTCCTATATCCATGTCCTCGCTGACGAAAAGTATGACGTTTGCGCCCCTGGACTGCACCTCGCGTATATTTGATATCTCCTTGTCCTTGATGGCGTGCTGCGTTACCACCGCCACCACCGGTGTCTGGTCTGTTATCAGGGCGATCGTCCCGTGCTTGAGCTCTCCCGAGGCGTATGCTTCGGTGTGGATGTAAGATATCTCCTTCAGCTTGAGCGCGCCCTCGAGAAGTATCGAATAGTCAAGTCCGCGGCCTATCATAAAGGCATCCTTCGCCTGAAGCAGGTCTCTGGCGATCTTGTGGATATCTCCGCGTCTGTCCAGCACATTCTGCACCTTCTCAGGTATAGTCTTCAGAGCCTCGATATATGCCTTTTCCTGCTCATCTGTAAAATTCCCTCTCAGGACAGCCATGCGCCCTATCAGTACAAACATTACCGCCAGCTGTGTCGTATAGGCCTTTGTGCTGGCCACCGCGATCTCCGGGCCGGCGCCGGTATACATCACATAATCGCTTTCCTGGGCGATAGACGAACCCTTTACATTGATGACTCCGATGCTCCTGGCTCCGCGGCTCCGCGCGTATTTGAGAGCCTTGAGGGTATCTATGGTCTCGCCGGACTGCGATACGACTATAAGCAGTGTCTTCTCGTCGATGACGGGATCCATGTACATGAATTCGGAAGCGTATTCCACGTCAACGTGCATGTGCAGGATAGTCTGCATGAGTGTCCTCGACGCGAGGCCGACATGCCTTGCTGTCCCGCAGGCTGTGATGCAGACTCTCTCGCAGCCCTTCAGGACATCGTCAGAGACCCCGTCGGCTTCGAGACATATATGTCCGTCCCTGATCCTCGAGTTGATCGTCTTCCCCAGCACCTCCGGCTGCTCCATGATCTCTTTTTCCATATAGAAGGGGTAATGGCCCTTGCCGTCTCTTGTCGTGTCCCAGTCTATCACGATATACTCCGGCTTTACCTTATTGCCGTTCTCATCGTAGAGGATGATGGCATTCTGGTGCAGCTCGACTATATCGTATTCCGGAACGACCATGTACTTGTCTGACTGGCCGCCGAGCGCCGCGACATCAGAGGCCAGCATGGTGCCGTCCTTGATGTAGGCTGCCACGATCGGGCTGACATTCCTGATAGCGTAGATAACGCCCGGCTTGTCATCAAACATGATCACCAGGGCAAACGTACCTTTGATATACTTAACAGCCCTGACTATAGTCTTCCTGGGATCGCCGTCATAAAACTTGTTTATCAGGGCCGCCACGACCTCCGTGTCCGTCTCTGACAGAAGCTCGCCGGCTAATCCGAAATGATCTCTCAGCTCTTCATAATTCTCGATGATCCCGTTGTGTACCAGGGTCACCTGGCCGCAGCGGTGAGGATGAGCATTCTCATCGCAGACTCCGCCGTGTGTCGCCCACCTTGTGTGGCCGATACCGCAGCTGCCGGATATGGGAACCTTTTTGCACTTGTCCCTGAGATCAGAAACTCTGCCCTCGCATTTGCGCACTACGACCTGCTGGAACTTTTCACTGTAAACAGCGATCCCGGCACTGTCATATCCACGGTATTCAAGCAGTTCAAGCGTGTCAAGTATCCTGTTCTCGACATCTCCTCTTGTTGTATATCCTACGATTCCACACATATAAATACCTCACATTTGTTTGTCTTCTGTCCATCCTGAATAGTCATACGCATGATGCGGCGATTCGTTGTATTCGCTGATATAGCGTTTCACGTACTCCACATCTGAGATGCAGGGCGCGTACGTCGTGCCGTATTTCTGGCGCGTCTCGCCGCCCTTGCCGGTTATCAGGATGACAGTCGGCCGGCGGCACTCCATTATCGCCTTGTTTATCGCCGCGCCTCTGTCTTCGATGATCTCATAAGGACAGCCCCTGGCAGCCACATATCCCGCGATCTCCCCGGAGATGTGCTGCGGCGGTTCCTTGCCCGGATCCTCCGCCACCAGATAGACCTTGCTGCAGTAAGCGCCGGAGATCTCCCCGAGATCTTTCCTGCGGATATATGCCTTGTAGCCCGGACAGCCGAATATGGCAACGATATCATGGCCGGGGTACTCTTCCCGCGTCGAGCCGAACAGCTTCTCAAAGCTGAGTTTATTGTGCGCGTAATCCACGACAGCGGTCACCAGGCCGTCGCCGCTCTGGTAAAGCTCCATCCTGCCGTAGGATCTGGCCCTGTACAGTCCGGAGCGTATATACTTCGCGGGGATGCCCTGCAGGTCTGCCGCCGCTGCCGCCGCGACAGCATTCTCGGCGTTGAAAAGTCCGGGCATAGTCAGCCTGAATTCTTCGTCAAAGCTGCTGCATCTGATATGGAAAACGATCTCGCCGCCTTCCTTATGTACGTCATAGCCGTAATAATCGGCTTTGCTGTCCTTCAGGCTGAAGGTGTGCAGGTCGCCTGCGGCTTTCGCCTCCTCAAGCACTCTGTCTATGCAGTCCGCGTCAAGATTCACGATGGCGTGATCCGTCAGCCTGAACATCTTCATTTTCGAGGAAAGATAATCCTCAAAATCCTTATGCTCCAGCGGACTGATGTGATCCTCGGAAATATTCAGGAAAACTGCCGCGTCAAAGCGCATATTGTCGACCCGGTTGTATTTTAAGGCCTGGCTCGAGGCCTCCATCTCCATAAATGTGATGCCGCTGGAAACAGCGTTGAACATATGCTCGTGAAGCTCCACCGACTCCGGCGTGGTGATGTGGGACTCCGTCCTTGTCACTCCGTCATAGTCATCGATAGAGGAGATTATGGCGCTCTCACGCCCGCCTGTGGCCGCCATATAGTCATCGACGATCGCTTTCATGTAATAGGCGGATGTCGATTTGCCCTTCGTACCGCCGAAAGCTGTGATCTTCAGCTTTTTCCAGGAATAATTGAAGAAACGCTCAGCCAGCGGAGGCATGGCGCGGCGGATGTCGCTGACGATGATACACGGGATATCCACGTCATAGGCTTTCTCTGAGACATAGGCTATGGCCCCTGATCCGGCAGCGTCTCTCAGATATTTTTCATTGAATGCCGCTCCCTTGCAGATAAAGAGCGTGCCGTCCTTCACTGTCCTGGAGTCATATGTCAGCCAGGAGACAGTTCTGCCGCCCTGCCCGCGAAGACCGGCTGATATGAGAAGACCTGCGTCGGCGAGCAGGTCTTTGTATGAATCAAGTGTATAATGTTCCAATTTAGCAACTCCCATCAATATATTGTGCGCCGGAGCGCAGTATCGACTCTCTTACAAGGATATCCATCGCGTCCAGGCAGTCAGCCGGGACCGGATAGTACTTTGTGTACACGGAAAGCTCCGTGCAGGCAAGGATAATACAGCTGCATCCCTTTGATTTCAGCTGATCATAGGCCCTGCTGAACTTCGACCTGTCAGGAGTCCTGCCGCCCTTTATATCATCATATATAATTGACATCACATCCTTCTGGGCCTCTTCCGACGGCACCACCGCCTCATAGCCTGCAGCCTCACATTCCCGGTGATATACACCTGTCCTCACCGTGCCGTCAGTGGCCATGATCCCTATGCGCGGATGTCCACCGATGCCTGAAGTGATCAGGGAAGCCGCGCTGCGCACGCTCTCGCGGACCATATTGATGATCGGTACAGCGGTCATTGCCTGTATCCTGTCATAAAAATAATGTGAAGTGTTGCATGGTATCGCTATATTGGCCGCGCCGGCCGTCTCCAGGATGCCTACATCCGATCTCATAGCCTTAAGCAGCTCGTCTTCACGGCCGCTGAGGATAGCCTGCGTGCGGTCAGGCATAGACGCATGGCTCAGGATCACCATATCGATATGTTCCTGATCTTTTTCAGCCTTCGTGTGAGCTATCACTTCCTCATAAAAAAGAGCCGTAGCCTCCGGGCCCATTCCCCCGATAACACCTAGTATACTGCTCATATCCCACCTCTTTACCGCAGCTCATCAAAGCAGATGCAGCTTACGGAGTATAGTATTTTTTGAAATTTGCGAAATGTCTGAGATGCGTTTTAAGCATCCTGGCGAGCCTGGGCATGCCCAGATCCCCCTTCATGAATACAGGGTTTACCACCCTGCCCTGGCGTATGAGCTTCTTCATCTTCGCCTTATTCTCAGGGTCTTTTACATATTTAAAGGCCACCGCTTTCGGCACTACCATCCACAGATGCTCTTTTTTAGCGATCTTAAAAGGCAGCTCCCGGCCGTATATGTAGTCTTCGACATAGTATTCGGCCACATTGAAGCCGGAGCCTGTCACATAGTAATTGCTGCGGCCCTGGCGCGTGTTGATCTCGAAAAACTTGTATTTGCCGTCGCGCGTGTCATATTTTATATCAAAATTCGAAAATCCGACATAGTTAAGCTCTTCAAGGAGATCCCTCACCTTCGACATCAGGCTTTTGTTCGGCTCAGTGATGATGACGGCGTGGTTGCCGAGTCCGTGAGGCGTATGCTCCTCGAGAAGCACGTGCCCGAGACACATCATCTTTACCTTCCCGCTGTGGTCCGAGTACGATGTCAAAACACGCATATACTCGTCATTGCCGGGTATCATGTCCTGAATGATTATCTTGTCGGTGTACCCGGCGCCGTAGATATCGTCAAGCACGCTCTCAAGCTGCTGCCTGTCGCGGATGGTGTATACCTTGTTCTGGGTCTCAAAAGGATGTTCCCAGTACTGTATGCCGTTCGAGGGCTTGAGTATGACCGGGTAAGTAAACGGAAGTTCAAAATCCGTGCCCATATCGCGGCTGTACACGAGAGTCCCGGGATAATCTATCCCGTGTCTGTCGCACAGCCTGTAAAATGTATCCTTGAGCTGAAGATCATTCATCAGTTCATAATCGATATAGGGGGCGATCACATTGTCAGGCAGCTCCTTCTTATGCTTGCTTATAAGCGCTACGTAGCTGTCCCCGCATCCTATGAGCAGGATGTCCTTGTCCTGGTGTCTCTTCGCGAAGCGCCTGACTGTCTCCAGGAATACCTCGTCCGTATCTATCTTCTCATTCGCCCTGTAGGTGATGATCCTGCTCTGATAGCTCGGCCCTGTGGGGTATTTCCCGAAAATATACGATCTCACCTGATATTTTTCATAAAACGCTCTCGCTACACTGTAGGTATTGATGTCTCCGCCCAGCAAAACCGGGATGAACTCTCTCTCTGTAAACTCCATTTACTGCTGTATCTCCTTAATCATCAATTATTTTCACCTGAATTTTCATCCGCGCCGCTGCCCGACGTCTCTGTCTCAGTCTCAGCTGAGGTCTGCGCCTCTGTCTCACTGCTCTTCTGCTTCGCGGCAGCCGTCACATCCGAGCCTGCGGAGCTGTTGATCTCATCAAGATACTTCTGGGCATCGGAAGCATAGTCGGAATCAGAATAACTTTTAACTATCTTCTGGTAATACACCGCGGCGTTGACCAGATCTCCCGCCTGATGGTAGGAGCGGGCCAGATAATAAATAGCTGAGGTATATGTCGAATCCATGCGCAGGACCTTTATAAAGCCGTTGACCGCCGCTGTATAGTCGGCACTCTCGTAGGAAGCCTCGGCGTTCGCGTAGAGCGTAGACGTCACGCTGTCCTTGGTAGCCTCGCGCAGGCCGTTGTAGATATCCTTCTCATTCTCATCCGTGATCGCGGCGGGATCTATCTCCGCAATGGCCTTGCCGGCCGTAGTGAGATCATCCTGCAGATAGTTCACCATCGCCTTCTCGAGATTCTTCTGGCTCTCGCCGGCGTCATTCACTGTATTCCCTACCTTGGCCTCGTAGTCGGAGACAGACTTCTTCAGGCTCTCCACCTGGGTGTTCAGGCTGCTTATCTCCTTATTTTTCTCTGAAAGCTGGGCACTGTAGGAAATGACGGCGTTGTTGTAATCCTTTTCCTTGCTCTTGGTTATGGAAGGCACAACGAGCAGCCAGATTACCGCCGCGCCGATGACTATGCCGATAAGTATATTGACGAAGGAGATGAAGCTGGTATTGTATTCGCTGTATCCCTTCCCGGCCTTCTTCTCGACGATGATAGGCGTCGGGTCGCTGACCCTCACTGCCGTCGCCTGGCTGGCGCGGTCGGGTTTTTTATAATGCTGATTGACCTCCTTGAGATATCTCATGGTGGTCATATTGTTCCTGTCTACCTTCACCGCGCGCGTGAGAGCTTTCCTCGCGGTAGCATACTGCTCTCTCTGCATATACAGCAGCGCAAGCAGCTGGTAGGCCCTGACATATCTCGGGTTGAGGCTGACAGCCTTCTTGAGCTCAAGTATGGCCATGTCGCTGCTGCCATCCGCAATGTAGCTGAGGGCGGTGTTGTATTTTTTGATAACCTTGTTGGCTTCCTGGAACAGCGCAGGATTGTCCTGGACTGTCTGCAGATATCCGGATGCCGGATTCCCGTCCGGCTGAAAATGAACGCTGATGACCCACTCACTGAGGGCATCGACTATCTCTCCGGACTGATAATAGATAAGCCCGAGCAGATTTCTGGCTTTTGTATTCCTTTTATTATACTTCAGGGAAAGCTTCAGGCTGTCTGCCGCGCCGGACAGATCCCGTATGTTCGCTTTGGCAAGGCCCTGATTGTAGTGCCAGTTAGATGAGTATATTATCTTCTGGGCAACCGGGTCTACCCTGCCGCACTTCGGACAGACATAGGTATTCTCCAGCGGAGTATCACAAATAAGGCATTTCATCGTCTGTCTCCTAATTCTTCTTCACGGAGCCGGTTCTGTTCAGTTCTCTGATAATGTCCTCAACCATGTCGGCTGCATCCCTGAGATCATTTTTGTATATTTTATCCTCAGCCTGTTCTACTTCAAGGCTGGGTCTGAATTTCTTTAATTCTTCATCGAAGTTGATCATATACGGTCCTCCTCGTATCATCGTATCAGTTTATGGTCTTCTGTATAAAACCCAGGACGGCCCCTGCCAGATACAGCGAGCCGGCGCACAGCAGTATGCCGCCAGCCTGAGCCATCAGGCGGCCTGAGCGCAGGGCACTTCTCATATCTTTATCGACGCTGAGCTTCACGTCCCCGGGCAGGTACTCTCTGAATTCTTCTGACACCGTATGTATGTCCGTGGCCCTGCCGCCCTCTATCCGGGTGACCACCACGCCCCGAAGCCCCGGGATACCGCAGAGTATCTCGGCCATCCCGGCGTGATCCTTGTCATTCGCGACGGCAAACACGAGATATATATCCCTCCCGGGATACATGTTCTCGACCGACTCTCTGAGACAGCGGGCCCCGCCGGCGTTGTGCGCGCCGTCGACTATGACTCCCGGGAGCACCTCATCGAGGCGTCCGGGCCAGTACATATCGTAAAGTCCGGCCTTTAAGCTGTCCGCCGTGATCGCGCCAAGCCGCCGGTCTGCCCGCATAAGCGTTTTTACCGCCAGAAATGCCAGGCTGCTGTTCATGGCCTGATAGCGCGCGCCGGTATGAAGCTCTATTTTATACAGCTCTTTTTTTATATTATCCCTTTCATGATACATTTCTTCGAGGTAAAAATCAATGTTTTTACCCTTATTTAAGATATTTTTAACAAGCGCCGTATCCCCGTTTTCTTCATCGCTCCCGCCGGCCGCGGAGGCTTCCCCGCTCCCGGAAAACACGATGGTCAGCGGCGCGTCAAGCTCACGCGCCCTCTGTCTGATAACTGAGAGGGCTTCCGGCTCGTCGCCGTCGCATATGACCGGCACATTTTCCTTGATAATGCCGGCCTTCTCAAAAGCTATCTCGGAGAGCGTATCTCCGAGTATAGCGGTATGGTCATAGCTGATGGAAGTGATCACTGTCAGGGCCGGGCGCCGGATGACATTCGTCGCGTCCAGCCTGCCGCCGAGCCCCGTCTCTATCACGCCGTACTCTATATGGCGGCGCGAAAACCATATCATCGCCATTATGTATATCCACTCAAAATAGCTTGGGTGAATGATGCCGCTCCGGGGGTCTTCCGCCTGGACATCAATATATTCTTTGAGCTCTGCAAACACTGCCGCGAATTCCTCCGGAGAGATCATCTCCCCGTCGACCTTCATGCGTTCTGTCATAGTGAGCAGGTGAGGCGAAGTGAAAAGCCCGACCCGCCGGCCGGCCTTCCTGAGCATGCTGTCGATATACGCGCAGACTGAGCCTTTGCCGTTCGTGCCCGCCACATGGATATATGAAAACTTATCCTGCGGATCTTTGAAATGTTTCAATATCCTCCGCAGACTGTCCTCCGACTTCCTTTTGGTAAATCTGACTATCCCTTCGACATAGCTCGAAGAGCTCTCATAATCCCAGACCGTCATATTCCCTTCCCTCAAAAGATGCAGTGCCGCATGTGATCATCATCGATACACATGCGGCAGCAGATATTTCAGTTTCAATATTATATCAGGACAGTGCGGCAATCCTTTCGCGGATCTGGGCAAGCATCTGGATATACTTTTCCAGCTTGTCCTTCTCTTCCTGGACCTTCTGGGCCGGCGCCTTGGAAATGAACCTCTCATTTGAAAGCATGCCCTTTGCGCGCCTGATCTCAGATTCCATCTTTTCTTCTTCCTTCTTCAGACGTTCGATCTCCTTCTGGATATCGACGAGCTCCTCAAAAGGTATATAGAGCTCAGCGCCGCTTATCACTACCGACACGGCATTGTCAGCGATGCCGGCCTTCTCAGCCTGTACCTTTACCTCGCTGGCATAGCCGAGGGTCGCGAAGAACACGCTGCCCTTCTCAAAGATACCGCGGATCTTCTCCGAGCCGGAAATGACAAATACCTTTGTCTTGCGGCTGGGAGGAACATTCATCTGCGTGCGCGTGCCTCTGATGCCCCTTACCGCTTCCTTGATCAGGCTGACAGCCTCCTCGTCATCCGCGAAATCCCATTCGTCCCTGTACACCGGCCAGTCGGAGATCATGATAGACTCTTCCCTGCTCTGTACATTGCAGAAGATCTCTTCTGTGATGAATGGCATATAGGGGTGCAGGAGCTTCAGGCTCTGTATGAGGACTGTTCTCAGGGTCCAGAGCGCCGCCGATTTAGTGTCGTCCGTATCGCTGTACAGACGCGGCTTGACCATCTCGATGTACCAGTCGCAGAACTCATCCCAGACAAAATCGCAGATCTTTGACACCGCGATGCCAAGCTCGAACTTGTCCATGTTCTCCGTGACTTCCCTGGTCACATTGTTGACCCGGGAGAGTATCCAGCGATCAGCCTGCGTAAGCTCTTGTGCTGACAGCTTCTCAGGGATGGGGACCCCCTTCTCCTGTGCCTGCTCAAAATTCATCAGCATGAACCTGGAGGCATTCCAGACCTTATTAGCAAAGTTCCTGCTCGCCTCCACCTTCTTATCGCTGTAGCGCATGTCGTTGCCGGGGGCGTTGCCCGTCACCAGCGTGAGCCTGAGGGCGTCAGCGCCGTAGTTGTCTATGACCTCGAGAGGGTCTATCCCGTTCCCGAGCGATTTGCTCATCTTGCGTCCCTGGGAATCGCGCACCAGACCATGGATAAGGACCGTGCTGAAAGGCACCTCGCCCATGTTCTCTATGCCGGAGAATACCATTCTTACGACCCAGAAGAAAATGATGTCGTAGCCCGTCACAAGCACATCCGTAGGGTAAAAATACTCGAGCTCCGGAGTCTTGTCCGGCCAGCCGAGCGTGGAAAACGGCCAGAGCGCTGAGGAGAACCAGGTGTCGAGCGTATCCGGATCCTGAGTCAGATGTGTGCATCCGCACTTAGGACACTTCCCGGGCATCTCCCTGGCGACAACTATCTCGCCGCAGTCGTCACAGTAATACGCGGGGATCCTGTGGCCCCACCAGAGCTGTCTGGAAATACACCAGTCGCGGATATTCTCCAGCCAGGTGAGATAGGTCCTGTTGAAACGCTCCGGGACAAACTTAAGCTCTCCGCTGTTTATCGCCTCTATCGCGGGCTTTGCCAGTTCCTTCATAGCCACGAACCACTGAGGCTTGACCATCGGCTCTACCGTGGTCTTGCACCTGTCATGGGTGCCTACGCTGTGGACCATATCCTCGATCTTAACGAGATAGCCCTGCTCTCTGAGCTCTTCAACGATCTGCTTTCTCGCCTCATAGCGGTCCATGCCCGCATATCTGCCGCCATTTTCATTGATGGTGGCATCATCATTCATGATATTTATCTCTTCCAGGCCATGGCGTTTGCCGACCTCAAAATCGTTGGGGTCGTGCGCCGGGGTGATCTTGACCGCGCCTGTACCGAAATCCTTGTCTACATAGGCATCGGCTATGATAGGTATCTCTCTGCCGGTAAGCGGCAGTACGCATTTTCTGCCGACGAGATCAGTATATCTCTCGTCATCAGGATGCACTGCGACCGCGGTATCGCCGAGCATAGTCTCCGGCCTCGTAGTCGCGATCTGTATGTACTTTCCGTCCTGGCCGACGATCGGATACCTGATATGCCAGAAATGACCGGCCTGGTCTACATGCTCTACCTCCGCGTCAGAGATGGAGGTCTGGCATACAGGGCACCAGTTGATTATCCTTGATCCCTTGTATATGTATCCCTTGTCATGAAGCCTGATGAAGACCTCCTGTACAGCCTTTGAACACCCCTCGTCCATCGTGAAGCGCTCGCGGTCCCAGTCAGCGGACGAGCCCATCCTCTTGAGCTGCCTGATTATCCTTCCGCCGTACTCTTCGCGCCATGCCCAGGCTCTCTCAAGGAACTTCTCTCTGCCGAGATCTTCCTTGTCTATGCCCTCTTTCTTGAGCTCGCCGATGATCTTGACCTCCGTGGCAATGCTCGCGTGGTCTGTCCCCGGCTGCCAGAGTGCCTCATAGCCCTGCATCCTCTTGTAGCGGATCAGTATATCCTGAAGCGTGTTATCCAGGGCATGCCCCATATGAAGCTGTCCCGTGATGTTCGGCGGCGGCATGATTATAGTAAAAGGCTTCTTGCTGCTGTCCACTTTTGCGTGGAAATACTTCTTTTCCAGCCAGCGTTCGTAAAGCCTGCCTTCAATTTCCGCCGGATCGTAAGTCTTCTCCATTTTCATAACAAAACTCTCCTGTACAATCTGTGTAAACTGTTATATCATTGCCGTTTCCCGGAGCTTATCAGTCCAGAAAGAACGGCAGGAAATATCTTATCTGCTTCTTCCACCACGGCCAGTCATGGCAGACGTCAGATCCCCAGAGATCTACCCAGGCATTGATCTTCTTCTCCCTGAATATATCCCTCATCTGGAATACCGTGGCCAGCCCCATCTGCTCCCAGGCCCCTTGGCCCGAACAGATGACCATTTTTCTGTGATTATACAGATCAATGTAGGGATGATCAGCCGGCATATTTCTGAGAAATGTGACCGGCGAATTGTCATACAGCACCTCGTTGCACCAGCCGTCCCAGAACAGCGTCGCATCATATAGTCCGGACATGCACAGCATGCCCCCGAAAAGATCAGGGCGTCTCAAAAAGCATATGGAGGCGTGCGTGGCTCCCAGACTGCAGCCCATGCTCACCGGCAGGGCCTGTGTGGCGTTGATCTGCCTGATATACGGCAGGGCTTCCCCGACGATATATCTGTAATAGCATTCCTGCATATGGGCGCGGTATTCCTTGTCTCCCCAGGTATCCGACCAGCTCTCCCGGTCGACCGTATCTACCGAAAAAAGCTGTATCCGGCCGCTCTCGATAAAATCAGAGATCGTGTCAGTCATGCCGAATTCTTCATAATTGCCGCACATACTGTCCTGACAGGGGAAAGCCACCAGCGGCAGGCCCGTATGCCCGTAGACAAGCATATGCATGGTCCTGTTCAGATTAGTGCTGTACTGTTCAAGATACTGTCTCTGCATAAAAATCACCGTTTTTCTTATTTGAATACAAGCCGTAGCGCCTGCACTGCGCGGCAATATAGCCGTTGATGAACTCGTTGTAGAGCGGGCTGTCAGGCACGCCCCTGAGGGCAAGACCGGCTTTTAAGCCGAGACAGCGTTCCGACTCATCGTAGCCCTTCGAGGCGCTGCGCAGCATCACCATCGCCTGCTCCAGAGTCTTCTGGCTCAGCTTCTCCCTGGCGGTAAACCGGCGGAGCTCCATGTCCTTATTGCCCATGTGCAGTATGCAGATATACTCTGTCATCATCTGCGCGTCGTTCTCGCATTTATATGCCTTATACATACAGTCCGCGGCCGAATCGACATCATGCAGATGCATTAGGCACACCGCCATATTGTGCAGCGTCTCAGCGCGGTATTTTTTGCTGACGGCGTATTCGCCATGCTTCATCAGTCTGAGCGCATGATGGTAAAGCTTGAGCGCCTCCAGATAATTCCCGTACCTGCAGAGGCTGTCCGCCTTAATCCTTGCCTGCTCGAGCAGGCTGCACTTCTCCAGCTGCTCTATCGAAGAACAGACAGAGGAGATCTGCGGGGCGGTGAGATAGGCAAATGCTGTCAGCATGGTCCTGACAATGTCCTTCAGCGGTCTCCCGCTGTTGTGCAGGCTGCGCAGAGAAGCGGAAAGCCTGCCGCTGCCTGTCTTCTGATCCAGCCAGCTGTAAAAGGCGTCATTGAAGAAATCCTCAGAAAGCATGTAAACGTTATCAAAAATGTACCAGCTCAGCTCGTCCACAGAATAGATATGGTCGCCGGACAGTTTCATCTCAAGCCCCGGCTGCCCGTACGGCGCCGCGGCCAGGATCCGTCCCCTGACCCCGCTGGAATATTTCCCGTCCATGACGGAGGTGTCGAGATCGCCCTCCCATACACTTCCCGAGCTCTGGTAAAAATCGCCGAACCCGGTGTCGGACACGGTTATATGGCAGTCATCCTTTGAGGTAAAACGCACACTGACCGCAAGACGTATCGTCTTGTTCGGCCTGTTCGGCAGCTTATCCAGCATGACGACATGCTCGCAGATATCTCCGCTTATGACATTTTCCGCGTAGACAGACAGCTGCGCCGCCTCATCGAGTATCACCGCCGCTGTGCCCCCGGCAGTGCGCCACTCTTCCTGCGCGCCGATCAGCGTTATCCTGGATTCCCTGCCGCCCTGATAGACGAGCAGATAGATATCGCAAAGCGTGAGCTCCGTGTCCATGGCGATGAACTGCGGCCTTCTGTCCGGGAAGAGCTTATAATAGCTGCTGTAGCAGGCGCCGCGGACAAACAGATTCTGTCCGACGAAAACATGGCGGTGCATGGCGCACAGCTCGCCGAGCGACATGCTCATCCAGCTGCTGCCCTCACCTATCTGGTCAAATCCGGCTCCGGTCAGATAGAAAGCAGAGATCACCCTGTTTTCCGATACAGCTTTTACTGCCTCCGCAAATTTTTCATCCCTGGCGGCAAGGTCATCTGAGTCAAGGCTGCCTCCGTCCAGATATGAAGAAAGATCGTATGTCTGAGACTGTACGATCACCGGGCGTTTCTCCGCAGAAATATCCAGATGCGTGTATCTGAGGCCCTTTCTGTCATATTCAAAAAGCCCGGCATCGCGTGACCAGAGATCCATCCTCTGCGACAGGGCATAGTATTCATAGCTGAGCAGATGGCTCTGCAGCGAAACTCTGCCGCCCGCCGTCTTCTCAGCGGCCTCGCGGATGCTGTCGATAAGCCCGCTGACATCCTCAGCGCAGCTTACTGTCAGATATGCCGCCGTTTTATCCGCCTGCGGATCTATGGAAGCTATCAGGGTACTGAAAAATAAGCTGATAAACCCACTCCTGTCGGCGTCATCATACGATCCTTCGAGGAATCTTACCAGCTCACCGCTGCCATCAGCCGCGGCATCGGCGGCAGCCTGCCCGGCAAGCCAGGGGCCGTCCGCTCCCGTCCTGTACAGCACGGTCGGTATGAGCGCCTGTCCCCTGTAAACAAGAGACTCCGGCTCCTTCTTATCCATGTCAAAATAACTGAGCTGGGAAAATTCCTTTCCCAGATCTATTCCAATAATCCAACCGGAACCATTCATCTGCTACCCGCTCCTAAACCAAGTGGAAAAGTCTGTCTGCCATCTCGTCGAAACGATCGTAAGTGCTGAGTTCTTTTTCGAGAGCCTGATCATTGCCCTCCTTCGCGAAATCTATCATCCAGCGCACGTCATCAGCCCCGCTTGTCGAGGCATGGCGTCCCTTGTTTCCGTTAAAGGTCTCTTCCTTAAGTACCTTCTCGCCGTCATCTGTTTTCTCAATGATGCTGTAGCTGAATCCTTCGCCCGGCATAAGCCTGAAGCCTCTCACATACAGCCCGTCTATGGCCTCAAACAGCGATATGGTCCGCACCATGCCATCCGGCGCGTCATCAGCCTTATAGCGCACTGACACTGACGCACCCGGCGCAGCCCGGCATATTATATACGACATATCGACAAGCGGTACAGGTACATCAGCCTGCCCGGCAAAGTTCCTGAAAAACGGAAAGATTATGCCTCTGTCGATAAAATCAGCCGCCTTGTCATAGACATTCAGGATGAAATCAGTGGAGTCAGCCGCGTCTGACGAAGCATATTTGAGCATTGCCAGGCTGCAGACGTCCAGAGCCGTATCCATCTGGTCAAGCTCGATCTCCATTATCTTAAACACGCCGGGGATCGCCGTTTCCTCGTCAGTGAGATACCTGTACGAATACACAGCCAGAAATGCCCTGACCACCCTTATGTCCGGATGTCCGCCGTAATAATCCATAAAGACCTCACAGGCTTCCGAGAGCATTCTGTCAGCGAAAAGCGCCTCACACAGGAAGCGTTCCTCAAGCTCAAATGACTGTACCTCGAAATCCCTGGCGGCCTTCCATATCTCATAAAGCTCCGCCGTCGGGCCGTTATAGTACTTGTTCAGGTAATTCAGTATGGTCTCGTCATAACGCCCGTTCTCGAATGCATAGACTGCCATCCCGACAAGGAAATCATTCTTCCCGAAATTCCTGGCCCGGATGATACGCGAACACAGACGCATCACTCTCTTGATATGTATGTTCTCATAACCGTACTCACCGGCTGCCGCATAGGCTTTCTCAAACAGGCCGCGCTGTATGAAATATTCGACGATGCTGCTTCTCTCAGCCTGGTCAAGAAGCTTCAGGTCTATCTGCAGGAGATATTTCTCCAGAGTCTCACCTTCATAGCTGTCATAGTAATAATCGATCAGGTTCTTGAGTATCGTCTTCTGGTAAAATCTGCTCACGCCATCCAGCTTCAGGGCGCGCTTGTAGACATTTATCGAGGTGTCATCCATCATCTGGTACTTCAGCGCTCTCTCGCTGCGGTTGAGCAGAACGGCCGGTTCATCCGGGCACTCCTCATAGCAGCTGCGGATATATTTGCCGGTATCCAGAAGATTGTCAAGCGAATATCTCACCGATTCAACGTGGCGTCCGCCGTCAGCGTCCTCAAAAAGTATCCTGTAGTCATCAAGGAAAAGATCCACATATATATCGCTGCTGCCCTGAGGCTCATAATAGATATCGTGATCGATCTCTTCGTAGTTGACGATGACCCGCCGGATCTGAGATATATCGTTCTCGATCTTCATACGTTTTTTGAACATGACGGTGGGAAGCTCCTTAAGCACATGCGGCGCAAGAGCCTCATTTTTCAGGTAATAGCCGTACAGTACGGCCAGGTCCATGCTGATGTTCCCCGCCCTGAGCTGTTCAAAGGCAAAGGCCCTGATGATGCCGTTATAATTGCTGAAGATACTGCTGTATCTCTCGCGCTGTTCCACCACATACCTGTACAGGTATGCCCTCTGGTCAGCGGGGAGCCTGTTGTCGAACTGAAAATAGATCAGCACGGCAGAAGGCAGCTCCTGCGCTTTCCCCAGATCCAGGGACGCCATATAATTCTCATAGAGATCCGGAGTCCTCAGGGCAGATTCTATCCCCAGCGCGTACCAGCTGTTATACTTGTTCTCGGTACAGTGTCCGATGGCCAGCAAATGCAGGACCGCGGACAGCATCTCTTTCGATTCATAGGTCTCGCAGGCCTTCATCATGGAATACATATACTGAGGCCTGAACTCACGCATGCGCATCGTCAGGGACGCATACTGAAAAATACTCTCGCGGGTCAAAGCTCCGCGTCGCATGCCCCAGATGAAAAGGCTGGTCTCAAAAGAGCCTGCCTCCCTCAATATCGACGGTTCCATATTGACAAGCCGCACTGCCTCAAGGAACATAGGCATCGCATTCTGTCCGTTTTCAAAAAGCAGGGAAAGATTTTTGAAAGCCTTCACCGCGTGCGCGCCTGCGGGATGCTCAAGCCTTATCAGCAGCACCTGCGGCTCCCATCTGTCCCTGAGCTGCCCCTCGGCATAAAAGCGTATCGTATCCGTCACCAGGTCGGTGTAGTGCTCATCATTCTTATACTCTGCGTTCGCGAAAAGATAATATATATACTCTATGGCAGACCTGTAGCGCAGTTCACGCTCATTAAACTCATCGAGTATGATGCCTGCCTCTTCTTTCTTTCCTGCATTGTTCAGATAATCTGCCTCGACGATCTTATAGACAGAATAATCGCTGTTGTTCAGGCAGCCGCTTATATCCTCCCTGGCCTCGGTTAGCCAGCTGTCCCTGGAGACCTGGCCCAGCTCATAGCTGCAGAAAAGCCTGAAAAAGCTTCTGGCCGAATGTCTCGCGTTCCTGCGTCTGGCATTCCTTTCATCCCTGACAGCCGAGTAGCAGCTGCGCACAGGCACAACTATCTTCCGGCCGAAAGTCTCCAGCACGATCGCGCCATCCGTCCGGGTACCCGGCGTCGGTTTTATGCGGTACTCCAGCTGATAGAAGCTTCCCAGAAAACTGTCCTCAGTTATCACACTGCTGAACACAGTTATAAAATCGCCTCTGACAGAGACATTTATCTTCACATGGCCCCAGTCATCCTTCTCGATGACGAGCTTGCCGTCAACGACTTCGTCAAGATCCACGAATTCGATGAGCTCCTCAGACACAGTGATGTTCACCGGATTCTTCCTGAAAGCCGCACAGAGGAACTCCTCCATGGCCAGGGAACTGTCAGTGCCCTTTATCAGGGTCTGATAGATCCGTCTGTTTTTCTTGCTCTGAAGAAAGACCCGCTCGAAATCATCACTGCTGAAGATCTCCAGGGCTTCTCCCCAGTTATCCTTCGCAAGCGCGGCAAACTGATCCAGGTCACTGATCCTGCCCGTCCCGTTTATGATGCAGAAGGGATTGCAGACATTCACCGTAAATGGAACTTCTATCTCCCCGCCGTTAGTGACAAGCGTAAAGCTGCCCTCGGCGGTATCTCCCGGCTCATATGCCGAGGAGTCAAATTCATATTCGACAGAAGCCCTCTCGCCCATGAATGACGGAGTAAGGCAGTGCATCCATCTGAGTGATGAGAAAACCATGGCCCGTATCTGAACATTATTCAGGCTGCGCACTTTAAAAGCACCATGCCGGTTCACACCGCATACCACATCAATGCTGATCTGCGGTTCTGAGATCTCTATCTGCGGATTCCTGTAATCAAAAATGCCTTTTGCAAGCCGGCTGATCTTTTCCTTCACGTTCTCTCACCTTCTTCATATGCACTGTCGGCCCAGGGCCGATCATCCACACACTCTCAGAGCCGCGCGGCGCAGCTCCCTGATCCTATATGACATACTTCATTTATTGTAGCACTAAACAGAGTGGGCTTCAACAAAAAATAAGACTGTTGTGCGCGGCGTCCGGACGTCTTCCCACTCAAATGAAAATACTCTTTCAAGGCTGTAAGTTTTGCAAATACCGCTGAAAGAGTATCCTTCTTAATTTATATGCTGAAATGGCTCTGCCGGGCTGTTATCTCCGGCCGCGCTTTATGATCTCATGCCTTCCGGGGCCATTGGATACCATTGTTATGGGTACCTCCAGCTCCTTCTCAACAAATTCGATATACCTCCTGCAGTTTTCAGGCAGTCTGTCATATTCCGTGATCCCGCGGATATCTGTCTTCCAGCCCGGAAGTACTGTGTATACCGGCTTCGCTTTCTTTAAGAGACGGGTGACAGGGAAATCTCTTGTCACTTTCCCGTCTATCTCATACCCTGTGCAGACAGGGATCTCATCCAGGTAGCCAAGCACGTCAAGCACTGTGAGGGCAGCCTCTGTCGCGCCCTGGATACGGCATCCGTATCTTGAGGCTACTGTGTCGAGCCAGCCCATACGCCTCGGTCTTCCGGTAGTGGCACCATACTCGCCGCCGTCTCCTCCGCGTCTCCTGAGTTCATCGGCCTCATCACCGAATATCTCGGAGACAAACTCTCCGGCGCCCACAGCGCTGGAATAGGCCTTGACCACGGTTATGACGTCCTTTATCTCATAGCAGGGAATGCCCGCGCCGATAGCTCCGTACGAAGCCAGTGTGGACGAGGAGGTGACCATCGGATAGATGCCGAAATCCGGATCCTTGAGCGACCCGAGCTGCCCCTCCAGGAGCACAGTCTTGCCCTCGCTCAGCGCCTGGTGAAGATATGATGAGACATCGCAGACATATGGCTCAATCATCCGGGCGTACTCTCTCAGTTCGTCATAGACCTTGTCAGGGTCAAGCTTCTCTTTATGATAAAGGTGCTCAAACATTACATTCTTCAGAGTCACGACACGCTCAACCTTTTCCCTCAGAGCGTCTTCATCGTCAAAAAGCTCATTCACCTGAAAACCGATCTTGGCATACTTGTCAGAATAGAAGGGAGCGATGCCGGACTTTGTCGATCCGAACGACTTCCCTGCAAGCCTCTCCTCCTCATAAGTATCCAGTAGAACATGGTAGGGCATCAGTATCTGCGCCCTGTCAGAGACCAGAAGCTTCGGCTTCGGGACGCCTCTGCTGACAATATCATCCAGCTCCCTGATCAGGTAGGGGATATTCAGCGCAACGCCGTTGCCGATAATGCTCGTCGTATGGTTGTAAAATACTCCCGAAGGAAGAAGATGCAGGGCGAACTTACCGTAATTATTGATGATGGTATGTCCCGCGTTGCTGCCTCCCTGGAACCTGATGATAATATCTGATTCCTCGGCAAGCATGTCCGTTATCTTGCCCTTTCCTTCATCTCCCCAGTTTGCACCAACTATTGCTCTAACCATATGATTTTGCTCCTCCTGTTTCTGATCTATTTCCTGCTGTCAAAATCAAGCAGATCACTTAATTCTACGTCAAGACTCCGTGCCAGCGTCAACAGCACGCCTAAAGTAGGATTGCATTTCGCATTCTCCAGGTCGGAAATATAAGTTCTGTGCAATCCGCACATATCAGCGAGTGTCTGCTGTGAGATACGGTTTCCCTTCCGATATCTTTTAATATTATTACTAAGCACATGTTTCATTCTGTCAATTTCAACTTCCGCTGTTACTCTACGCTCGTTCATCTAAGAAAACCTCCAAATAATAACCAGGTGCTATATATGATCGGCAGCGCCTGCTCCCACCGGGCAGGACGAATATACCTTGTCTATTTATCCTTCCTCGTTATGCCGCAATGTTTATGGTAGCAGATAAAACGATTCTTTTCAATAGCTCACCGGAAATTGTCTCGGCAAAATGCGATATTTCGTGTATATAAAAATGCTGTACCCCCGTCATCGCTGATACAGGGATACAGCACCTTTGCTTCAGATCATCTGTCCGGCGGAGAGCTCATTAAAACATGAAGCCCTGCGGCGGCATCTGACATTAATCAATATTTGTAGAAGCCTTCTCCGGTCTTTCTTCCAAGCTTGCCTGCACGTACCATCTTCTTGAGAAGTACGTTCGGACGATACTTGGGATCGCCAAATTCTGTGTAAAGAACATTCATAACTGCAAGAACGACATCAAGGCCGATCAGGTCAGCTAATTCAAGAGGGCCCATGGGATGATTAGCACCAAGCTTCATAGCTGTGTCGATGCCCTCAGCGCTTGCAAGGCCATCAGCAAAGATGCCGATACCTTCGTTGCAGTAAGGAACAAGGATCCTGTTAACTACGAATCCGGGGCCTTCCTTAACTGTAACAGGTGTCTTGCCGATCTCTTTTGCGATAGCAACAACCTTCTCTACGGTCTCATCAGGTGTATTGTATCCGGGGATAACCTCGACGAGCTTCATAACCGGTGCAGGATTGAAGAAATGCATTCCGATAAGCGGTCTGCTGAGGCCTGCTCCGATCTCAGTAACTGAAAGTGAAGAGGTGTTGGTGGCAAAAATACAGCTGGGCTTGCAGATCTTGTCAAGCTCACGGAAAGTCTGATGCTTGATCTCCATATTCTCGATTGCCGCTTCTACAACGAGATCTGCATCGCCAACGATATCTTTAAGTCCGGTAGAGATCTTAGCAAGGATCTTGTCAGCATCTTCCTGAGCCATCTTGCCCTTCTTTACTCTGCCTGCAAAACCCTTAGCGATCTTAGCTTTTCCGCCAGCTGCGAGCTCTTCAGTGATATCAGTTAAGTAAACCTCATAACCCTCTGTCTGAGCGAATGCCTGACCGATACCTGATCCCATTGTACCAGCACCAATTAATGCAACTTTCATGATGATTACCTCCTTAGGATAAAAAAACATATGTAATTTAAAGAATCTTCCCCGGGCTGCAGCGAACTTACACCGCGGTTCAGAAACTGTCTAACAATAACAGCGGCAGACGCAGCTTAAGCGTTGATGAAATTCTTATCTTTGCGCTTGTTGAGGAATGCGTCCATGCCCTCGATCTGATCATGAGTCTTGAAGCAGCTTCCGAAAAGCTTCTCTTCAATAACGATAGCCTTGTCCATATCTACCTGAAGACCGTCGTTAACAGCCTTCTTGGATGCGCGTACTGCGATAGGCGCGTTGGAAGCGATCTTCTTTGCAAGCTTCTCAGCTGCAGGCATAAGCTCTTCCTGAGTATAAACAGCATTGACAAGTCCGATCTCCTTAGCCTGAGCAGCCTTTATATTCTTTGCTGAATAGATGATCTCCTTGGCAATACCAGGGGAGACAAGACGTGCAAGTCTCTGTGTTCCGCCGAATCCGGGAGTGATCCCCAGACCTACCTCGGGCTGTCCGAACATAGCGTTGTCTGAGCAGATACGCATATCACAGCTCATAGCGATCTCGTTGCCGCCGCCAAGTGCGAATCCGTTGATAGCAGCAATTACAGGGATAGGGAATGTCTCAATCCTTCTGAAGAGGTCGTTGCCCTTTTTACCAAAAGCTTCGGCTTCCTCAGGTGTAAATGTGCTCATCTGAGCAATGTCTGCTCCGGCAACGAAAGACTTGTCGCCATCGCCGGTAAGAATAAGTGCTCTCACCTTATCAAGATCAACCCCGTTAAGAACAGCCTCAAGATCATTGAGAACATCGGAGTTAAGAGCATTAAGAGCCTTAGGACGGCTGATAGTGATGATAGCAATGTTGTCTTTCACTTCATATAAAACAGTCGACATTTTTTTACTTCCTTTCCAGAATAATTCTGTGAATCGATCCAAATATCACCCGGTCGATGATCACTTTGAACAAATACAAAAGTTATCAAATCAATTCTACAACAATTAAGGCAATAAGTAAATACTTTGACAATTATTTTCGCCCGGTTTTATGTATTTTTAAATATAATACATTCCTCAGAAAGAAATACTATCATTTTTGTCTAATTTTACTGGTTAACCGCTTCAAAAGCAGGCAATAGTGGGTTAAATATTTGTCAATATGCCGGCCCTGCGATACCCGCCGGCGCGGATATGTTTCCGCCAGCTTTATACCGGCAGCTTTCATGCTGCCGTTCCTTTTGCCTGTATCACTATAACACGTAAAAACACAAAATGCTGCCTGCTTACCGCAGACAGCACAGCCATCATTCTTAATATTTACCTTCCATGTTTAAAGAGTGCCGGATCGATACATCATGAAAACCAAAAACGGATCACTCTCTTCGCTGTTACCAGGAAGTTCTTGGGGAATGGCCAGTGCTTATCAGTATTGACCACACCGACCTCGCAGACCCTGCATTTGTTATGAACTATATACACGTTGAGCAGTCTTTCCGCTATGAATCCGAATATGCGCTGCTGATAACTGTTATAGCCTGTAAGATCACAGCGCTTTTCCAGCTTAAATAAAATCGCGAACAGCCATTCACAGTAATCTTTAAAAAGCTGATTCCCGGCAATCATCATATTGAAAAAATACGCGCTTTTACCGTTCATTACTGTGTCAAAATCATGAAGGTACTCAGGACATATCTCGGAAATAACTTCTCTCGTCGATAATAAATCCCGCTCAAATCCTGAGACCTCACAGTACTGCTCTGTCAGAGTATTTTTCAGGTGCATGGGAAATGGAACAATTATATCGTGATCCCTGAGCTTCTTTTTTATATCATTTTCAGACAGGATCTTTTTGCTGTTCAATGATCTGCAGAAATACCGTCTGTAGTGGACAAGTCCGATGTAATCGTCATCAACATGTTTCCACATCCAGTAAAGGCCTGTCAATTCACAGAACGTAGGATTCTTAACAGAAATATTATCTCCCGAGTTATCCCTGAGATATCCCAGATCAGCTTTGCCCTCTGCGCCAACCTGCAATACACGGTAATTGGACGGAGCTGTATTATTAAACTGTTTATGCGCCGCGATATATATCATCTGTCCCTCCCGATATCACAAGATGAAAATAATCTGTATCTGGTCCATTGAACTGCGGATAACAGGACTCGAACCTGCACGCCTGTCGGCAATAGATCCTAAGTCTATCGCGTCTGCCAATTCCGCCATATCCGCATAAACCAAAAAGCAGTTCGCCTGCGGCGATGTGTCGCTTCAAGACGTACTGCTTTGGTAAATGAGACATCCGGGGTTCGAACCCGGGACACCTAGATTAAAAGTCTAGTGCTCTACCAACTGAGCTAATATCCCATATAAACTGGTCCGTATGACTGAACCCATAAGCTGGGCTAGTTGGATTCGAACCAACGCAATCCAGGAGTCAAAGTCCTGTGCCTTACCTCTTGGCGATAGCCCAAAATCCATACATACTGTACTGTATAAAATATATTATCCGCTTCAGCCTGACAGGAGGTTTCTGCGAAAGGGTGGATACAGGGACTCGAACCCTGGGCCTCCAGAGCCACAATCTGGCGCGCTAGCCAACTGCGCTATACCCACCATGGGAAAATGTCCTCGCATATAAATATATGAGGAGCGAGCCTGAAGGGATTCGAACCCCCGACCCACGGCTTAGAAGGCCGTTGCTCTATCCGACTGAGCTACAGACCCATGATAAATGTCCGCGTCACATACGGCATTCTCAGTGTGCGTATCAGTTCTGCCTGATATTCTGAATCGGGGTGACAGGATTTGAACCTGCGACCTCTTGATCCCAAATCAAGCACTCTATCCAAGCTGAGCCACACCCCGAATGACACAGACACTCTGTGCCGCCCATGACGCAAATAACATTGTATATTACCATCGCCAACTTGTCAAGTGTTTTTTATTTCCGGGGCTGCCGTCAGCGGTCCCATCTGTCCAGATATTCTATCAGCGGATGTATATCTCCGTGCCTGTCGACATCCAGTATCAGATATGACGGCCGGCCGTTGTCCTGGCGCGGCTGGGATATGCTGCCGGGGTTCATCAGCAGGATGTTCTCATCTTCCTCGATGGCAGGTCTGTGTGTGTGGCCGAAAAGCGCGCAGCTGCATCCGCGCTGTCTGGCAGCCTCTCGCAGTCTCTCGTACCCGTATGAGACCTCGTAGCTGTGCCCGTGAGTTATAAAGACATTGTGCCTGCCGATAAGCAGTATCTTCTCCCTGGGCAGGACTGAGAAATAATCGCTGTTCCCTGCGACCATCTCTACCGGACAAGGGGCAAAACTCTCCAGCAGGCCCTCGCTGCCCTCAAGATCGCCGAGATGGATAAGCATGTCTATCGGGCTGACCTTTTGGATAGCCTTCTCCATATTCTGATTCTTTCCGTGTGAATCGCTAAGAACTAGCACTCTCATTGACAACTACCTTCCAAAATCACTGACTGCCGCCCAGATATTCCTCCAGATAAGGCCTGATCTTTTTCAGGGCTTCCCCCCTGTGGCTTATCAAGTTCTTCTCCTCCGGCGCGAGGGAGGCAGTCGTACATTTCCTGTCAGGGAGCCAGAATATCGGGTCGTAGCCGAAGCCGTTCTCCCCTTCTTCCCTGTGCGCGATCGCACCCTCTATCGTTCCCCTGACCGTCACGGTGTCCCTGTCCGGAAAGGCGGCGGCAACCGCGCAGACAAATCTGGCTGTGCGTTTTTCGTCAGGCACGCCCTCAAGCCTGCTGAGGAGACTGCCGTTCTTTATGTGATAGGATGTATCCTCGCCCATGTACCTTGCGGAATAGATCCCCGGTTCTTTGTTCAGGTAGTCTATCTCCAGTCCGGAGTCGTCCGCCAGCACGATATCTCCCGTCATCCTGCTGATGGTCTCAGCCTTGATCACCGCATTTTCCTCAAAGCTGCTGCCGTTCTCGACAATGTCAGCATCGATCCCGGCCTCGCGCAGCGAGATGAACTCCGCCGGAAAATCGCTCATGATCTCGCGTATTTCCCGCATCTTGCCCTGATTGGTCGTGGCAAATATTATCCTGCGCATCACTGCACCTCCTTACGGGGAAACCCACTCCCCTCTCAGCGCGACGAAGCATACAGCTTCAGGCACGCGTTGCATTTTGATGTCTTCTCCATGCTTGTCCACTCAGTCCCGTCGCTGCTCATATAGCCCTCGCCGTCCGAGATATCCGCGTCCGCCGACATCTCGTTCTCAGCGTACTCCATGGCGACAGGGTGCAGCGAATCCTTCGTATAGATATCGATCACCACAGCAAATTTCTCACCTTTGGCAAGCTGCGGGGCGTTCCCCAGCTTTATCGTGAAATATCCTTTTTCCCTGATATAGCCGCTCTGGAGTATCTCTTTATTTTTCAGGTCGTCGACAGAGCTGAAATCATGGACGATGTAAATGTCATACCAGGTATCGCAGTCAGTCGAATAAAAACCGACCGCGCTGAGATCCTCGCTGCCGGCCGCGGTATATACGGAAGAAAACAGTGCTTCCGGGGAATCATATCCGGTCGAGCCGGTCCACCCGAGCAGGTCGCTCTGATAGATCTTATCGTAATTGTCAGTGCTCTCCACGCCGGTGTAAGCCGCGCCGTAGATGCCGATATTGGGGTCATCGTAGGATATGTAGAAATATCCGTTGTCCCCGAATCCCTCTCCCCAGCTGTTCTTGCAGATAAACGCGCCGTCGTCGGCAGGCTGGGTATTGAAATTTTCCTTTGGATAATCATCGTCCCAGCCTATGATATCGATATCGTGGTTGCACTCCCTGCTGTCAGGGCAGTAGAACGCGGCGTTATCTCCATTATAATAATCGCTGAGTGTGTCCGAATCCTGGGGACTGTATATCGATGACTCAACAGCTCCGTAATAATAGACGAGCGATTTTATCTGCTTATAGTCCCTGTTGCTTATTATAACGGAATCCTGGACATGGACTGCCGCCTTAAGGCCGTCCGGCGAGACTCCGTCCCCGTACTCGTCCTGCTTCTCGGTAACAGGCCCGGTCCAGCTGAGCATGTAGGCAAGAGCCATGTTGAAATCTCCGCCGCCGTCCACTGAAAATCCGTTTTTATTCACAAGATTGTCTTCTGAAAAATTCCACACCTGGTCCGGGAGCAGTGATGACTCCAGCGCCGAAATGGCCGCAAAAGCCCAGCAGCTTCCCCAGCTTCCCTGGTCGCGTACCGCGGATATCCTCCCCTCGCTGCGAAGATCAAACTTCGCCGGCAGCTTCGCTGCAGTGCTTTTGGGAGAACTCAGGTAAGCCGCGTTCTTCTCGCTGTTCCAGCTGTATTTGAATCCCAGCGCTGAGGCTGCCTCGGCGACCCGCACATACTTCCCGTCTGTCAGCTGGAGGCTGACGCTGTCCGCAGTCTTATCCGGGTCAGCCGGATCCGCCGGCAGACTGCTGACCAGCACATGATCAGACTCCCATGACACGCTGCAGCTGAAAAGATCATTCAGGCTGAGCGCGGGCATCAGCAGTACCATGCCGTCAGACATCAGAAATTGATCTGAACCTGAGAGTATGTATTTCTCATCATCCAGATAGACTGCTATCCCTTTGCTGTTTATGCTGTGTATTTCTATCGATTTATATATCTGCTTAAGAGCCTCGGAGCTCTTTCCTGAGACGCTCCTGACCGCAGGCTTTTTATAATAAATGAGACCAGCCGTCCCCGCCGCCAGCAGTATCACGAGCGTCAGAATAATAAACCGTCTCAAACGTTTCACTTAATCCGCCTTTTCTCTGGATCTTGGAGGCTTCGGGCCCATAAACTGATAAAAATAGGCCCTGATCATGCCGTTGTATATCTTTCTGTTCTTGTCCGCCTTGCGGCCGATGTATTTCTCGGCGTTCTCGTAGGCGGTAAGTACGAACCATGACCAGCTGTCGAGCTGTCTGAAGGCCTGTCCCATCTCCGTGTAAAGCGCGGGCAGGGCTTCCTTCTCCTCCAGTCTCTCGCCGTAGGGAGGGTTCGTGATTATGAAGCCGTATTTCTTCGGGCTCCTGAGCTCGCTCACAGGCCTCTGCTGGAAATGGATATACTGGTCCACCCCCGCAAGTCTGGCATTCGCCATCGCGTTTCTGACCGCCTCAGCATCGATGTCATATCCCTGGATGCTCATCTCCACATCTTCGCGGATAAGATCGTCAGCCTCAGTGACAGCGTCATACCATCCCTTTTTGGGCAGGATATGCTTCCAGTCCTCAGCCGTAAATGACCTGTTCATGCCGGGCGCGATATTCGCCCCTATCATAGCTGCTTCTATGGGAAATGTCCCGCTTCCGCAGAACGGATCTATCAATATTCTGTCCTTATACCACGGGGTAAGCATAATAAGGGCGGCAGCCAGCGTCTCCGACACCGGTGCCGTGCCTGTAAGCTTTCGGTAGCCGCGCTTGTGGAGCGACTCCCCGGTCGTGTCAAGAGCGATAGTCACCTCATCGTTGAGGATAAACACCCTCAGCGGAAAGCTGTCTCCATCCTCGCTGAACCACTCGGTCCTGTAAGTCTGCTTCAGCCTCTCGACGATAGCCTTCTTCACGATAGACTGTATATCAGAGCTGCTGAAAAGCCTGCTCTTAGCGGTCGATGCCTTGGCCACCCAGAACTTGCCGTCCTCAGCGATAAATTCCTCCCAGGGCAGGGCCTTCACGGCCTCGAACAGTTCATCAAAGCTCTCAGCCCTGAACCTGCCGACGACGAGCAGTATCCTTTCCGCTGTCCTGAGAAATATATTTGCCCTGGCGACCGCCTGGGCGTCGCCCCTGAACATTACCCTGCCGTTCTCAACAGAGCTGATCTCATAGCCCAGAGACAGTACTTCCCTTTTTAATACCGCTTCCATGCCAAAATGGCAGGGAGCCGCAAATTCATATATACTCATCGGTCCCTCTCATCCTCTTAAACTCCAGATCCTCTGATAATGCCTGATCTGCCCCCTCCCGGACAGATCCCGCGCAGTAAAAACATATATATCAGTATAAGCTTTTTGTCAGTATGCCGCAAGTACGCATAAATATGTTTTAAGAGATATCTCTTATCAGTAAGTGCCTTTTTTCAGAAGATATCTCATATAGCGGAAGGTCTCATCCTCGCCCTTTACCGCCAGCATTTTCAGAAGCTTTTCAAGCAGGGCGCGCGTCTCAGGATGGATGGTTATGAATCTGTTCATCCGCCGGTAATACTCCCACGGGCTCCTGTCTGTGTATTTCTCCTTCTGGTATACCTTGCAGGCGGCGATCCTGTCCGCAAGCATCTCGGCCACATACCTCACCGGCATCTTCACGCCCTCTATCTTCCAGTCGTGTTTGATGGAAACATCTGTCCAGTACTCGTAATGGTGCTTGTTGTGGCCCTTGTGGTGCAGCCAGGCCTCAGAATACCCCTTTTCCTCTCGCTCTGCGGCATTCGGGCTGCGGTTCCCCTGATAGTAGAGGACGCCGGTCCTGAACTCCTCAGGCAGGTATTTTGAGAGATCATGAGTTATCCCCTGCCAGTACAGCCCCATCCTGAAACAGAGATCCCTCACGATCATCCTGTGTGTCGTGATAGTAATAAAATGATGGTATGCCGCGTCAATATATTTATATTCCATTTTTCCGTACTTCCATTCACTGTTATTTAAAAAAACTGCAGCAACGACTTTCGTAAACGTCATTGCTGCAGTTCAAACTCACGTGCGTGACAGGATTCGAACCCGCGACACCTTGGTCCGTAGCCAAGTGCTCTATCCAGCTGAGCTACACACACATATTAAATTTTTATGCCGGCGACCGGAATCGAACCGGTACGAACGATTAGGTCCGCAGGATTTTAAGTCCTGTGCGTCTGCCAGTTCCGCCACGCCGGCAATGTGTGGAACCTACAGGGCTCGAACCTGTGACCCTCTGCTTGTAAGGCAGATGCTCTCCCAGCTGAGCTAAGATTCCATGCGGAGCATGAGTAAGTGGAGCCGGCGTACTGCGCTGGTTCAAAGTAAAACTTCAAACACTTCTCAAACGACCCAGATGAGACTCGAACTCATGACCTCCGCCGTGACAGGGCGGCGCTCTAACCAACTGAGCCACTGGGCCTTAGTAATATAATTGATATGCCCCGGATGGGTAATGGACCTTCAGGGACTCGAACCCGGGACCGACCGGTTATGAGCCGGTTGCTCTAACCAACTGAGCTAAAGGTCCAAAAATAAGGTATAAACCTTATAAAAATGACCCCGACGGGATTTGAACCCATGTTCTCGCCGTGAAAGGGCGGTGTCTTGACCACTTGACCACGGGGCCATATATAAGCTCCCCGAGCAGGGCTCGAACCTGCAACAACTCGGTTAACAGCCGAGTGCTCTACCATTGAGCTATCGAGGAAGATCCTGAACATACGCTCTTCTTACGTA